>Ga0210394_10000558_pt1 | contig 75778 bp, 66 predicted proteins | sample IncBWC12MmetaG_FD_160121 | JGI IMG/M metagenome (GOLD analysis project Ga0210394, IMG submission 160121) | Forest soil microbial communities from Barre Woods Harvard Forest LTER site, Petersham, Massachusetts, United States - Inc-BW-C-12-M | ecosystem: Environmental > Terrestrial > Soil >... | reverse complement strand
CTGCCCTTCGGCAGGGGCATCCCCAGATGATTGTCACTGCTGTTGTTGAACTCCTGCATGACCCAAACTTTTGGATTTGACTGCATACCAAAGGCTTCCTGGGTGCGAATGTTCTCCATCGGCCAATTCCGGTAATTCGTGTCCACCTGCCAGCCGTCGTAGACATATACGGTCTTGGACTTGATGCCGGAGGCGCGTACAAATTCCACCTGCTTGGTTTCTCGATCATAGAGGGTCGTGGGACGTTCGAGCGTGTAGAGGTGATATTCGTCGAATGATTTTTCGGTGACCTGTGGCCCCTGTTGGTTCGCCACTGAGGCTGCGGCGGCTTCCCTCAACGCATAGGGTTGACCTGCCTGAATCTTGTTTACGTCTCCTGCCATCAACTTGATCCGCGCATCCCGAAATGTCTTACCGGTCTGATTGTCCAGCGTGACCCAACCCGCTAGATCGAGATCTGTTCCCTTTACAGGTGCCACCACGTTGTAACTCGCTTCCCAATTCATTCCGCCGGTGACGTAACTCAGTTCGGCCGAAGCTTTCCCCGCTTTGTCGGTGTCCAGCTCCCACGAGAGCGTCGGCTTCAAGATCGTATCGTCTGCTAACGCAGGGAAAATGGGTAGCCCGGGCAAATTGAATTGCAGCTTCCCATTCACTTCAATCACGGGCTGTCCCGCGCCTTGCTGTACGAATGCTGCTTGCTGATAGTAGTACCTCTGGTTGTACGTCGTCGTTGCGTGCGGTACAAAACCGCTGCGGATGATCTTGCCCTCCACAGTGGTTTTGTCGGGCGCCACAAAATCAATTGTCTTTCCTTCGTACAACGACAACAGCAATTGTTCGGAGACGGGATCGTTGCGATAGTTCTGTTCGAGAATTGTCAAGCGCCGTGCTTCGTCAAGCGATCTCAGAAAAACCGAATCAGGTTCGACGTGCGCGGTAATGTCGGTGACTTCTATGTGATTTTGTCCGGGCTTCAAATCCAGCGCGAGTCCTTGCCTCACGACTGCGAACTGCTGGTTATAGATCGTCAGCGCCGACGCAGTTGCTGCGTCGTTTTTTCCCGAATCCTTGTTTTGCGCTGCCACATGGAAGCCGATTACTAGCAGCAGGGCCGACACACACAGCACGATTCCGACGTTTCGTCCGCTCTTGTTCATGATCTCTCTCCTGACGGCAAAGCCAGCCACCTCTGCAACCCCTCTGCAACGCTAGATGTATTCATTCTGAACGGCGTTGTTCGTGGGGAAGGGGAAAGCTCGTCTGGGCGTTCCCATTGAGTACTGAACGTCACAACCGTACGTGGACCCAAAACGGATATTGCCTAAGCAGTTTTCTGCCCGGGCCATTCCGGAGCGACGCGAACAGGGCTGGTTGCCAGTCGCAAGAAAATATCGAGCGATCGTCTTCTGGCGCTTTACTGAGGTCTGGTTTTCAGGTCGAAATCGATGATGTGATCCTCATCGCGCTCGACACAAGGGGCATTTTCCACGATCAGATCTTTTGTGGCTTTGGCGATTCGCGGGTTCATTGTCCAAGGCCTGGTGAAGACATTCGGATCCTCCACGGTCGCTTGATAACGAATGCTATCGCCTTCTCGTGTGATGCGTTCGACTAGATGCAGTGCGGTGCTGTGGAACCATCCGTCGATCCCCAGCCATGTGTCGTCGTTGAAGCTCGTCGAGTCAACAACCAGAGTATCTCCTTCCCAATGCCCGATGGAATCTCCGTAATAGCTGGGGTCTGCCTCAGTGTCGTGCGGCCGGCCATCCGTAGGGACCAGGCGAAACGTATTGCCGGAGATCACTTGGTAGAGGAATACGATGGGCATTCCGGGCGCCTGAATGATGGCGTGCGGTGGACCGATCCGCGGAATACCGCCGGGCTTGCAGAAGAACGCCGGGTCTGATTTGCTTTCGTTCCGTGCCAGTTCCTTGACCTTGTCGATCAGCTCGGGTTTGTACGGAGGTTGATTGGGGTCCGCCAGCCGCGCTCGAGCGCCGTTGTCGCCTCGCCTGAAACTCGGGTCGGGAGCGCCGAAACCACCCACCGGGGTATCCGGTCCGGTGCCGCTCGCCCAAAATCCGTTGAGGTCGGGATGGCCGTCGGCAAGCCGCTTTGTCGGCTGGGCGGGCGTCGATTCTCCGTTCGCCTTCTGTGCGGTGGGAGCGGGTTTCTCCTGGCCTGCAGCCGCGATAGAAGCAGAGCAAAAAATCGCGAATGCTGCCAGTGTTGTCAGCCTTCGAACTTGTCTCATCGCCGCTCCTCTGATTCGAATTTGGTGGTGAAGGGACTCGGATTCTACTTTCCGCCTGGACATGTATGGTTACAAAGCTTTGCCGGCCAGGAAGAGCGCCAGCTTGGTGAGGAAGAAGTCGGAGATCAGAATCGCTACCGAAGAGGTGACCACAGCCTGAGTTGTGGCACGACCGACGCCTTGCGTTCCGCCGCGTACGGTCAATCCCTTGTAGCAACCGATAGTAGCCAGCAGAAACGCAAACATGACCGGCTTGGCCATGCCTTGCATCAGGTCCGAAAATTCCAACGCGTTCAGCGCGCGCGTCCAGAATTCCACCGCGCCGATGCGCAGGGTGAAGTAGGAAACGATGAAACCGCCCGTCAATCCCACGAAATCGGCCATGGCCGTGAGCAACGGCAGCACAAACATGGTAGCGAGCACGCGGGGAGCTACGAGTTTGCGATTCGGATCCGTGCCCATGGCGCGCATGGCATCCACCTGCTCGGTGACCAGCATGGAACCGAGTTCTGAAGCCATGCCGGAGGCATTCCGGCCGGCCACAAGCAGGCCCGTAATCGCAGGCCCCAACTCGCGCACCAGGGCGAGCGAGACGATATCGCCGGTGAGCGCGGTCTCCCCGAAGCGCTCGAATTGCGAGGCCGTTTGCAGCACCATGACGGCGCCGATGAAAGCTCCGGTCAGCAAGACAATCGGCAGCGAGCCGATGCCGATGATGTCCATCTGCTGCAAAAGATCGCTTATGTAATGGGGTGGGCTGAACAGGCTGCCGATGGCGCGAGCGGAGAAATAAGTATACTCCTGGAGGACCTGTACCTGGCGTTTGAAAGGCTCAATCAGAATGGCGAGGGCGGAAGTCTCTTCTGGCTCTATCCACTTGGGTTCAGTCGCCATTGCGCCTCAGTGCCGACATTACTATGTGGCAAGCGTAACGTTCGGTGCGAGGAAGCGTCAAGGAGCGGTTCGGTTTCTGGCGCATTCCCTTTACGCTCTTGGCGCGCTCCGTTAGAATGCCCAATTTCCTGCCGCCCCGCGCGACGGAGCGCAGACGTGCCGCAGGAAGCTTTTTTCCGCAAACTGACAAAGCTGAATGCTGCAATTCGCCACTGCCGGAGAGTCGCACGGGCAGGCGCTGATCGCCTGGATCTCCGGCCTTCCCGCTGGCCTGCGCGTCGATCTGGAATTTGTCAATTGCGAACTTCACCGGCGCCAACTGGGCTATGGGCGGGGCGGAAGGCAGAAAATAGAGAAAGATCGGGCAGAGGCGCTCGCGGGCGTCCGCCACGGCCAAACCATCGGCGCTCCGATCGCTCTACGTATTGAGAATCGCGACTGGGCGAACTGGGAACGGGCCATGGCCGTGGAGGATCGCGAAGAGGATCGGCAAGCGCGCCGGCCTTTGACCGCGCCTCGCCCGGGCCACGCGGACCTGGCGGGCGCGACCAAATTCAACCTGCATGATGCGCGCTACATTCTGGAACGCGCTTCCGCCCGGGAGACCGCGGCCCGAGTGGCGATCGGTTCACTGGCGAAACTGTTTCTCCGCGAATTCGGCTGCGAGATCCTGAGCCATGTAGTGCAAGTTGGGCATGTGCGTCTGGAGCGGCAGGCGGAATGGCAGGAGATTCAAGCCGTCTGTGCGAATCTCGAGTCGCCGCTCCGCTGCGTGGATGCCGGCACGGAATCGCGCATGAAGCAGGAGGTCGATCACGTACTGCGCGCCGGAGATTCCGTGGGCGGAATCTTCGAAGTTGTAGCGCACGGAGCGCCTCCGGGACTCGGAAGCCATGCCCAGTGGGACGCGAAACTCGATGGGCAATTGGCGCGCGCGGTTATGTCCATTCACGCGGTCAAAGCCGTAGAGATCGGGGCCGGAGTAATGGCCGCAGGTTCGTACGGCAGCGAAGTGCAAGACGAGATTACTTATGATGTTAAGGTACGGCGGTTCAAGCGCCCCAGCAACCGCGCCGGCGGCCTCGAAGGCGGCATCACGAACGGTGAAGACGTGGTTGTGCGCGGCTACCTGAAACCGATTTCGACTCTGCGCCGCGCGCTGGGAACCGCCGATCTGGTCACCAAAAAATCCGTACAAGCGGCTTACGAGCGCTCCGATGTGTGCGTCGTGCCTGCGGGCGGAATAGCCGGAGAAGCCATGACCGCGCTGGTCTTGGCAGGGGCATTCCTCGAAAAGTTCGGCGGCGATTCACTCGGAGAAACGCGGCGGAATTTCGAAGGTTATATGCGGCAGCTCGATTCGTTCTGAGCAGCAGCGGAAAATCCAGGGACATTGGCGATGATTTACCCAGTGGTGAAGTACGGCAATGCCGTACTGGAAAAACCGGCCAAGCCGGTGGAAAAGTTCGATGAGGAGCTGGCCAAGCTCTGTGAGGACATGTTTGAGTCCATGTATGCGGCCAACGGCGTAGGGCTGGCGGCGCCGCAAATCGGCATTGGCAAGCGGCTCGCCGTGGTGGACGTAACCGTGGGGAAGAATCCCGAGGCCAAGATCGTGCTCGCCAATCCGGAATTAACTCACGCCGAGGGGGAGCAGCGCGAGGAAGAGGGCTGTCTTTCGGTGCCGGGATTTCGCGGCAACGTCGCGCGGCCCCAGTACGTTACGGTGCGGGCTCAGGACGCCACGGGGAACACGTTCGAGATGAATGGCGAAGGGCTCCTGGCGCGCGCGTTCTGCCACGAGATGGACCACCTGGATGGAGTGCTGTTTCTGAAACACCTCAGCCTGCTCAAACGCGATTTGATCCGGCGCCGAATTCGCAAGCTGCAAAAAACGGGCCAGTGGTAATCGGGCAGCAGCGGAACCACCGAGGGCACGATGCGCATCGTCTTTTGCGGCACGCCGGAATTCGCTGTTCCGAGCCTCCGAGCGCTGCTGGCGAATCCTGAATTTGCGGTGGAAGCCGTAGTCACGCAGCCGGACCGGCCACGCGGCCGCGGCCAGCGAATCTCCCCTTCACCGGTGAAAGAAGTGGCAGCCCAAGCCGGCGTGCGAAACTACCAGCCGGCCAGCATGAAGTCCGACGAGGCCCGCGATTTCATCGCAGAGATCAAGCCGGACGCCGTCGTGATCATCGCGTATGGGCAAATCATTCCGCGCCGCCTTCTGGATATTCCGCGCTTGGGATGGATGAACCTGCACGGCTCTCTGCTCCCGAAATATCGCGGCGCCGCCCCAATTGCCTGGGCCATTATCAACGGCGAACCTAAAACGGGCCTCACGACGATGCGACTTGATCCGGGGCTCGATACCGGCCCAATTCTGATGCAGCGAGAAATCGAAATTGGCAGCGACGAAACCGCGCCGGAGTTGGCGAAGCGCATGGCGGAGTTGGGCGCGCCCCTGGTTGCGGACTCGCTGATCAAACTCAATCGCGGGGAGATCGTGCCGATTCCGCAGGATTCCACGCAGGCTTCTTTTGCGCCGATCCTTACGAAAGAGCATGGGCGCATCGATTGGTCGCTAACGTCCGGCGAGATTCATAACCGGATTCGTGGCCTCGCCCCGTGGCCGGGCGCGTACAGCACATTTCGCGGAAGGCTGTGCCACATTTGGGGACGGCCCAGCACATCGGCTGCTGCAGGTGATGCGGCGGGCACCCCGGAGCCCGGCGGCTTGGTTGTGAGCAATGCCGTCATCGAGGTCGTTTGCGGCAAAGGTACGCGGCTGCAACTCGAAGCTGTGCAACTCGAAGGCCGCAAGCGCATCAGCGCGCGCGAATTCGTAAATGGCGCGCGGCTTGCCAGCGGCGAGCATTTCGGCGGATAGCTCTGGACGCATTCCTCACATAGACCGCAGCCGCTAAACTCTTTTCATGGCTATCTCCCCTCCAAGGAAGATTGCGTTTGACGTTCTGCGCCGCGTAGCCGCCGAAAACGCTTACGCGGCCGATCTTCTCTATACGCAGCTCAAATCTGGAGTCAAGAAGCCCGACGCGTCGCTCGCAACCGAACTGACGCTGGGAGTTCTGCGCTGGCAGCGGCTGCTCGATTTCCTGCTGCAGCGCCACACAGACCGCCGTTACGAACAACTCGACTTAGAGGTGCTCCTGGCGCTGCGACTCGGGCTTTATCAACTGCGCTATCTCGATCGCGTGCCGCAGCACGCGGCGATAAACGAATCGGTGGAGTTGGTGAAGCGAGCGCATAAGAGTTCTGCGGCGGGGATGGTCAATGCCGTACTTCGCCGCCTAGCGGCGGAGGCAAAAATTACTGGCGACGAACTCGAAAAGCTTATTCCGGTTGGCACGCCGGCCGAGGAGCAGTTCGGTATTCTCTATTCGCATCCGACGTGGCTTGTCGCTCGATGGATGAGGTCGCTTGGCAAAGAGCGCACGACCGCACTAGTGCAATCGAATAATCGGCCGGCACCGCTCACCTGTGCAGTGCTCGAAGAAGAGAAAAGTGATCGCGTAGCTGAGACGCTTCGTAACTCGGGGCTTGAAGTCACACCAGGCCGATGGCTCCGAGGAGCGCTACATATTTCCGGAGGCAATCCGGCTTTGAGCGAGGCCTATCGCGATGGCCAGATCAACTTTCAGGACGAAGCGTCGCAAATGGTCGCGCATCTGGTGGACGCGCGGGATTCTCAGACCATTCTCGACGCATGCGCCGCGCCGGGCGGGAAAACCATGATTCTTGCCCGCGCCGCAAGCCCGCACGGCCGGGTTATTGCCGGGGATATCCATGAACACCGCCTGCGCATGATCCAACAACAATTGATGCGCACGCACACCAAGAATGTGTCAGTGGCGACGATGGATGCAACACGGCCTTTGCCTTCCTCGGAGAAATGCGATCGCGTACTGATTGATGCGCCCTGCTCGGGGACCGGCACTCTTTCGGGGAATCCCGAAATTCGCTGGCGGCTCAAAGCAGAAGATTTGAACGAGGCGCATCGCTCCCAGACCGCGATGTTGCGGAATGCGCTGGCGTCCGCCGCCAAATCCGGACGCGTGGTCTATTCGACTTGCTCTTTGGAGCCCGAGGAGAATGAAAATGTAATCGCGGCGGTGTTGGGCGAATCGCCGGAGTGGCACGTGATTTCGGCCGAGACGGTATTGGCTCGGCATTTTCGAGATCCGGCAATGAGTAAGAAGTTTTTCACAGCGGATGGATTTTTCCGGAGCTTTCCGCCGGAGCATGGTACCGACGGATTTTTTGCGGCAGTGTTAGCGCGAAAATAGAGCCCATGCTACTGTGATTTACCCATGAACGACGAAAGCGTCCCGCGTCCGTATATAGAAAAATGGCGAGAACGGCTAGAGCGCGTACTGCGCATCTCGTTACTGGTTTTCGTGCTGGCGGCGGCGGGATTCCTGAGCGCGGTCACGACCATCCGAATTGCCATACGCGGACGGATCGTCACTATGCCCAATCTGGTGGGGCAATCGGCGTCTGGAGCGCAGCGAATGCTCGCCGCCCGTGGCCTGCAATTGCGCGTGGCCGACCGAGTCTACAGCTCATTGCCCCTAAACGCAGTCGTCCGGCAAAGTCCTCCGCCGGGCGAAGAGATGAAGATTTCGCAGGACGCTCACGTTGTGTTGAGCCTGGGCCAGCAGACAGTTAAGATTCCCGCTCTCCAAGGCCAATCCATGCGCGCTGCGCGAATTTCGCTGTTACAGGCGGGGTTGCAACTCGGCGAAGTCACGTCGATTTTTCTGCCGGGAACGCAGCCCGACGTCGTGCTGAAGCAGGATCCGCCGGAAGGAACCACGGCGTCGAGTCCTCACGTGGACTTGCTCGTCTCGGGCGCCGATCGCCAGCCGTTTTACGTGATGCCTAATGTGGTCGGCATGGAGCAGCAGGACGCTAGCAAGACCGTTGCGTCGGCGGGATTAAAGATCGCGAAGCTAAATCATATCGGGCAAGCTGGCGCGCCAAAGGGCACGATTGTAGGGCAAAATCCCCCGGGCGGCGAACGCATAGCAGCCGACACGACGGTGGAACTGGGCATTTCGGAGTAAGCGGCAAATCCTTCCTGGCCTTGCTCCGAGTGGGCGAAAATACCGCTAAAATCAGCCCGAATCCGGCTCTCTCCCGTGATAGAATCCGGCAGGTGAACGTGCCGTCTGGAGTTGAAGTCGCCCCATCCATCTTAGCCGCGGACTTTGCCTGTCTGGGTGATGCCATAGGTTCCGTGGAACGCGGCGGAGTCTCGCTGTTGCACGTCGATGTGATGGATGGCCATTTTGTCCCCAATATCTCGATAGGCGTGCCGGTAGTTGCTTCGCTCCGCAAGGCAACCAAACTGCAGCTTGACGTGCATCTCATGATCGAAAATCCGGAGCAGTATATCGAAGCCTTTGCAACAGCCGGAGCGGACATGATTTCCGTGCACCAGGAAGCTACGCCACACCTGGACCGGGCTCTCACGATGATTCGCGAGCGTGGGTGCAAGCCAGGTGCCGTGATTAATCCGGCGACGCCGGTGGTAATGCTCCGGGAGGTGCTGGGCAAGGTCGATCATGTGCTGGTCATGTCTGTGAATCCCGGTTTTGGCGGGCAGGCTTTCATTCCCGAAGCCACAGAGAAAATAAGGGAGTTGCGGGAGATACGTGACCGGCATCATTATAGCTATAGGATTCAAGTCGACGGCGGCATCGGCCCCGAAAACGTAGCCGAGGTGGTTCGCGCTGGCGCACAGATCTTAGTAGCCGGAACTTCCGTCTTTCACACCGCTGATCCTGCTGCAGCGGTTCGCGAGATGACGCGTTTGGCTGGTGAGGCTTTGGTGCAAAAAGTAAGAAAGGTCGTTTGAAGGCGCATGTACACGAAATTCAACTGTCTGGCGGCGCTTGCAGCTGTAATCGCGTTGGCGGGCTGCGCTGGTCAGAAAACGGCCACCGCTAAACCGGATACGAACAATACAGCTTCGGCGGAAGCCGATAAGATTCTCTACGAACGCGCCGTGAACGACCTGCAGCACAGCCGTTTCGAAACGGCCCGGCTAAGCTTGCAAACGCTGATCAATACTTATCCGGACAGTGAATATCTCGCCAAGGCGAAATTGTCCATCGCCGACTCTTATTTCAAAGAGGGCGGCACGACGGGCATGACGCAGGCTGTCGCGCAATATCAAGATTTCATCACCTTTTTCCCGTTCTTAGACGAAGCTGCTTATGCCCAGATGCAGATCGGCATGGCGCACTACCGCCGTATGGAAAAGTCGGATCGGGATCGCACAGAGGCGCTGGAGGCGGAGGCTGCCTTTCAGACCTTCATGCAGAAGCATCCGCAGACCGAGCTTGCCCCTAAAGCGGAACAGCGTCTAAGAGAAGTGCAGGAAGTTCTGGCCGACGGCGATTACCGCATTGCCAGTTTTTATTACCTCAGGCGCATCGACAAGGCCGCAGCTCCGCGGCTGCTCGATCTGGTGAATCGCTACCCGTTATACAGCGATGCCGACCACGCAAACTGGATGCTGGCTTCGATCTACGAACGCAACAAGCATAACGATATAGCCTCGACTTACTATGCGAGGTTGGTGAAGGAATATCCCATGTCGCCTTTGGCCGTTCAGGCCAAAGCTAAACTCGTTAAATTCGGCTCCCCTGTGCCGGATCCTGATCCCACGGCGATGGCGCGAATGCAGAGGGAGCAGGAGACTCCGCGGGAGAGGCCTGGTTTCCTGAAACGGCCGGGCGAGCTGCTTAAGAGCGGACCAGACGTAACTGCGGCAGCGAGAGTCGGGACGCCGAACCTGACGCCGCAAACAGTAGACGTCACCGATACTCTCTCTTTGGGGGGAGGGGCGGGGCTGAGTGTGGTCGCGGCCGGAGCTAACAGCGGCGGTAATAGCGGCAGCGGAAGCAATAGCAGCGGCACGGGAGCTTACATCCAAAGCGTCTCGCCGGCGCCTTCTGATCCGCCAGCCGCCACTTCCGGAACGGCGGCTGGGCCTGCGGGCGCGAATGCCCCACCGGCTGCAAGCTCTTCAACCCAGGATCCGGCGGGCCAGACCGGGCAGACCGGCTCAACTACCGATGCCGGCCAAAACGCAAGCGGTAACTCGGACGCCTCAAACCAGACGAACCAAACTTCCACGCAGAGCTCCAGTCAAGGCGAGTCTTCCAGCAAAAAGAAAAAGAACAAGAAACAGGCGAAGCTTCAGTCGCAGTAGCTCCTTCCAAAATCAAAGCCATATGTGAGGTTACGCTCCGGTACATCCTGCGCCGAAGCTCGTTGACTCACCGAGCGCCCCGATGCTCCAATAATCCAAGCTAGCCGAACGGTCGGGGTCTCTCTGTACCGCGATCTGAGTAGGTGTGGCGAAGGAGCGCTCGGTGTCCCGCATACTGGTGGCCGACGACAATAGCAACATCCAAAAGATGGTTGCTTTAGCCCTTAAAGACGAGGGCATTGACGTCGTAGCAGTTGGGAATGGCGAAGCTGCCATGCGGAAGATTCCGGATCTCCGCCCCGATCTAGTCCTCGCCGATATTTTCATGCCTGTGCGCAACGGCTACGAAGTCTGCGAGTTCGTCAAGAACGATTCGCGCTTTATGAGCACGCCGGTCGTGCTGCTAGTTGGCGCTTTTGATCCACTCGACGAACAAGAAACGCAGCGGGTGCGCGCTGATGGTGTTCTGAAAAAACCGTTTGTTCCGCCCGACCCTCTGATCAACATGGTCAAGGCTCTGCTGGCAAAATCGAACGGGCAAAAGTCGGTGCCGGTTCCAATGCCCATACCGCCGAAGCCTGCGGCACCGCCAGCGGCAACTCAAGCGAGTGCAATGATTGAAACTCAAGTCGCCCCTGCTGGACCATTGCCGCTTCCTCAAGCGGAAATCTCTTCTGCCCAGCAGAAGCCAGTCGTCCCGGTTCCCCCACCGTTTGTACCTCCTGTGCCGATTCCTCGGCCGCAAGCTGCCAAAGTAGAAGACCCGGATGAGGTCACTACCTCCACGCGCGATCCGAATTTGGGCGATCCGTTTTGGGCAACGCCGGCAGAACCCGAAGTGGTGGAGGAAGAGAAATCCGAAACTCAGCCGGAAGATATAATCGACATGCATTCCTTCGGTAAAGGTGATGAGTCCGCCGAAGAAGATGAGCGGCCTGTTTTTCGACCCGATTCCAGCCTTTTGGATACCGTCGGCCTCGATGCTGATTTCTCGCAAACGATCGTTACGCAAAATGAGCCGGTAACTCCGCAGCAGGCAAAATATTCCCAGCCAGAAACCGTGAAAGAAGAGCTTGACGCAGTTTTGCCGGCACCCCAGCCGCCTGTCTTGTCCACTCCCCCTCCCGAAGCGGCGGCCGATATCTTTAAATTCGATCCCACACTGACTTTCGCGTTGCCGACGCAGGACGCTACGCCCGACGAGGCACCAGCCCCAGCCGACAAAGCTACTGTCATAGAGCCGGAGATAGCTGCGGCGCCTGTCAACGATCATCCAGCGGCATCTTCGTGGCCTGACCTGACGGACGCGCTACCGGTTCCGCCCGAAAAACCGGTCGATTCCCATCAGGCCAAGACTTACGAGGAACTTGATCCGGTATTGGACTTACCTGCTCTGCCGAATCACGAAGCGGTGATTACCGCCGCCACCGAGGCTGCGCGCCTGGCGTTTTCGGAGCTAAATACATTGCCTGGGTCGGGTGCTGCCGCGGAAACTTCCGATCGGCACGCCAGCCTGACAGAGCACAAGAATTCATTCTCCGTGCCTGCGCAGGCTGATGCGCCGGCTGCTCCCACGCCCGAAATGATCGATGCGGTCGTGAACCGGCTACTGGAACACATGCAGCCCCAGATTATGGAAGTAGTGAATCGCGAAGTGCTTCGCCCGGCGATCGAGGCCATCGTGCGCCGGGAAATGAAGAAGAGCTGAAAGTAACCCCGCGCGTCGTCCGCCGTTCCCGCTCAGGAAGAAACGCCATCTAAAACTGCCTGGGTACTCGCTGTGATGCTATCTCGTTGCGGGCTCAGCGACCTCTTTTTTGTATTCTTCCGCCTCGGAAGGCGCGCAGATCATCTCGCGGATATCGAAGCTCGCCGGCTGTCGGTGCAAGACGAACTTGTTCAAGCCGAGCCACGGCTCCTTATAGGCCTTCGGGTCGTCGATTTTTACGGTGAGCTCCAGGGTATCCTGATCCACGCGATGGTACGTTTCCTCGACGCGCATATCGGCGCTATGAGGATCTCCCGCATTATCGAGCCAGGTTCTTTCATCAAGCCCCACGGTCTCTACGACAAATGTGTAGTCGTCCTGCCAGTGGCCAACGGAGTAGCCGTACCATCTGGATTCAGGATCCTTTGGCAATTCGCGTCCGTCGGTCCAGACGGCGCGCCAGATTCGTTGATACTCGTACATGATCAGAACTTGATCGGAGGTCTGAACGACTTTGAAGGGCCGCAGTTCGAAGAATAAATTGCGCGGAAAGCCTGCCGGATCGCAACCGTCCAACGGATCATTAATGAGCGCCAGGGCGACTTTTCTCGGCCCATCGCCGGGCTTATAAGTGTTGGCCATTTTCTCGCCCCATTCCGTGAAGGGTGCATGGCTCTTAACTCCGGTGGGCTGAATTCCGGCAGCAAAGGCATCCCAGATTCCGCCGATGTCGCGGCGAGGCGCCGGACCGGAAGCCGGCCGCGTTTCCTTGGGAGCGATGCTCGGGCTGTTCCAGGGCGCAGGCGCTGCATTCTGCTGTGCCGCGCCGGATTGCTGCGCTCGAATTCCTGGTCCGGAAATGAGGCAAGCGAACAGAATGACAGCTGCCGGAAGGGCGGACCTCAGCGATCTTTTTGACATTTTGCGAACCTCTCTCGAGCAGAAACGTCAGCGCACGAAAGCAGCCCCGGATTATTCTCAACCTGCTTGATCGGCCCTACTGCTTGGAAGAATCCGCCGGCTTCTGGGCGTCGACGTCAGGCCCGAATATCCCCGGAATTCGCGTACCTAATGTTTGGCCATTCGCCAGCACGACCTGCATGACACGTCCGATGGGCTGCCCATTCTTGACGGGCTGCAACGTCACCGTAACATGATCCCCCGGTTTGAAGACCTGTTTGCTCCAACCGAGGTTGGTCATGTCCGCAGGATTGCTGGTTTCCGCGATCCAATGCACCACGTTGCCTTTGTCGTCCGTCGCTTCGAACTTCAGCCAGCAATGCGGATTTGCCCAAACCCAGTCCGTGACGGTCGCCTTCAGCGTAAGTTTTTTATCGATATCGAAATTCGAATTGCCGTGATGCGCAAAAAGAGGGGCCGCGCTGATCAGAAGTCCTAATCCTAGAAGGGCGCCGATATGCTTATTCTTCACGCCAGACCTCCCGCGCACTCATTCTTTCCGATGGCCTCGGCCGCGCTGGTTTATTGTAGAAAAGCGCGGTTCAGAGTCCAATGCATTTGTATTGGCGATACACGACTGACGAATGTCGCCATCTGTTTGCGATTTGACCCCTCTTGCCGCGCTCCTTATAGTTAGTGGTTAATCCCTCACCCAAGTCCGCGCACCGGACCGGAGAGAATACAGTTGCCCGAAGATTCGCCAAAAAAGGCGGCGGAAGCGGCGCCCCAAAGCGCCGAATTCCCCAAGGTTTACGAGCCGCAGCTGATTGAGCCGCGCTGGGCTGAGGCTTGGGTGAAGCAGGAACTGTTCCGCGCCGACGCAACTGCGCCCGGCGACGTGTTTTCGATCGTCATTCCGCCGCCGAACGTCACCGGGTACATCCACATCGGTCACATGCTCGAGCATACGCAAATTGACGTGCTCACGCGCTGGCACCGCATGCGTGGCGAAAACACGCTGTGGCTCCCGGGCATGGACCACGCCGGCATTTCGACGCAGGTCGTCGTGGAACGCGAACTGGCCAAGCAAAGCCTGACGCGCAAGGCCCTGGGACGCGAAGAGTTCGAACGCCGCGTTTGGGAATGGAAGGCTCACAGCGGCGGCACCATCAAAAAGCAGATGATTCGCCTGGGCGACTCCTGCGACTGGTCGCGCGAAAAGTTCACGCTCGATCCGCCGCTCTACCGCGCGGTTCTGGAAGCTTTCCTGCGCCTTTACCACGAAGGGTTGATCTATCGAGGCCGTTATATCGTCAACTGGTGTCCGCGTTGCCAGACGGCTCTGAGCGACCTCGAAACCGTCCACGACGAGCGCAAGGGCCATCTTTGGCACATTCGCTATCCGGTGGTGGGTTCGAGCGAATCGATTGTCGTCGCTACCACGCGTCCCGAGACCATGCTCGGCGATACCGCCGTGGCGGTAAATCCCGCGGACGAGCGCTATAAGCATCTCACCGGTAAGAAGCTTCTTCTACCGCTGATGAATCGCGAGATTCCCGTCATCGCCGATGCTGCCGTGGACCGCGAATTCGGGACAGGCGCCGTCAAAGTGACGCCCGCGCACGATCCGAACGATTTCGAGATGGGACGGCGCCACAAACTTCCCGAAATCGACGTCATGACCGAAGACGGGCGCATGAATGCGAACGCCGGCTCCTACGCCGGCCTGGACCGCTTCGAAGCGCGCAAGCGTATCGTCGCCGATCTGGAATCGCAGGGGCTGCTCGTGAAAGTCGAAGAGCACACTCACGCTGTGGGCGTCTGCGACCGGTGCAAGACCGTCGTCGAGCCGCGCGTATCCATGCAATGGTTTTGCAAGATGCGCCCACTGGCTGATGCTGGTACCGCGGCGGTCGAAGAGGGACAAATCCGGATCTTTCCCGATAATCAGCGCAAAATCTTCATCGACTGGCTGGCGAATATCCGTGACTGGTGCATTTCGCGACAACTCTGGTGGGGACATCGCATACCGATGTGGCATTGCCCCTGCGGCGGCATCACGCCCGCGCCCGATTCGCGAGTCGCCATCGTTGACGGCCGAGCGTTGCCCGCGAGCCCTCCGGCGAAATGCGCGAAATGCGGCGGCGGAAAGCTCGAACAGGATCCCGATGTGCTGGATACTTGGTTCAGCTCCGGCCTTTGGCCGCTTTCGACGCTGGGCTGGCCCGACGACAAGCCCGACCTGCGCAGGTTTTATCCTACGACGCTGCTCATCAGCGGCTACGACATTCTGTTTTTCTGGGATGCGCGCATGGTCATGCTCTGCCTGCACCTCGCTCCCGGAAAAACTACTGCCGAACGAATTCCTTTTCGCACGCTTTACCTGCACTCTCTCGTTCGCGATGCGCAGGGACAAAAGATGTCCAAGATGCGCGGCAACGTGGTCGACCCGCTCGAATGGATGGAAAGGTACGGCACCGACGCGCTGCGCTTCACGCTTTCTATCAAAGCCGCGCCAGGAACGGATATCGCGCTCAGCGAAGATGCTGTTGTGGGCTACAAGGCGTTCGCGAACAAGATCTGGAACGCGGCGCGATTCGTTTTTGTGAATCTGGAGAAATTTCAGTCCGCGACGGGCATGACTATCGAGGAGCTTGCCTCACCACAGGTGCGCGCTGCGGCACCCTATCCCGCGGGCGGTGCTGTCAGCCTCGCCGACCGCTGGATTTACTCGCGGCTCGCTGAGGTCATTGCCACGGTTGATGATGCACTGGAGAATTTCCGTTTTCACGAAGCCGCGCAGAAGGTCTACCATTTCTTCTGGGGAGATTTCTGCGATTGGTATATCGAGTGGGTAAAGCCGGCCATGGCGGATCCGGATCGCAGTGTCGCCGTGCCGGCATGGCGCAATCTCTTCGCCATATTCGAAGCGGCGCTGCGGCTGCTACATCCCTTTATGCCTTTTCTGACTGAGGAGTTGTGGCACCGGCTGCCGCAGCATTCACCGGAAAAGGACAAGAATGCGCGCTCCATCGCTCTGCAGCCCTTTCCGCGGCCTGCGCCGCAGTGGGTCGACCCTGACGCCGATCAGGAAGTGGAGCTGCTGCAGGACGTGATCGAGAAGGCGCGCAATATTCGCGCGGAGCTCAAGCTTGATAGACAGCGCGTCTCTGCAGATTTCACTCCAGCCACTCTCGCGGTTCGCGAAACCGTGGAGGCAAATCGCGCGATTATTTTGCGCCTAGCCACGCTGTCGGACCTGCGCATTTCCGATTCCAAGCTCGAACCTACCGTCGGGCCGGTCCGCTCAACCGCGCAGTTCGATCTCCGCATCCCCTATGGCGAGACGGTGGAACTCGGCGCTGAGCTCGCCCGCTTGCGCAAGGAAAGGGAACGGCTCGCCCGCGATCTGGAGTCAAAGCAAAATCGCCTCGCGGACAATACGTTCCGCAGCCGCGCGCCCGCGGAAGTCGTCCGCCAGCTTGAAGTCACATTTGCAGAACGCCAGCTCGAGTTCGCCAAGCTGACCGAGCGCCTGGCCCAACTAGAGAAACGGACGGACAGCTCCCCAACCGCTTAAACTTGGCGTTCTACATCCTCTCTTGCCCATGCGCCGCGCGGCGGATAAGCTCGGTGCCGTTCCCGTTGATTGTATCGAGGAGCCTCGACCCAACTGCATGCCCGCCCGCAAGCTTTCGGCAACTAGCGAACGAGCCGGCACCACCGACCGGCGGATCGACGCGCTGCTCACGTTGCTTTCGGAAAATCCCATGATCGTCATCAGCGGTGAGAAAATCGCGCGGCAGATCGGCGTGAGCCGCTCTGCGGTCTGGCGCTGGACGCAACGACTTCGCGCTCTCGGAGTGCGCGTCAAGGGCCATCCGCGGACGGGCTATCGCATCGAACGCGTGCCGGACGTGTTGTCGCCCAGTCTGTTGCGGCGGCGCCTCCGCGATACGCCTTTCGGCAAGCGCATCTATCATTACTTCAAAACGGCTTCCACTAACAGCATCGCTCTCGAGCTTGGGCACGCCGGAGAGCCTCACGGAACGATCGTCATTGCCGAAGAGCAGACTGGCGGCCGGGGCCGGGCGGGCCGATCGTGGCATTCGGAAAAGACCAGCGGAATTTACATGACGGTTCTGCTGCGTCCGCCAATTTCGCCGCTAGTTGCGCCAGTGATCACGATGGTTGCCGGGCTCGCTGTGAGGGATGCCGTACAGGAAGAAACCGGAGTGGAGGCCGACCTGCGCTGGCCGAACGATCTCCTCGCAGGCGGGAAAAAATTTAGCGGAATTCTCACAGAAATGTACGCGGAGCCCAGCCATGTGCGCTTCGTCATTGTGGGCATCGGTATCAACGTCAACCACACGGCCATGCCACCGGAGCTAGCCAAAATTGGGACATCATTACGCTTGATCGCCGGGAAACCCGTTTCGCGGCTGCAACTCGTTGTGCGGTTGCTGCGCCACCTGAACAGCTACTACAATCGATTTTTGGCTGAAGGCGCTCAGCCCATCCTGGACCGCTTCGCCGAGGTATCCACCTACGCGCGCGGCAAGCGTGTGCGTATCACGACGGCGAGCGAATCGTACGTGGGAACGACCGACGGCCTCGAGCCGAACGGGCTTCTGCGCGTGCGCCGCGACGACGGCCAGAGCGCGGTGGTCATCTCCGGCGATGTTTCTGAGGCGAATTGATGCTGCTTGCCCTTGATGTCGGCAATACCAATACGGTGCTCGGCGTCTTTCGCGATAAGGACCTTATCGCGAATTGGCGCCTGACTACCGCGCGCGACCAGACCGTGGACGAATACGGAATCCTAACGCGCGATCTTTTCACCATCGCCAGCCTCGATCCCAACGAAATTCACGGTGTAATCATCAGCTCGGTTGTGCCTCCGCTCAATTCCACGCTCGCAGGCATGGCCGATCGCTACTTTCATACCAAGGCGCTTTTTGTCGAGCCGGGCATCCGCACCGGCATGCCGGTGCATTACGACAATCCGCAAGAGGTGGGCGCCGACCGCATCGTCAATAGCGTCGCCGCATATTCGAAATACGGCGGGCCTTGCATCATCGTTGATTTCGGCACGGCCATAAATTTCGATGTAGTTTCCGAACGCGGCGAATACTTGGGTGGAACGCTCGCGCCCGGAATCGGCATCTCCGCCGAAGCGCTCTTTTCGCGTGCGGCGCGGCTCTGGCGCGTTGAGATCCGCGATCCGGGAAAAATTATCGGCACGAATACAGCTCAGTCCATGCAGGCGGGCCTCTTTTACGGCTTCACCGATCTCGTCGACGGTATTCTGGAACGCATCAAAGCCGTGCAAGGCAAAGATGTCCGCGTCATTGCCACGGGCGGTCAAGCGTCCTTGATCGCTCAGGCTTCGCGGCACATTCAGCAGGTGGACGAATTCCTGACGCTGGAAGGATTACTGATTATCTGGGAGCGCAACCAGCCTGCTCGTCAACCTGCGCCGGCTACAGCGGTCTCGGAGAAAGCGCCCGTGACAGACACAATACGAGCCGCGGCAAGATCGGCTCGGAAGCGCGAGTTGTAAAGTCTGCTGATGGATTCGTTAAACTACTTCAACTATTTCACGGAAATCGAAGAGTACTTCTGGCGCAAGCGCGGCGCGCATCTGCTGGTTTCGCCGCTGGATTGGGCGATTGTGGAGACTTGGCAAAGAGCCGGAATTCCGCTGGATGCCGTGTTGCGCGGAATTGATAGCGCGTTCGAAAGCTATCAGCGCTCGCGGCGAGGCGCGGGCAGGCCACTGAAAAGCTTGGCATACTGCGTAGATGCGGTGCTGGATGCCGCAGCGGAAAAACAGGAGGCGGCGTCCGGCGCTGGTCCAGAAGTCAAACCAAGGGACAAAAAAGCCGAGCCCTTCTCGCGCGAGGAGCTGCGCGATTTTCTCCGCCGCAATATTGAAAAGTTGGAAAAAGCTGTGCAGCGCGTGAATTCTTCGGATGCCGAGTTGACCAAACGCATCGCCCAGGCTCGCGAGAGCCTCGCAGGCGTCATGCCGCTGCTCGATTCTCCCGCCGCTCTCGACCTTGAAGGCTTTGAACGGCGTCTAAGCGCGGTCGAAGAAAAGCTGAGCGCAGCCCTACTGGCCGCCGCGGACGAAGACATGCTCGTTGATATCCACGCCGACCTGGACAAACAACTCGCTCCTTACCGGCGCCGCATGTCGGCGGAACAGCTCAGCCAACTCGAGCGGCAATACGTACAAAAGCGCCTCCTCGAGCGATTCGGCCTGCCGCGCCTTAGCCTTTTCTACCTGAACTGAAAGGATTCATGCCTGATCCGATCGACGTACGCATCGAGAAATTGGTCTATGGCGGCGAGGGCCTCGCGCATCACGAGGGCCACACGGTGTTTGCCCCTTTCGTCCTGCCGGATGAGAGCGTATCCATCGAGCCGTTGGAGACACGCAAGAAATTCATCCGCGGCCGCGTGGCGCAGATCAAGACGCCTTCCGCGGATCGCGCCGTGGCGCCATGTCCATACTTCGGCGTCTGTGGCGGATGCAATTACCAGCATATTCCTTACGAATTGCAGCTTCACTACAAAGCCGAAATTCTGCGCGAAACACTGGCGCGGCTCGGGCGGCTGCGCTGGGAAGGACCGATCGTGCCGCACTCGTCTCCCCCTTTCGGCTACCGCAATCGCGTTCAGTGGAAGATCGGACTCGACGAGACCGGGGCGCGCGACATCGGATACTTCCAGGCCGGCTCGCAGAAGCTTTGCCCCATCCGGCAATGTCCCATCGCCTCGCCGCGTTTGAACGAAACCCTGAGCGCGATCGTGGATTTGTTGAAGTCGGGCAAGCTGCCCGCCGAATTGCGCGAGATCGAGGTTTTCGCCGATCATGCTGACGACCGCCTCCTCTTGAATCTGGATCTGGACGGGGCGAACGGCGCTGCGGCGGACCTCGCTGCGACCTTTCGCGCCGCTCTGCCATCCGTTGAAACCACGTTGGTGCATGATCGCCGGACGGACCACTTCGAGCTCGTCGGTCCCGGCTACATCAAGTACCGTGTCGGCGACCACACCTATCGCATCGGCCACCTCTCTTTCTTTCAGGTGAATCGCTTCGTCCTGGATGAACTCGTGCGCACCGTTATCGGCGAGGCCCGCGGGAAACTGGCTCTCGACCTGTTCGCCGGTGTAGGTCTTTTCAGCCCGCCGCTCGCGAATCGTTTCGAACGGCTAGTTGCCGTGGAGGCAAACGAAGCCGCTGCGCGTGATCTGGAGAGCAATCTCCAGGCGAGTGGCGCCGCTTCTCCGAATTTGCGGCAGACCACTGTGGAGGCATTTCTCGAGCAATGGCACGAGCGGCCTGACCTGGTGGTGCTCGACCCTCCGCGAACGGGCGTAGCGGCACGCGCGCTCGCGCGTCTGAGCAAGATCGCTCCTCAAGAGATCATTTATCTCTCTTGCGACCCCGCCACGCTCGCCCGCGATCTGGCAATTCTTGCCGGCGACGCCCAGAATCCCCGCGGTTATCAGATCAGTGAACTTCACCTTGTCGATATCTTTCCGCAGACTTATCATATCGAGGCCTTGGTGCGACTTTCGCGTCGCGCATGAAGCTTCCTGCTTTGCTGATCGCGGCCTTCGTTGCCGCAGGAGTCCTGGCGGCCTCTCCGATTGCTGTTCACACTCGGCACAGCCTCGATCTGTCGCTCGGAGTCGCTCTGTTCTGCCTCATCGTCGGTTTTGGACTGGTGAGGTTTCGGGGCGCGAATCTCGCCTGGGCCGCCTCACTTTTGGCTTGGTTCTGTCTTGCTGCCGCGGCGGCGCAAACCGAACGCATGGCGGTCCCGGCGAATCAAGTCACAAATCTGGTCGGCGAGGGCCGGCTGGAGCTAGAGGAGCCCCTGCGATGGCGCGGAATTCTGCGCGCCGATCCTTTGCGGCTGCCCTGGGGATTTCGCTACGACATCGATCTCGAACAACTCCAGTCGGCGGGCGAATGGCGAGCCGTGCAGGGCGGCTTGCGGGCGACTTATTTCTTTGACCAACGCTCACCGGGAATTCCGGCACCAATTCGCGCCGGTGAACGCGTCGAGATTCTGGCTCGGGCGCGCCTGATCCGAAATTTCGGCGATCCCGGAGCATTCGATTATCGCAGCGCGCTCCAGCAGCAGGGAATCGACTTAACGGCCACGCTGCGGAATCCGGCGCTACTGCAAACCCTGCCCGGCCCTGCGCCAAAGTTGTCTCATTATTTGGCCCGGCTGCGTGGCCGCTTGCTGAATGACTTGGACGCCATGCTTTCACCAGCCGAGGATCGCGCCGCAATTGCCCGTGCCATGGTCCTTGGCGATCGTAGCTTTCTCGATTCGCAGCAGGCCGAGTCGTTCCGCGAAACGGGGGCTTTCCACGTTCTGGTCGTGGCGGGTCTCCACGTAGGCGTGCTCGCGGCATTCCTCTTCTGGGCAGGCAAAAAGCTGCGGTTGCCGATTGTTGCGAGAGCTTTCACCACGATTGCAGCGCTCGGCTTTTACGTTGCAATCATCGAGGATCGCCCTCCCATTATGCGCGCAGCATTGATGGCGGCGATCTACCTGTTGGCGCGCACGCTTTTTCGGCGTGTGGCTTTGCTCAACGCGGTCAGCCTCGCGGCGGTTGTGATTCTTCTGTTCCGCCCCTCGGAGATCACTCAAGCCAGTTTTCAACTCTCTTTCCTCGCGGCCGGCATTATCGCGGGCATCGCGGAACCGCTGCTGGAGCGAACCGTTGAGCACTATCGCCGCGCACTCGATCACCTCGGCGATATAACGCGCGACGGAAGCCACGCCCCCAAAGCGGCGGAATTTCGCATCGATCTTCGCGCCGCCTCAGCCTGGCTGCGCCCGCGACTGCCGTCGAAGCTGGCGCAATATTGCGATCAGATAGTGGTTACTCCCTGCCGCCTTGGCTTGCGGCTGTGGGAATTGGCCGTGCTCTCCGTTGCTCTTCAAATCGGCATGCTGCCGCTGATGGCCCGCGATTTTCATCGAGTTTCGTTTATAGCGCCGGTTGCAAACATCCCCGCCGTACTCCTCACTTCCATCCTTATCTCATTCGGGTTCGCAGCGCTGGTGCTCGGCGCCCTCTGGAAAACCCTCGGAATAGTTCTGGGGCGCGCACTAAGCTTCTTCATCGCGATGCTTACGGCATTGACTCATTGGTTCGCGCAACTTCCCTCATCTTCCGTGCGAGTTCCTTCGCCGCCGACCGCGCTGCTTGTCGGCTTTTTTGCGGTAGCGCTCTTTCTCTCGGCGGCGATTCTGACGCACAGAAAATGGAGCTCCCGCGTCGGGCTCGTGGCCGCGCTCGTGTTAGCAGCACTGATCGTCGTCTATCCGTTTCCCCCTCGATTGCAGCGCGGACGCCTGGAGGTAACTGTCTTGGACGTCGGCCAGGGAGATTCCATTTTTGTGGCTTTCCCCGATGGCCGCACGATGCTCGTCGATGCCGGCGGGCTGCCGGGCGCCAGTTACATTCGCGGGATGAGGCCGGGTCTCGACATCGGCGAAGACGTCGTCTCGCCATTTCTTTGGTCCCATGGATTGAAGCGCATCGACACGGTCGTGGTAACGCACCCCCACGAGGATCATCTCGGCGGCATGTTCGCGGTATTGCGAAATTTTAACGTCGGTGAACTTTGGGTCGGACGCGACGAGGATGCGCCTGCTTACCGCAATCTGCTTGCCGAAGCTAAAGCGAGAAAAGTCCCTGTCGTGCATCGCCTGAGAGGCGATCATTTCGACTGGGCTGGCGCGCGACTCAACGTTCTTTGGCCGGACTCCAGCGATCCGGCCCGCGCGCGCAACGATGATTCTCTTGTTTTGCGTCTCGAAGATGGCAACCAGTCATTTCTGCTCACCGGAGACATCGAACGCGCTGTCGAACGAAGTATTCTGGCGAATGGCGATGAGCTCACCGCCAATTTTCTCAAGGTTCCGCACCATGGTGGAAAAACTTCCAGCACTCCGCCATTTCTCGACGCCGTTCATCCCGCCGTTGCAGCGATCTCGGTCGGCGAAGCGAATCCCTTTGGCCACCCCAACCCCGACGTAGTCGAGCGCATTCTCGCCGAAGGGACGCGCCTGTATCGCACCGATCGCGACGGCGCCATCACGGCAACGACCGACGGCCAGTCCCTGGACGTCCGCTCATTCCTCGCTTGTGCGCGGCCCTGCTCGGAACTTTCCTCGGCAGTATCTCCGGCCGAATCTCCTGCTTTTTAGCGCAGTCTTCGTGCGCCCTTTGCGAATCGAATTAATAGTTGTGAAACAAGATATCGAGAGCTTTCTTGCTGCATGTTAGGGCAGTCACTATAATCTTCGGGACGGGTACATGAATTCGATTCAGCCGGTTTCTCCAACCAACGCGGAAATTGACGAAGAATCCAGGCGCGTTCGCCGCCTGCGTATCGTCGTCAACCTCTCTCTGAGCATCATCGCGCAAGGCGATTTGCCTTACGAGGAAGCTCAGGAAGTTGCCTCAGCGGCGCGGAGGCTCGCAGAAACGTTGTTTCCGGGCAAGGGCGAGGTCTACGACTTGCTTTACCGGCCGAAATTCCGCCGATTGATCAACGAAGTTTACCGACTGCAGTAATTCGCACCGTTGTTATTTCCGCCAGACGGCCAGGACCACAAGCGCCGCAATCGTGACAGCGGCGCCGATCGCGGCATTGTATTCGCGGTTCCTCACATACTGACCGAAAGAAAACTGCGTGCTCTTCGCGGAACTTTCCCCTCGCAGCTTCGGCCAAAAGAGCGGCACGTTCGCCGCGTAATCTTCGAACGCCTTGCCATACTGTTGGCGGAGCTCTGATTCCTCGCGCCGCATGACCTGCGCGTAGAAAACGCCGAAATAAAGTGCAACCAAAGCGGCCACCAACCATGATCTGCCGGCCAACGCAAATCCCACCGCAATCAGGGCGCTGCCGAAATACAACGGGTTGCGAGTCCGCGCATAAGGGCCCGTCTGCGCGAGCGCTTCGCGCTTGCGCAAATGCCCGGCGGCGATGGCGCGGATCAGCAATCCCAAGAGCGCAACACAAGAACCGATGGCAACCGAGCGGAACGTTGGGCGAACGAGCCACAGACAAAGCGCCGCAATCGGATAGCCTATGGGTGCCCGCCAGCGTGCCCAAGCCGGTCCCGGAGCAGCCGTGCGTTCAGTCATGCGGAAGGGCGCGGAGCCGCGCCAGGAGGTCACGCGTGGAATGATGTTTCGGATCGCCCACGATGGCGATGCGCACGCCGAGGCTCCGGGCGGTTTCGCGCTCGGGCACAGTGTCGACGGTGTAATCGGTCCCCTTGGCATGCACATCGGGACGCAAGACCGAGAGTAGGTGGGTCACATCAGCTTCGTCGAATACCACCACGTAATTTACAGCGGCGAGACCGGCGACGAGCCGCGCACGCGCTTCGGCCGGAAGGATCGGACGCCCCTCGCCTTTCAACGAGCGCACGCTGTTGTCTGAATTGATAGCCACGACCAGCACGTCTCCTTCCCGGCGAGCCCCTTGAAGATATCTGGAATGTCCGACGTGCAGCACGTCAAAGCAGCCATTCGCAAGCACCACGCACTCTCCGCGATTTTTGTGCGCGCGCAACTTCGGGGCCAATTGTTCGACGGAAACAATCTTATTTCGCGTGTCCATCTTCGCTTTCAGCACGCTTGCTTTCCGCATCGGATCGAATGGCGGCTATCAGTTCTTCGCGCGTGACCGTAGCTGTGCCGCGCTTCATGACCACAATGCCTCCCGCATAATTGGCGATGCGCGCGGCTTGCATCACGCTTGCCCCCGCCGCCAACGCTAGCGTGAACGCCGCAATCACAGTGTCTCCCGCGCCGGTCACATCAACCGCCTGATCGCTCCCAAAGACGGACAGCGCCTGCGGCGCGCGTCCTCGTTCGAATACGGTCATGCCGTGGCGCCCGCGGGTGGCCACCAAAGCGCTCAGGTTCAGCCGCGCCATCGTACGCCGCGCGAACGCGTCGAGCTTCGCAACATCCCCACCGATTTTCGCATTGTGGGCGGCCTCGATTTCCGCCTCATTCGGCGTGGCCGCGGTCAAATCCAGGCGCGCGTATTCGTGAAGCCGATATCGAGAATCCAGCGTTACGGGCCCCGACCATCGATGACGGCCCCGAATGCTCGTGACAATCTCCGGCGTCGCTGAACCATAACCATAATCTGAGATCAGAACCGCCGAAACGTCACTGAGGCGTTCGCGCGCGTTGTGCACCAGGGCCTCGATCGTGGAGTCGCCTAATCCATCGGGCTCGCGGTCCACTCGCAACACCTGCTGCTGCGCCGTATGCGCCCAGCCCGCCAGAAATCGCGTCTTCGCGGGAGTCGTCCAGCCGTTTTTGCGAACGAGTCCGGAAGCGTCGACCTTTTTGCCGCGGAAATATTCCGCGAGTGCGTCCCCCGCGGCATCGTCGCCGATAGTGGCTACCGGATGCACGCGCGCGCCGAGATCCGCCAAGTTGTTTGCGGCATTCGCACCGCCTCCGGGCAGCGTATGCATTTCCCGGCGCCTCAGAATCAAAACGGGCGCTTCGCGGGAGACTCGCGAGATTTCCCCGAAAACAAACTCATCGGCCACGAAATCGCCCAGAACTAAAATAGCCTGACGGCGAAACTGCTCGACGATGCCGATGAGCCGCACCGCATCTGTGCCCCGCTCGGCGCTCATGGAATTCCCCCGAGGATGGCGTCCACAGCTTCGGAGAGGTCCTCCACCACAAAATCGGGCTGCCGCGACCACTCCTGCTGATGCAATTCATATTCTCCGCGGCCGTAGCCCGTCAGAACCAGCACTCCGCGCCCGCCAACCCCGTGCGCCAGCTCGACGTCGCCATAGCGATCCCCCACGACAAAAGACCGGTCGAGCCGTAAGCAGTGCTCCCGCGCGGCCTGTTCCAGCAATCCCGGCAGCGGTTTGCGGCAATTGCAGTCGTCCTGCTTCGTATGCGCGCAATAGTAGTAACCATCCACGCGAGCCCCGGCTGCCAATAATTCCTGACTGATCTGGGAATGAATCTGTTTCACCAAAGACTCGGGAAAAATTTGCCGCGAAATGCCCGATTGGTTCGTCACCACGATCACGGGCAAGCCCGCTTTATTCAGTTTGGCGATTGCCGCGGCCGCAAACGGAAAGATATGCAGCCGGCTGATATGGTTGAGATAACCCATCTCTTCGCAAATGGTTCCGTCGCGATCGAGGAAAACCGCCGGGCGCAAGGCCTTCGCGTCAGGCAAGACGTTGGCTCCAAACGCTCGAAGTTTTGGCGCGGTCGCCGGCCGCAAGCCCGGACATCAGCCCAGGCGTCAGAAGAGATTGGGCGGCTTCAAAAACGCGCTCGACCGAAATGCGCGTCATGCAACGATGATCGATGGGACATTTGCGGAGAAAGCAGGGGCTGCACTCCACTGGCTCCCGAATCAGCGTGAATTGCGGAGTCATGACCCGAGTGCCTTCGGGATCGCTGGGGCCGAATATGCCGATCACCGGAACTCCGACGGCGCCGGCGACGTGCATCGCTCCGGAATCATTGCCGATGAACAAACGACAGGCGGAAAGCAGCGCGGGAAGTTCACCGATTTTCGTCGCGCCGACCAGGTTGCAGGCGCGATGTCGCATCGCGCCGACGATGCGCGCCGCCATCTCATTCTCGGGAGGCGCGCCAAAAAGTATGACCTCGGCGTCGAACGCAGCAATAAGCCGATCCGCGAGCGCCGCATAGCGCTCCGGTGCCCAGCACTTCGCGGATCCGTAAGCCGCGCCGGAAGCAAAAGCAATTCGCACGGCATTCTTGCGGACTCCCGCTGCAAACAGGCGCTCCAAAGCTTTCTGCCGATCCTCGTCCGCCACGCGAATGCCGATCTCATCGACGTGGGGCAAGCGTTCTAGCCATCCGGCCCGGCGGAGCAGTTCGAGGTGATCGTATACCTCATGAGCCGGCGTCTCGCCTTTCGTCGGAACCGGAATAGCTCGCGTCAGCAACCAGCTTCGCCCATCTCGCGCGTATCCGATGCGTTCGGGTATTCCGGCGCGCCAGGCGATCCAGGCCGCATCGAAGGCGTTCGGGAAAAGCACCGCCACGTCGAACTTCTCTTCGCGAAGCGCGCCGGCCAGCCGTTCCTTGCCCCAGAATCCTCTGTGTTCGCTTTTGTTGTCGTAAACCAGGATGCGGTCGGCATAGCCTTGCCCGCGGTAGAGGTCCGCAACCCACGGGCGCGCTAGAATCGCAATTTCGGCGTTTGGCCAGCGGGCTCGAATAGCCCGCAGCGCCGGAATGGACATCACCGCATCGCCCACCCAGTTGGTCGCCCGAACGAGAATTTTCATGCTTGCGTCACCGGCTGCGACCGGCCGACAGTGGCACGCACCGCCGTCCAAAAGGCGTCTTCATCGTTGAGAGCCAGGCGAATCCGGCACGCGTAAATAGGCAGCGCCGCACTCACCGAAGTCGGCATGTTAAACACATCTTTTTCAGTGCAAATCAGGGCATTCGCTCCGGCAGCGGCAGCCTCGGCGCTAAGCTCTTGGATCTCAGCACTTGAATATCGATGATGATCGGCGAAACTGCGCTGCCCCACAACGGAAAAGTCCCAGCTTTTGAGGTCAGCAAAAAATGCCGCAGGATTTCCGATTCCACAAAAGCCGAAAAATCTGTATTGCCGTCGCTCGCTTTCGGGCAAGACCTCCGTCATCAACGGCACTCGGATCACCCCATCGAGCCGAGTCTGTCCGTAAAAGATCGGCGCCTTCGTGAATCTGCGCACTATGGTTTCCAAAGCGGCGGCGCGGCTTGTCCGAGTGATGATCACGATATCCGCACGCGCCAGACCTGAGCGCGGCTCTCGCAAACGGCCGGCGGGCAGGACGCCTCCGCCTCCAAACGGATCGGTGGCGTCGAGCAAGACGATATTCGCATCGCGCTGCAGCTCGAGATATTGAAATCCATCATCCAGAATGAACCATTCTGCCCCATCTTTCGCCAGCGCGAGCCCATTCTTATAGCGGTCTTTGCCCACGCCAAACCGCGCCCGGCCGTCGAGCCTCTGGCGCAGCAAAGCAACCTCGTCGGATGCCGCCCCACCGCTGGCATCGCCTTGTCCCAGACCTCGATAACCCCGCGTGAGGATGGCGGGATGATGTCCTTCATCGACAAGCCGCTCCGCGATCCACAGCACCATCGGCGTCTTCCCCGTGCCCCCGACCGTCAAGTTTCCCACGCTGATTACAGTACCCGGAAGTCGCCGGCTGCGCAGGAGCCCATGCTCATAAAAGGCGGTGCGCAGCCGCATCGCGGTTCCATATAGCAGACCGAGCGGCTGCAGCAGAGTTCGAACCAGCAGCGACGACGTCACGTATTCGCCCGTTGCTCGATGATCGCCGCGACGCGGTCGAGAGTCGCCGCGGTCGCGCCGCGATTACGCTCCACGATTTCGCGCGCGGCCAATCCCATTTGCGCGCGCCGCGAGGGGCTTCCGAGCAGATCAATCCACGCAGCGCTAAGATCCTCGGCCGAACCTACTTGAATCGCCGCGCCCGCTTCGAGCAAGGCCCCGGCAATCTCACGAAAATTATCCATCCAGCGGCCAAAAATCGGCACTTTTGCGAAGCCGGCCGGCTCGAGCGGGTTATGCCCGCCCGCGCGCTCGAGCGACCCGCCGATAAAGACCGCGTCGGCGACTCCGTACGTGGCCGCAAGCTCGCCGATCGTGTCCAGCAGAAGAACGCTCTTCTCCGCCTGTGCGTCGCCCAGTATCCCCGTCGAGAGCCCATCGACCGAGATCCCACTTCGCCGGATCACGCTCCATCCCGCTTGTGCCACGACGTCCGCCGCCTCTGCGAACCGCTCCGGCTTGCGTGGCGCCAATACCAGCAGTGCCTTCGGCCATTTTTGCTGGATCGCTGCGAAGGCCTGCAACACCGGCGTCTCTTCGCCGGCGATCACGCTGCCAGCTACGATCACTGGCCCGCGTTGCGATCGCTCCACTTCGGCCCGCAGCCAATCGACAAACGCATTCGGCCCGGGTACGGCCATGTCATATTTCATGCTTCCAGTTACTTCCACACGAGCCGCTTTAGTGCCGAGTGCAATCAACCGCGCCGCGTCCTGACCCGACTGCACGAGATACAGCTTCGCATCGTTCAAGATGCGTCGGAGAAAGCCCCTCAGCATTCCTCCGCTCAGCTTCAATGCGCTTGAAAACCCGCGAAACGATCGGTCCGACAGGCGTCCGTTAACGAATATCACCGGCACGCCATCTCTGCGAGCCTGCCGCAACAGGTTCGGCCAGATTTCCGTCTCCAGGATCACAATTGTACTGGGCTGAACCGTCCGAAAAGCCCGCCGCACCGGGCCAGTCCAATCAAAGGGAAAATAGAAAACGGCGTCCGCAAAGTTCATCCGTTCCCGGGCCAAAGCTTGTCCCGTGGCGGTCGTCGTTGAGACAACAAGGCGCGAGCCCGGAAAGCGCTGCTTCAAACGCTGCGCGAAGGGAACTGCCGCCAGAACTTCGCCCACGGATACGGCATGCAGCCAAATGGCGCGCGAAGCCCCGGTCCCATTGGCGCTGAGTTCCGCAGGAAACTTCAGCCCCAGCCGTTCCGAAAGATTGGGCAGATATTTTTTTCTTCTGACGCTGCTCAGCAAAACGTAAGGCGTTAGCAGGATCGTCCCGACAGCAGTGATGAGGCTGTATAGAAAATACATTCAGATGTGAGCGCCGCCATCGCTATCGCGATGCGGAAGTCAGATAAAGCGTTATTATAAATGCCCCCGTGTCGTGGGGAGAAGAAGCGCAATCGCTGTGTCCAACGCGCAAGGCAACGCCCTATAATGTCGTGCATCTCACGATACTCAATGCCAGCGCGAATCTATCTGCTCTTTTTCTCTTTTGCACTCTGTACCACGAATGCACTTGCGCAGGCTAAGCCCTCCGCGCCTACCAGGACCGCCTCACCTGATCCAGCTACCCTGCCGGCGCACGACTCACATCAGGGTTTGGTGATCGCCGCGGATCCCTATATTTCCCCCGAGCGCTACAAGGACAAGTTCAGCAAACACAGCCCGTACGACGCCGGCCTCATCGCTATCGATCTCCTCTTTCGCAACGACAACGACTTGCCGGTGCGAGTCAACTTGAAGACCATCCAAATACTCGTGAGGCCCCCGGGCGGATCCCGCCAGGAGCTCGACCCGCTTTCGCCCGAAGACGTGGCCGATCGCGTTCTGGCCAAACGGCCAAAGGATCCAACGCCCCGATTCCCCATTCCGCGCATAGGTGCACCGCGCAGCGCTCACAACAAAGAGTGGGAGGATTTCGCTGCGGACGTGCGTGCGGCTGCCCTGAACACCGATTTGCTCCCTCCTCATGCTACGACGCACGGCTTCGTCTACTTCGATATCGACGGGCATTATGATTGGATCCCGGACGCGCGCGTCGAGGTGCCCGACCTTGCTTTCATGAATGATCCGAAGCCTCTGTTTTTCTTTGAGATTGATCTCGGTCCTGCGACGCACTGACCTTCTGGCTTTCGGTTGAAGCAGTACCTGTTGAAAACAATTTTGCGCCTGGTTTGCTCACTTCTATCCACTCGGCTAAAATGCATTCGCCACAGGGCCCGAACCAGCAGAGATTTTCTAACAGATGGATATTCTTAATAACCTGAATCCCCAGCAACGCGAGGCTGTGCTCGCCATCGATGGGCCAATCCTTATCTTGGCGGGCGCGGGCACCGGCAAGACGCGCGTCATCACGAATCGTATCGCCTACCTGATTCAGCAAGGCGTTCCGGGCAGCGCGATTCTCGCCGTCACATTTACCAATAAAGCCGCTGGAGAAATGCGCGAACGCGTTCGCGTGCTGCTCGAAGGCACCGATGCGGGCGGGAGCGATCCTTGGATCAGCACCTTTCATTCCTTCTGCGTGCGCCTTCTTCGCCGCGAAGCTCCACGCCTGGGCCTCCCCCGCGATTTTGCCATCTACGATGACGAAGAGCAGTTGGCGGCGCTGAAAATCGCTCTCCGGGACCTCGGCTCCGACGACTCCGGCGATACGCCGCGCGAAATTCTCTCGCGGATCAGCTACGCGAAAAATCACGCGATTTCTCCGGAAAAAGCGCTCGCGGATGCCTATGACGAACGCGGCAAGCTTGCTGCACGCGCCTATGAGGCTTACGAAAAAACTCTGCGCAAAAACGGCGCGCTCGATTTCGATGACCTGCTGCTCCGCGCCGTCGAGGTTCTGCGCCGCTTCGATGAGGCGCGAGGCGCCTGGCAGCAGCGGTTCCGCTATTTGCACGTCGACGAATACCAGGATACCAACCGCGTGCAATACGATTTGCTGCGCCTGCTCGCCGGTTCGCACCCTAATCTGTGCGTCGTTGGCGATGAAGACCAGTCCATCTATCGCTGGCGCGGCGCCGAAGTCGGCAACATCCTGAACTTTTCTAAAGACTTTCCCGACGCGCGCGTTTTCCGCATCGAGCAGAATTACCGTTCGCGTCAGAAAATCCTCGACGCAGCGGCAGCCGTAGTCTCGAAAAACGTCAAGCGCATCGGAAAGGAACTTACCGCCACTCGCGGCGAAGGTTCCAACCTCGTCTTCTTCGAAGCCCGCGACGCCCGCGCCGAAGCCGAGTACGTCTGCCAGCGCGTCAGCGAAATCCAGCGCGAAGATTCCGCCGCGCATTGTGCCGTGATGTACCGCACCAACGCTCAGTCCCGCGCGCTCGAAGAAGCCTTCCGCGCGCGTGGCATTCGCTATCGCCTGCTCGGCGGCTTCAGTTTTTACCAGCGCGCTGAAATTCGAGACATTTTCGCCTATGTTCGCCTTGCGATGTTTCCCGACGACGATATCGCGGTCCTGCGCGTCCTGAATACCCCGCCTCGCGGAATTGGTAAAGTCACGGTGGACTCCTTGCGCGCCGCCGCTCGCGAACGTGACAGCTCTCTTTGGAAAGCGCTCGGCGAAATGATCGATTCCGGCTCTGCGCGCGCCCTCGCGCCGCTGCGCAGTTTCCGCGAATTGATCGATCAACTGCGCGAAAAGATGCCCTCGTTGCCGCCCGCGCAATTCATCGCCTTTGTTCTGGAAGCCACCGGCTACCTGGACATGCTGCGCCAGCGCGATTCCGCCGAAGATCTCGCGCGCATCGATAACCTGAATGAGTTGGTCAATGCTATGTCTGAAGGCGCGGACCGCGGTGAGACGCTGGCCGATTTTCTCGATCGCGCCGCGCTGGTGAGCGACGCCGACAACTTTGATGAACGTGCCACCGTCACGCTGCTCACGTTGCATACGGCCAAGGGCCTCGAATTCGACCACGTCTTCCTGACCGGCCTCGAAGAAGGCACCTTCCCGCACAGCCGTTGCCTCAATGACCCGGAAGAGCTCGAAGAGGAGCGCCGCCTCTGCTACGTGGGAATGACCCGCGCCCGCGAAACGCTCACGGTCACGCGTGCGGTCTATCGCCGCATCTACGGCACCGAGCGCCTGCATGGTTCTTCTCCCTCGCGCTTTTTGCAGGAAATCCCTGTGGAGCTCATCGACACCGCCGAAGGATCGCTAGCCGCGGCCGGCGAAACGCGCCGTTACGAGCCGGATCCCGAATATTCCTACTCCGCTGAAGAATTCGCGCGCCGCATGCGTCGCACGCCAACTTCTTCCCGGGAGCGCGCCCCGCGCGTGCGGTCGGACATTCCGTCGCCCCGTATAAAACGCGACGGCAATCCGCTTATCGGTCAGCGCGTGCAGCATCCAACCTACGGCGTGGGTACTATCATCCATGTGGATGGCGATGACGACGACCGCAAGCTCACCGTGAGTTTCACCAATCACGGCACGAAAAAGCTCGTGGAACGCTACGCCAATCTTTCTTGGGCGCAATAGGACCTCAGCCCGTCAGCGCAGTACGAACTACGCCACGACGCCGCGCATCACGGTTGCGCCATATCGCCGCTCAGGATAAAGTTTCGCCACTCTTTGCCCGGCGGTGGGCGTGACTTCGCAGCTTTTCAGGCTCAAAAGCATCGACAAGCTGTTGGCTGACGCCGAAGCACCCGAACACCGGCTGAAGAAAACGCTCGGCCCCTGGTCGCTTACCGCGCTTGGTATCGGCGCGATCATTGGCTCGGGAATTTTTGTTTTGACCGGCACGGCCGCCGCCGGCGAATACTTCCAGGCGCCTTCCATCCTTCACGCGCAAGTGCTCGACCTGTTGGTGAATTATCTGCGCTACGGCGGCGCCGCAGCCGTACTCATGCACGGTCGCCCGCCCGCCGGACCGGCGATTGCTGTCTCCTTCCTGCTCGTGGCTGTAGCATGCAGTTTTGCCGGACTTTGCTATGCCGAGTTGGCATCGATGATTCCGATCGCCGGCAGCGCCTATACGTATTCGTACGCCACGCTGGGCGAGATTTTCGCCTGGATCATCGGCTGGGATTTAATTCTCGAATATGCGGTGAGCAACGTTGCCGTCGCTGTAGGCTTCAGCGGCTACGCCAAGGCCCAACTGGCCGCCTTTGGGCTGAATTTGTCGGATAAATGGTCGAGCCCCGTTTGGGCTTCAGGTCAGTGGACGGGCGCCTACTTCAATCTTCCCGGATTTCTCATCGTCTTCATTTTGACTTTGCTGCTGGTCCGCGGCGTACGGGAATCCGCCGAAGCCAACAACGTGATGGTGGCCATAAAAATTGGCGCGATTCTTACGTTCCTCGTCGTCGGCGGGACGCTGGTAAATCCTGCGAACTGGAAGCCTTTCGCCCCCTCGGGCTTTGCAGGGATCGTCACTGGCGGCGCCATCGTCTTTTTCACCTATATCGGCTTCGATTCGGTTTCTACGGCAGCAGAAGAATGCCGCAGCCCGCAAAGGAATTTGCCTTTCGGAATCATTGCCTCTCTCATTGTCTGCACCGTGCTCTACATTGGCGTCGCCATTGTATTGCTCGGAATGATGAAGTACTCAGCCTTCGCTTCCGGCCCGGCCGCCGAGGCGCCGGTCGCCTATGCTCTCCAGCAGCTTGGCGCGCGCCGCTTGTATCGCTCGATCATCGTGATCGGCGCCCTCATGGGCATGATCTCTTCGCTACTTGTGTTTCAATACGGGCAGGCGCGAATCTGGTATGCCATGTCCCGCGATGGTCTCTTGCCCAAGTTCTTTTCCGCTGTGCACCCAAAGTTCAAAACGCCCTACTGGTCCACCTGGATCGCCTGCTTTGCTGTGGGCATACCTGCGGGCCTGGTGGATATCGGCGATGCCGCGGATCTCTCGAACATCGGAACGCTGTTTGCATTCGTTCTCGTTTCGCTGGGAGTGATTTTCCTGCGGCGCAACCAGCCGGAACGCCCGCGATCGTTTCGTGTGCCTCTCGTGCCCTGGTTCCCTCTGATTTCCATCATTCTGTGCGGCGGATTGATGATGGGCTTGACGGTGATCACCTGGATTCGCTTTGTCGTGTGGCTCGCAGTTGGACTGGTCATCTACGCGAGCTACAGCCGCAAACACAGCGAATTTGCCCGAAGTGCGCCGGACGATAAGCCATGATGCATTCCCTGGCGCGATTCACGATAACGGCTTTGATTCCTCTTTTGCTGCCCCTGCAAACATTCGCCTGGGGAGCTAACGCCGAGCGCCTGATCGCGAACCGTGCAGTAGAAACTTTGCCGCCCGACCTCCGCCCTTTCTTCGAAGCCAACCGCGATTTCATCACACGCCACGCGGCTGATCCCGTTGAAAACCTGCAGAAGAATGTACCGGCCGAAAATCACGATCAGGTGCTCTTTCTCGATCGATACGGCCAGTATCCCTATAGCGCTTTGCCTCGGAAATATGAAGCTGCCGTAGCCAAGTTCGGCAGGCTCAAGCTCGAGAGCGCTGGCCTTCTTCCCTGGCAGATCGGCGTTTACAGCGCGAAGCTCACCGATGCCATGCGCTCGGGCAATTGGGAACAGGCGCGCCTCATCGCCGCTCAACTCGCCGGCTATGTCGCGCAAGCCTTCGACCCCTTCAACACCACGGAAAATTACGATGGCCGCGCGTGGGGGCAGCCCGGTGTCAGCCTGCGATTCGATACCAGCCTCGTCGACCGCTACTCGCTCTTTTTCCCCCTGCGGCCAAATGATGCGCAGTTCATCGCCGACCCGACCGATCATGCCTTTGAAGATTGCCTCACGGCACATTCCTGGCTCGAAATCGTGCTGGTAGCCGATCGCCGCGCCCGCGTCGGCCTCAGCGACTATACCGACGAGTATTACGATCGCTTTTATAGCGAAGCCGGCGCGACCCTCATCCGCCAGCTCAGCGATGCCGCCGCGGACGTCGGCTCCTACTGGCTGACTTCATGGATCAACGCCGGACGCCCCGCGCTTCCGCACTAGCCGTGTCCTCTCCTCAGCCCTCTTCCGCGGATTCCTGGGCCGCACGATTTGCCGCGCTGCCCAAGGCCGAGCTCCACGTGCACCTCGAAGGCACGATGGAACCCGCAACAGTCGTTGCCCTCGCAAAAAAATATGGCGATACGCTGGACGAGAGCACGGTAGCCGCGCGCTACGCCACGCGGGACTTCACTGCGTTCATCGAAGCCTACAAGTGGGTCACGTCGTATTTGCGCGCGCCGGCAGATTACGCGCTCGCGGCTGTCCGGATGTGCGAGCAAATGCTGGCCCAAAGCATCGTCTACGCGGAAGTGACGCTTTCGGCGGGCGTGATGCTCTTGCGTAAGCAGGATATCGAAGCCAACTTTTACGCCATCCGCGAAGCAGTCGCCTCGTACGAATCTCGCGGCCTGCGTTTGCAGTGGATCATGGACGCGGTGCGCCAGTTCGGCGCCGCGGCGGCGCGTGACGTCGTTCGATCCGCTGCGGAACTGTGCGACGCCGGTGTCATAGCCTTCGGAATGGGCGGCGCGGAAACTGCTGTACCCGCAGCCGAATTTCGCGATGTATATGACTATGCGGCTGCCAACGATCTGCATCGCCTCGTTCATGCCGGTGAGATTGGCGGGCCTGATTCCGTCCGAGACGCCGTCGAAATTCTCGGCGCTGAACGCATCGGCCACGGCATTGCCGCGGCTGCCGACCCGAAACTCATGGCCTTGCTCGCCGAACGGTCCGTCGGCCTGGAAATTTGCCCCACAAGCAACGTGCGTACAGACGCTTTGGCGCAATTCCTCGGTCGCGCCGACGCACGCCTGACGGATCATCCGCTGCCCAAGCTCTTTCGCGCCGGGATTCCCGTGAGCCTCTCCACCGACGATCCCGCGATGTTTGACACCGACCTGAGCCGCGAATTCGGCACGCTCGGCCAGATGGGCCTTCGCAAGCAGGAAATCATCAGTATTGCTGAGGGGGGCTTTAGCGGAGCCTTCCTTCCGCCTGCCGAGAAATCTGCATTGCTCCAAGGTTTTCGCAGCGGGGTCGAGGCGCTCGCCCTGTTATAATGCCCGCATGAAAGCTCATGTTTGGGTGATGCTCAAATCCACGGTACTCGATCCTCAGGGCACCGCCATTCAGCAGGCCCTAGCCTCGCTGGGACATGCAGCAGTGCGCGACGTCCGCCAGGGCAAATTCTTCGTGCTGGATCTCCAGAATGTGGACCGCGCTGCGGCCCAGGTTGAAGTCGAGCGCATCGCGCGCGACGTCCTTACCAATCCCGTGATCGAGGAATTTCGCTTCGAAATCGTGGAAGATGCCAAGCCGGCTCTAGCAGGGCAGAAGTAGTCGGCGGCTTCTGCGCGGCTCCATTGCCTTAGCAATCCGTTAGGCGTATGTTACTGGTCAACCGTGAAGCCATGATTGCGAGTTTCGTTCCTTCCACGTACTAAGGCTATAGCGTTACCGTCGGAGGCTGCCTTATGGCTTTTCCCACAGGCCCCGCAAAACGATTCCGAATGTCGATCGCCACGCTCGCGGTGCTTTTTGTCATGGCCGGAGCCGCCCGCGCACAATGGCTAAGCCTGCCGCTGCCCGGAACTCCTCGCACGCCTGACGGTAAGCCCAATCTCGCTGCACCGGCGCCGAAAACGCCAGACGGTAAACCCGATCTCTCTGGCATCTGGCACACGGAAGACAACCGCTACGTCGATAACATTGCCGGCGAGGGTGCCGACGTACCCATGCTTCCGTCTGCGGCAGCGCTGTACAAACACCGCCAGGAGACTTTGGGGGCAGACAAACCACAGTTGCATTGCATGCCGCACGGCGTGCCGGACGCAATGTTGGTGAGTGGTCTCCCATTCAAGATCGTCCAGACGCCGCGCGAAACTATCGTGCTTTTCGAAGAATTCAACCAGTACCGCCAGATTTTCACCGATGGTCGCAAGCTTCCCGAGGATCCCAATCCTGCGTGGTTGGGCTACTCGGTGGCGAAGTGGAAGGGCGACACGTTCGTGACCGAAGTGGCCGGTTTCAAAGAGGGGACTTGGCTTGATAATGGCGGCCATCCGCATACCGACGCTCTGCACCTCACCGAGCGTTACCGCCGCCCGAATTTCGGAAATCTCGAATTGGAAGTCGCGGTCAACGATCCCGGGTCCTATCCGAAGCCGTGGAAATCTGCGACGATTCACTTCAAGCTACTTCCGGATACCGAACTGTTGGAGCATCTCTGCGAAAATGAAAAAGACGCCGAGCACTTGCAGATAAGTAGTGGTAAGCAGTAGTAGAATACGGGATCTCTCTTGTACGGTACCTAAAGGGCCACGCTTTTCTCCGAATCGAAGAGGTCGAGCGATGAGAAAAACATTGGCGGTTTGCGTTGCTGCTATCGGTTTGCTCCTGAGTGCAGGGTCGGCGGTTGCGCATCATGCATTTACCGCTGAATTCGACGCCGCGAAGCCTATGAAAGTCACGGGGACGGTCACGAAATTCGAGTGGACCAATCCCCATACCTGGTTTTATCTGGACATCAAAGACGATGACGGCACGGTGGCGAATTGGGGCTTCGAAATGAATAGCCCGAACCAGCTCTTGAGGAATGGCTGGACCCGGAATACGCTGAAAGTCGGTGACTTCGTTAGCGTCGAAGCCTTTCGCGCCAAAGATGGCAGCCACGTTGCAAACGCTAAAGTTGTCACCTTGACCAGCACTGGCCAGAAGTTGCTCGCGGCGCCAAATCAGGCGCAGTAACGCGCGGAGCCCCGCTCAAATACCGCATAAGTGTTTAAGGGTAGGGAATTAAGGCTCCTCACCTACAGCACCGCAGGAAAACCTTATGCTACCCTGATCTCTCCGGCGCTTCCCGCCGGTTTTCGCTTTAGGAGACTTTATCGTGTGTGGCATTGTCGGATATATCGGCCCTAAGAAAGTGGTACCCCTCATTCTGGACGGCCTTCGACGCCTGGAATATCGGGGCTACGATTCGGCGGGCATCGCCGTCGTCAGCCAAAACGGGCATATGGAGATTCGCCGCGCCTCCGGCAAACTGCCGAATCTCGAAGAATCCATCCGCAACAATCCCATCGATGGCATCTACGGCTTGGGCCACACGCGCTGGGCCACACACGGCCGCCCCACGGAAGAGAACGCCCATCCTCATCGCGACTGCAAGGGCGAGATCGTGGTCGTTCACAACGGAATCGTCGAGAATTACCTCGAGCTCAAGCAGGAGCTCGAAAAAGAAGGGCACAAGTTCGTCACCCAGACCGATACCGAAATCGTGGCGCATCTGGTCGAGAAGTATATGGATGGCGGTCCGCTGGAAGACGCCGTGCGGAAGACCATCAAACGCCTCAGCGGCGTTTACGCACTGGTGATCCTCTCCGTCAAGGATCCGCGCAAAATTGTCGCTGCCCGCAATGGCCCGCCGGTGGTCGTCGGCTTGGGCAAGGACGAATACTTTGTCGCCAGCGATATTCCCGGCATCCTCGCGCACACGCGCGACATTTTCTTCCTTTCCGATGGAGACATCGCCGTCCTCACACCGAAAGGCGTTCAGGTCACCGACATTGAAGGTAAACCGGTCGAGCCGAAGATTCATCACGTCACCTGGGACCCGGTCACCGCGGAAAAGGGCGGCTTCAAGCATTTCATGCTCAAGGAAATTTTCGAGCAGCCGCGCGCCATCCGAGACACCATGCTCGGCCGCATCTCCCAGGAAACCGGCCAGGTTTTTCTCGATGAGATGGAGATCAGCGAGCAAGACTTCCGCAATTTCCGCAGCATCAAGATCGTTGCCTGCGGCACCAGTTGGCACGCCGGTTTGGCTGGCAAATTCATGATCGAACGCTTGGCCGGAATTCCCGTGGAAGTGGATTACGGCAGCGAATTTCGCTACCGCAACCCCATCGTGGACAATGGCACACTGGTCATCTGCATCAGCCAATCGGGCGAAACCGCGGACACGCTCGCCGCTCAACGCGAAGCCAAGCAAAAAGGCGCCAAGACGCTGGCCATCTGCAATGTCGTCGGCTCCATGGTCACGCGCGAAGCGGCCGGCACGATCCTGACGCACGCCGGCCCGGAAATTGGCGTCGCCTCTACAAAAGCCTTCACCAGCCAATTGACGGCGCTCATGCTGATCGCTTTCTACCTCGGCCAACTGCGCGGGAAACTTTCGCCTGACACAGCCAAGAAGCTCATGCAGGAGTTCACTCGCATTCCGCAGAAGTTGGAGATGATCCTGCAGGGCGATCAAGATGGAACCTACGAAGCGCTGGCGCGCCAGTTTTTCCGCCATACCGATTTTTTATATCTGGCACGCGGCATTCACTACCCCATTGCTCTCGAGGGCGCCCTCAAGCTGAAGGAAATTTCCTACATCCACGCCGAAGGCTATCCCGCCGGGGAAATGAAGCACGGTCCGAACGCCCTGATCGACGAAAATCTTCCAGTCGTTGTGCTGGCCACGCGCGACGAATTCGATTCCGAATCCATGATTCGCTACGAAAAGAGCGTCTCCAATATCCAGGAAGTGAAGGCACGCGACGGCATCGTCATCTCCGTGGTCACCGAAGGCGATCACCTTGCCCGCAAGGCTTCCGATCACATCATCGAAATCCCCATGGCGCCCGAATTGATGGCTCCGATTCTCGAAATCGTGCCCTTGCAACTGCTGGCCTATCACATTGCTGTGCGCCGCGGCTGCGACGTGGACCAGCCTCGTAACCTGGCCAAATCCGTCACCGTCGAGTAAGAAAGCAAGCGTCTGCCAGGACGATGTCATCCCGAGATCGCCCAGGTGAGGTTTTCACCTACGGACATGGTTGCGGGCGAATCGAGAAATCTGCTTTTCGGCCTCTTCCTGTCCTCAAGACTTTTATCATTCCGGCGGTTTCCAATCCCTCCTTACCGCGCTAAGATTCCCTCTGACACATGCCAGTTCGCCGCTTTGTCCTGATCTCAGTTTGCTTTTCCCTTGCCGTCCTCGCGGCTTGTCTCCCCACGCGCACGCAGACCGCTCCGACATCGTTTGTCGTGGCCGAAGTTCACGCTTCCGGCTCGCATCGCTACAGCGATGCTCAAATTGCCGCGACAGCCGGCCTGAAACCGGGCGATCCGATTAGTAACCAAACACTGCAAGACATCTCCGATGAACTGGCTCAATTAGGTGTTTTTTCGCGCGTGAGTTTCCGTTTCACGGCCAAGAACAATCGCGCCACGGTGAACTTCGAGCTGGAAGACGCGCCGATTGTGCCTGTGATGTTCGAGAATTTCCCCTGGTTCACCGATCAGGAGCTTTCCGATGAGATTCGCCGCGCAGTTCCTCTCTTCGACGGAGGCGCTCCGCGCGGTGGATCCTTGATCGACGAAATCACGGCGGCGCTCTCTGCCAAGCTCGCCTCTCGCGGAATCAAGTCCAATGTCGAACACACTCTGCTCACCGAGCCTTCCAGCGACGAAGAGATCATGCAATTCCGCCAGGATGGCGTAAATTTCACGATCGCCGGTCTCTCGTTCGGCGATGCGGCCGCACAAAATTCTGAAAAGATCCACGACCGCATGAGCGATCTCGTTGGCAAGAAGTTTTCACGCTTCGCTATCGAACTCTTCGAGGCCGAACAACTGCGGCCGATCTATCTTTCCGCTGGCCATATCCGCGTGAAGTTAGGCGCGCCTGTAGTGCATCTCAATGGTGATGGCCAGCAAGGGCAGTCCACCGTCGATGTGCAGATTCCCGTCGAACCGGGGCAGGTGTTTCGTCTTTCCAGCGCTGCGTGGAGCGGCGATATGGCGATTGACGCTGCCACGCTTTCAAGGCTCGTGTCGGTGAAACCAGGCGATCTGGCCGACGGCATGAAACTGGCCTCGGGCTGGCAGCAGATCGAACTGGAATACGGGCATCGCGGATATCTCGACGCAAAAATCACTCCCGTCGCGAAATTCGATGACGCAAGCGTCACGGTCCGGTACGACGTGACAATCGTGGAAGGGCCGCAATATCGCATGGGCGAATTGGTGATTACGGGACTCTCGCTCGATGCCGAACGCAGGCTTCGCAACGCATGGCGGCTCGCGCCCGGCCAGGTGTTCGACAAGACGTTCCTCGATTCAACGCTCTCCAAGCTCGAGAAGCCCACCGTCGCGATTTTTGGCGATTTGCCGGTCCATTATGCGCAAATGGGCCACGTGCTGCGTACGGATCCGCAGTCTCATGTCATCGATGTCTTGATCGATTTTCGCTCAGAGTAAAGTTTATTTGGTTCCTGCCTGCGGCATTTCCTCAGTTGACCCCTGCGTCTCTGTGTTCTCTGTGTTAAATCCCGTTGACCGAAAAGCGGATCGAGTTACGGATTCGCCTTGCTGGCTCGCGCGGCGGCAGCTTCTCGCGCTGCGATGATCGTATTCGCGTGAATGCGCACCGTATCTTCGGTTTTCCGTGCGTAACCGCCAGCAAACGCCACCGCAACGGGCAGACCTCGCAGCCGCGCTTCGGCAAAGACGAGCGCATCGCGTTCCTGCAAGCCGCGCATGCTCAGCCAGAGTCCTCCGAGCTGATCTTCGCGGTAAGGATCCGCGCCTCCGATGTAAAAAATCATTTCGGGTGCAAAGCGCCGGAAGGCCTCCGCAAGCGCTTTATCCAATAACTCCAGGTACTCTTCGTCGCCGGTGCCATCGGCGAGATTGACGTCGAGATCCGAAGGCGGCTTCGGCTCCGGATAGTTATTTTCCTGATGCAAAGATAGCGTGAAAACGTCGGGGTCGTTGGCGAAGATTGCCGCGGTGCCATTTCCCTGATGTACGTCCGTATCGACGATTAGAACCTTCCGCAAAGCGCCGTCGGATTGCAATCGCCGGATCGCGATAGCGACATCGTGGATCATGCAGAAACCTTCCCCATGGCCGGGAAAAGCGTGATGGAATCCTCCTCCGATGTTGAATCCGAAACCGTCTTTCAGGGCACAGCGCGCGGCGAGGATCGATCCGCCTGCAGCGAGCCAAAAGCCTCGCACTGCAGCCTCGGAGTAAGGAATTTCCAATCGCATGCGTTCGCTTGCGCTCAGCGTATCGTGCTTGAGTTTGTCCACCCATTCGCGAGTGTGCACGCGCACGATATCTTCGTCAGTGGCAGGCTCGGGAGCCAGAATATCTGAGGGCTCCGCGACGTGCTCGGCGAGCACGAGATTGCGAACCATTCCGAATTTTTGCGATTGGAAAACGTGCGCGCCCAGACGCAAATCGTAACCTTCGTGATAGACGAGCTTGAACGGCAGCATGGTCTGCGGCGGAACTAATTGTCGCGATCGAGGATGAAGTCGGGCACGGCGTAGAGCGCGCGGCCGAATTCGGTGGCGGCGTGGCCGTTCAGGCATGCTTTGGCGCGAGAGGCATAATCGTTAGCGAGCGCCCGCGTGCGCTCAAGAGCTCCGGAATTGCGAACCAGCGCCGAGATTTGGTCCGCCCGCACGCTATGGAATCCTTTTTCTTCGAGGACGGTGCGCACCATGCGGTCACCAACGACGCGATCGCTTTCGAGCGCGTAAATCAGCGGCAACGTGACTTTGCCTTCTTTCAAATCGCTCAGTACCGGCTTGCCAAGCTGCAGAGGCGAGGCCGTGAAGTCGAGCAGGTCATCGACCAGCTGAAACGCGAGTCCCGCGTAACGCCCGTAATCCGCGAGCGCCTGCTCTTCGGCATCGCTAAGACCGCCGAGCACGCCGCCCAGCCGCGCACAGCCGCTGAAAAGGCAGGCCGTTTTGCGCGCGGACAATTCCAGTGCGTCCTGCTCCCCTAAATCCATGCGCCCGAGGCTCGAGAGTTGGAGCAACTCGCCCTCGACCATGCTTTGAGTCAGATCGATGAGGATATCGAGGACGCGAAAGTTTCGCTCCTCGAGCGCCATCTGAAACGACTGCATGTAAAGCCAATCTCCGGCCAGGACGCTGCGGTGATTGCCCCAACGCGAATTCGCAGAGGGCCGCCCGCGGCGCGTATCCGCGCCGTCGATTACATCGTCATGAATCAACGTCGCGCTGTGAATCAGTTCGACTACGGCGCCCAGGTGCACCGCGGCAGTACCGTGATAGCCCGCGTATCCGGCGGCGAGCAGCAAAAGCGCAGGACGCAGGCGCTTGCCTCCGCCGCCAAGCAAATAACCTGCCATCTCGGCTACGGGTTCGCTGGCGAGGCCAGTCTGACGCGCGAGTTCCTCTTCCACGCGAGAGATGTCGTCGCGCACCAGATCAAAAATCTCTTTAACCGTGAGCAGTGAGATGTCGCTCCTCCGTTTAACCGCGCACTTGTGAACGCCGGCTGGCGATCTCCGACAAGCGAAAGAAGCGCCGAAAGTTTTCTGCGGTAGCCGCCGCGAACTCTTGAGGCGCCAAGTTTCTCACAGTTGCGAGCGTCCGCGCTACTTCGGCGACAAATGCGGGCTCATTGCGTTTTCCGCGAAACGGCTGTGGCGCGAGGAACGGCGAATCGGTCTCGATCAATATAGATTCGAGCGGCAAGGCGGCGGCTACATCGCGCAGATTTTGCGTCTTCGGATAAGTCGCGTTTCCCGCGAACGAAACCATGAATCCCATTTCTATTCCACGGCGGGCTTCTTCGAGCGTACCACTGAAGCAGTGGAAAATTCCGCCAAGGCCAGACGAGAGCCAGTGCTGATCTAGAAGCGCGACGCAATCCGGCCAGGCTTCGCGGCAGTGAATGATAATGGGGCAGCCGGCGCGGCGCGCGAGCTCGAGCTGCTCAGTGAAAACGCGCTGCTGAACGTCGCGTGGCGAATGGTCGTAGTGATAATCAAGGCCGATTTCGCCCAAGGCGAGAAATTTCGGATGCTGTGCCAGCTTCGCGAGCTCGTCGTAGTGCTCCGGCGTAGCGAGCTTAGCTTCGTGGGGGTGAATCCCGGCAGCGGCATAGATCCAGTCATAGCGCTCAGCGAATGGCATTGATGAATCCAGCGCCCCGGGAGCGCCGCCGATGGCCAGGATATTCCGCACGCCGGCAGCTTGCGCGCGAGCCAGCATGTCGGATCGATCGGCATCGAATTCGGCCATGTCTACGTGCGCATGCGAATCGATCAATTCGAGCAGTGCCGGGGATGAAGGACCGGTTTCCATAAGAGGTAATCTCGCCAGAAAAGTTGCGAGGAGAGATTCTTCGTCCCTACGCTCCTCAGAATGACAGCCTGTGCTTTGTGGCTCGAATCGGCGAGCCACAAAACATCGAGCTGCCAGGCACTCGGTGGCCTTGCCGTTACGATCTCCTACTTCAGCCGCGAGCCGACTGGCACGTCTTCGAGAAATCCCGCGAGTACCGGCTTTCCGTCAGGGCCCACCGACGCGGCAACGATCATGCCGTTCGATTCCACGCCACGCAGCTTGCGCGGCTGCAGATTCACGACGACCACCACTTTGCGGCCCACCAACTGTTCCGGCTGATACGCCGTCGCGATTCCGGCGACAATCTGGCGGACTTCGTCGCCCACGTCCACCATCACTTTCAGCAATTTGTCGGCTCCGGCCACGCGTTCGGCGGACTTCACTTCGCCGACGCGCATCTCCACTTTAGTGAAATCGTCGATGCCGATCTTCGCATTTGTCGCTGGGGAGTTTGTAGCTGCGGATGCCGCTGGCGGTGCTGCCGGGGCTGCGGCTGGAGCGGATGGGGTTGCGGGCGTTCCTTGCGGTTTAAGGATTTCTTGTTCCATGGCTGCAATTTTCTCCAGAGTTTCAGTTTTTTCGACGCGAGGAAAAACAGCGGCGGGCTCACCGATCGGAGTGCCGGGACGCAAGCCGCCCCAGGCGAGCTGGTCAATGCGAACTTCCTCGAGAGCGCCGAATCCCCCGAGTTGCCGCCAGATTTTGTCCGTGGAGTTAGGCAAAGCGGGATGAGCCAGCACCACGAGAATACGTATCGATTCGGCAGCGTGGTACAGCACGGTTTCGAGCCGAGCACGCTGTCCCGAGTCTTCGGCGAGGGACCAGGGTTTTTGCTGCGTAATGTAGCCATCGACCTGCGCGATGGCCGCCCAGATGAGTTCGAGCGCACGCGAGAACGAGAGCTCTTCGTATTGCGTGGCGACAGTGCCCGCAGCTTGCGTTACAGCGGCGGATAGAGATTTCTCGGCGTCGGTTATTGCGGCATCGTGAGCCGCGGGGATCTGGCCTTCGCAATATCGGCCGATCATGGCGAGCGTGCGGCTGGCGAGATTGCCCAAGCCATTGGCGAGATCGCTGTTATAGCGCGTGAGCAGCGCGTCGTGACTGAAGTTGCCGTCCTGGCCGAAGGGCACATCACGAAGCAAGTAATAGCGCAGCGCGTCGACCCCAATGGTGCGCGCGATCGGTTCCGCGTAGGCGACGTTGCCTTTCGATTTGCTCATTTTTTGCTGGTCGAAAAGCAGCCAGCCATGGGCGAAAACACCCTTCGGCAGCGGCTCCTGCGCGGCCATCAGGAATGCCGGCCAATAGACGCAATGGAAGCGAATGATTTCCTTGCCGATCAAATGCAGCTCCGCGGGCCAATACTTTTCCCACTGCAGTTCGTCGTCGCCGTAACCAATGCCGCTCAGATAACTGGTGAGCGCGTCGTACCAGACGTAAACGACGTGCTCGGGATCGTCAGGCCATGGCAGGCCCCACTTCACCGTTTTGCGGCTGACGGAAATGTCGCGCAATCCTGCTTCAACGAAGCGTTGGACTTCGTTGCGGCGGAAGGCAGGACGGATGAAGTCCGGCTGGCTCTCATAGAGTTGCAGAAGCTTTTCCTGAAAAGCGGAAAGCTTGAAGAAATAGTTTTCTTCCGAAACGATTTCGGCGGGGCGGCCGCAGACCGGGCAATCGATGGGATCGGTCGAATCGCTGACGTAAAGATTGTCGTAAACGCAGTACCGGCCCTGGTAAAAGCCTTTGTAGACGTATCCGGCGTCACGGGCCCGCAAAAGAAGTCGGCGCACGGCACGCTGGTGTTCCGGGGAGGTGGTACGAATGAAATGGGTGTAGCTGATCCCCAGTTCATTCCACAGTTTGCGGAAGACGGCGGAATAGCGGTCCACGTGTTCGCGGGGGCTGACCCCGGCTTTGGCCGCCGCGCGGGCGATATTTTCGCCGTGCTCATCTGTACCGGTCAGAAACGCCACGTCGTAGCCCTGCATGCGTTTGAAGCGGGCGACCGTATCGGCAACCAGCGTGGTATACGCCGAGCCGACGTGAGGGCGCGCGTTCGCGTAATAGATCGGCGTCGTCAGATAGAACTTCGGGCGATTGTTGGCCTGACTCACGGACTCTCCGAACCGGCGTACGGAAACCCACGATAGTATGCGGTGGTGATAGTCCTAGTCAAACCGGGCACCCCCTCCCCCGGGTTTTTCTGCAAGAATATGATTCGATGAGGTTTGTGGTGCGGTTTTGTGCAAGAGTATGAATCTAAATAGCTTAGAGCGTGGACGAGCGCCGAAGCGATCCGCCGGACACACATCCGGAATACTGAATGCAGGCACCTGGGGAACAAGCATGAAGGATGTTACCACAGAGTTCAACTAAAGTAAATGTCCTCTTACTACATAGTATTCTCCAAAAATAACGGAAATAGCGAAAGGCTCGTTCGAATGAATGCGGACGAATCGCGAGCCAGAGTCGTTCCGGCTTGAAGTTCTTCGCCGCGCATTATTGAATAGGAGCGCAAGGAGACCTTCGAATGAGCGACGTTACGACGCGGCCGGCGCTGCGCTCCGACCTGCCTCGGCTGGCGGAGATCTATAACCACTACATCGTGAATACGCCGATTACCTTCAATACGCAGCCGTTTACGGTCGAGACGTTCGCGCCGTGGTTCGAAGAACATTCCGATGGCAGGCGGCATAGGCTAGTGGTTGCGGTTGAAAACGGCGGAAATGGCCGCGTGATTGGGTACGCTGGAAGCGGGAGGTTCCGCCCGAAAGAAGCTTACGAAACGACGGTGGAGACGACGATTTATTGCAGTCACGATTGCACACAACGCGGAGTCGGGACGCTGCTCTATCGCGCCTTATTCGAATTGATCGCAGGCGAGGATATCAATCGCGTCGTGGCAGGAGTCACGCTGCCGAATCCGGCCTCGATGGCATTGCATGAGCGCTTCGGGTTTCGGCATGTGGGCACATTTACGGGCAATGGGCGCAAGTTCGGGAAGTATTGGGATGTGGCGTGGTTCGAACGGCCACTTCGGGTATAGGGCCTCAGGAGCTAAAGCCCCGCGACTGGTCCGATTTTATTGTCGGAGCTAAAGCTCCGACCCCCTAAGGGCTGTGGGGACGACCTGGGCTACAATGGCCCGCTAGCAAATCGATAGAGGGGGAATAATGGTTCATTTTTTCGGGATCTCCATCAGCTCTTCTCTGCTGGGGTGGATCATCATCGGGCTGCTGGCAGGATGGATCGCGGGCGAGGTCAGCAGAGGAGCGGGCTTTGGGTGCCTGGGGAACCTGGCGATCGGGATGGTGGGGTCGATTCTGGGCGGCTGGATTTTTTCGAAGCTGGGCATTTGGGGTGGTGGGTTTATATACAGCCTGGCGGCGGCGACTGTGGGAGCGGTGGTGCTGGTGCTGGTTGCGCGTCTTTTTACCGCCGGAAAAGCGCATTAGGGGAGTGAGCGCAGGTAGTCCACGACATTCCAGATCTGCTCATTCGTTTCCGTTCCGAGAAATCCTGGCATTCCCGTAAATCGGACCCCCTCCCGAATGATCGAAAACATTTCCCGATCGGAATAAGTTTGCAGGGCGCCGGAATCGAGGGTTAAGGTTCGGGGAAGCATGCCTCGTCCGACGGGAGTAGGCCCCTTTTCATCAGAACCGTGGCAACTGGCGCAATCCATATCGTAGAGATTTTTGCCGGCCGCGATACTCATGCTGGTTTGATGGTCGGGCAGCGGAGGCGGGATTTCTTCACGAGCGGCGCGCCTTCGGATGACCGCGCGCGTCAGTTTTGTGCGCAGATATTCGCCGGTATGACCGGGCTGCTGGATGGCGCTCAGGTTAACGCGCGAAGCTAGCGCATAAAATCCGGCGATGGCGAAAACTACTGCGAACATGGCCACCAGAAGCCCCCATCGCATCCAGAACTCTCCCGAGGTCGCGCCGGCTCGCGGGTTCAACTCCGGCTCCAAAGATTGTAATAGAAGCCGCGGCGCACAAAGGCAATTGCCTTTTTTGCGCCGGCCTATTCTCCCAAGCGATAGCGCAGCCGGCGACCTGTTTTGGTTACAATGGCGGTCGCAATGGCGAATGATGCGGGGAAAAACGCGCTCGCCGGGCTGCGCATTTTGTGCCTGGAAAGCCGGCGCGGGCAGGAGATGGCCAAGCTGATCTCGAATTATGGCGGCGAAGCGATTGTTGCGCCGTCGATGCAGGAGGTCACCCTGAAAGACAATCCGGAGGCGCTGAACTTCGCTCGGAAAGTGACCGAGGGCGGATTCGACATGGTCATTTTCCTGACGGGCGTGGGGACCCGAGCGCTCGTGCGCCTGGTAGAAGTGCACGATTTGCGGCAGAAGTTCGTGGAGGCGCTGAAGCGCATGAAGGTCGTGGCGCGCGGGCCGAAGCCTGTGGCGGCGTTGGCGGAGCTAGGGGTTCCAGTTACGGTAGCCGTGCCGGAGCCGAATACGTGGCGAGAGGTGCTGGGCGCGCTGGATGCGCGAGCGGCTTCCATGCCGCTGAAAGACAGCCGAGTGGCGGTGCAGGAGTATGGCGCGACGAATCCGGAACTGCTGGACGGACTAAAGCAGCGCGGCGCGAGCGTGACGCGCGTGCCGGTCTACGAATGGGCGCTGCCGGCGGACACGGGTCCGCTGCGAGACAGCGTGCAAGCCATCGTGAACGGGCGTATCGATATGGCATTCTTTACAACTTCTGTGCAGGTGCAGCATCTTTTGCGGATCGCTGCGGAGATGCAGGCGGAGCATCTGCTGCTGCGCGCGTTTGGGCGCATCGTGGTGGGGTCGATCGGGCCGATGACGTCGGACGCGCTCCGGGAGAATGGTTTGCCGGTGGATTTCGAGCCCGGGCATCCGAAGATGGGATTTTTGGTAGCGGAAGCGGCGAAGAGGGGACGCGAACTGGTCGAACAGAAGCGGCGGGGAGGGAAGTGATGGCGGGGGAATATAGGGCGGATCATGTGGGGAGCTTCCTCAGGCCGGCGGAGCTGCTGGAGGCGCGGCGCACAGGGAAAGACCCGCAGCGGCTGCATGATCTCGAAGATCGCCACATTGCGCGCGTTCTCGCGAAGCAGAAAGAGCTGGGGTTCGAGATTTTCACCGACGGCGAATTGCGGCGGCGGAATTTCATGAGCGACTTCACCGACGCGGTGGAGGGCTTTGACCTCGGCGATTCACTGGACCGGACCTGGGAGGCGGCTCAAACAAAGGGCGCCGCCACGCTCAGAGTTGCGGGAATCGTGACAAAGAAGCTGAAGCAGGCGCGGCCGTTAACCGGGCATGAGTTGCCGTATTTGAAGGCGCATAGTCCCGGCGCGATCAAGATGACGTTGCCAAGCGCGACGCAATTTCCGGCGATTTCGTACAAACGCGGCGTCACGGACAAAGTTTACGACTCGCATTCGGCGCTGCTGGCGGACATCGTCGGTCTCATGAAGACGGACCTCGCGAAGCTGGCTGGCGATGGCGTGAAATATATTCAAATCGATGCGCCCCGTTACAGCTATTTCATGGACGAGAAATGGCGGCAGTGGATTCGTGATGAAATGAAAGTCGAGCCGGATGCGCTACTCGACGAATCCATTCGCGCGGATAACGCTTGTTTCCAGGCGGCGCGGAAGCCCGGCGTAACGCTGGCGATTCATCTTTGCCGCGGAAATAATCGCAGCCATTGGTATGCCGAAGGGGGCTACGACGCCATTGCGGAGAAGCTTTTTGGCACGATGAATGTTGACCGCTTTCTGCTGGAGTATGACGACCAGCGTTCGGGCACATTCGAGCCGCTGCGGTTTGTGCCGAAGGGGAAGAAGGTAGTGCTGGGCCTGATCAGCTCGAAGCGGCCGCAACTGGAAAAGGCCGACGTGCTGGCGAAGAGGGTAGAGGAGGCTTCGCGGTTCGTGCCGCTGGAAAATTTGGCGCTGAGTCCGCAGTGCGGGTTTGCTTCGACGATGGAAGGGAATTTATTGACCGAGGACGACCAGTGGGCGAAGTTGGGGCTGGTGGTAGAGACGGCGCGTCGCGTGTGGAAGTGAGTTTGCGGTGAGTAAGATCGAAGAGGGATTCATTAATGGACAACGGCAAGGGACTAGTGGGGAAGACGGCGATTGTGACTGGAGGAAGCCGGGGGATTGGGCGCGCAATCGCGATGCGGCTGGCGCGCGAGGGAGTGCAGGTGGTGATCGCGGCGCGTGATAAGGCAGCGTTGGCTGCTGCCGCCGACGAAATCAGCAAAGCTGGCGGCATTGTCGAAACTTTTGCCGCTGACCTGCGCGAGCCCGAGGCGCCCGGCGCGTTAGCGCGCGTTGCGGTCGAGGCGTTTGGCGGGATCGATATTGTGGTGAACAACGCAGGCGCAACCAAGCGGGGCGAGTTCGTGGAGCTTTCCGAAGCGGACTGGGCGGATGGCTTCGCGCTGAAATTTTTTGGTGCCGTGCGGCTGGTGCGAGCGGCCTGGCCGTATCTGAAAGAGCGCCGGGGCGCTGTGCTGAACGTTATCGGTACCGGCGGGCGCACGCCTGGGGCGGAGTTTACGATCGGCGGGTCGGTAAACGGCGCATTTCTGTCTTTCACGAAGGCGCTGGCGGATATTGGAATACGCGATGGCGTGCAGGTGAATGCGATCAATCCCGGCTATATCCGGACGGATCGTCTGCAGGGCTGGATCAAGTCGACTGCTCAGGAAACGGGTGGAAATATGGAGGCGGCGGAGCGGGAGATGGTCCGCCGGGCGAAGATCGTGCGGATCGGCGAGCCGGAGGATATCGCGAGTTTGGCCGCGTTCATGTTGGCTCCGCAGAATCGGCTTCTGCAGGGAGCGCTGATTGATCTGGATGGCGGAATGACGAAGACGGTGTAATGGCTTTTAGGATTAAAGTGCTGCTTTGCGGCCGCCCGAGACGCTTCATGGCTACTGCTTTAGACCACCAAATGAGTGCCCTCAACTCTTAGCTGCTGATTCGCGTTCGCGAATCGGCGTCTCGGTTCGGCGCCGGACGTAGTCTAATAAGAGAGACGAAAAGGGCTTGAAGGACCGTGCCGACACCACGGCGCGGCAGGACGTGTTCCATGGAATACCCATTTCGAAATCGAACCGAGGCGGGACGGGTGCTTGCACAGGAATTGAGGGTCTATGCCAACCGCGACGACGTTATTGTGCTGGCGCTGCCGCGCGGAGGCGTGCCGGTGGCGTTTGACGTGGCGCACGCTTTGCACGCTCCGCTTGACGTTTTTGTAGTGCGGAAACTCGGGGTGCCCGGCCATGAGGAGCTGGCGATGGGAGCAATCGCCAGCGGGAGAGTGTTGGTTGTCGAACCCAGCGTGGTCGAGGACCTGGCGATCCCTATGGAAGTCGTTCTGGATGTAGCTGCGCGTGAGGAGCAGGAAAGGTTACGGCGAGAGAGGGAATACCGGGGAGATCGGCCTGCGCCCGATGTGCGCGGGCGCACGGTGATTTTGGTGGACGATGGGCTGGCCACGGGTTCGACGATGCGTGCGGCTGTGGCGGCGCTGCGGAAGCTGGAGCCGGCGAAGATCGTGGTGGCCGTGCCGGTGGCGGTGCGTTCGACGTGCGAAGAGCTGGCGGAAGAGGTCGACGAGGTCGTCTGCGCACGCACGCCGGCGCCTTTCTATGCAGTAGGCGAGTGGTATGCGGACTTTTCGCAGACGACGGACGAAGAGGTGCGAGACCTGCTGGCTCGCGCCGAGCAGGAGATAGCGCATCAGCACCGGTGAGATTGTCGCCTCAGGGGCTAAAAGCCCCGAACTCCGCCAGTCGGTGAATGTCAGAGCTAAAGCTCTGACCCCCTAAAGGAACGCGGAGCGGAGAAGAGGAGGGATCCCTCGTTCCCGTTCGTCGCTCGGGCTGACGATCCTGGTCGGATCGTCAGCCAATCGCTAAGTGGCTTGTTCCCAGGCTTGTTGGTTTCCGACAGAGAAGCCGGGAATCGTTGAGCTGCCATTTCCCGTCTTGCCCGTTTCGAGCAAAGTCTTGAGCCGATTCAGGTCTTCGTCGAGTGCCCGCTTGGGATCCGCTCCGAAAAGAGAAGCGACCGCATGGCCAAGTGCGCCCGCCGGCGAAACGTAGGAGAGGTCCAGGTCGACGCGAGTGGCAGACTCAGGAAGGCGCTCGAAGCGCAACATCCCGGACGTGCGGATCGTGGAACCTGGAAGGCTTCTCCAGGCCAGCAGCTTATTGGGTTCATAGCGATTGATTTCCGCATCCCATTCCACCGAGGAACCAGCCGGACCTTCCGCGACCCAATGCGAGGTGTTGTTTCCGGAGCGGCGAATTTCTCGCAAATGAGACATGAAATGGGGGAGATTTGGATAGTTGCTCAAGAACTGGAAAACCTTTTGCACCGGCGCATCAATTTTGATTGTTTTCTGAACGCGAATTCCGCGGGCAGGTTTCAGACCGAGCAGTTCGCTCACGTACATATTTGTGAAAGCTCGAGCGAGAAGGCCGAGGCCCGCGAGGCGAGCTGTTCTGCGGATAAGGCCGCGCCGCCGCGCGCCCCCGAAGAGTGCGAGCGCGGCGCCAGCTACGCCCATGCCGAGGCGCGCCGCCGGTGTCCAGCCGGCGGCCGGTTCCTTGCGCCGAATTGTTCCTTCGTGAATTCCGGGGATGTCCTGCGGCGACTTATACGTTTTCAGCTCATTGCGAACGGAAGAGACGTGCCGAAGGGAAGCGATGGCCGAGATGAAGTTATCGTGTTCGGACTCCAGGGCCGTGCCGCAGAGTCTGATCACCCCGTCGCGGGCGCTGACTTCGACTAAGTGAGGAAAGGAATTCACGCGGCCGAGTCTGGCACGGACCTGCTCGACGAGCACTTCATCAGAGACTTCGCGGAGAGGAAGCCGCGAGCGGGCGTCCGCCACAGCGCCGCGGGCGCGATTACTCAAGTCACGCGAGGCTTTTCCGATCGCCCGGTCCGCGTCTTTCACGAAACTTACACTTCGATCCTTCACCAAGGCGCGGCGTCTTTTGCCTGTATCAGGATCGAGAAAATAGACAAGAAGACCGCCGACGGTCGCAGCTCCCATCGTCTTCGTAAATGTAGACATAGCATTGCCTCCAGGGCGCTCGCGATAAGCAAGCGCGGATCAGTGGAAGCTATGTTTTCGTGAGGTGGGGACGCAATCGGATCGAGGATGTATGGCATACCAGATTCCCTGTAGGTGGTTGTGGAAAACGGGCTGAGCATTTTGCGGTCGCGGTACTGCGAAAAAATTCCGGGTTCTACATCGTCGTTCGGCCTTGGCATATTGCTGTTTCGGGGACCTGTCCTTTCGACCAGTAGTATTGGTGTGCATTAGTCCCTAACCTGTTGTTTCCGGTGGTGTGTGCGCGGCAACGGCAGTCTGGCCGGAGCCTGTCCACATAACCTAGAAAAAAGGACCCCTTCGAATGAAAAGACGTCCGACTGCAGCAGACGGATCGAAACTGGAGCGCAGGAAAGAGACGCGTTTTCCGGTGAGCATTCCGATAGAAGTGGGCTGGAAGGGAGCGGAAGGCCAGCCAATGAAGGAGCAAGGTCTCGCAAGACAAGTGAATGCTCACGGCGGACTTCTGGAAATGACAAATTACCCCGACCTCGGGACTCGCGTGACGGTGACAAACTTGCTCTCGGCGGAATCGATGGAAGCACGCGTTTTGGCCACGCCTAATTCACGTGAAGGCGTTGCTCACGGCATCGTGGTGGAACTCGTGTCGGCGGACGAAAGTTTCTGGGGCGCCAGCCTGCAGATGAAAAGAGCGGGCTCGGAACTGCAAAGGCTCGAGAAAAGCCTGCGTTCACAGAACGTCGATCTGAGATTACTGAAGGAATTTCGCGATGCCGTTGACTACGTGCAGGCCATCGCCGGATCGGTGCAGCAGGCGCGAGAACGACAAGTAGAAGGCGAGGAAGAAAGCGCGGATTTCGGGCTCGTCGGCGAGCGCATTCGCCGCACCATCAATTTTTGCCTCGAAGTGATTGCCGATTTTGACGCTGGCCGCATTACCGAGGACACAAAGGGCGTGGCGGAGCTCCTGGAGTCGGTGGAGCAGATCAGCCAGCGCTTCCGAGGACTGCTGACACGCGGCGTTTCCGGATCCATGCGGGGTTCGGATGTAGCCGCGCCAGGGCCGTCTCCGGTCGGACGGCGAGGCCGCGTCGAATCGCGTGGGGATTAGCAGCCCCGGCGACGCAGTTTGTTACGTTTGATTTGATCTGAAATTCTCTGATCCGCTTCCTTTTTGCTTCCAAAGCGTCCTCAGCATCTGTTCGAGTTGGCGTGAACTAATAGTGGGGCCGATCACCGTGTCCGGGTCGCGTGGATCACACTTTGCCCACACGAAGTACAGTATGATTTTGCTTGTGAAAATCCTTAACGAAGTTGAAACCAGGGTCCTGGGCTCACTGGTGGAAAAAGAGCTGACCACTCCGGACTACTATCCGCTTTCACTAAACGCTCTGGTGAATGCCTGCAACCAGAAATCTAACCGGGATCCCGCCATGAACTTGAATGAAAATGCCGTAAGTCAGGCATTGCGAAGCCTGGAGAAAGAAGGCCTCGCGGGTGCCGCAGACGGCATGGACAATCGGGTGACCAAGTTCGAGCACCGGCTCCAGGAGGCCTTCAATTTTGATCGCCGCGAGATCGCTATCCTGTGTGAGTTGCTCTTGCGAGGCCCGCAGACGCCCGGCGAGCTCCGCAGCCGGGCCGAGCGCATGCACCCGTTCGAAGACCTCGGCCAGGTGCAATCCACGCTCCAGCGCCTTGCTCAGCGCGAGCCGCCGCTGGTAAAGATGCTCCCACGCCAGCCGGGCACCAAGGAGGCGCGTCATGCCCATCTGTTATCGGGCGACGTGAAGGTCGCACCCGCGGCGGCACCCGAAGTCGTGGCCGCACATAACACCTCCGATAGTGAGCGCATCGCGCGTCTCGAGAGTGACGTTGCTGCCCTCCAGAATGAAGTTGCCAACTTGAAGCAGCAGCTCGCGGAATTCCGAAAACAATTCGAGTAGCCCGCTCACACTACGAAAATGTCTAACGTTGAAGCTCAGCGGACGATCTTAGGCTCAAGATGGCTTGCTAGGCCGGCGGTGGAAGTGGCTTCTGCCTGAAGTCAAAACAATCGGACATATCGTCGGAAGCGTTGTCCCTCGCGTTCAATGGTTTGAGTCCAAATGTCACTTCGCAGAACTTCACCAGGCTCACATGCGAGTGAAATACCTTGGAGATTCCCTGCTTCGAGTAGGGACTGATCACCAGGCACCCGACTCGCGTCCCGTAACTGAATTGGGTATTCGCATAGCTGGGCCCCGTGGCGGGACCGCCCCCCGGCCACTTGTCCTTCAGCGGCGGGTCGACATGATCGTACCAGCCGCCCCAATCGTCCCAGGTAATAAAGATCACCGAGTTCGCCCATAGCTTGCTACGACCTAGATTGCGCACGCGATCGGCTGTCCATTGGCTCCCCAACTTCACCGTTTGCTGTCCGGCGTTTTTACCATAGGGCGGGTGTTCGGAAAGCTCCACCGGGCTGCCCGGGGCATATACCCAAGAGACGCTCGGCAGATTTCCCGCAGCCGCGTCTGTGTCGAATTTCGTCCAGGGCTGAATGTTAGGACTGCCTTTCAGCTCCACGATTTTCTGGAAATAACTGAAGCCGGGGTCGCCATAAGTAGCCCATGTCAGTTTCGCTCTTTCAAGCGCCTTCGGCAGCGTGGGGATATCAAACGGCTCCTGCGGCTGATAGTTCCGATTCTTGCTCGCATTATCGATGATCGGCGAGGCGGCGGCGATGAGCATCAGATGGTTGGGTTCCGACTGGCTGGCGACTTCCGTGAAGTAGTTGTCGCACAGCGTGAACTGCCTTGCGAACGAGAAATAGGCGGGAATGTCCTTTTCGCTGTACTGCAGCTTCACCGCGTGTTGGGCGCGCTCGAGCCACGCAGCGTGATCGTGCCGTGGATCGCCTCCGGCGGGCGGGTCTTGGGCGGGAGGAATGGTTGCACCATTGGTGCCCGGGAAGGTGCCAAAGTAATTATCGAAGCTGTGATTTTCCTTAATTATGATGACGACATGTTCGATTGGATTATACGGTTGCACAGGTGTTAGGACCTCCACCGATTCACACTGCCATCGGCAAAATGTTAATTTCGAAGTGCAAACCGAAATTGAACCACGAAAACGACGAAGTCAGGAAGCAGAACAAAACCACCGATGGGGCGACGGGAGATTCGTACAAACCTTATATGCCTCGAGCACGAATAGAAGCTTGAAGAATGTCAACTGTGACTGCGGGCCTCAGCCCGGCAAATCTTCTGCGGCTTCGGGCACGGGCGCGGCGCGCAGTTCACGGCGAATCACTCCGGGATCGAACCCGGCGCGCAGCAGCGTGCGATACAGCGAAGCCATTTTGCGCTGATCGAATGGCCCACGCGTCGTGCGCGTGCGCCGCTCGATCACTTTGCGCACCATCGCGGCTTCGTCCACGTCGGTGAAGACCTGCGCGATTGCCGCATTGATGTGCTGGTCGGGAACGCCGCGCCTGCGAAGCTCCTGCGCGATGCGGCGGCCGCCCTGGCGCCGTCCGCTGGCCCGAGAGCGCGCGAAATCGAGCGCATATCGCGCATCATCGATTAGCTTCTCCTGCTTCAGCCGAGCCATGACGTGGGGCACCATGGTGGGCTCGAGCGCGCGGCGCTCGAGGTGAGTGCGCAGCTCAAAAGTGGAGTGCGCGCGGCGCATCAGCGCGCGCAGCGCGGCGGCGTAGAGTTCCGCTTCGTCATCACTTTTTCGCGGCTGGGAACGCATGGCGCGCCCAGCATAGAAGCTTTCGCCGAAATCAGCAATGCAAGGAGTTTTCTCTAGGGGGTCAGAGCTTTAGCTCTGACCTGAATCGATTGATTCCTTTTGTGGGCTTCAGCCCTGACGAGGCCTTCAGCGGCTGCCAAACTGCTCGTATTCCGCCATGGTGCGCTCCATCTCCTCGCGGGCGGCGTCTGCGGCGGAGCGGATGCCCTGCACGCGCAGCTTGAAGTCGTCGGGATTGGACGCTCGGCTGAGCGCTTCCTCGAAGGTGATGAGGTTGCGCGTGTAGAGATCGTAGAGCGATTGATCGAAGGTCTGCATGCCGTATTGGCTGGTGCCGGCGGCGATGGCTTCATGGATCATGCGCGTTTTTTCCGGATTGATAATGCAATCGCGAATGTAGCCGGTGGCGATCATCACCTCAACGGCGGGCACGCGGCCTTTTTCGTCCGCGCAGCGCACCAGGCGCTGGCTCACGACGGCCTTCAGTGTGCCGGCAAGCTGCAAGCGAATCTGCTTCTGCTCCGGTGGTGGAAAAACGGCGATAATGCGCTGAATCGTTTCCGTGGCGTCCAAGGTGTGCAGGGTGGAAAACACCAAATGGCCCGTTTCCGCGGCGAGCAAAGCCGTGGCAATTGTTTCCAGGTCGCGCATTTCGCCGACCAGAATCACGTCCGGATCCTGACGCAAGGCCGCGCGTAGCGCGGTCGAAAAGTTCGCCGTATCCACTTCCACTTCGCGCTGATTGATGAAGCTGCGCTTGTCGCGGTGCAAAAACTCGATGGGGTCCTCAATCGTGATCACGTGGTCGGAGCGCGTCGTGTTGATGCGGTCGACCATCGATGCCAGTGTGGTGGACTTGCCCGAGCCGGTCGTTCCCGTAACCAGCACCAGCCCGCGCTGCTCTTCGCAAATCGTTTCGACCACCTTCGGCAAGTTTAGTTCGTCGATCGTGCGAATCTTGGTCGGAATTACGCGCAGCACCATGCCCACGTTGCCCCGTTGCTGAAAAACGTTCACGCGGAAGCGTCCCAGGCCGGCTACGCCGTATGCCATATCCAACTCGGCAGTCTCTTTGAATTTTTGCTTCTGGCGGTTGGTCATCATGCTGAACGCCATCGAGAGCATCTCTTCCGGCGTCACGCGCGCATTGTCCCCCAGAGCAACAAGTATGCCGTCGATGCGGATGTAGGGATTGTTGCCGACCTTCAGATGCAGGTCCGAGGCTTTCTTCTCGACCGCCAAGCGCAGCAGATCGTCAATACCTTGTGCCATGTGGGTGCGGCTCCAGGAAAGATCACATCGAAACTAGCATCGGGCATACGGCGCGACAAGCGCAGGCGCGCCAGCCGTTCCCGCTTAGTTACTGCCCGATTGTGCGCGTGAAATTTGGTGAAGCGAGCTTCTTCGCGCCGCCTTCGGGCGGGGACTAGAATCGATGAGGCAGAGTGCTGGTTGTCATTCTGAGGCGGGTATTTGGCCGAAGAATCTCTCTGAAGGCTTTGTCAGCGTAGTATTCCTGCGTCTTCTTTGGGTGTCCCCAGGAAGATCAAATCCGAAACCCACGCGCCGATCACGCCGCCCGCCAGCGGACCGATCCAGTAAACTGCGTGGTTGCTCCAATGATTGGCAGCAACAGCCGGGCCGAGAGCGCGCGCGGGATTCAGGGCTCCGCCGGTGAACGGCCCTCCGAGGAACGATGCCACAGTAACAATCAGCCCGCCCGCGAACCCGGCTACCGGGCGCGGGATGCCGTGCTCATCCAGGCCAATCGCAAACATGACGAAAATCAGGAAAAACGCCATCACGCCTTCCAGCAGCATGCCCGGGAGTCGAGTGACGCCGCTGGCCAAATCGGGCGTACCCAGCGCCGTTGCGCGCCAGGTTTCTTCCGGCACCACGTAGCGCAGCAGATATGCCGCCAGGATCGCGCCGCCAATCTGCGCCGCCCAGTAGAGGATCGTATCGATCGTCCCAAGGCGGTGCGTGACCCAATAGCCGATGGTCACCGCCGGATTGAGATGCCCGCCCGAAACACGGCCCACGGCGACAATCATGGCGCCGTAAGTCAGCCCATACGCCAGCGAGATGCCCAGAAGCCCGAGGCCGGCCATATTGGTGTTGCGCAGGAACTGATCGGCGCAAATCGCTCCCGCGCCGAACATCACCAGCGCGAAAGTCCCGAAGAATTCGGCAAAAAGCTTCTGAACCCGGGTATAGGCGAGTCCCGGCGGAGCAATATAAATCGCAGGATCGGGACGGGCCGCCATCTTCGGTGGTGATTCTATAATGTAGGTAGTCATCGTGTAAGCGAACTCATCAATTAGAAGATTTACGGGGTTTCAGGGGCAAGGGACTAACGTGAGTACAGGGGCAGGGGACTAATGTCTCCCCTCACCTGTAGGGCCGCGCATTGCGGCTGAGCTTGGTGTTGGGCTACGGCTGAACTGGCCGGCCGTGTTTGTCGAACGCGTGCACCGTCACGCTCGCGACGCCTTCGCCGTACGCAGGAACGGTCACGCTGGTGATTCTTCGGTCTTTCTCATTCATAACCGAAAACGAAATACGCCAAGCCGTCTCCATAGAAAACATTCCCTCGCGGAACGGCGGACGCAGCGTTTCCCACATTTCTTTAACGTTTGCCTGGCTCGATAGTTCGAATTGCTGGATCTCATCCGTGCCGCTCGACGCGCCCTGCTGCTCGGTCACCGCGCGCGCTCTGCGCAGGGCTTCGACGGAATCGATCCAGCCCTCGCGCAGAATCTGATCGCCGTCGCTAGGCCACTGGCGTCCCAAAGGCGCATCCATCACTGTTTGCTTGATACGCCCGTGGCATGGCACCGTCACGTAGAGGTTCTCTTGTTTGCTCCGCGAATGAAACTGCAGCCACCAGCCGCCATTCATCGCCAGCCGGCCCTCCGCATTCGTTGCAGGCAGGCGGACTGGCGAAAAAGCAAGGTAAGCTCCTGAAATCATGTTGGACACAATGCGCATCACGCCTGCGTCTTCGGCCCAAGCCTTCGCGAGCGGCAGAACCAGCTCATACGCTTCTTTGGCGCTCACGGCCCGAGGTCCCTCGAACTCTGCGATGCTGCGCTCGTGCGCGCGCTGCATCTTCGCTGCTTCCGGCTCGAAAATCGACAGCACCTGTTTCACCAGAGTCGCGGCCCCTCGAAGCGCTTCGTGCAAGTCCGCTTCTGTGTAGTAGGTCCACTGCATTGGCAGGGGCCCGATTCCGAACAGTTGGAAGAGATTCACCGCCAGCTGAAAGGGACGATCTGGCGTTGGTGCGAACCGCCGCGAAGTCAACCCCACGCCCAGCCCCATCGTGAACTCTTTGCTGAACGCCTTCGGCTTCTTGTCGACGCCCAGAAGCGCCACGACGCCGCCTGCGATCTCTTTATGAAGCATCTCGCCATCCACCGTGTCGGGATATCGTGTGTAGTTTGGGCACTCCTCTTTCAGCCACTTCCGCACGATGCGAGTGAAATCCACGCGGACGGACTTCTTCATTCTGGCGGGATCAAACAGAAACCTGTGTGCCTCATGGGTCGTCATCAGGTGCGGAATGCCTGCCAGCGAGACTCGCGCGCGGACCTTCGTTCCGATCTCCTCGACCAACTCCATCCACGAGAGGACGGTCACGAATATTTCCTCGGGAGTAGCCCTTCCGGGTTCATTTGCCTTGAGCTGCATGGAGCTGGTCTGCAACCTAAAGTGGATGCCGGTAGCCCGGGCGATTTCAGCAAGCATCTTCTCGATGGCGGAGTCCTTTGCATCATTTGCCTCAAAGATCAGCAGCGCCGAAAGATCGAATCGATGTTTCCTCTGAAAAGATTTGCCGTCGAGCAGCAGCAACTTTGCCGAACTGCCTTCGCTCGCGCCTTTCCATCTGAAGCCTTCTGCCGAAAGCAGGAAATGCAGGCTCTTGATCTGGGCGACTCCGAGGTTCGTCAGTTCCTCCGCGATCTCGAGCGCGCGTTCAAATGGCGCTCCTTTAGTTCGCTCTGGACGAAATTGTTGAACCGTTGTTCTCCCGCGCGCGGAACTCGCGATCAGGTTGAGGTCGATCTCAGCGTGCTCGGTCCCTACTGCGCCCTCGCGCAATACCCGCACGAGTTGCCGGATTGCGGGAACAGGCTCATCCTGTTCCAGCGGAATCGTCGCAAAGGACTGGATCTGCATTCGTGCCGCCTTGAAGCGTTGAGTACTTGCTTCCTTAATTTTGTCGCAAGGGCTAGCCGAAAGGGCCTCGACTGATGCTACGCTCGGCGTTGAAGATAATAAGCAGAAGGGCTCCCAAGCTTCCGCAAGCTGCAACACGACGCTAAGCGACTAAGAATGTGGTGGTTACCTAACATAAGGGAAGGGAGTTGCAGGCCGCGAGCCAGATTCTCGCGGCTAATCCGGGTTGGCAAGCAGGAAAAGCGCGTGGGCGATCACGCGGCTTTCCTGCGTAACGAAGTCGCGTGTGCCCGATGCAATCGGCGGGTGTATTATTTTTCGTTTCACAATGTCGAATTGGAGCCGCTTTGTTCGACTTACCTGTAGAGGCCGGAGCCGGGGCCGAAAGGCGGCCTAATTAGAGGCTAGGCCGGGGGATTTGATCACGGAGAAAAGGAGCCAGGAATGAGCAAAGTGCGAGTTTTGGTCGGCACACATAAAGGTGCGTTCGTGCTGACCTCCGATGGGAAGCGCGAAAAGTGGGACGTCAGCGGCCCGCATTTCGCCGGCTGGGAACTTTATCACTTGAAGGGATCGCAGGTGGATCCGAACCGCATCTACGCGTCGCAAACGAGCGGATGGTTCGGGCAGATCATCCAGCGCTCCGACGATGGCGGCAAGACTTGGACTCAGCCGGGCACGCCGCCCGGCGAGCAACAGGCTCCGCAGCAAGGTCCCCAGAAAGGCGAGAGCAACAAATTCGTCTACAACACTTCTCCCGAAAAGGGAGGAAAGCCGCTTACAACGCATCAGTGGTATGACGGCACGCAGCACCCCTGGGAGTTCAAGCGCGTTTGGCATATTGAACCGTCGCTCACCGACGCGGACACTGTCTACGCTGGCGTCGAAGATGCCGCGATTTTCAAATCGACGAATGGCGGTAAAAGCTGGGAGGAAATGCCCGGCCTACGCGGGCATGGCACCGGTCCGAAATGGCAGCCGGGCGCAGGCGGCATGTGCCTGCACAGCATCGTTCTCGATCCGAAGGATCCCAAACGCATGTACATCGCTATCTCGGCCGCAGGCGCGTTTCGCACCGATGACGGCGGCAAGAGCTGGAAGCCCATCAACCAGGGCCTGAAGTCCCAATACATTCCCGATCCGAATGCTGAAGTCGGCCACTGCGTCCACCACATCGCCGCGCATCCTGCGCGTCCCAACGTGCTTTTCATGCAAAAACATTGGGACGTGATGCGCAGCGACGACGCCGGCGATTCCTGGCACGAAGTCAGCGGCAATCTGCCCACCGATTTCGGCTTCGTCATCGACGTGCACGCCCACGAGCCCGAAACGATCTACGTCGTCCCGATCAAGAGCGATGGCGAACACTTTCCGCCCGAGGGCAAGCTACGCGTCTACCGCAGCCGCACCGGCGGAAACGAGTGGGAGCCGCTCACCAAGGGCCTGCCGCAAAGCGATTGTTACGTGAACGTACTGCGCGACGCCATGGCCGTCGATTCGCTGGACAAATGCGGCATATACTTTGGAACAACGGGCGGGCAGGTGTACGCTTCGAATGACGCGGGCGACAACTGGGCGCCCATAGTACGGAATCTTCCGGCCGTGTTTTCCGTGGAGGTACAGACGCTGTCATGATTCGTGTTGTATTACCGCCGCATCTGCGGACGCTGGCGCACGTCGGCATGGAAGTGAGCATCGACGTACAGGGCTCGATCACCCAGCGCTCTGTGCTGGACGCGCTCGAAGCTTCTTATCCCATGCTGTGTGGCACCATTCGCGACCATGATTCGAAAGAGCGCCGGCCGTTCCTGCGCTTTTTTGTCTGCGGCGAAGATTGGTCCCACGAATCGCCAGACCATCCGCTTCCGCAGGACGTGGCGCACGGCAAAGAGCCTTTTCTGGTAATCGGCGCCATCGCCGGCGGCTGAGCACCCCACGCGCCCAAATGCGGTGCGCGTCAGGCCCCACTACAAACCCGGTTTGCGGGTGCGGTTTTTTGCGCGTGTCGCGCTCACCCAACACGTGCAGTCACTGCGGTTCCGTGAGGCGAAGCGCAGGGTGGGTTGCTCTAGGTTTTAACGCAGCGCCGGGGACTTTAGCCCGGCATCTGTTCCAGAGCCCGCGCGGACCCGGATCGGAGCTCTCCGCCCAGGTTGTCATTCTGAGCGAAGCGTCGCTACCTCTCTTCCGAAAATCGCGTCTTTCGATTTTCGGTCGCGACGCGAAGTCGAAGAATCTCTCCGGCGGGTGCTCTGCTTGCGCTGAGCCCCGAAGGGCGTCTAAGGGCGGGTTCATCAGTACTCATAGCGGCATAATCACGGGCTCGTCGCGAGGAATCGCGTCCAGCGTCGCTTTGTCTATATTCAAATGCGCCATGACGAGCTCCGGCGGCGTGTGAGTCAGCCATTCGGAAAGCGAGAGGTCCTGATAGAAGCTGCTGCGGAACATCTCCAGGAACTTCAAATCCGTGTTGCCGGTATTCTCGATGTAATGCGGCAAAGTTTGCTGCACGTAGCCGACGTCGCCCGCCTGGAAATCCATGGTGCGCGCGCGTCCACCGGTGGCGAACACAGTCATTCGGCCCTGCCCGGCGAAATAGTATTGCCATTCGTCCGCGTTCTGATGCCAATGCAATTCGCGGATCCCTCCCGGATGAACAGTGACGATCGCCGAAGCAATCCTCTGCGACACCTTGAACTGACTCGAATCCACCACGCGCACTTCGCCGCCCTTCGTGCGATTCGTGACTGGCATCTGCAGAGTGCGAAACGCGAAATCGGTTTTGGTCGGCCCGCGCGTTCCCGCGGCAGCTTTTTGGTCGGCTTCCAGCGGGCCCGGAACTTCGCTCTGGAAAATAAACAGCTCCCTTTGGGGCAGCTTGTCGAAAGCCTTCTGCGGAACGCCCAGACTTTTGGCCAGCACACCCTTGGGCGTGTGCGCCATCCAGTCAGACAGCAATACGGTGGCATACTCCGAAAAATTGCCATCGTCGAAAACGAGCAGGAACTCCGCGCCATCCGGATTCAATCCCTGAATCGAGTGCGGTATCCCGGTGGGGAAGTACCACAGATCGCTTTCCTTCACGTCGGCGACAAAGCTTCTGCCGTCGTTATCGATGGCCGTAATGCGCGCGCTTCCGTAGAGCATGTAGGCCCACTCCGCGGCCGTGTGCCAATGCAGCTCGCGAACGCCTCCCGCGGTGAGCCGCATATCCACGCCGGCCATGGTGGTGGAGACGGCCAGTTCGCGCACAGTGACTTCGCGGGACCATCCACCCTGATGCAGCCGCTTGTGAGCGATCGAGAACGGATACTTGAACGTCTGCACCCCGCCGGCATCTGTCGGCGGCGGATTGCGCGAATCTGTATTCTGCGAATCGAGCGGCGCGTTCTTGGGACCGGGCTCGCTCGCGTCGCGCGCGGAAGCCGGTTTCGTGGCCCCACTCGAAGATTGATCTTGCGCGAACAGATTCGCCACCGAACTTACCCCGGCGCCTGCCAGTGCGCCCGAGCTCACCTCCAGAAAATCCCGCCGCGAAAACTTCGAGTCGCTCTGATCGTCATCCATGCGTCGTGTCTATTGCCTCCTGGCAAAGAATTCTACGCTAATTTACGTACGAGTTTGCCGTAAGGGCACAGGATGCATTTTTGCATCTCACGGGAAACCCGCCGGAGCGGTAAGCCAAAGAAAAATCGAAGGCGATAGGGGCGCTTGCCTAGCTCCGCGCCCTAAGGTCTGTCCCGTATTGTGCAGACAGGACCCATAGCATATCTATAAGCTGGCAACGCTGGGGCTTTCCCCGTCTCCGTCCTCGCCTTGCCTGAGCCGACTGTGCCCATACCAGCCAAAATCCTCCTCGTGGACGACCAGGCCTTTGTGCGCAGTACTTTGCGTTCTTTGTTGGGCCAGCAGCCGCATTGGCAGGTTTACGAAGCTCATGATGGCTACGCTGCACTGGAACGCGCGCGCGAAATCCAGCCCGACGTGGTCGTGATGGATATCGTCATGCCAAACATGAGTGGCATTGCCGCCGTCTATGAATTGCGCCGGATCGTGCCCCAAACCAAAGTCGTTTTGATCAGTAGTCACTACACGGAAGAAGAAGCCGCCCATCTTGCTCGACTCTTCGGCGACGGTAATTTCATAGAGAAATCGCAAACGGGTACGAAGCTGGTGTCCACGATCAGCCGCATTCTCCCATTGGAAAGCCAGGCAGTCTGACCCCGCGGCCCAATTAATTCAGCAACGAGCGATCTGCAGTTCTTCTCCCGCATTGCAATCGCGGGCGGGGCGGCGTATGTTGCGGGCGGGCACGGGGAAGGAGGGCAACGTGAGAGTCAGCTCCAAGGCGGGGATCTTCGCTGCCGTCGGAATGGCAGCCGCATGCCTATTGGGCCCGGCGACAGCCCGCGGACAGGGCGGGGCAGCGGGCGGGCAAACCGCTGCCAGCGGGCAGACACAACCCTACGGCGCGGCAGCGTCGGCAGGGAAGCCGCTGATGTCCGACCAATTCTTCAAGAATGTGCAAGTGCTCAAAGGAATCCCCGTGGACCAATTTCTGGGGACGATGGGCTTCATTGCCGCGTCGCTCAGCGTGAACTGCACCGAATGCCATCAGGCGGCAGGCCGAGGCCTGGTCAGGGATTACGCAGCGGACAATCCCAAAAAACAGAAGGCGCGCCAAATGATGCTCATGGTGAAGGCCATCAACCAGGCAAATTTCGGCGGCGCGCACAGAGTGACCTGCTGGACCTGCCATCGCAGCGACACGCAGCCTCCCGAGACGCCAAGTCTCGCGGTGCAGAATGGCGCCGTGCCCGACAAAGACCCCAATGACATTGAAGTTCCGGATGAGCCCATTCCGTCACCGACCGCCGACCAGATTCTCGACAAATATATTCAGGCGCTCGGCGGGGCAGAGCGGCTGGCCGCGATTACCAGCCTTTCCGCCAAAGGGACCTACTCGGGCTTTGACACCGATCTGGGTAAGGTACCCGTAGAGGTCTTTGCGAAATCCCCCGGGCAAAGCACGACCATCGTGCATCGCTCCGAGAAGGCGCAAAACATCACCACCTTCGACGGCCACAACGGCTGGATCGCCATGACCAACACCATACTTCCTGTGAAATCGCTGAGCGGAGGAGAACTCGACGGCGCGCAACTGGACGCGGAGATGTTTTTCCCCATTGGGATCAAAAAATATCTCCACGATTTTCGCGTTGGCTTCCCGCCCACGAGCATTGACGATCATCTCGTGCAAGTCGTCCAGGCGACGGCGCCCGGCGGAACGCGAGTGAAGTTATTCTTCGACGCAAAATCGGGCTTGCTGGTGCGGGTGGCGCGATTTGCGGAAACCCCGCTCGGTTTCAATCCTTCACAGATGGACTATTCCGATTATCGCGACCTCGCCGGCGTCAAGGTGCCGTTCCACTGGACGCTGACGTGGACCGATGGGCGCTCCGAGTTTGAGATGACCGACGTGCAGCCGAACGTGCCGCTCGACGCGGCCAAGTTCGGCGAACCCATGCTGCCCAAGCCCGCCGTCACGCCCTAGCCGTGGGTCCATAACGCTTTTTTAGCGTGTCATTCTGAGCGAAGTGGCGGCGTCCTCTTGTCGGCGCTGTTCCAGCGCCGCGCGGCCACGAAGTCGAAGAATCCCTCTGACGGTTTTGGATGTCTATGCTTTCCGAAGTGTGGGTGGCGTCGCTTTGTGGGTCGCGGCTTTTTATGGTGAGCGCAGCGAATCCACAGCCGCGACAATTCCCTTCGCCGTCAAAGGGCCCGGGTCCGCTGCGCCTGCAACGTGTCATTCTGAGCGAAGCATCGCGACGCTTCACCGGAAATCGCCGCTTCGCGATTTCCGTCGCGATGCGGAGTCGAAGAATCTCTCCGTCTCCGCAACTGCCTGTACTCAGACGAGCGCCAGGGAAGAGCGAGCGGTCAGACGAGCGCCAAAGAAGACCGCAGGTGCGCCGCTGTGCGGTCAATGATTTCCGGCAGCGTGATCTGCGGACGAAATCCCGTGAGCGCGCATAGCTTGTCGACCGACGGCACCCGCCGCTGCATATCTTCGTAGCCGCTGCTGTAGGCATGATCGTAGGGCGTGTACAAAATCCGGGAACGGCTGCCGAGCCGCTCGCGCACGAGCAGCGCCAAGCCTTCGATGGAAATTTCCTGCGTGCTGCCGATGTTGAAGACTTCGCCGAAAGGCTGCGCGTCGATCAGTCGCGTGACGGCTTCGACGGTATCGCGTACGTCGCAGAAGCAGCGCGATTGTTTGCCATTTCCGTGGATGGTGATCGGCGCGTCTTCGAGCGCCTGCTGAACAAAGGTGGGAAGCACCATCCCGTACCGCGCGTTCTGCCTCGGCCCGACGGTATTGAAGAAGCGCACGACAATCGCCGGCAGTTGTTTCTCTTCCCAGTAAGCGAGCGCCAAAAACTCGTCGAGCATTTTCGACGCGGCATAGCTCCAGCGGCTCTTTCGCGTCGCGCCGAGCACGACGTCGTCGTCCTCGCAGAAGGGAATCTTGTTGCTCTTGCCGTAGACCTCCGACGTGGACGCGATGAGCACCGGAGTGCCGTTCCTTGCCGCGGCTTCCAGCACCACGTGCGTGCCGGTCACATTGGTTTCCATGGATTCGACCGGCTTCTCGAGGATCAGCTTCACTCCGAGCGCCGCGGCGAAATGCACGACGAAGTCGGCCTCACCGACCAGTCGCTCGACCGTATCGCGTTCCTGAATGCTGCCGAAGTGAAAATCCACCGCGCCGCTATCCACCAGGTGCGCGATGTTGTCCAGGCTCCCGGTCGAAAGATTATCGAGCACGGTGACGCGCTCGCCGCGCGCGACAAGCCGCTCCGCCAGATGCGAGCCGATGAACCCTGCCCCGCCCGTGATGAGAAAACGCATTTTCAGTCGGCTCCCTCGCGATATTCGGCGTTTTCAAAACCTAGCCGGGGAATGGGCTGCCACCGCCGGTCGCCGCGGAAATAATCGATTTGGCCGCGCAGCCGCCAAAAGATGTGCAGGAATCGGAACGGAAAAACTTCCAGCGCCGACAAAAAGATCAATTTCATTCTCTCCGGAGTGGGATAGCGCGGGTAGCGTCGCTCGCTTTGGCGAATCGAAAGAATGGAAAAGAATATCGTCAAGCCATAGCCTCCGCCCAGGATCACCGGCGCGAATGTCCAGTTCAGGCAGCCGAGCATTGCGGCCAGCAAAATTGAAATCCACGCGACCGATTCCACTAGCGGCACCAGCAATTCGTAAATCCACAACCACGGCAGGAGCACAAATCCGATGCGCCCATATTGCGGCCGGAAGAGCATTCCGCGAAAACGCCACAGCACGTCGCAGAGGCTGTTGTGCCAGCGGGCGCGCTGGCTGGCGACGTAGCGATAGTTCGGCGGAACTTCGGTCCACACTTTGGCATCGGGCGCAAAGCGAATCCGGTTCGGCAGATTGTTCGCCAGAATATAGCGGTGAATCTTGAACGTCATGTCCATGTCTTCGGCCAGGCAATTGGCGTAGCCGCCCACGGCGCGCAGCACATCCGTGCGGAAAAGCCCCAGCGCCCCGGAGATATTCGGCGTCATGTTCAGGAACGACCATCCCAGCCGCGACATGAAAAACGCGCGCGCATATTCGATCACCTGCGCGAATTCAAAATAATTGCGCGGCGAATGAATTCCGCGAAGCCGCCCGCGCGCGACGTCGCAGCCATTCACCGCATGCAGGCTACCGCCCACTGCAATCGTGCCGGAATCTTCCAGGACAACGCCGATCATCCGCCGCACCGCGTGTTTTTCGAGCAGGCTGTCGGTGTCTGTCACCAGTGCGTATTCGCCGGAAGCGATCTCCAGTGCGGCGTTGGTGGCGTCGCCCTTGAATCCGGCGCTCAGCTTGCGCACCACCACGAGCCGCTGATCGCGTGAACTGCGCCACACGCTGAGAATCGGTCGGTGCGGCAGCTTCGAAACAATCGGCGAATCGTCGAGATCGAGGTCGTAATGTTCTTGAAGCAATTCAAACGTCGCATCTGTGCTTCCGTCATCCACGAACAGGACTTCCAGGTTCGGGTAGTCCAGCTCCAGGAACGCCCGCGCCGCGCCCAGGATGCAGGCTTCTTCGTTCTTCGCCGGAGCGATGATGGTCACGCGTGGCATCAGCAGATGGGAGAGCGCCAGATTGCGGACAACGGTGTATTCGGTGTGGCGCTTGCTGTAGAGGAACGCAAGGACCATCAGCGCGATGTAGCTGATGGTGCTGCCGGCGTAATACCAGAAAAAAATCCAGTTCGCTCGAGCGATAGTCGGTCCTAAGCTAGAAGCGAACGATGCCCCGAAGTTAGAAACGAACAACGTAATTCACCCCATACGAATCGCTGGCCAGATGATTTGCCCCGTACAGAACGCGGAAGTAATACGCGCTCGCGCTGGTGCTCTTCGTGACCCAGTAGCGCGCTCCGCCGCCGAATTCGCGCGAGGAAACGTTGTTGATCTGCAGCACGTTGGAAAGCTCGGAATCGAAAGCGACGCCGGGCATTACGCTCAGCCTGCGTGTGAGTGGAATATTCAGCTTCGCGCCGCCAGAAGGCGTCCAGGTGCTCGCATCACCGATAGTCTCCCGGATCGCGCCGGCGCGCAGCGTGAGCGTCCAATCGTGCGGAAAATAAATGGTCGCGGCCGTGCTGACGAGCAACACGTTCACGGCCGGCGAAAAACTGTAGCCCCTGTCGGTCAGACTTAAATTCGTTTCCAATGCGCGAATCAGGCCCCCGCGGCGAATTGAGTGGTGCGCAGGAAGTGAATCGCGCTCGGATTGGTAAACAGTGCGGCCTAGTTCGAGCGATCCTGACCAAGTATTCGTGGTGCCGGTGTTGGAATTGAGGCTGCCTCCGGCGGTCAGATATGTCTTTCGGTCCGGCTTCAGGGTGAAGTAGGAACCGCCCCCGCCAAAGCGCTCGCCAAAATAGCTCCCGCCCGTGGCGATAGCGTCCAGCGTCAATCGCGGAAGCAGGCGAATCGTCGCGTCCAGTGACCCGACGCTTGATACGCGCCCATTGCTGTAGTTCTGCCCATCAAAGCCGAAGGTAATTTGACCCGCCGTTCGGTCGCCATCGCGATTCGTTTGCGCCTGCGCGGCCGTCGCCAGTAAGACACAGGCGATTGCGACGGCTATATGTTTGAGAGCCATATGCTCCAGTGCAAAGCGAAGACACGAGCGGCGCTGCTGCTCACGCCCGCTTCACACAAATGAGCGTAAGGGTATGTCTGTAGAAAACGAATGGTAAGTTGAGATCATTCTCAGCGGGAGCTTAGGGGCGGTACGTGCTACTCCTGAAGTACAGAAACGGACCTACGCGCCTGGTACCAAAGGTTTAGAACTCCCTCTTTGCCCAAGCTTCGGCGCTCCCGCCCGAAGCGATCCTAAGGTTTAAACGTAGCGGGTGTGCCTTATCAACGGCCTTTAGCGCGGCATCCTCTGTCGCGCGATAATGCCCACGACGCGTGTCATCCCGAGGAGCGAAGCGACGAGGGATCTGCTTTTGCAATTCGTTGCGCAGGTCCCAGATTTACTGGTTGCCGTTTAACGCTTACCGTTATATAGTTGGTTTGTGATCCGGTCCTTCCGGAGTGCCGATACGGAGCGTCTCTTTAATCGGGAATCCGTACGGCGGTTCAGGGCCATCGAGCGTCAGGCCCTTCGCAAGCTGGAGGCGTTGCACGCAGCTCCGGCTCTAGACCAACTCGCGACCGTTCCCGGAAACCGGCTGGAAAAATTACGCCGCGATCGCCAAGGCCAGCACAGCATTCGCATCAACAATCAGTGGCGCCTCTGCTTCGTGTGGCGCGATGGAGACGCTTATGAAGTGGAAATCGTGGACTACCACTAGGAGGAAAGAATGGCCAAGAAGCTAAAGCCGGTCCATCCTGGGGAAATGCTGCGCGAAGAATTCATGAAGCCCCTGGGCCTCAGCATGAACAGACTGGCCATGGATCTTCATGTCCCAGTCACGCGCATCGCCGAGATCGTGAATGAACGCCGCGGCATCACCGCGGATACCGCCTTGCGGCTTGGCCGCTACTTCAAAAACAGCGCCGAGTTCTGGATGAACATGCAAAAGCACTACGAGCTCGAAGTCGCTAAAGATGAAATAGCGGAGAAAATCGACCGCGACGTCCGCCCCTTCGAGCCCGCCGCCTCCCGCTAGACGCCGTCAAAGTCCAAACTGATGGAACTGGAATTGGATTAAACGCACCGTCGGCCATGCGAAGTCTCGGCCCCGCACGGAGTGAAAGACCGTCAGGCACTGCGTGGTTGCTCGCCGCATTGCAATCAGCATCGTGAAGGCAGTCAGAGGCGGGCGGTTGGTTTCAACGTTGTGGTGAGTGACGCAATCCTGGGGCTACAGGCGTTCCGCATACCGTCTGAATGACTTAACGTTTGGGGTTCTTGACTTTCGGGTGTTCGGCGCAGACATGAGATGCGAACTCCTTGTCGCGCCGCTTTTCGTAGTGCTTTCTCATCTCGTCTATCGAGTCGCCGATGGGCGAACCTGCCATGTTGAACACCCATGCGCATTTGGAGCAACCCCAGCCCCAAAAATCTTGTCGTTCGACCCATACCAATTCACGGCGCATCGCCTCCAGGGCACACCTCCCATTGGTGTGGTTAGGCTTTGTGAAAGACGGCGCGGCATTGGTTTTCACCGCGACGACAAAGCCGCTTGTTCAGTGCCTTGAGCGAGTTTCGGCGCAAGCTACCACGCTGAGGCAGACGAAAACGGCCTGAATTATTAACGATTGGAAAATGCGCTGTCTGTGGGGTATCCAACAAACGGCAAGAATTGCTATCTCAATCCAAGGTCGTCCTCGAATTGTTGAATTACGGCGTAACATTCACAGGCGGATTTTTCGAGTGCCCTGCGATTCGTAATATTCACTGCACCACGCACATATTCTATGATCCCCCTTTTTTGCAGGAGTGCCGCTACCACGCTCACAGTGGATCGGTCGGTACCCATCATGGTCGCAATGAAATCGTGGGTGATGGGAAGTACCCCCAAACCCACTCTATCCTGAGTCATCAGCAGCCAACGCGAAAGACGCTGCTGGATGTCGTGCAGCCGATTGCACGCCGCGGTCTGTGCGACTTGCATCCCTTGAAGCCCCGTGTGCCTGCCTAGAATCATTTGCAACTGCGGAGCCAACCGTAGAATGCGCGCTAGCTCACTTCCACTCATTTGGAAGCCATCTCCGGCGATCTGGATTACCTCGCGCACTGAACTTCTACTCAATCCAACTGCCAATCCTGCCCCAACGTAGCCCTCCTTCCCCACGACACCGACTTCCACGGTTCGACCATCTTTGGTAACCACAACTTGAGAAACCATTCCCCGGTTCAGAAAATAGACAAACTCAATGCTTTGAGTCGGCTCATGAAGGCTGCGATGACTAGGCAGATCGATATACTCCAAGTAAGGACGCATTAACTGGTATTCATTGGCTGGCGTTGACAACAGTACTTTGTTGCCCACGGACTTTCCCTCCACGTTAGTCCGTTCGCCCGCCCGTACGACTTGAGAGCTTTTCCCGCTCATGCCAATCCTGAATGCGCACTAGACTGGCTTGCATTTATTAGGCGAACCTTCATGGGAGATGAAACTCGCAACTGGTTACCCGTTGAGATGCCATGCCCAATTAGACCAAAACTGTAGTCCGACAGCCTGTGCGAAATGGGACAGCCCTGAAATCTATGCGTTCGCGGACTCTCGAATTCCTAAACCGCAGGTCCGTGGTTCAAGTCCTGGCCACGGCAGTTGACCCTCGCGGTAAAATAGAAGTAACGCTTGCGAAGGGCGCGCATGCGCTGCGTGTGTTCTCAGCAGGCGGCAAACGGCTTTGTTGGCTCTCGCCAAAAAATTTAGCAGCCCCAATCGCGCGACCCGCCAGAATCAGCTAATTCGAATAAACCACCCCTGCCGCGCTTTTCCGGCGTCAACTCCCGTCGGAACTTCGTCCGCAACTCTGTGCCCTCCGTCTCTCTGTGCGCTCTGTGTTAAATTCCCGTTCCCCGCTTCACTTTTCATCGCCACTTTTGTGCCGGAAAGAAGACTTGTAGCTCAGGGCGCGGCGCCCTTTGCCGGCCCTGAGGCTTTTTCCTGTCGCATATTTCCTCACGACCTCCGGAAACGCTATAAACAACTAAACCCTGCATTATCCGCACTTGCGCAAAACGCATCCGCAACTTGCGCAGAATCAGCACTTACATTTTTAAAGGACTTAAACATGACTGGAATCAACACTTACAAAAAAAGGGGGAGGGGATACGGCAAAGGACTTAAACGCAGAGCCGCGGACTTCAGCGCGGCACTCTGCACCCCTAATGTTGGCCTGGGGAAGATTGCATTCGGGAGAGGAACGTCGTAGCCTCAGGGAAATTCGGATCACTGCAAAATAGAGGCGAAAACATGGCGAGAGGGAAAAAGCGAGCCGTCGGGCGTCGAGAATTCCTTAAGGGAGTAGCAGCGGGGGCCGGCACCCTGGCGGGTGCAGGCGCGGTCTCTGCAAAGGCGACTGCACCCGCCGCGCCGCCGCGTGCATTCCCACTCCCGGCCGTGGAGGGCGATCCGCCGCCAGCAACCGGAGAAGTGCTTACCGTCGACCGCACCGGCTCCGACTTCATGGTGGACGTCTTCAAATCGCTCAACCTCGAGTACGTGTGCGCCGTGGCAGGTTCGAGTTTCCGAGGACTGCACGAATCGGTGGTCAACTATGCCGGCAACAAGAATCCCGAGTTCATCACCTGCTGTCACGAAGAGTCTTCGGTGGCGATGGGACACGGCTACGCCAAGATTGAGGGCAAGCCTCTCTGCGTTTTTGCGCACGGCACGGTTGGCTTGCAGCATGCCTCGATGGCCATCTACAACGCGTTTTGCGATCGCGTGCCCGTTTATATCGTCATCGCCAACAATCTGGACGCGCTCACGCGCGATCCCGCTTACGGCGAGTGGCCGCATAGCGTGCAGGACGCCGCCGCGATGGTCCGCGATTACACGAAGTGGGATGACCAGCCCGCTTCGCTGCAGCATTTTGCCGAATCCGCGGTGCGCGCCTACAAAATCGCCATGACGCCGCCGATGGCTCCGGTGCTGCTGGTGGCCGATAGCGAACTGCAGGAAAACCCGATTCGCGCAGACGCCCGGCTGAGCATTCCGAAGTTGACTCTGCCCGCGCCGCCGGTGGGCGAATCCGGCGCTGTGGCGGAAGCGGCGCGTATGCTGGCGCAGGCGGAAAATCCGGTGATCGTGGTGGGCCGCAATACGCGCACGCAAGCCGGCATCGATCGCCTCGTCGAGCTGGCCGAAGCGCTACAGGCTTCGGTGATCGACATGAACGACCGGATGAATTTCCCCACGCGCCATCCGCTGAACCAGTCCGCGCGGCGCAACGCCGTCGTCGCCAACGCGGACGTGATACTGGGACTCGAGGCTTCGGATTTCTGGAGCGCGGTGAACACGTATCACGATCAGGTGCACCGCAGTTCGCGTTCGCTGCTCAGGCCGGACGCGAAGATGATCAGCATCACAGCCGGCGATCTTTACACCAAAGCGAATTATCAGGACTTCAACCGCTTCACCGAAGTCGATATGGCGATTGCGGGTGAAGGCGAAGCGACGCTGCCTTTGCTGATCGAGCAAACCAAACGGCAAATGACGGCGGAGCGCAAGCGCGTGGCCCAGGATCGCGGCGCTAAGCTGGCGGCGGCGCACCAAAAGGGTCTTGAGGCAGCGCGCGACGAAGCGGCCTACGGCTGGGACGCCAGCCCTATCAGCACGGCGCGCGTGAGCGCCGAGCTTTATGCGCAAATCAAAAATGAAGACTGGGCGATGGTGTCGATCCTCCAGCATTTCAGTTGGTGGCCGATTCGCCTGTGGGATTTCAATAAGCACTACCAGTTTCTCGGCAGGCAGGGAGGCGGCGGCGTTGGCTACAACGCGCCCGCCACGGTGGGCGCGGCGCTGGCCAATAAGAAGTATGGCCGGCTTTCCGTGAGTATTCAGGATGATGGCGATCTTCTGTTTGCGCCGGCGGTGCTATGGACCGCGGCGCATCATCGCATTCCGCTGCTGAGCATCATGCACAATAACCGCGCCTATCACGAAGAGATGATGCA
>Ga0210394_10000557_pt1 | contig 75796 bp, 59 predicted proteins | sample IncBWC12MmetaG_FD_160121 | JGI IMG/M metagenome (GOLD analysis project Ga0210394, IMG submission 160121) | Forest soil microbial communities from Barre Woods Harvard Forest LTER site, Petersham, Massachusetts, United States - Inc-BW-C-12-M | ecosystem: Environmental > Terrestrial > Soil >... | reverse complement strand
AATGGATGTCGTCTGCTCGCTTCCGTTAGTTCCTTTTCTAATCGGCAATTTTAATTGAAACTATTTCGACGTCGAGCGGCTAGTTGTGCCGTATTGTCGCGCGATTTTTTCGTTCGCGCGAATCACCGCCCTGCACATGTCCGAACAATTTGTTCGCCTGCCAAAGGGCACAGTCCGAAGCGTTGAAGCGCTTCTTAGAAAACGAGAAAAATATGGTCACGATCACCATCAAGGGAGGGACCCCGGAAGGCTACGAATCCTTGTGCAAGACCGGCACACGCAGCCACATCATAAGCGGATTCCGCGCGACCGAAGAGGAAGTGTTTTGCCGGACTTTCTATATCGAGCGCGAGATTCGTTTTCCGGTACGCCAGTGCACCTTCTACGAGGACAGTCGGTTGACGAGCAAGGAAGATATGGAAGAAATCGCCTGGTACTTGAGAAGCACCAACGGGAAGCCGACTCGGAATGTCGGCTTTGCCAGTGGTGCGCATCTTCGAGAACGCAAAAGCGAAGAACCGGAGACTCTTCCGACAGCAAATGATTCAAACGAATCGACAGAATAAACGCGTCGATTGGAATTTTCGCATGACCTACCATCAGGGCTTTGAAGAAAGGAGGAACCATGACCGTGATTCGATGGAGGTCTTTCGCGCGCAACGCCGGACTCGGGCTTTGCGCGACCTGCGCATGGGGAACCACCCGCAAGGGATATCAGGCGAAAGAACTGGAGATTTTCTGCCGCCTGATTTCCCCGAACGGTCCGGTCCCTTTTGCCGTGCGCGAATGCACGGACCACACCGACCGACGTGTTTCGCCGGTGCAACCCCGAGGCCGATGAGCGTCGTTGTGACTTCTCCGTCGCATAAATGCGACGGCTTCTCAGGACACGCATGAGTCGAGAACCTCTACGTTACGTCCTGAAGGCTTTATCCGAAGCCTCAAGTTTCACAGGACTTACGGTTGCTCAGAGAGCGATTCGCCTGTGAAGGTCGGGCAAAAGTTAGCAGAGAACGGAAAGGAAGGCAAGCCGATTCCCGCTGCCACCGCTGCCAGCTAGAAGCAGGCCGTCCCCTCGGCCCAAATGCTTATGGCTTCGTGACGGAGCTTCATCTACGGGAAAACTTCAGAAAAGAAGCTCTAAAGGCGAAAGAATAACCCGCGCCCTGGGCTTTCACGAGAAGCGAGGAGTAGGGAAATTAAAAATCCTTGACTTTCGCTTTTTGTTCGCCTATAGTGCGGGGCGGTAGAGGAAACGGGAAACGGTCGGCGTTCAGCTCCATTGCCTTTTTGGCTCTCACGAGCTGGGCGCCGCCCGTTGAAAATTCCGAGCCCGAAGCGGGGTGCGGGGTCAGCTCGAAAGAGAGATCCCTCGACTCCCGAAAACCTCTAGGGACCGGGAGAACGCGGTCCGGGCGGCATCGTTCGGATGGCAACGGTCCAGATGCTTCCGCTTCCCTGCGTGGACCGCTGTGCTGTCAGTCACTAGGAGCCGGTTATGGACGTCTGTGTCGAAAATGTATTTCCCGCAGTGGCCATGCCGTTCAATCCTTTTCACGAAGACGCGCGCGAAGAAAGAAAGCCCGACCCGGGAGGCCTGAGCTACAGCCGCGGCGGCAAGATTCCAAACATTGTGCACGTGGATGTGGATGCGTTTTTTGCTTCGGTCGAGCAGGCGCTGAACCCCAAGCTGCGCGGAAAGCCCGTACTGGTGGGACGCGGCGTGGTAGCGTCGGCAAGCTACGAGGCAAAAATGTGCGGCGTGAAAACGGCGATGACATTTCGCGATGCGCTGCGGATTTGCCCGAAGGCGATAGTGCTGCCAGGACGATACGAGCACTACGCGGATTTTGCGGAGCGCGTGCGGCGGATTCTTGAGACCTACACGCCCGCGGTGGAAACGGCGGCGCTCGACGATTTTTATCTGGATTTTGCTGGGACCGAGCGGCTGTATCCGGATTATGAAGCGGCACTGCGCCGCATGCAGACGGAAGTGCTGGAACAAACGGGATTGAGCGTGAGCGTAGGCGCGGCACGAACGAAAGTGGTGGCGTCGATTGCGTCGCGGCTGGAGCGGCCGAGAGGTTTCCGCATCATCGCGCCGGGCACGGAAGAGAGCTTTTTGACGCCGCTGCTGGTCGAGAAGCTGCACGGGATCGGGCATGTCCACGCGGGGATGCTCGCGGAGCGCGGTATCACGACCATCGGAGAACTCCGGCTGGTGCCGCGAGCAGCTCTGGAGGCGGCGTTTGGCGAAGTGGTAGGAGGACAGATCTGGGAGCGCGCCCGTGGGCTCGACGGGCGCGAGGTGATGATGCCCTCGACTCCGAAGTCGGTGTCACGCGAGACGACCATTGAAGGTGGAACGATCGACACGGAGTTTCTCGGCGGGCTGATTGAATATTTGAGCGAGCGAATCGGCTCGACGCTCCGCGAATACGGACGGCAAGCACGAACGATTGGACTGCGAATCCGGTATGTAGACCATTTTTCAGTGCACCAAACGGTGCGAATAACGCGGCCGTCCAATGACGAGCGCGAACTGCTCGCAGAAGCAAAAGAACTTTTTGCCAGATTATTCACGCGTCGTGTAGCGGTGCGCCTGGTAGGTGTCAACGTGACAAATCTCGAAGCCGACCGGCGGCAACATGAACTCTTCGACACGGATCGAAACCGCCGCTGCTCCCTGAACCGCGGCCTCGATACTGTGCGCGGCCGCTACGGCTGGAATGCGGTGTTTTACGGCAAAGGTCTCGAGCTGCGCGAGCATTATGCAACCAAGCCCGGCGGGCTGGTGCTGTCCACGCCCTGTTTATCGCGATGAAGAAATACCCTGTGGCCTGAAGGCCTCGGCTCGAGAGTTTTGACATTGCGCATGCAGGGGCACGGCGTGCTGCGCCCCTACAAAGAATCAAATGTTGCTGAGTTTGGTTTCCTGCTCCCTACCCTGATTTGACGATACAAGCTGCCCGCCTTTAGGGCGGGCAGCGGTTTCTTCTCTTTCGGATCGGGGCTCCCGTGTTCGCACATTTGCATTGTCACAGCCACTATTCGTTTTTGCGGGGCGTGTCGCCACCGGAGGAGATTATTGCCGCGGCGGTGGAGCAGAAGATGCCTGCCGTGGCGCTGACGGATACGAACGGGTTGTATGCGGCGGTGCCATTTTACCAGGCGGCGAAAACGGCGGGGGTGAAACCGATTGTGGGAGTGACGCTGGATGTGGAGTGGCCGGAAAACCAAACAGAGATTCCTAGCTCCGCTCGGAATGAGGGAAGCGCGCGCTCCGTCGGGATCGTGCTGCTGGCGGAGGATATGGAGGGGTACAGCAACTTGTGCCAGTTGGTGACGCTCGGGCATTTGGGAACGACGGAGCTGGCCAAGAGCAAGGAATGCGGTGCGGATGGCGGGCCGCCGGTAACGCGGAAGCAGTTGGCGGAGCATTCTAGAGGCGTGATTGCCCTGTGTCCGTTGCCAGCGCGAATGCACCAGGAGGGCCACCGCTGGGGTACGGCGCGCCGTGCCCCTGCGGGAATGGAAGCGGCAGATGAGACCGGCAGGCCGTGCCGTGCTCCCACAAAGACGGCGCAACGCACTGCCCATGAACAGCGACAAGAATTGTCTGGAACAGACGACGGGTCACCAACAGCCAGTCACTTCGCGCAGTTGAAAGACATTTTTGCCGAGCGGCTGTGGATCGAGGTGCACCATTTGTCTCCGGGAGACCGGCGCATGCTGCGCGAGGCGGAGCGGATCGGGCGCGAGCTGGGTGTGCCGCTGGTGGCGACAAACAACGTTTATTTCTTGCGGCCGGAAGAGCATTTGCATCATCGCGCGGTGAATGCCGTGCGTACCGGCGGGCTGCTGACGACCGTGGCGGCTCCGGACATCACCAGCGGCGAAGCGTGGTTCAAACCGGCGGCGGAAATGGAGCGGCTGTTCCCGGATCATCCTGAATTGCCGCACGCTACTCTCGAAATTGCGGAGCGATGCAATCTGGAGCTCACGCTGAACAAGACCATCTTTCCGGAATTTCCGGTGCCGGAAGGCGAGTCCGCATTTTCGTATTTGTGGAAATTGTGCTTTGCAGGAGCGCGGCGGCGTTACCGCCCGCTGCTGCCCGAAGTGCTCTCGCGCCTGACGCACGAATTGGGAGTGATCGAAAAGCTGCATCTTGCGCCGTATTTTTTGCTGGTGTGGGAGATCGTGGAAGAGGCCAAGCGGCGCGGGATTCCGGCGGTGGCGCGCGGCTCGGCGGCGAGTTCCATGGTGACGTATTGTTTGGGAATTTCCTGCGTGTGCCCGTTACGTTGGGGATTGTACTTCGAAAGATTTTTGAACGAACAGCGCGGCGATTGTCCGGATATTGACATCGACATTTGCGGCGCGCGGCGGGATGAATTGCTCGACCATGTGTACGAGCGCTGGGGCCAAGAGCACGTAGCGATGATCGGAAGTTTTGTGACCATGCACGCGCGGCTGGCCATCCGCGAAATCGCGAAAGTGTTTGGCGTGCCGCCGCGCGAAGTCAATTGTTTTACGAAGCGGCTGCCGCATCGTCCAGTGCGCGAGATTTTGCGGGCGATTCGCGATCTCCCGGAATGCCGCAACCTTCCTGTCGACGAAGAACCCTGGAAAACGATTCTCGAGGTGGCTTTGCGGCTCGACGATGCGCCGCGCCACATGGGTATTCATCCGTGCGGCATGGTGATCTCCGCGCGGCCGCTTACACGGCTGACACCGCTCGAGCACGCGAGGAAAGGAATCGTGGTGACGCAATACGACATGAATGCGATCGAAGCGCTGGGGCTGATCAAGATGGATCTGCTAGGCCAGCGCGGGTTTACGACGATGTCGCTGGCGCTGGACAGCATTGAAAACGGACTAGCGGAAGCCAAGGAAGTAAAGAAAGATTCTTCCCCGCATCGACAAACTGGCGTTTCTCGAAATGACCCTGAGGGACAAGTTGCGCCGGATGGAGTGACGCCTTGCCCGAAGCCGCGAGAGATAGATTTTGACGCGATACCAGAAAACGACCCGGCGACGTGGGCGGTGATTGCGGCAGGAAGAACGATGGGTGTGTTTCAGATCGAGTCGCCGGCCATGCGCGGACTGTTGCGAATGATGAAAGCGCGCACGCTCGAGGAAGTAGCGCAAGCCTTGGCGCTGATCCGGCCCGGAGCGGCGGAGTATGGATCGAAAGAATTGTTTATAAAGCGGCTGCGCGGCGAGGAAAAAATCGAATATCCGCATCCAGCGCTCGAGAAGATTCTCGGCGATACCCTGGGTGTATGCATTTTCCAGGAGCAGGTGATGCAGATTTCGCAGGTGGCCGGGGAGATGTCGCTGGCCGAAGCTGACATCATGCGACGATCGTCCGCGAAATTCTCCGGCCGCCGTGACCTCGATCGGCTGCGTGGAAAGTTCATGCTGGCCGCGGGAATGATGGGGCTAACAACGGAACAACGCGAAGAGACCTGGATGATGGTGGAAAAATTTGCCGGATTCGGTTTTTGCAAGGCGCACGCGGCGACCTACGCAGACATATCGTATCGCATGGCGTATTTAAAGACGCATCATCCTACGGAGTTTTTGGCGGCGATGTGCAGCGCGGGCGCGGGGTTTTATCACGTGTCGGCGTATGTGGAAGAAGCGAAGCGCTGGAGGATCGAAGTGCGGCTGCCATCGGTGAATCATTCGCGGATGGAATACACGGCGGAGGCGAAGTACCCAGAGACAGGAATGTCTCTGCCGCTTTTGCTTGTGGATGGGAAGCGAGCGCTGCGCGTCGGATTGATGCAGGTGAAGGGCCTGCGCGTCGAGACGATTACGGCGATAGTGCGGGCGCGGGAAGAAGGCGGGGCGTTTCGATCGCTCGAAGACTTTCTCCGGCGTGTGTTGGTGGAGAGGGATGAGATCGAGGCGTTGATCAAGTGCGGGGCGTTTGATGAAGTGGGTGAGGGTGAGCATGCGCGCGGAATGACGCGGCCGGAGATGTTGTGGCGATGGAGTTTTTTGCAAGCTGGTAGTAAAAGCGCGCGGCCAAGAATGGCTGTGCCACTCGGAGGGCCGGAGACATTGTTTGCCAAAGCGAGCGGCGATGATGCGATCGGCGCGGCGCTTGCGGGGATGCCGGCGGCGGACTACACGCAGGAACAGAAGCTGCGGTATGAGCGGGAGATTCTGGAGGTGTGCGTGAGCGGGCACCCGCTGGATTTTTTGCCTCGGAATGGAGAGGCGTGGAGCGATGAGTTGGACGGATTGCGCGGGAAGCGCGTGACGTTGTGCGGGTGGGTGGTGACCTACCGGCACGTGGGGACGAAGAATTACCGGAACATGATGTTTGTGACCTTGGAGGATCAGCGCGGGTTGTATGAGGTGGTGCTCTTCCCCGATGCCTACGATCGCTATGGCGGGTTGCTGTTTGAGACCCGGGCGATGCGCGTGACGGGGCGTGTCGAGATGGGCGGGCAGATCCATGGGGAAAGAATGGAAGCGTTCAAGACGTGAAAACGCTGGCACCGAGGACACCGCGTACCGAGAGAAAAAAGACGCGACAGGAATGACGGTAGGGAGCTGCAGGGCATGTTATTTCGGACAAAAAAACCAAGTGCGGCGGCCGCCACTTCGGCGGCGAGTCATGCGGCGGAGCCACGGGCGGAGCGGCCCACGGGGACGGGCGAGGAGTGGCTGGGGCGGAACCGGAGCGCGAAGCGGCGGCTTTGGGAGCGGCTGAATCCGCGGCATCGGAAAGAGCTGCTCATGATTGCCGAGGCTTTGGCGATGCAGCAGACGCACGCGAATTTGCCGGAGCCGCTGCGGGCGCGGTTGAGCGAGTCCATCGAACAGGTGGAGCGGCTGGCGCGGCGGATGGGGGTGCTGCTGGCTGAGGTAGCACGGCGGACACTACCGCGCTCATGAAGGTTGCGAGGGCCTGGCCACCACCCCATACTGAAAACATGGCTGTCCCCAAAATGCGCGACTCCCTCCACGTTCGGGCGTTGGCCGTCTTAGGAAAGCGCCGATCCCTTCGCGTCGCGGCTTTGCTTGTGGCTTTGTGTGCTACGGCCACTGCGGCGCCGGCGGATGAAATTCGCTTGAAAGATGGGAAAAAGCTTTATGGCGTGATCGTGGCTTACGAAGAGAACATGTTCAAAGTCAAAACGGACTACGGATATGTGCTTGTAGAGAAAGATAAGATCGCGTCGATTGTTCCGTCCACGCCGCTCAGCGAGACGCCGAAAACCGAAAAGACGCCAGTAACCAAGAAAGATCCCGCCAGGAATACGGAGCCGAAAGCGGAACCGGCCGTGGCTTCGTCAACAGAAGGAACGACGGCGGCGACGAATGCCAGTGCGAAATCAGCGGAACCGGCTGCGGCGGGAAAGCGCGAAGAGGCAGCCCGAAAAATCACCAATACGGCGGTGAAGCCGGAAGTTCCGGTGGCCACGAAGACCAATGCAGTGGCCCCCATGCTCACGACGCCCGCAGCAGCGCCGGCTTCATCACTGGTGGCATCGGCAACGCCGCCGGTGGCACCAAAAGAGCCAGAACCTCCCGCGATCCGCGAAGACATTCAAGGTAATCTCTATACGAACTACTCGCATGGCTTCAAAATGTACAAAGCGCCGAGCTGGGCATTGATCGAAGAAGCGCGAAAGGCGCTGCCGAACGCCATCGTGGCCCTGGGCACGTATAACCAGACGACGCTGATGGTGATCGGACAGGAACAGAGTAAAGCTGCGCTGGAGCCCGCAGCGGCGACCGTCGAAAAGCGGCTAAGCGAAGTCTACGACAACTACCGGAGAATTTCGCAGCGGAAGACCGTGGTGGGCGGATTGCCGGCTGTCGAATATCACTACCGCGGCTTGGCGGACGGGCACGATTGGTCCGGAACGTTGGTGGTGATTTCTCGAGGGGCTGATGTTTTTACCGTGCTGGGCATGACCTACGCTGATAACGACCTTATTCAGATTCAGGAAAACGTGATCAACAGATCGATTGCGAGCCTGGACTTCAACGTACATTGAGCTGGTGACAGGGGACTGCGGCGAGCCGGTCTACGCGAGGTTATGGCTGTCGCCGGAATTCGCGGCTAGTTAACTAATGCTCCCATTTCGCTTAATGGCGCGAAGCTCGCGTGGCCTAGATCTGATCGTAGCCTTCCTCTGAGCGCGAGGGCCAACCAGAAGTGCACTCATTCGACAGACCGCCCATGAGGGCGTGCGGAAATGATTAGAGTTCCACCGCGCCTGATAAGTGTGCCCACGGGCACCAGGAGAATCGTTAGCGCCATCAGTAGCGCGCCAGATAGCCACGCCGCAGCGGAGGCCAGCTTGCCGATGGGTGGCTGGAAACCTCGCAGCAAATCGAAGAAGAGATTCGGACGCCCAGGCGCAAGTAGATTGAGAGCGCTTTGGGACCATCCCAGGAGATCGTATTCAAATTCCTGGTGCCATTCGCGAGACGGAAGGAATCCTTCGGATTGCAGAAGATTGACGAGCGCGGAGCGGGTGAAGTGGTACAAGTGGCGCGGAACATCGAGATGGAACCACTGCGAACCGAAGATACCGGCCTGAAGACCGCCAGCGTTGGGAACCGCGATGATCAGAACGCCGTTGGCCGATAATAGGCGGCGAATATCTTCCAGCGTCGCACGCAGGCCGGTTAGGTGTTCGAAGGTGTGCCACAGGGTGATGGCATCAAACGGCGCACGAGAATGCATGTCGGAGATATTCGGATAGACCTCGAGTCCTGCTTGGCGAGCAGGGCCAGTATTCATCTCGGTGCCGACAACGGACCACCCTGCGGCGTGAGCGGCCAGCAAGAATGTTCCGTCGCCGCAGCCTATATCCAGCAAATGGCCAGGTGCGCCCGCGGCAACTTGCCGGAGGATTCGGAGGCGGCGGCGAGCGCAGTAGGACGCCGTCATGCCGTGCCGGCCGCCGTGATAGCCGCGATAGTATTTTGCCAGGTCTTTAGGTCTGGGTGCGGTATGGCCGAGTCCGCAACGGGCACATTCGAGAATTGAAAATACGGCGCGTGTCTGGGCGTCGCGGACGGCGGCAAAACGGACGCGGAGTGGGCCGCCGCAAGCCTGGCAGCATTCGGGATCGACGAGCCGCTCGTCAGGAGCGACTGGAGTAGCGGCGGCCTGCGGCAATGCCATGATCGTTATCTCTCCGGAACAATCGAAGGCCGCCGCGGAGTTTCCATTCTGAAACTTGCCGCGCAGAAAATTTGTACGATCGCGGGCCATAGCGAACTCCGGGGCCATGCGCACGGCAGCCCCGTACGCTGGGAGGGCCGAGCGGAGATCCTGCCGCCCTTCGAAGGTCCGGCCGAGCCAAAAATAAGCGATTGGCGAGGGAGCCATTGGCGTGGCACGCGTGAAGTCACCAAGGGCCGCGGAGAGGTTTCCGGTTTGGAATTCGAGGGAAACGCACCCCATAAAACTGTTGAGTTCGGTGGGACTATGCGAATGGCCGCGTCGAATTCGCGTACAGCCTCGGCAGGCTGATTCTTTTGGACCAGGAGAATGCCGAGATGGTTATGTGCTGTGAGCAGCGCAAGGGATACGGCGAGCAAGAGGGTGGCGTGCGGTTGCGGCCAGGGCTTCGCGGCGGCAGTGGGAGTAGCCGGAAAATTGAGCTGGGCGGCAGCCGAGAGCGCGGTCATTTTTTTACCAGTTCGTAATAGTCTTCGATCAGCCGGTGGCCTTCCTCGCGAAAAATGTCAAAACTGGCAAGATGGAGCTTTTGCAGCCGGAACATCAGTGAGGTGGCCAGAACACCGAATCCGTATTGCAGGCTGCGGCGAAAGTTGATGGAGGAAGCTTCGGCGAAATACCGGGTGGGGCAGGAAATCTCGCCGATGCGGAAGCCGAAATAAATGATTTGGGCGAGCATTTGGTTGTCAAAGAGGAAATCATCGCTGTTTTCTTCAAGCGGCAGGGATTCGAGGACTTGGCGGGAAAAGGCGCGATAGCCGGTGTGGTATTCGGAAAGCTTGTAGCCCAAAAGGAGATTTTGAAAGAGAGTCAGGAAGCGGTTGGCGATGTATTTGTAGCGGGGCATGCCGCCTTGCAGAGCGGAAACACCGAGGATGCGGGAGCCCAAGGCGGCGTCATATTCCGAGTAAGCGATCATGCCGACGAGGGAAACGAGCAAACGCGGGGAGTATTGGTAGTCGGGATGGACCATGACGACGATATCCGCGCCGCGACCGAGGGCCTCGCGGTAACAGGTCTTTTGGTTACGGCCGTAGCCGAGATTCTTTCGATGCACGAAGGTGACCAGGCCGAGTTGGCGGGAGAGTTCGGCGGTGCGGTCCTGACTGCCGTCATCAACCAGGATGACCTCATCGACAAATTCGGTGGGCAGATCGCCGTGGGTTCGTTCGAGGGTCTTGGCCGCATTATAGGCGGGCATGACCACTACGATTTTTTTGCCGTTCAACATACGGTGAAATTAAGGCCGAGAATCAGGCGCTGGATTGGGAACCATTGCCAATTAATTATCCCGTGCGAGATGGGCGGTGGCAAGAACGTGAGAGTGGTGAACAGAGCAAAGGGTCAATACCCCCACACCCAGAATCGCGACGGGAATCCCTGCGAAGCAAGGGTAAAGACATGAACCCGCGATACTCTTTTTGCGCGACGAGGTTTGCCGGAGTTTGATCGGTCGATCACCGTCCGCAGAGACCCGTACGCTAAGATTTTAGTCGGAAGCCGCGGCTGTTGCGGTGTCGGGGAATTTTTTGTGTTCGCGTATGACCGCGATTAGGGCCTGGGCGGCGCGCGGGAGGCTACGGTCGCGGCGGTAGACCAGGCCGAGTTCGCGCCAGAGATCGACGCCTTCTACGTTGAGGAGTTTTACTTCGCCGGCTTTCACTTGATCCCGGGCGAAACTTTCGCTAATGAAGGAGACGCCGGCGTCGGCGGCAACGAAACGCTTGATCATGCCGATGCTGGGGAGTTCCATGACGACGCGGAGGCGGGCGCGATAGGGGCGGAAAAGCTTGTCGAGGACCTGGCGGGTGAAGCCGGTCCGGGGAAAAATCAGCGGCTGCGCGGCGACTTCCTCCAGGGTGATCTTGGAGCGGTGCGCGAGGGGGTTTCGCGAGCTTACCATAAAACGCAAGCGGTCTCGCGAGAGGTGGTGGACTTTGAGCGTAGGCGATTTGATGGGGAGCGTGACGATGCCGACGTCAACGGAGCCGTCTTCCACGCGCTGCAGAATTTTGTGGCTGAAATTTCGGTAGATGCTGATGTGGACTTGGGGATAGCGGCGCTGAAAATCCGCAAACATGTCGGGAAGAAGATAGAGGCAGGTGGCTTCGTTGGCGCCAAAGACTAGCGGGCCTTGGACTACGTCGCCGCGGTCGGCCACTACCTGGATGGATTCGTCGCGTAGGCGAAGAAGGCGCTCGGCGTATTCAAAGAGGACTTCGCCTGCGGGAGTCAGCTCAACGGATTTGGCGGAACGGTCAAGGAGACGGGCGCGATAGGCTTGTTCGAGCTGCCGGATCTGCGCACTTACGGCGGATTGCGAGCGAAAAACTTTCTGGCCGGCGCGCGAGAAACTTTTCAGCTTGGCAACGTAGACGAAAGTGGCAAGTTGGTCGAAGTCCATGGGCAGGTGGCTCGGCAATGATTATAGCGGAATGCCTCCGCTAAATGAGCGCAGAATCTTGCTCCTTTCATGCGGGCAGAGTCGCCCGCGAAAACGCCACACTTTGCGGCGGCGCGAAAACCCTTTCCGGGTGCTTCAAGCGGGCTAGCAGCGGCTCCCAGGTGGCTTCGAGAGTGCCCTGGAAATGAACGGGCTGGACCCGCAGGAACGGAAGCACGCCGCGACGCGAAAGCAGGCGCGAGGCACGCGGGCTGGCGGTGAGACGCAGGTGTTCTTCGAGGACGGCGCGCAGCCAGGCTTCTTCTTGGGCATCGATCTCGGAGAGGGCCACGAAATCGCGGTGAATGACTTCGTCGGCTTCCCCGCGCAGAACGTAGGAGAGGCCGCCGGTCATGCCGGAGCCGAAATTCAGGCCTAGCGGGCCGAGGACTAAGACCACGCCGCCGGTCATGTATTCGCAGCCGTGCTGGCCGACGCCTTCGACGACCGCCAGCGCGCCGCTGTTGCGGACGGCAAAGCGCTCACCGGCGCGGCCGGCTACGAAGAGCTGGCCTGACGTGGCGCCATAGAGAACGGTGTTGCCGGCGAGAACGTCGCCTCGGCGAGAGGCGGCGGAGCTGGCGGCTATGGCGATGGTTCCTCCGGAGAGTCCTTTGCCGACATAGTCGTTGGCTTCGCCGGAAAGCACCAGAGTGATTCCATCGGCTAGGAATGCGCCGAAGCTTTGTCCTGCGCAGCCGTGGAATTCCTTCGTTATTTCCTGGGCTAGCGGGCTGTGTTGGCTGCCCGGACGGCGGCGGCGCATCAGTTCTCCGCTCATGCCGGCGCCCACGCTGCGGTCGGAATTCTGGATGGCCTCGGGTTCTGTTTGGAGCTCGAAGCCGGCGCTGAAGTGCAGGGCGTCCTCGCGTGCGGCGGCGTGCAGCACGGGAGATTGATGAGGAGCGACGCGGCCGGACTCGGACATAGGAACGATCAGCAGCGGGTCCATGCCGGAACGCGCGCAGAGGCGGTCGTACCAACCGGTGAGCTCGCTGAGAGAGCGGGCGCCGAGTTGGGCGAGACGATTGCGGACTTCTTCGGCGAGAGAGCGGAAATAGGCAGCGACCATTTCCGGCTTTCCCGTAAAGCGGGTGCGAAGCTTTTCGTCTTGCGTGGCGATGCCCACGGGGCAGGTGTTGAGATGGCATTGCCGGGCCATGACGCAGCCGATGGCCAGGAGCGAGGCGGTGCCGAAACCGAACTCGTCGGCGCCAAACAGTGCGGCCACGATGATGTCGCGCGAAAATTTCAGCCCGCCGTCTACGCGCAGAGACACGCGCGAGCGGAGTCCGGCGCGGACGAGCGTGTCGTGCGTTTCGCGGAGGCCGATTTCCCAGGGTAAGCCGGTGTTTTTGATGGAAGTGAGCGGCGAGGAGCCGGTGCCGCCGTTGTGGCCGCTGATGGTGATGACGTCGGCGCCTGCTTTGGCGACTCCTGCGGCAATGATTCCTACGCCCGCGCCGGAAACCAGTTTGACGCCAATGCGCGCGCTGGGATTGACGGCTCGCAAGTCGTGGATGAGCTGGGCGAGGTCTTCAATGCTGTAAATGTCGTGGTGCGGCGGAGGCGAAATGAGGGGCGTGCCGGGAGTTGCGTGTCGAATGCGCGCGATGTATTCAGTGACTTTGCGCGCGGGGAGCTGGCCGCCTTCGCCAGGCTTGGAGCCTTGCGCCATTTTGATTTCAAGTTCCTCGGCGTGGACCAGATAGTCGGCAGTGACGCCGAAGCGGCCGGAGGCCACTTGTTTGATTTTATTTGCTGCGGCGGGCTCGAAGCGATAGGTGTTGGGATCCTCGCCGCCTTCGCCGGTATTGCTGCGGCCGCCGATCATGTTCATGGCCAGCGCCAACGTGCGGTGGGCTTCCGGGCTCAGCGAGCCGAGGGACATTGCTTGCGTGCTGCAGCGGCGGAGAATCGTGTCGGTGGATTCCACCTCCTCGATGGGAACAGGGGTGCCGGGAACGGTCTCTAGCAAATCGCGAAGAAACACGGTGCCCTGGTGCTCGGCTAGTTCTTCGAAGGCCGCGAATTTTCCGGCTTCGGGGGCGCGGATGTGGGCGTGCATGCGGCGAACGACTTCCGGAGACGTCGCGTGAAGTTCGGCGCCTTTGCGGAAACGGTAGAGTCCCGCGTCGGCAAGTTCAGCGGATTCGCACGAAAATGCCGCGGCATGCATGCGCACATAATCCGCGAAGAGATCGTCGAGAGTTTTTGAGCCGGGGTAATCGGCGGCGTCCTCGAAGAAGTCGGCGCACAGGTCTTCGGAGAGGCCGACGATTTCGAAGAGCTGGCTGTTGCGATAACTCGCCAGGGTGGAGACACCCATGCGGGCGAGAACTTTTCGCAGGCCCGCGGTGATGGCGGTGCGCATGCGGTCGGCGCCCCCGGGCTCAAGCGATTCCGCAAATTCGTCGGCGAGATAGGGGACTACAGCGCTGGCACCGGCGGCGACTAGGAGCGCTACGTGATGCGTGTCGAAGACTTGCGCGGATTCGACGACTAGCGGCAAGTCCCAAAGACCCTCGCGAACCATCGCTTTCCAGACGGCGGCGGTGGCCAGTAGCGCGGGAAGAGCGGCGTTTTCCGCGTTGATGCCGCGATCGGAAAGGAGGAGGAGTCCCGGGCGTCCGCTGCTACTCAGAGGGGTAGAGGATAGCTGAGCAACACTGCAGCGCGCGCCCGGGACTCCCAGGGCGGAAGAGAAAGTCATGTCGATGCGATGAACGGGGCCGAAGAATTCGGAGAGTTCGGCGAGCTGTCCGGCGTCAAGCAGAGGGCCGGAGAGCGTCACGCCGTCCTTGAGATGCACGTCTAACGACATCACGTGAGTTTCGCGGAGCGGATCGATCGGGGGATTCGTGACTTGCGCGAAACGCTGCTTGAAGTAGTCCCAAAGTGTTCGAGGGAGAGTTGAGAGAAAAGCGGGTGGGGCGTCGTCTCCCATGCTCCAGTCGGCTTCTTTGCCGTGGGTCAACGCGGAGAAGAGAGTTTTGAATTGATCTTCGGTCCAGCCAGCGGCAGCGGCGATGCGCTTGGGCTCGCTCGTGCTTGGAGAGTGTGTCGCTGCGGAGAACGCCAGGCGCCGCGGCGGGGGCATGGCGTTGCGCGCTTGATGCATGGCCAGGCGCTTCAAGATTTCGCGCCAGCGGAGGAAAAGGCCGGTGGCCGGATTGGCGAGAATCATTTCGCCGGGTCCCAGTCGCTGGCGTTCCGCGATGCGGGATTCCTCGAGGTCGATCAGGCCCGTTTCGGAGCCGGCGATCAGAAGACCGTCGTGCGTGAGCGTGTAACGGAGCGGGCGGAGGCCGTTGCGGTCGAGCTTTGCGCCGACGAATTGGCCGTCGGAGAAAATTAGCGCGGCGGGACCGTCCCACGGCTCGCTTTGCTGCGAGAGCGAGGTTAAAGCGGCGCGGATGTCCCGGGAGAGGAGCGGGTCGTTTTCAAACGCTGGAGGAACCATGGTAAGCATGGCTTCATCGGTACCGAAACCCTCAAGGAGTTTCAGCTCGAAGGCGTTATCGAAGCTGGCGGAATCGCTGACTTTTTCTTCAAGCGGCGTGAACCAGGAGCCCACGGTCAAGCGGGCGCGAAGTTCGCGCTGCTTGGCGCGCAGCCAGCGGCGGTTGGAGACAATGGTGTTGATCTCCCCGTTGTGGGCCACGTGGCGGAACGGTTGAGCGAGATGCCAGGAGGGTTGCGTGTTTGTGGAATAGCGCTGGTGGAAGATGGCGAAGGTTGTGGCAAAGGTAGCGTCGCGCAGATCTTCGTAAAATTGCGGGAATTGCCAGGGCGTGAGGAGGCCCTTATAAACCACCGTTTGCGAGGAAAGCGAACAGAGATAACAGCGATCCGGTAGAAGCGATTCGGCGCGCTTGCGGAGGATAGCCAGCTTCCACTCGAAGCGGGCTACGCCACGCGAGGCATGAAACGGCGCAACGAAAAACTGCCAGATCTCGGGCATCGTTTCCAGAGCACGGCTGCCGAGAGCGTTCGTATTGGTGGGGACGCGGCGCCAGCCGAGGATGCGAAGGCGTTCGGTGTCAGCGGCGGCTTCCACCGCGGCTTTGGCGTCCGCCGCTGAAGCAGCTGGAAAAAACGCGAAGCCTAAGCCGAATACTTCTGGGAGATCAATTCCCTGCTCTCCTGCGCGGGCCCGGAAAAAGGCTTCAGGGAGGGAAGTCAGCAACCCGGCGCCGTCGCCGCTGGCGCCGTCGGCATCGACGCCACCGCGGTGGGTCAGGCGTTCGAGAGCGGTAAGGGCAATGTCGACGATTTCATGGCTGGCGGGCCCTCCGAGGCGCGCCACAAAGCCCGTGCCACAGGCATCGTGGTCGGGGTGGCCCCAGTTTGGGTGCCGAACGCTGTGGGCTGGCACGCACCGTCGGTACATACCTGTTTATTAAGCTGCTGACGTGCGGATGTACAACGCAGAATTTGCATCTATCAAATCGGTTTTATGGGGGAGGAGATTCTAACATGTGGATTATTAAAACTTTGTAACTTCCGAACAGTGGAAGCCGCGAACCTTCATCGCCGGGACGACCATTTCGAAGGCTTCTTCGCCGGTGGCGCGGACGGCGGGGCCGAGTTGCTCGACGTTGCGAAGCAGCTCGAGAATGGACTGATTGAAGCGGAAATTGCGGACGGCGCTGGTGACTTTGCCGTTTTCTACCAGGAAAAGGCCGTCGCGAGTCATCCCGGTCATGACTTTTTCGTAGGGATCGACTTCGCGGATGTACCACAGGCGGGTTACAAGCAAGCCGCGGTCCGTGGAGGCGACCATTTTTTCCAGGGAGGAATCGCCGCCCGCGAAAACAAGGTTCATGGGGGCTTCGCCATACTCGTTGGGGAGAGCGAAGCCGTGGCCGGTGGGTTTTTTGCCGGCGGACTTGGCGGTGCTGCGGGCGAAGACGAGATTTTTTGGCACGCCTCGATCGACCAGCAGTACCTGCTGGCGCGGCATGCCTTCGCCGTCAAAAGGCGCGCCGAGTTGCAGCGGGTGGTAGGCGTCATCCGTGATGGAGATGTTTTTGCCGAACAGAGGCTTGCCCATGCGGTCGTTGAGGCAGGAACGCTTGTCTTCTAGAGCGGTGGCGGAAAAGTCGTAAAAGAGGAAACCGACGAGATCGAGCACGGCGGCTGGCTCGAGAATCGCGGTGTAGCGGCCGGGCGAAAGCTCGCGGGCGTCAACCGCCAGGTGCGCTTTTTCGCTGGCGCGCTGGGCGAGTTTTTGCGGATCAAAATCCCGGACGCTGGCGGCGTTCGCTTTGGCCCAGCTTGCGGCGGGATTTTCCTGCATGGTGATGGAAAATTCGGCGTGGGTCTCGCGGTAGGCGGCGAAAAGTCCGCGCGAATTGCCCATGGCGGATTGTTGCAGGCCGCTGGCGAAAATGCCGGCGGCAACCTGGCCGTTCTGGATGGCTAGATCACAGGCGAGGCGGACGGCGCGGGCACGCGCTTCGGGTGTTAGCGCGGCGGTCTGTTTCACGAAGCGACTCACTTTCTGGTAGCGCTGTTTGCCGGGGAGGGGAAGCAGATGGGGATCCTTGGGTTGGCTGTGCGCCAGGGAGAGAGAGGCTTCGATTGCGGCGCGGAGGGAATCCTCGTCGACACGATTCGTCGTGGCGCGCGCGGTGCGGCTGTCGACAACGGTGCGAATCGAAACGTTCAGGCCATGCTCGGCAACGTTTTGGTGGATGGCGTTGTTGGCGAAGCGCGTGAGGGAGTCGGCGGTCTCGTCGACGTGGACTTCGGTTTCATCGGCGCCGGTGGATTTGGCGAGGCGAAGAACTGCATCGATGATGCGGCGCAATTCGTGTTCGGGGAACAATTCGACGGAGGACACCGCGCTCTTTCCTGCCGAGGACTTAGCGAACTTGCGGGCGGCGCTCATTGATTTGAAAAGGCTGAGCCGATTTTGACGTTGCGGAATCGCGCGGGGGCCGCGCCGTGTCCGGTGCCCATGGTTTGCATGGGCTGCCCCTTGCCACAGTTCGGCGTGCCCCAGAGCGTCCAGTGATTCCGCGAGCAAATCGCATCGCAGGAATTCCAGAACTCGGTGGTGATTCCGCTGTAGCTGGGATTTTTCAGCATGCGCGTCTTTTTGCCGCCCTTGATCTCCCAGCCGAGTTCGGTCGAAAACTGAAACTGGTAGCGGCGGTCATCGATGGACCACGAGCGGTTTGTTTCCATCAGAATTCCGTCGTCTGTGTCGGCGATCAGATCCTCAAAGCCCCACTTGCCTGGGTTAAGGCTGATATTGGTCATGCGAATGATCGGCAGGCGGTTCCAGCTTTCGGTGCGCATGGTCCCGGAAGAGCGCGGGAGGCCGATAAGGTACGCGGTTTCGCGACTCGAGAGATAGCCGCGGAACTGGCCGTCCTTGATGATGTCCGTCGACTGTGCGGGGACTCCCTCATCGTCGTAGGCGAACGTTCCGAGGCCCGGGCCGTGCTCAAGGCGCGCGTCGGCGACGACGTTCACGATGTCCGAACCGTAGCGCAACTTGTTCAGCTGATCGAGCGTGAGAAAGCTTGTGCCGGCGAAATTGGCTTCCTGTCCGAGCACGCGATCGAGTTCGATGGGATGCCCGACGGATTCATGAATCTGCAGGCCGAGTTGGCTGCCACCGAGAATAAGCGTTCCAGTTTTCTCCGGACATTGCGCCGCGGAACGCAAAGCGGAGGCTTCTTCGCCCACGCGCGAAGCATGCTTCAGGAGTTCGAGAGACTCGACCAGCTCATAGCCCTCTAGTGCGTGCTGGCCGCCGAAACTGTTGGGATAGGATCGTTTCTGAATTTCTTCGCCTTGAAAGAAAGTGGCGGCAATGCCGCAACCAGTGATGAGCTTCCGCTGATGAATGCGCGAGCCGATGCTGGACGCAAACCAGGAATCAATTTTGCGAAATTGCATGCCGGTTTCGGTGAGAGTGACCCCTTTGACGCGGCGCATTTCGGCGTCTGCGGCGAGCAGAAGAGCGAGCTGGTTTTCCAGCGGGAGTTCGAACGGATCTTTGCGAAACGGACTCTGCCAGCTGTCGATGTAGGCATCTTCCGGGACCATGACCACGTCTCCGCGCTTGGCTAACGCGGAGGCTTTGGCGATGGAGACGGCTTGTGCGGCGCAGGCGGATACGCTTTCGCGGGTGAGCCGGTCAGTGGACGCGAAGCCCCAGGCACCACTCGCCAGGACGCGAACGCCGATGCCGATTGATTCGGATTGTGCGAGCGTTCCTACTTGGCCGTTTTTGGTGGTTAGGTCGCGCTGGCGCAAATGCATCATGCGGACGTCGGCGTACGTCGCGCCTCGGAGGCGGGCGGTGTCGAGCGCGTTAGTCGAGAGATCCCACATGAAAGCTGAAACCGAAATAAGTTTACAGGAAAAGGGGGCGCAGCCTATTGCGCCCCGAACCAAGGACAGCAGGACAGCCAAGACTGCCAGTCCCAGCGAACCGCGGTGAAAGACACGTGGACCGGCGAGAGTGTCTGCCCTTCCTAGGTGCCTTCTTGCCAGGAAGCGAGATAGTGCTCTTGCTCGGCAGTGAGCTTGTCCAGCTTGTGGCCCATGCTATCGAGCTTGAGCCGGGCGATTTCTTTGTCGAGATTCTCGGGAACAACGTAAACCTGCGGTTTCAGTTGCTTGTAGTTTTGGCGCAGGTATTCGGCGGAGAGGGCTTGATTGGCGAAGCTCATGTCCATGACCGAGGCCGGGTGTCCTTCCGCGGTCGCTAGATTGACTAGGCGGCCTTCGCCCAGGAGATAAACTTTGCGGCCGTCTTTCAGCAAATATTCGTCGACAAGCGGGCGCACTTCGCGCTTGCCGGACGACAGGCGGTCCAGCGACGGAATGTCGATCTCTACGTTGAAGTGGCCGGAGTTGCAAACCACCGCACCGCTCTTCATGGCTTCGAAATGTTCGGCGCGAATGACGTTCTTGTTGCCGGTGACGGTAATGAAAACGTCGCCCTGCTTGGCCGCCTCTGCCATGGGCATTACGCGGAATCCGTCCATTACCGCTTCGATGCCCTTGGTCGGGTCGATCTCGGTGATGATTACGTCGGCGCCGTGGCCCTTGGCGCGCATCGCGACGCCGCGTCCGCACCAGCCGTATCCGGCGATGACCACTTTAAGCCCGGCAATCAGGAGATTGGTAGCGCGAATCACGCCGTCCAGCGTGGACTGTCCGGTGCCGTAGCGATTGTCGAAGAAATGCTTAGTTTGCGCGTCGTTGACGGCGATGATGGGGTACTTCAGCGTGCCGTCCTTGGCCATCGCGCGCAGGCGGATGACGCCCGTGGTGGTCTCCTCGGTGCCGGCGATGACGTTGGCCACCAGGTCGGTGCGCTTGGTGAGCAGCATGGTCACCAAATCCGCCCCGTCGTCCATCGTGAATTGCGGCTTATGTTCGAGCGCTGCGCGCAAGTGCGAGTAGTATGTTTCATTGTCCTCGCCCTTGATCGCGTAGGTCGGGATGTTGTAGTCACGATTCAAGGAAGCGGCGACTTCGTCCTGCGTCGACAGCGGATTCGATGCGCAGAGAACCGCATCGGCGCCGCCATCGCGTAAAGCGATCATCAAGTTTGCCGTTTCGCTGGTCACATGCAGGCAAGCGGAAACGCGTAATCCCTTGAGCGGCTGGTCCTTTACAAAGCGCTTACGGATAATTTCGAGTACGGGCATCTGCTGATGCGCCCACTCGATCTTGCGCTTGCCGGCGTCAGCCAGCCCGATATCCTTGACATCACCTTTTTTTAGTTCTGCTGTAGCCACACTCGTTCTCCTTAGACTCTATTTTGCGCGGCGAATTGACTCCGCAGGAAAAAAACGAGACTCCGGCGCAGGCGCCAGCTTCTCTAGATTATGCCCTAGCGGTGTGCGGCTGCTTCCACGGTAGCCGCTGTTCCGAGGCCCGCCGCTTTGCGAAGAGCATCCGCACGGTCGGTGCGCTCCCAGGTGAAGCTCGGTCCGCTGCGTCCGAAGTGTCCATAAGCGGCGGTGTCCTTGTAGATCGGGCGGCGAAGATCGAGTGCTTCGATGATGCCCTTGGGCGTCAACGGGAAGTATTCGCGGATGAGCGCCGTGATTTTCTCGTCGGAAACAGCCGCTGTGCCGAATGTTTCGGCCATGACGGAGACGGGCTCGGCAACTCCGATCGCATAGGCGAGCTGAACTTCGACCTTGCGCGCCAGCCCCGCCCGAACGACGTTCTTGGCGATGTTGCGCGCCATGTAGCAGGCGGAACGGTCCACCTTCGAGGGATCCTTGCCGGAGAAAGCGCCGCCGCCGTGACGGCTGTAGCCGCCGTACGTATCCACGATAATTTTGCGGCCGGTCAAACCGGCATCGCCCATCGGCCCGCCGATGACAAAGCGGCCGGTAGGATTGATGTGATATTTGGTTTTGTTGTCGAGCATCGCCGCCGGAATGATCGGACGGATGACATGCTCGGCGATGGCGTCGCGGAGATCGGCGTTGGAAACCTTTTCGCTGTGTTGCGAGGAGATAACCACGGTATCGACGCGAACAGGGCGGCTGTCGCGATACTCGATGGTCACTTGGGACTTGCCGTCAGGCCGGAGAAAATCAACTTTGCTGGATTTGCGAACATCGGTGAGGCGCTGCGTGAGGCGGTGGGCGAGTTGGATGGGCATGGGCATCAGTTCTTCGGTTTCATCGCAGGCGAAACCGAACATCAGGCCCTGATCCCCGGCGCCGCCGGTATCGACGCCCATGGCGATGTCCGGCGATTGGCGCTTAACGGTGCACATGACGGCGCATGTTTCGGCATCGTAGCCGTATTTCGCGCGGTCGTAGCCGACGCCGCGGATGGTGTCGCGGACCAGCTTGTCGTATTCGATGTGCGCGGAGGTGGTGATTTCGCCGGCGATAACAGCGAGGCCCGTGGTGACCAGGGTTTCGCAGGCAACGCGCCCCTTGGAGTCCTGCCTGAGGACTTCGTCGAGAACCGCATCGGAAATCTGGTCGGCAATCTTGTCGGGGTGGCCTTCAGTCACGGACTCCGAGGTGAAAAGAAAGTTGCGTAAGGCTTCGCTCAAAAGACATTCTCCTTCGTGAACCGCGGCGGCCCAGCGGCCCGGTAGGCTATGCGCCTGTGCGTTGGATTAACCATTCAAAAGTACCATCGCCGGGCCTGAAGAATCAACACATTGAGCTTAAATGACTTATAGGCGCAGCGAACGGTCGAAATCGCAGCGTGAACGGCGTTTGCGTGCAGCGAATGGAGCCGGAATTAGGCGGCATCCTCATCGTCATCGAGCTGAACTTCCAGCTTGCCTTTGGTTTTCTTGGCCATCAGATAGGAGCGGATGAAAGGGTCGATGTCGCCGTCCATGACACGGTCTACGTCGCCGGCGCTGAACTTGGTGCGGTGGTCCTTGATCATGCGGTAGGGCTGCATAACGTAGGAGCGGATCTGGCTGCCAAAAGAGATGTCGAGCTTGCTCTCGTCGAGCTTGTCGGTATGCGCTTGGCGCTTTTGAATTTCGAGGTCGTAGAGGCGCGAGCGTAACATCTTCATGGCGATTTCGCGGTTTTTATGTTGGCTGCGTTCCGCTTGGCATCCCACCACAATATTGGTTGGCAGGTGCGTGATGCGAACCGCGGTTTCCACCTTGTTGACGTTTTGGCCGCCCTTGCCGCCGGATCGGAAGGTATCGACGCGCAGGTCTTCGGGGCGAATGTTGATTTCGATGCGGTCGTCGATTTCGGGAATCACGAAAACGGACGCGAACGAGGTGTGGCGGCGGGCCGCCTGATCGAACGGGGAGATGCGCACGAGGCGGTGTACGCCGGTTTCTCCCGCAAGCAGGCCGTAGGCGTTTTCTCCGGCGAACTGGATGGTGGCGGACTTGATGCCCGCTTCTTCGCCGGGAGTTTCGTCAAGGACGGTGGCGTTAATGCCTTTGCGCTCGGCCCATCTCAGATACATGCGCTCGAGCATGGAAGCCCAATCCTGCGACTCGGTGCCGCCGGCTCCAGGCTTAATGGTCATGATGGCGTTGAGGTGATCGGTTTCGCCGGCGAGAAGCGTCCTGGTTTCGAGCTCGCCGACATAGCTCTCCGCGGCAGTTAGCTCGCGGTCGAGATCTTTCAAGAGTTCGTTGCGCTGCTCGGCGTTGCTTTCTTCTTTTGCCAAGCTGATGTACGTCTCGATGTCGCCGGAGATGGAAGTCAGCTTGTCGTCGGCGGCAATTTGTTCTTCCGCGCGTTTGCGGTCGCGAAGAACGGCTTGCGCTTCTTCCTGATTGTTCCAGAAGTCGGGTTGAGCGACGCGCGCTTCGAGTGATTTTAGGCGATCGCGGTATTGCGGGGCGTCAAAGATAGCTCCGAACGAGCGCGGCGCGTGGTTTGAGGCCTTCGTAACGGTGTTGCAGGTCTTCGAGAATCATGTGGTATTCCGGGAGCGTCCCGTAGTCGGATGGGAACGCCATACTGCCTTTCTGAAAGTTAGCGCTAACAGAATAACGGAAACGAGCACGCAGAGCCAGGCGAACCAATCGCCGAATCGCGTGTAGAGCGTTCGGTCACTGCGGAAGTCGTAGGGCAAATCGGCGGCGGCGCGCACGTCTTGCGGCAGAGGACGGAAGATGCGGCCGTAAGGATCAATTGAAACGGTGACGCCGTTGTTTGTTGTGCGAACGATCCAACGGCGGTTTTCAACCGCCCGTACACGCGCCATGCGCAGGTGCTGCTCGGCGGCGGCGGAGTGGCCAAACCATCCGTCATTCGAAATATTTACGAAGAGTTGCGCGCCGTTGGCGGCAAAGCGGCGAATCTCGCCGGGATAAATGGCTTCATAGCAAATGAACACGGCAAACGAATAGCCGTTCGTGAACTGCCCAACAGAGTATGCCGTACCTTTACGGAATCCGCCGACTTCGCTTGAAACATTGGACACCACGCGGTGAATGAGCGGGAACGGCTCGTACTCGCCGAATGGCACGAGATGCACCTTGTCGTAGGAAAATTCACGATGCCCCTGGGCATCAAACATAAGCGCGCTGTTGTAAGGCGCCATAATCGTGTGGGAAGTTCCGCCAGCGGAAACGCTCTCCTGCTTCCACTCCACGACGCCTACGATGAACGGGTGCTGGAACCGCGTCGCCAGCGTGGAGGCGAGATGAGCGAATTGCCCGTCCTGAAATGAAAAGGGAGCTGGAGCTTCCGGCCACACCAGTAGATCCGGATGGTTGGCGGAAGGCGCGAGGCTGAAGCGCTGTAGTTCGTCGAGATCCGAAGCGTGCTGCGTGAACCAGTCGTTCGGATAGTCCTGGGCCTCGGGAAAATTGAGCTGTACGGCGCGCGCGGCGTGGTTGGCTACAGCTTTTGGCACCAAGTGCGGACCCACGGTCATGGTCGCAAGCACCAGAACCGTGGCGCCGGCCAGAATTGCCAGCCGCTGTCTGGGCGAATGCTTCGTCTCTGCGTCGCTCCACGCGAGGAGCGCATTGAATGCAGCGACGACGAAGGACAAACCGTAGATTCCGGTGAACGTCGTGAGCTGCACGAGGGCCACATTTGCGGCGGCCGGATAGCCCAGCAAATTCCACGGAAAGCTGATTTCCGGCAGGCGGTTGCGAATCATTTCGAACGTAACCCACAGGAACGGCGTGCCGATCGAAGCCCGGGCGATGCTCTCGAGCGAAAGGCGATGGATAACCCAGGTCACCGCTCCGTTTACCGCGCCCCAAACTGAGGCGATCAGCAGTAAAACGGCCCATCCACCGGCGCGCGACAGCCCGCCGTGCACGGCGAGAACTTCTGCGATCCACGGGACGGAGGTCAGCACAAAACAGATGCCGTGCAGGAATCCGCAGCCGTAGGCCACGCGCGGGCTCGCACCGAAAAGGGCGATCAACAAAATTCCAACGCACATCCACGAATAAATGCTGAGGTAAAAACCGCTGTAGGAAAACGAGAGGGCAGCGCCGGAAACCGCGGCGATGAAAAGCCTCATCCATGCGGGAGTTTCGCTTCCGGGATGCGGACGGAAATAGCCGAGCCAAGGACGCCCAGGCATTAGTGCTTCACGATGGCCTTGAAACCGGCCACCTCGAGGCCTTTCCTGGCGTTGTCGACAGCTTTCTGGTCGGCATAGGGCCCGACCAACACGTGGTAATACCTGTCACCCTGGGGAGATTGTACAAACGTTGGAAGTCCCTTCTTGCGAAGAGTATTCGCAAGCGCCATGGCATCGGATTCTTTGGTGAGCGCGGCAACCTGCAGGCTGGTGCCTCCGCCGGCGTTCAGTGGTGTGGCAACGCTCGTTTTCGAGGCGGCATTGACTTGTTTGGTGGAGCTGCCGCTTTTTCCTACCGCAGGGACTTGCGACGGATTGACGGCCGGCTTCAGCTGATCGTCGGTCTTGTTCGAATCGCCGGCGTGGTAAAACTCCCAGTCGGAATTTGCGGGGGCCACCGCGTCGGCCCCGGGTGCGGGTGCCGATTTTCTGTTCAAAGGCTTCGGCGCGACCTGTGGCTTTGGCAGAACTGTTGAGTCCGGCAAGCCGCGCAGGTTCGTCGACGCGCGCACTTGGCCGTCATATTGGTTACGTCCCATGACGTAACCGAGCGTGAAGAACACGCCCGAAAACAACAGCATCAGCATGAACAAGCCGATGACGTGCCGTCCTTCGAGCACGCGCTCCCCGGCGCTCCCTCGTTTTCCCCCAGAAGCCATTGTTACTTTTTCTGTCCCCCTAAGGCTTGTACCCAACTATTAATGATATCGATGGGCAAGGGGAAAACAATCGTTGTGTTCTTTTCGACACCTATCTCCGTCAAAGTTTGCAGGTAGCGCAGCTGGATTGCCGACGACTGGGTCTCCAGGACTTTCGCAGCATCGGCAAGTTTCTGCGACGCTTCGAATTCGCCCTGGGCGTGAATCACCTTGGCGCGCCGCTCGCGTTCCGCTTCCGCTTGCTTGGCGATGGCGCGCTGCATCTGTTCCGGAATGTCGACTTGCTTTACTTCCACCTTGGACACCTTTATGCCCCAGGGCTCGGTATCCTGATCGAGGATAATCTGCAGTTTGGCATTCACCTTGTCGCGCTGCGAGAGGATTTCATCGAGCTCAAACTGGCCTACGATGCTCCGCAGCGTGGTCTGCGCTAGCTGCGAGGTCGCGTATTGGTAGTTTTGCACCTGCGACATCGCGAGATTGGCGTCCACTACACGAAAGTAACAAACGGCGTTCACCTTCACGGAAACGTTATCGCGCGTGATGATGTCTTGCGGTGGAACATCCAGGGTCTCCAGGCGCAGATTGATGCGATACAAAGTCTCGACCGGCCAAAAAACTAGCCGTACGCCCGCACCTTTAGCCTCCGGCAACAATCTCCCCAGCCGCAGCACTACGCCGCGTTCCCATTCCTTGATGATGTAGAGTGAATTCCAAATCCAAATCAGAATTATCCCCACAAAAACGGCGAACCCAAGAAGACCGATGTCCGGCATGTTTACCCTCCAAGTTGTGCGTGCATTCTACTTGTTTTCGGTGACCGCCGCTTCCCATGGCTCGACGTGCAGCTTCAGACCCTCGACACTTCGAACCCGCACGGGCTTCCCTTCCAATACCGCTCGCGGCGAGATGGCTTGCCAAAGCTCGCCATGAACGCGAATCATCCCATCCATGTCGGCACGCAAATCGGAGATCGCAATTCCCTCCTCGCCAATCAACTCTTCCCTGCCGGTCGTCGATTTCCAAGAGCGCGAGCGCAGCACGAGCCGCATCAGAAATACTGTGATCAGCGCAAACGGCAGCGTGGCGGCCAGCGCAACTCCCAGACTCACCCCCCCGGAGGTAAGCGGCGAGCGAATCAGGAACATCGCGCCCAGCATCATCGACACGATGCCGCCAACGGCGAGGACCCCGTGGCTGGTGAACTTCGCCTCCAAAATAAATAGCGCAAGAGCCAGCAGCAGCAGCAGCACACCGGCAAAGTTCACCGGCAAAAGGTGCATAGCATAGAGCGCCAGCACCGCGCTGATGCCTCCAATTACGCCGGGCGCGACCATCCCCGGATGAGTGAATTCGGTGTATAACCCGAGCACGGCAACCATCAGAAGAACAAAGAAAACGTCCGGCTCAACGATGCGGGCGAGAAAACTCTGCCGCGCCGAAAGTTCGAACGGGGTAATCGCGGCATTTTTCAGCGAGAGCACTGCCTTGGTTCCGTCGAAACGCGTGATCGTGCGGCCATCGAGCTGATGCAAGAGGTCTTCAGGCGAGGAGGCGATCAAATCGATCAGCTTGCCGTCCAGCGCTTCTTTTTCCGTAAAGGCCTTTGCGTCCGTCACGGCGGTTTCCGCCAGCGTCGGATTGCGCCCCCGCTTCTCCGAATAGCTCCGCAGAAAAGCCATGGCATCATTCAGAATTTTCCTGCGCATGGTCTCGTCAATTTGCAATTGGAATCCGCCGATGGCAATCACCGGAGACGCAGCACCGATGTGCGTCGCCGGAGCCATGGCCGCGATGTCCGCGGATAGAAGAATGAAGAAACCCGCCGAAGCGCCGCGCGCGCCGGTGGGCGAGACGTAAACCACCACGGGCACGGTTGACGTTAAAATATGCTGGATCATGTCCTTCATCGACTCGCCCAATCCTCCGGGCGTATCCATGGTGATCAGAATGAGCGCCGCATGCCGGTTCGCCGCGTCGGCAATCCCCTCGTCGATGTACGTGGCCAGCACCGGCTCGACTTCGCGGTCGAGATTGAGCCGAAGCACAACCGGATTGCTCGAATGTTCATCGGCCGTGGCGGATGGCAGCGCCAGAAACGCCGCAGTTACACAGATAGCACAGAGAAACGTCAGCGCCGACGCACCGGGAACTCTGGAGCTGCAAAATCCTTGGACCAGACGATAAGCGCTCATTGTGCGCCTCCCGAAGGCTTCACTTTTTGCAGATGTTCCAGCAATTCTTTGGCATCGGAATACTTGGGCGCAAGCTTCAGCGCGCGTTGCACTTCGGTGCGCGCCAGATCCAGTTTCTTCTGCTCCAGATAAACGCGTGCAAGCGTTGTACGCACTACCGCGGAGTCCCGAATCCCGAGCGAAGCCTCGAGTTCTCTGGCGGAATCATCCAACTTGCCCCGGCGCCTGCAGACCTCAGCAAGTCCATTGTGCGCGGACGCACTCCCGGTATCAGCCGCCAACGCCGCGCGAAACTCACTCTCGGCAGCATCCACGCGCCCGGCAGACAGTTCTTGCCGGCCTCGCCGTATATGCGCCGCGGGAGTGCCCGCGGCTTCGCTCGCCTCCGCCGCATTCGCGGAATCGCCCGCCGACACAATCTCCAGCCGCAGCGCGGTGGTATCCATCTCCGTGCGCACGCGCTCCAGACGCGTCAGTGTATCTTTCTTGGCATCCCATCTGACTTCGGGAAGCGCATCGGGACCGAACGTCTCGGCCGCGGTATCACGCTCCTGATCGGCTTCCGCCTTCTTGCCCCCCTTCTCGAGCGCAAGAATCATCAGCGCGCGGTTTTCCGCCTTGTCCGGCTCGCGCCCCGAGGCTTCTCGAAAATAGTCCGCGGCGCCGGCGAAGTCGCCGGCTCCTAGCGCCAACAATCCCAGATTGAACGGGTAACCGTCTTCGTCGGGATCAAGCTCCACGGCCCGGCGCAAATCAGCGACGGCCGCCGGCGTTTTGCCCTGCCGCGCGCGCGCCAGGGCGAGATTGTTCAGAATCTCCGGCAGGTCGGCGCCGGAAACCAGGTTGTGCCGCAAAGCTTCCTGCAGCGACGCGAAAACCTCTTCGGCTTTCTCCGGCTGATTCATCAGCAACCGGCAAACACCCGTGGCGAAGACGGATTCGACGTAGCGGTCATGCGTCTTCGGAACCTTCGCAAACCAAATCAGCGCCGATTCGCAATCCCGGCGCGAATAGTAAGCGTCGCCGATGGCAAAGTCCGGATCAGGCCAGTCGGGCTCGAGACGCGCCGCTTCCCGAAGCTCGCGCAACCGCGGATCGTCGTCGCTAGCGAGCAGTCCACGGACGTAGTGTTCGAACGCATCGAGCCGCAGCGGCCTCTGCGCCTTCGAGAAATCTTCGAGACTCCGGGTGTAGGTGTGATCATTTGCGGTAAGGAGTCGCCAAAGCAGCCGCACATGCAGGTCCATGAGCGAATCGAGCGAGCCCGTCTCTCGAATCGCAGGAAGCAGCTTGGTCGGGCTCAAGCGCAGAATTTGAGACTCGACGATTAGCGATTGCCGGTCTGACGTAAATCTGCCCAAAATCACAAAATCCGCGTCCATGTTCTGCGCGATGCGCAACATCGAAGCCCGGCTAAGTTTTGCAGTAGACGGAAGTCCCGAACGGTCCAGTTCGCCGGCGCGCCCGGCATGCGAATAGACTTGCTGCCCCGCTGCGGAAAGCCGTTGAATCGTCAGTTCTTCAAGCCCCTCACCAAGCCAATCCAATCGCGGCGACGCACCTTCATTTTCGAAGGGGAAAACGAGGTAAATGCCTTGTTGAGAAGCCTCGGATGCGGCCACCCGCGCGCTCGTGGGAGCCCCCGCCCCGGCGGAAGGTTGTTGTGCAACAACGGAAGGAGGAAGCACGCAGCAAACGGCAACTGTGCAATATAGAACAAGCAAATGCGTGATGAAAACAGGCCGCTTCATGCTCGTTTGATTGTAGCAGAGCAGCAGCGCCGCAACGCCTTATAAGCGTCACTTTGCGCGATGATCTAAACTCCGACCGCGAGCCGGTCTAAGGAGACTCCCAGTAGAAAAACTCGACGCCAACTCCGGAACTTTCCTTGGGATCGTCGTACGATTCAACGTGGGAGATCCGGCCGGTGAAGACTCTTGCGGTCGCTGGTGTTCCCGCGATCCGTTTTGGCATTCGCAGAAGCACGTGAACGGGCAACCCCACAAATACCGGATGCCTGGTGAAAAAGTAAACCCCTCGCGACGATATATTTATGGATTTCGCTGAGTGACCATTTTTTAGGAGAGACTGAACCGCGCAAAAAACCAAAGGAACTTTCAATCCATAGCGGTGTGAATAGCGACGATCGGGTGTGGTCATGGCTGCCCCTTGTCCTCTGTGGCGGCACGCGTGGGTCGAGACCAATTCCGCCTTCGCTCGCTTGCCTGGGAGTCCAACTCTTGCCGATTCTGCTTTAGGACCTGCGGCAAGCTCCGAAAGTATCGAAATGGCAGCCGAATTCACGGCCGTAGCTTCTTCGGCGTGCAACTTCGGCCGCGCCTGGCCTCGCCAAACCTGCAGGAAGAATATCTCTTCAGATGATAGCTTGTTGTTCACTACAGAACATAGGCACTAAATGGGTACTTCAAAACTTCTGGAGTGCCGCCAATCCGGGACAGCAACGAGCCGGAGTGTCCGCCGGCATGGACTGTTCACTATTGCACACTCAGCAGGATCATGCTATTTTTACACTATCGTGTCCTCCCCAGTTCGGCCGGTTTCGGTCAAAGCTCCTCGCTACAACAAAAAAGCTAATTCGGGAAATCCTGCATTTAACGTGAAATTGTTCCTGGACTCCGCCGGTCTGGGAAGAAGGGTAGCCAAGTTTCGTGCAAAAGAAACGGTCTTCGCGCAGGGCGATCCCGCGAAGAATGTCATATACATTCAGGAAGGCAGTTTGAAGCTAACGGTGGTCAACGAGACCGGCAAGGAAGCCGTTGTGGCGATTCTCAAGCCCGGCGATTTTGTGGGCGAAGGGTGCCTGGCGGGCCAGTCCATTTGCATGGTGACGGCGACCACCATTGCACCAACCACCGTGCTGGTCATCGGGAAAGACGAGATGACTCGACTGCTTCACAAGGAACAGGAGTTTTCGGACCGCTTCATCGCCTACATGCTGGCGCGAAATATCCGAGTCGAAGAGGACCTCATAGACCAGCTCTTCAACTCCAGCGAGAAACGGTTGGCGCGCACTCTGTTGCTGCTCGCCCACTATGGCGAAAGGGGCCAAACGCAAAAGCTGCTTCCCAAAGTATCGCAAGAGGTGCTTGCCGAGATGGTTGGCACCACGCGGTCGCGCGTCAATTTTTTCATGAACAAATTCAGGAAGCTTGGTTTCATCAAATACAATGGGGGACTGCAGATCAATACTTCTCTCTTGAGCGTTGTGCTGCACGAGTAAGTCAACTCTTGCGCGCAACTTGCGGTGAAACATCTACTTCAAATAGGAATCGTAGGGCCAATACCGCGCGCGGTGCGGCGGACGAGAAAGGGCACCTCTCGAGCGGCGACGAGCTTGACGAAACAGCACTACCGCATAGGGGTGGTTCGCGCGGCGTTTATCTGCGCGGTTAGGGCCGCCGTTCGGCGTTACAGCTGTGCGGCGTCCGCAGGTTTCGGCACAAGCAGCTCTTGAACGGCAGGATCCTTGAGCGCCGCTCCAAACGCCGGATCTTTCTTTATATCGGCGAAGTTTTTGTAACCTTCGTCCTTGGCCTTGCGAAGGTAATGGATACAGCGGTCGAGGTCGCCAGCCTGCGCGTAGGACTTTGCCAGCATGTAATAAAACCGTCCGCGATCCTCCACCGAGCGGTCTTGCAGGATCGACCCGCTGCGCGATCCATTGTGCTCAAAAAGCTGAGGATCAAGGGTCAAGGCTTGCCGGAACGCGAAAATCGCCTGCTCGTATTTTTTGTCCCCAAAATACGCGTAACCCAGATTACTGTAGAGCACCGCCATGTCGCTGCGAATCGCAATAGCCTTTTGATAAGCCTTTATGGCCTTCTCAAATTTCTTGCGCTGATACCAAATGGTCCCGACATTGTTTTCCGCATCCGCATAACGCGGATCGACTTTAACAGCTCGCTCATAGTATTTCAGCGCCAATCCCAGCGCCGCCTGCTGATGCAGAGCGATGCCCAGCTTGTTCAGAAATACGGGATTTCGCGGGTCCTGATCGGAAAGCTTCTTGAAGAGCCCGGCAGCCTCGCGAAACTGCTTGCGGACCATGTAGAGGTCACCCATCTGCTCGTCCGTGATTTCCGGACGCACGACGATGACGGGGTCCTGCGGCGAAGGCAATTGCGGCACGCCGGGCGCCATCATCATGGACCGCGTTTCCTCGAGTGTTTGTCCTGTTGCGGGAATCGACAGACTTAGAAGGAGAATACTGACTGGAAACGCCACTCGTAACTGAGTCATGGCGAGTCTCCCTTCTCCGGCGGCGGCTTGTCCGTTTGAGGCTTAGCCTTGTCGGGGTCCTTCTTCTTGCCCCCAAAGATACCAAAAATCTTCTGCAAAGGGTTCTTTTTCTTTTCGGTAGGGGGGGTGTTCGGATCAACACTACCCTGGCCGGTGGCATCGGGCGGCCGGTTCGGATCATAGGTCGTCAGCGGCTTGCCCTGGGCATCGGTTTGCGGCTGTTTGGGTTCGCCGCCGCCGCCAAAGACCCGAGACAGCCAGGAACCTGAGGAGGCCGCCGCGGCGCTCCCGCCGTGCAGCCCGCAGAAAGCCGTGGGGGCCGAGCCCGCAACATAAACTTCCTCGCGCGTCGTGGGACAGTTCGGGGTGGCCAGCTCCAGCGATTCCGGATCGATCAACACCGACTGCACGCCATCGGGCATGCTGAAGTCTCTGACGTCGCGGTACGCCGGCAGGGCCGTGGCACGCAGCATAAAGTCCGCCCAGACGGGAGCGGCGGTGGCACCGCCGGGCAGGCCAAGATCGCGATTGTCGTCAAACCCGATCCATATCACGGTTAAAAGATTCGAAGTGTATCCGGCGAACCAACCGTCGCGCGAAGTGCCGGTCTTTCCCGCCGCAGGAAGTGTAAACCCTCGCGCGCGAACTGCCGCGCCGGTGCCCTTATTCAAAACGTCTTTGAGCAAGCTGGTGACCAGGAAGGCGACGCGCGGATCCAGCACCACATGCGTCTGCGGCGTAAATTTCTCAAGCACGCTTCCGTCGGCACTCACCACGCTGTGCAGGAATTGCGGCTCCGCGCGCGTGCCGCCGTTCGCAAACGCCGTGTAACCTGCGGCTACGTCCACCGCCGTCATCTCATACGCGCCCAAGGCCACCGCAGGCGTCGGTTGAATATTGTTGCCAAGCCCCATCTGCCGCGCGATCTGCACCACGCGCCCGTAGCCGATCAGCTCGGCGACTTTCACGGTCGCCACGTTCAGCGAATTCGTCAGCGCATCGCGCACCGTTACGTGGCCCATGAACTTCTCGCCGTAATTGTTCGGGGTGTACTCTTTGTTGTCGAATTCGAACGTCGTGGGCTCGTCATCGATGGTCGTCGCAGGTGTGATCACCGGTTGCACGCCGTCCACAGCGTTGTCAAAAGCCGCGGCATAAACAAACGGCTTGAACACCGATCCGGGCTGCCGGTGGGCTAGCGCATGATTCAACTGGCTCTGCCCGTAATCTCGTCCTCCTATCAAGGCTTTGATCTCGCCGGTCTTCGGATCGATCGTCAAAAGCGCGATCTGTACCTGTGGTATGGCCTCGGTGCTTCCCTTCTTCGCCGCTTCCTTGCGCCACTTTTCGTATTTTTTCGCCAGCAGCAAATCGACGTTCTTCACTCCCGCGTCCACCGCCGCCGCCGCCGCTCGCTGTAGCGCCGGATCGAGTGTCGTATACACGCGGAAGTTCTGGCTCAGCAGTTCGTTCTCGGAATATTTGTCAAGCAAATGGTCTTTGACCATATCCACAAAGTACGGCGCTTCACTCGCCGACCCCGCCGTGTGCACGATCTTCAGTGGCGCGTGCTTCGCTGCCTCCAGTTGTTCTTCGGTGATGTACTTGTTCTCCAGCATCTGTGTCAGCACGCGGTCGCGCGCTTGCGCCCCGCGCTCCGGATGACGGTCCGCAGATGAATAATAGTTAGGCGCGCGAATGATTCCCGCTAGGTATGCGCACTCGCTGAGCGACAGCTGACGAAGGTCCTTCCCGAAGTACGCGACGCTAGCCTCAGAGAACCCGCGAATTCCAAAACTCCCGCGGTTCCCGAGATAGACCTCGTTGGCGTAAAGCTCGAAGATCTGTTGCTTGTTGAACCGTTGCTCCAGTTCGACCGAAACCATCGTCTCGGCCACCTTACGCCGCATGGTCCGCTCGTTGGAAAAGAAAAACGTGCGTGCCACCTGCATCGTGATGGTGCTCGCACCCTGGTAATGCGAAGAGCTATGGCGAATGTCGGCCCACGCCGCACCCACGATTCGAATGAAGTCAAACCCGCCGTGATCGAAAAACCGCTTGTCTTCCGCGGAAAGAATCGCGTGCACCAGTTCCGGCGGCACATCCTCATATCTTACGGGCCGCCGCTTCTCGCGCGCGCTGTCGAAAAGATTGGTAATCAGTTCCGGCTCAATCTGAGCCGTGTCCAGACTTCCCCCGCCGGAGAGCGGACGAATCGAGCGGATCGATCTCCCGCTAAACTGCACCGCCAGCGCGTTCGAATCACCGAAATAGGAAAGCTTCGAAGGCCGAATATCCACCGTGTTGCCCTGCACGGTGTATTGCCCCATCGAATTGTCATCCGCCTCGGGCCGGTAGCCGATGCGCGTCAAATACGTCGTCAGATCCTCCGCGCTCCAAGCCTGCCCGGAGGAAATATATTGCGGCGCGGAAAAAATCTGCGTCGTGTTTTGCAGCACCTTGCCGGACAGCCGGGCATCAATCATCCGCGAATATTTGATGTAGTAATAAGTGAAGATCCCGCCCGCAGTGAGGAATAAGGCGAAGACGACGCCCAGAATCGTCAAGCCCAGTGCAGAAGTGAAAAATTCTTTTCGAATTCGAATGCGCAAGCGATCGCTCCCAGGGCTGAACTTTTATTGTCTCGCAACACCACGCAGTAAGAAAGGCGGAGTTCGCAGTGGGGACCTTGGCTCGGATGGGCCGGTCTCCGCCGACACCCGAACAGATCCACGCGTAGCCGCAGTTCGAAGCCGTAATCCAGCCAGCCGAACGGAAAGAGCAGAACCTCTAGTAAAGAGCTTTGTTTTCACTGGAAGGTGAGAAGTGTAGTTCCGTGCTGTAAACCAGCAAATCGACCGGCACCGTATACTCCAGCGAAATCTTCACGATCGCCTGAGTCACGGTCACCTTAATATCTTCGCGCTTCACTGGAATATCCAAATCCTGAGCAACCTTAAAGATATTTTCGCGAACCTGCTCGTCCGTGTACCGGTTCACGATGCCGAAGCGCGCCTGCTCCTGCATTTTATCCTGCAACTGATATTCGGAAACATACGGCGGCACAACTTTGAAAGCCGCATAGAGCGCCAAAATAGCGATGGCAGTGAAAGCGATGGCTTTGAATTTGCCCGCGCCACGCTGCGAGCGGCGGCTGCGGTAGCCTATAGAAGTCCGTTCAGGAGTGTCGTCAAAGTGCACGTAAATTTTCTCCGGGCGCCGCCAGCCACTGCCTCCAAATCGCAGCAGTGCGCGGCGGGATCGAGCCTCTCGCTCTTAATTAACGCTAGCATCCTGTTCACGGAGTGTCGAGACGTTGCCGCAGCAGATGTTCCCGGAAAGCTACGGGGCCAGCTAGCCCAGGCTTCCGCCAGTGGCCTTCGCCTCTCGCGCTGAATACCGCGTGAGATTAGGGCCTTAGTAAGCCCGCGCAAAAATAGCCCGCTCGGCCGCTGATTGGCCGCAATAAACGCAAGCCCCAGCTCCGTCACTCCGCGCATTCCCATCACCAAGACTCTGGTCGATCGGTATGCATCGCATGGTAGCCCGCGTCTCTTCCTTAATCTTGGCTTCGCAATCCGCGCTCCCGCACCAATACGAATAAGCGAAGCCCATCTCTACCGCCTTCTTCAAATCATCGTAGGTCTTCGCATCTTGAGTATTAGCTTTGCGAAAGGCCAAAGCCTTGTCGTACAACGCTTGCTGAATCTTAACGAGCAAGTTCTCGAGGGTATGCGGCATACCAGCAAGCGGGGCGCTGACCTTGCTCTCTCGACCAGGACGATCCCGCCGCGCCAACACCGCTGCCGCCTTGGCCACATCCTTCGGGCCCAGCTCCACGCGCAGCGGCACGCCGCGCATCTCCCAATCGTTAAATTTCCAGCCCGGACTCGGCCCCTCGCGCTCATCCAAAGTCACGCGCACATTGGCCCTAGCCAATTCCACCTTCAATTTCCGCGCCGCTTCCATCACCGGATTCTTCTCTTCGTCCGTCTTGTAAATCGGCACGATCACCACCTGATACGGCGCGAGCTTCGGCGGCAGCACGAGCCCCTGGTCGTCGCCGTGCACCATGATGACCGCCCCGATCACCCGCGTCGAAAGCCCCCACGACGTCGTCCAGCAATGCTGCAACTGCCCGCCCTGGTCGAGATACCGAACTTCAAACGCCTGCGCGAAATTTTGACCCAGGAAATGTGAAGTCCCGGATTGCAGAGCCTTGCCATCACCCATCATTCCTTCGATCGAATAGGTGACGTCCGCGCCCGCAAATTTCTCCGCGTCGGATTTTTTCCCGGCAATCACAGGAATGGCCGCATCGTTCACCGCAAAATCCGTGTAAATATCCAGCATCTGCCGCGTTTCGAATTCCGCTTCTTCGCGCGTAGCGTGCGCCGTATGTCCCTCCTGCCAGAAAAACTCCAGCGTGCGCAGAAAAAGTTTTGTCCGCAATTCCCACCGCACCACGCTGTTCCACTGGTTCATCAAAACCGGCAAGTCGCGATACGACTGGATCCACTTCGACCACATATGCCCAACAATCGTTTCCGAAGTCGGCCGGATCACCAACGGCTCCGCCAGCTTCTCTCCGCCGCCAATCGTAACCACGGCAAGCTCCGGCGAAAACCCTTCGACGTGATGCTTTTCTTTATCAATGAAGCTGCGTGGAATGAGCAACGGGAACGCCACGTTTTGATGCCCGGTCGCCTTGAACCGCCGGTCCAGCGCCTGCTGCATGTTCTCCCACAGCGCCCACCCATACGGGCGCACGACCATGCAACCCCGCACAGGTGCGTAGTCGGCAAGCTGTGCCTTCAAAACCAGCTGGTTGTACCACTCAGAAAAATCTTGTGCGCGAGTAGGGAGCTTTTCTTCAGCCATGCGACGGTGTGGTCCGTTCTCCTGGAGAGCAATAAATCCGTCCGAGTAAACTCAAAAGCGTAACGGACGCGCTCGGGCGTGTCAACGAACGGGACACGAACGGGATGGCGTGGAAAGAGGTGCGGGCGCAATCAGGAGACCCCCAGGTCCCTCAAAGCAAGGCCGCTCAAGGTCATTCCCCGAGCTGGCCTGTCCCTCGCCGGGCGCCCATGATTACCCGCGCGATGCGGCGCTACTTGATCAAACCTCGCGCCAGCTTGAAACATGGTACAAAGTTTGGGATGGTCCAGTTGACGCAAATGCAACCCGAAATGGCATCAGAGAAAGTTAGAAAGAACCCGCAAGAAGCGGTACAAGGCTCCCTTTCTGGCTGGCGCGAATATGTGAACTCGTTTCTCGCAGCGGAGATTTCCGCACTGACGCGATACTACGACCGCGTAATCCAGTGGCTGCCGCGCGAAGACGACCACGGCGGGCTGCTCGCCGCGATCGACGCGCCGCGCAAAGGAACGGTTGGCAAAGACGAGCCGTTCCCCGACCTCACCCACGAGCGAGACAAGCGCACGGCCATCCTGATCAACGGCACGTTTAACCACGACTTCGACATTCAAGCACTCCTGATGCAACTGAAAGCGAAGCTGGCGCGCACCTCGCGTCTGGTGGTGGTGCTCTACAATCCCTATCTGCGCGGGGTCTATTACCTCACGAACCGCCTGGGAATCCGCAAAGGCGAGCTGCCCAGCACGTTTGTGACGCGCGTGGATCTCGAAAACATCGCGAAAGTGGCGGGCTTCGAGATCGTGCGGCAGCGGCAGGCCGTCTATTGCCCGTGGAAAATGTTAGGGCTCGGAACGGCCATTAACCGCGTGATGCCGCTGGTGCCGCTCGCGCGATGGCTGAGCTTGACGTCGGTGGTGGTGATGCGGCCGCTGGTGCCCTCGTCGCAGCAGGGCGTGTCTTGCGTCATTCCGGCGCGCAATGAACGCGGCAACATCGAAAATGCGCTGAAGCGTTTTCCGAACTTGGGCCGTGAGACGGAAATTATTTTCGTCGAGGGCCACTCAACGGACGGAACGTGGGAAGAGATCCTGCGCGTGTCGACCCTGTACCGCGACCAATTCCGGATTCTAGCCGTGCAACAACCGGGCAAAGGCAAGGCGGACGCGGTGCGGCTCGGCTTTTCGCACGCCGGAGAAGATCTGCTCGTGATTCTGGATGCGGATCTTACCATGCCGCCGGAAATGCTTACGCGCTTTAGCTATGCCTACGACCAGGGGCACGGCGATTTCATCAACGGGTCCCGCCTGGTCTACCCGATGGAAGGCGCCGCGATGCGCTTCCTGAACCGCGTGGGAAATATTTTTTTCGCAAAACTGCTGAGCGCGGTTCTAGATGTGCGTCTAGGCGATTCGCTCTGCGGCACGAAGCTGGTCACGCGGCACGATTATGAGCGCATGGTGGCGTGGCGAAGAGATTTTGGCGAATTTGATCCGTTCGGCGATTTCGAGCTGCTCTTCCCCGCTGCCGAGCTGGGCCTCGAAATCGTGGACGTGCCGGTGCGCTATCTCGCTCGCACATATGGCGAAACGAACATTCAGCGGTTCCGGCATGGACTGCTGCTGCTGAAAATGACATGGATAGGCCTCCTACGCATCAAGATGGGAATCCGGAAGAAGAGGCCGGGCACTCCGGAAAGCGTTGCGAGCCAGGTTTAGGAAAGAGCATTTTTGCAGCAGAGCACGTCGACGTAACCTGAGCGCTCAACGGCCAGCTCGATCGCGCGATTCTCTGGCGCCAGCGTGGTGCCGGAACGAGTCAAAATGTGAAGTTGATGACCGGCAGCACGGAAAAAGCGAGCAGGGCTGACGGCTCGAAACCGAGTTCCCGCATTCCATCGGGGGCGTATTCAAAAGCTGTGGAGCGTCTCGGGAGTTTTTCCGGGGTCAGCCGCAGATCGACTGAATCTCCAAGGTTTTTGCGGCGAACAATTTCTCCAAGCGTCCGCAAGCTGGCTAGGTCGGGTTCTAGCGCATACACCCTGACCGGCGCTTTTCAGTTCGCCTTGATGGCAGCGGCAAAGAGGCATGCTGTATAGCCAATGTTTGCGCCCATATCGAGAACATCGCCGCTGGTGAAAAGTTCCGGACTGCGCCGGGTGAGCGCCCAGAAAAAAGAAAAAATCGTTTAAACAAAGACAGCTCCAAAAAACCCTGCTGTGCGCGCTAGGTTGTAAGCGCGCGTGAACACGTTGGCGGACGATTTATTTTGCATGCTTTGCGTAACCTTTAGCCGCAGACGCCATAGAGATCGGTTACTTGCATATTCGGCCTGCGCTTCTAGTTGTTCTTTTCGAGCACCAGCAAAACTCGCAAAGCCGCAATGCGGCGCCACAGCGGAGACGTCGCGCGCTCGAATTTCGAAAGCGCGGCATACAGGGATTCCGGCAAGAGATTCAAGGGCTTGAATCCGCCGCTTAGCAGATAGGCGAACAGGCAAAAGGGTTCGAGGGCCAAAAGCTTGAGGTCCGGCAAAGAACTGAGCGTCCTCGAACGGTGCTTGGGTCCGAAGAGTATGTACGGAATGGCTTGATTGCCGTCGAAGGCCCTTTTTTCGGGGATGGCGCGGTGCTCGTTTGAAAGCCAGGGAGTCTCGGAGAGGTCGCAGCGCTCCTGGTGGAGAAAACGGAAAATGAAATAAGAGAAAGGCGTGATCCACGGTTCGACGAGGATCAGCCGGCCGCCGGGAATCAGAGTGCGCGAGACTTCACTTAGAAAAGTCATAGGCGTAGCGAGGTGATGCAGCATGTCCAAACCGAAAACGTTGGTGACGCTCCCGGCGCGAAACGGAAGTTGTTGGGCGTCGGCGATGGCGTCGAGCCACGGACACCAGATGAGGTCCGTCGAAAGAATCTGCGGCGCGAATTGCTTGAAAAAACCGGGGCCTGCACCGACTTCGACGGAGATACCGCCCGGTTTTCGAAAGGTGAGCAGGCGTGCGAAGAATTCATCGTTGTAGACGTGGCGCAAGATGGGTTTTTGTTCCCAAATGCGGCGGTGCCGAAGAAGTTGCTCCTGAGCTTGCGTGTCGATGGCCACGGTGCGTTTTTTTATTGTACTGAGTTCGGCGACAAGGGGGCGAGCAAAGCTGGCGCTATTGTTTCGACAGGTAACTAATGCTGTTGGTCTGCGGTGCTGACGCCTTTCCACACTCGGGATTTTTGTTACGCTGATCTGGCAATGAATTCCCATGCAAAACCCGCCGAAGTTCCGGAAGCTGACTTCCGTTCGGCCGACGAGCGCACCTTGTCCGCTTCGAGCACTCCGCAGGGGCCAGCGCCCTGGCGGCTTGTCGCTTTCCTGGCAGTGCTGCTCGCTGCGGGAACGGCGGCGGTGTATGCGCCGGCGATGCGCAATAGCTTTGTGAATGTGGACGATCCGGAGTATGTAACGCGCAATCCGCATGTTCTGGCGGGATGGACGTGGGCGGACATCCGTTGGGCGCTTGGCTCGAGCTATCCTTCTTCAAATTGGCATCCCCTAACTTGGATTTCTCACATGACGGATGTGCAATTGTATGGAAGAAATCCTGCGGGGCATCACTTCACCAGCGTTTTCTTGCACATCCTGGGAGTTGTGTTGCTGTTTCTGCTGATGGAACGGGCCACGGGGCGCGCGCTTCGGAGCGCGGCCGTGGCGGCGCTGTTTGCGGTCGAACCTTTGAATGTCGAAGCGGTCGCGTGGATCTCCGAACGGAAGTCGGTGCTGTGCGTCCTGCTTTTTCTGCTGGCCATCGGAGCCTACGGCTGGTACGCGAAAAAGCCGGGCGTGGCGCGCTACCTGTGGGTCGTCTTGTTTTTCGCTCTGGGAATAACTGCCAAGGTCATGGTGATTCCCTTCCCGTTTGCGCTGCTTCTGCTGGACTACTGGCCACTGGGGCGACTGCCGGGAACGGACGCAGAAGGCGCGCCGCGGCCATTTTTTTCCGCGCTGCGCGCGCTGGCCATCGAAAAAATTCCTCTCTTTGTGCTGGCCGCGGCGGGCGGGGCAGTGACCGTTTATGTGCATTCGCGCGAACATGCACTGACGTCGTCGATGCCGTTCAGCTGGCGATTCAAGAACGCAATCTTTTCCTACATGGCCTATCTCGGGAAGGCCATCTGGCCCGTTGGGCTGGCGCCATATTACCCACATCCGGAAAACACGCTAGCGTGGACGATTGTGGCTCTCGCCGGTCTCGGGCTGGTGGGCATCAGCGTTGTGGTTTGGCGATTCCGCGAGCGCAAATACTTGCTCGCCGGCTGGCTGTGGTATCTGGGTACGATGCTGCCGATGATCGGCTTTATACAGACGGGGCGCCAAGGAATGGCGGACCGCTTCATGCATATTCCGATGATTGGGCTGCTCTTTGCTCTGGTTTGGCTGATTGGGGATTTGGCGATGGAGAAGCACTGGCAGAAAGAAATTGCCATAGCAATTTTTCTGGTGGTGCTCGCGCCGTTTGCCGCGGTGACCATCAAGCAGATTGGCTACTGGCGTGACAGCTACACACTTTTCGCGCACACGCTCGAAGTAACCAAGAACAACGGGTTTGCGGAAAATGATTTCGCCGTGGCGCTAATGGAGCGCGGCGAGCCGGAGCTTGCGGCGCCGCACTTCGTAGCTGCGGTGCGGCTAAGCCCTGATCTGGCATCGCCGCACTACAATCTTGCCGTTTTGCTGCAAAAACAAAAGCGTGTGGATGATGCGGAGCACGAATATCGCGCAGCGCTGGCGCTGTCCAGCGACCAGACGGAGATCGTGCAGTCGCACAACAACCTGGGGATCTTGTACTTAGGAGAAGGCAAGTATTCCGCGGCGATGGCGGAATTGAGCGCGGCCATTGCCATGGACCCAAGTGAGCAGAACAGTTACATCGGGCGCGGGACCGTGGAGTTGCAGACGATGAACATAGATGGAGCGATTTCGGATTTTGCCAAGGCGGCGCAGATTGCGCCATCGCCGCTCGCTTTGTACTGGCTGGGGCGCGCCTTGGAAAGCAAAGGTGAGAATCAGCAAGCTGTGACAGCTTATGCAGCGGCATTGCAATTGGCTCCGGCGATGGCCGAAGCGCGGGCGCGGCTGACGGCCTTGGGGGCGAGAACCCAGTGAAGGACATCCGGCGATGGTCGAGATGGTCATTTTTGCGAGAGACGCGGATTAGATGTAGTCGAACAGAGTCATGAAGCCGAAATCCATGTGGAGTTGCTGGTGGCAGTGGAAGAGCGTGAGGCCCGGATTGTCGGCGATGAAGTCCACTTCCGCTTGCTGATAACCACCGAGCATTAGCACGTCTTTTACGATTCCAGCTACCGGCTTCCCGGCGATGCTGGCCAACTCAAAACTGTGACGGTGAAGATGGATGGGGTGGATGTCGTCGCTGGCGTTGTGCATGTGGATGCGGTAACGCTTGCCCTGCTTGAGGTGAAATAAGGCGGGGACCATCTCGCCCGTCATGGGATAGCTTCGGCCGTTGATGGTCCAGCGATTGAATCCTTCTTCGGCGGCGTTTTCTTTTCTAAAGGTCATGTCGAACGTTTCGTCCGGGACTGGAGCACTCGCGCCGGGTTTCGCGAAACGCATGTAGCTCCAACGAAAAGGCGGAGGGGCGATCCATTGCGCTTTCCCTGCGCGGCCTGCGTATTCCACGACAATTCCCATTCCATGCGGGCGATCATCGTTATCGAGGTCGCCCAAGATCCACACGCCGGGATGATTCATCTCCACGGTCGCGGAGATGCGTTCGGCGGTGCCCAGCCAGAGGACCGGCACTTTGGCGGGATGCGGCACAGGATTTCCGTCGAGCGCGATAAGCTGGAAAGAGTGACCGGGCAACGCCAGGCTGCGAATTTCTGTAGCGCTTCCGTTGAGGATATGAAGCAGGACGCGTTCGCCCTGCTTTACGCGAATGGGTTCGCCGTGTCCGAGCATGCGTCCGTTGATGGTGAAGGAGCGATAGCCGACTTCGTAGCCGTGGGGCAGGCCTTTGGCGAGCGAGGCTTTCATGGCAGACTCGCCGGTTTCCTGGAGGGACTTATCGGAAGCGGACGGAGAAAGGAAATCCATGGCCATATCGCCGCCGCGGCTGAAGGTGGGCTCGAATTCCTTGAGCGTGAGAAAAACTTCACGATCGTATTTGCCCGCTTCCTGGCGCGGCTCGATGTACACCGAGCCGACCTGGCCACTGTATTGTCCGGCGGCTAGATTGGCTCCGGCGCGATTGTGCGTGTGGTAGAAGCGCAGGCCGGCTGGCTTTGGTGTGAAAACGACGCGGCGCTTGCCGTGCGCCGGGATAAAGGGAGTGCCTTCTTCGGCGGCGCCATCCACGTCAACCGGAACTTGCTGGCCATGCCAATGCAATTGTTCGGGAGTGTCGGTGTCGTTGTAGAGATCGATCCTGACCTGCTGGCCTTCCTGGAGGCGAAGAAGAGGACCCGGAAACTGGCCGTTGTAAGTGGTGGCGGAGATGATACGTTTGGGGGCGATTTCGATCGGAGAGTTTTTGATATGCAGGGTGTAGTCCGCGTCCCCGGAATCGGTTGGCGCGACGCCGGAGGCGTTGCTTTCTATTCTTGATTCCGTCTGCGCAAGGCAGTTCTTCGAAGAAAACAGGAGCGCTCCGGTTGCCAGGCTTGCAGTTTTTAGAAACCGGCGGCGCGACTCCTCAAAGTTGTTCATGGGATTTCCTTCCATCTGACCTTCACGTTTCATCGCGGGTTTCGCGTCCGCGGCCGGCCTTACGGGCCCCTCGTCCGTGCGATTCCCTAAAGTCAGAAAAAGGTGCGCTTTCCAAGGCCGCGCGGAATGGAGGCCAACCACGGCAGGCTAGGGAAGCGCAAAGGTGAAAAGCGCGGAGCCGGCGGCTACGGCGACGTATTGTTTGCCGTCGATGGCGAAGGACATTGGCGATGAATAGACGGATGCACCGCACTGGAAGTGCCAGAGAGATTTTCCGGTAGCGGCATCGAGGGCGATGAAGTTGCCTTCCGCGTCGCCGGTGAAGACCAGGCCGCCTGCCGTGGAGAGCGCTCCGGACCAGGTGGGCGACGGGTGCTTCCATTCCCATTTTATCTTGCCGGTATCGGGATCAATGGCGCGAAGGGCGCCCCAGAACGGAGCGGTGTCGTCGTTCGGAAAGTAAGCGCTGCCGTAGTACGCGTGGCCTTCATCGTAAGGCTGCGGCGCAGTGCTGAAGATGTCGCACTGCTCTCGCGCGGTGACGTAGAAAAGCTTTGTTTCGGGATCGTAGCTCGGCGACATCCAGTTGGTCGCGCCGGCGGCGCCGGGGCAGACGCGAGTCCCTTCCAGCGTAGGCGAAGCCTCTTTCAGCGGGGCGGGACGGCCTTCGGCGTCTTTGGAATTGCTCCAGGTGACTTTGGCGTAGGGATTTGACGAGATGAGTTTTCCGGTGGAGCGGTCGACGAGGTAAAAAAAACCGTTGCGATTGGCTTGGGCGATGAGATGTTTTTTACCCTCATCGATCATCACGGGAACTTGCGTGGCGTCCCAGTCATGTTCGTCGTGTTTGGTGAATTGGAAATACCATTTGAGCCTGCCGGTGTCGGGATCGAGGGCCAGCAGCGAGTTGCTGTAGAGATTGTCACCGGCGCGGCCTTCGCCGCGATTGCTCGGTGAAGGATTGCCGGTGGTCCAGAAAGTGGTGTTGGTGGCGGGATCGTAGGAGCCGGTGATCCATGCGGGAGCGCCGCCAATTTTCCAGGAGTCGGCTTCCCAGGTTTCGTGGCCGGGCTCGCCGGGCCCGGGAACGGTGTAGAAGCGCCATTGGCGTTCGCCGGTGGCTGCGTCGTAGGCGTCAATGAAACCGCGGATGCCATATTCTCCGCCGGAAACGCCGACGATGACGAGATTCTTGATGACCAGAGGCGCGAGAGTGATGCTGTAGCCTTTGCGATAGTCAAACGCGGTGGCATCCCAGATGAGGTTGCCGGTTTTGGAATCGAGAGCGACGACGTGCGTATCGAGCGTGCCGAAGAAGACTTTGTCGCCAAGGATGGCCAGCCCGCGATTGACGCGGCCGCAGCAGGGGCGAATGTCGGCAGGGAGAGCGCGCTGGTATTGCCAAATCGGGCGCCCGGATTTGGCGTCGAGAGCGAAGGCGCGATTGTCCTGGCCGGTGGCGTAGAGAATTCCGTCGACGACAAGCGGCGTAGTTTCGAACTTGCCGCCGGCCATCGTTTGGTAGGCCCACTTGGGGACCAGCGCGTTGGCGTTCGAGGAGTTGATTTGATCCAGCGTGCTGAAGCGGTGGCCGGAGTAATCGCCCGAATACATGAGCCAGTTCTGGGGCTCTTTGGCGGAATCGAGGAGGCGCTGGGGCGTCACCTGCGGGCACGCCTTCGATGCGAGGAAGCCCGAAGCGGTGAGTATTAAGAGTGAAGCGTCCAGCAGTTTTTTGAGGAGTGGCCTTTTCATCGCGCGCCTACGTTCAACAGGAAGGCCAGGATGTCCTGGAGATCTTTGTCATTTAACATTTTTTGGTCGTACGCGGGCATGAGAGACTCCCGAGATTTTTCATACCAGCGGAGCTTGTCTTTTTCAAAGAGGTGAAGCTGCTCGCGCTCGTCCATCATCTGCACCGTGAAATGATCTTCGTTTAAGACGACGCCGGTAAATTTCTGGCCATCGGCGGTTTCGACTTTCACGGTTTCATATTCTTGTGAAAATTCCTTCATCGCTTCGGAGATGCCCTGAGCCAGGCGGCGGCTGGGATAGCGGACGGAGTCGACGAGGTAATCCGTGGCGCGGGCGGAGCCGGTGGTGGAGAGGTCCGGGCCGAGGCGGCCTCCCTTCCCTTCGATCATGTGACAGGTGGAACAAGCTGCTGCACCGAAAAAGAGCTGTTTGCCATGTGCGGCATCGCCGAGTGGCTGCGCGGGAGCTTTGAGCTGGACGCTGCGAATGTAGGTGATGACTTGCCAGATTTCTGTTTCGGTCATGCCAACGCCTTGCTGAGTTGCGCCATTCGGAGGCATCGCCGTGCCGGGAACGCCTTCGTTGATGGTGCGAAAAAGGTCGGGGTCGGAATTTCCGTGACGTTTCTGCGCGCGGGTCAGGTCGGGTCCGCGGCCGCCGCCGCGGGCCCCGAGTCCGTGGCAGAAGGCACAGTTGGAGCGAAATTGGAATTCGCCGACCTTGGCGGCCTGAGGCTCGTTGGCAAGTGGATTTTGCTTGCGCGCAACGGCAATCGGGAGGGTCCCGAGCGTGGCGAAGAGGGCGAATAGGAAATAGCAACGAACCAGTCTTTGAAGCATTCGGCCGGATCGCCGAATTATGTTCGATTCGTTCACGGCGACCATAAAGGGGTGAGCCTCCTCTGGTTCTGGTGGAATCGCGGCCACTATACCATTCCGCGGGTGCGCGTTGCCGGGACGACGGGCAGCACCGGCCCAGGTAATCCGCAGTCTTTGAGAAGCGTTGGAAAGCGCGGATCAGCGCGGAAGGGGTCCCATTTGGGATCGACTGGCAGAAAAATTAGATGAACATCGTGGACGTCAAAGGAACGGCCGAGCCACTCAAAGGAATCATCAACCTCCTCGAGACCCGCGTGAACGAGGGCCATCGCGTAGGGTGGGACATAACGTTCACGTGCGATGGCTACCAAGGTACGAAGCACCTCGCGAGCTTCGCCGGCGCGTCCTAGCTTCGCCATGATATAGCCGCGGAGGGCAATGACTTTGCTGTTGCCGCCGGAGAAGCGGCCAGCGCTGGCGAGGGCCTCGAGAGCTTGGTCGTCCTGACCCAGCTGCTCGAGCGCTTGCGCTAGTTGAAGATGGCCAACCCAGAACTCAGGATCGACGACAACAGCTTGCCGCGCGAACTGCACCGCGTCTTTATATTCGCGACCACTGAACGCCACCTGTGATGAGAGCGCGTGATGGACGGCGAGGAGCGGGTCCAGTTCGCGTGCGCGGCGAATCGCGGGACGGGCTTCTTCCGGGCGGCCCATGTGCGAGAGGACAATGCCGAGCATGCGGTGCGCTAGAGGATAGTTGGGGTCCAGCGAGATGGCCCTGCGAAAAGCGGCTTCCGCACCGGTCCAATCCCATTCGAGCCAGAATTTTAGAAATCCGAAGGAGGTTTGCACTTCGGCGAGTTCGGGCTCGGCTTTGATGGCGTTGGCGGCGGCCTCTTTGGCGCGGGGCCAGATCGTTAGGGGAGGCGCATCGCCGTTGATTGGACCGGCGGAGTAAGAGTCGGCGAGGCCGGACCAGGCCAGCGCATAGTTCGGATCGAGTTCGGCGGCACGAGCGAAATATTCGATGGCGCGGCGCGTGGCAGGAGGCGTGAGTAGGTTCCAGAAGTGGCGGCCTCGCAGATACAGGTCATAGGCTTCGGCATTTCTGGAATGGCGGCGGGCCAGCGCGCTGAGGCGGTCGGGAGACAGGCAGAGGTGGACTTGCTCGGCGATAGCGGCGCTGAGCTCGCGCTGGAAGGCCAGCATACTGCTTGGCTCGCTGTCGTAGGAGGCGGACCAGATCTGGACCTGGTCGCTGACGCGAATGAGCTTGGAGGTGATTCGTAGGAGGTCGCCTTCAGCTCGAATGGAGCTTTCGACGAGAAATGCGGCGGCCAGCTCGCCGCCGATTTTGGCGAGTGATTTTGTGGTGCGCTTGTAAGACAGGACGGAGGTGCGGCCAATGACGCTGAGATGGTCGGGATCGATCTGACCGAGCGTGGCGATGGTTTCTTCGGTGAGACCGTCAGCGAGATATTCGCGCTCCGGATCGGCGCTGAGATTCTCGAAGGGCAACACGGCGAGCGTGACGCAGGATGGACCTTCTGCTGGAGCTGTTGGAGCACACGCGACGCGAGTGATGAAGCGATAGCCTTTGCCGGGAAGGGTTGCGATATAGCGATTCTCCCCGCGGTTTTCTCCCAGCACGCGCCGCAGGGTAGAGATGTTCTGGTTGAGATTGTTTTCCTCGACGACGGTATCGGGCCAGATGGCCCCCATCAGGTCGTCCTTCTCGATGACCTTTCCGCTGTTCTCGACGAGATAGAGGAGTGTGTCGAAAACCTTCGGAGTGAGCGGGACAAGTTGGCCCTTGCGCAGCAGGAGCCGCTTGCCTGCGTCCACGCGGAAGTCGTCGAACTCGAAGATGTGCGGCTGCGGCGCGGTCATGAGCAAGTCTCGAGGTCTTCAGAAGTTTTCAGAAAGCTTCAGGGGCATTCTAAAGACTTTCATCGCTCGTGGGAACGAATATATGCCCGGCACGCTCCAGAAAGAAATCGCGAGCGCAGTGCTAAACGAGGAGAAAAGTCATGAAATCAAGCTATTGGAAAGCGTTGGCGGTACTTGCAGCGGCTGTAGGGCTCCTTCTAGGCGTCCAGCGAGTAGCAGCGGCGCACTCGGAAGATTGGGACCGAGACGGGCTTACGCTTCAGGGGACGTGGGTGGTTACCGTGACCCAGCAGGCGTGTCCGGACGGTCCGGCGATGGCACCTCCGTTCAAATCTTTGCTGACGTTTGACGCAGGTGGAACATTGACGGAGACGACGGACAACCCGATGTTTTTCCCGGCCCTCCGGGGTCCGGGGCATGGCGTGTGGCACCACACGGGGTGGCACACGTACAGCGCGGATTCGCTGGCGTTTGTAACGGTGAACGGGATGCTCGCCAAGACGCAGAAGATCAGCCAGACCATCGAGATTGCCAATGACCCGAAGCAGTTCACGACTACCGCAGCCTCCGTCCAGTTCTTCGACCCGACTGGCACTCTCCTCGTCACCGGCTGCGCGACAGCCACTGGCCAGCGTTTCGAGTAATTGGCGGCAGGGCGTGAGTCCTTCGGGAGGCGATCCGGGCCGGAGCAAGACTCGAACACGCAGACGGCGTCGAAGCGGCCCTCCATCGCACAGGTTGGACTCGCGCCATTCTGCTTTTGCGGCAAGCACCATCGGACAAAATCATTTCGTTGACGTTGGAGTGGTCTTTGTGAAGGCAATGTTTCGGACGCGGCCTGCGAAAAGATCGCAACCGGTGAGGTGGCCTGCAGCATCGCGGTGGAAGACGATGGACGTGCCAAAAGGACCTTGGAATTCATCGAAAACGATTGGTTCGAGGACGGCAGGATCCTGCCAGTTCGTGGTGAGAGTGAGCTTGGTGTCCTTGACGGCAAAGCGATAGCTGGCTTGGAGCTCGGCGCTGGTGTATTCGCCTACGTACTGCGCGAAGTTTTCCGCGGAAGCCTTGAGCGGTTCATACCTTTCAAAGATTTGCGGGGCGCTATCTTTGAAATCTAGTGTAAGGCGCATACCGGAGTTTAGCTGGCGGTCGAAGGCGATTTCAGGGCCGGAAATGGCGAAAAAGTGGGTCGCGTCGCGAGGTTTGAACTGCGTGCCGAATGCCTCGAGGCTGCCATTGGACGCCGAAATCTGAAGGACGGAGCGAGAGTCGAGGTTGCGATACCACCCGACGAAAGGCTGGAGGTCTACACCGGGGGCGGCGAAAGCCGGAGGTTCAGACGAGAGCTGGCCTCCGAGGTAGAGATCCGCGATCTGATACGACAGGCGTCCGGGATTGCTTGTGCCCACATTGCAGAGGGTGATGACGGAAAATTTCTGTTGCGGGAAGCGCAATAGTTCGGTGCGATAACCAAAGAGAGCGCCACCGTGCTCCTCAATGGGCAGTCCGCGATAGGTGCTGATAAAAAGGCCTAGCGCGTATTCGATCTGTTTTCCGTTGTTAAGTACTCCCCGCGTTTCGATTTCCTTGAGGAGAGTGCCTTTGCCTAGCTTGTTGGCGTAGAAATTGCGGTCCCACTCGAGGAGATCGTCGACGCTGCTCATGAGGCCGCCGTCGCCGATTTTGTCGAAATTGGTGGACCAGTCGATGCGGAAGCCGCCCGCGGGGAGCGGCTCGTAGGCAGGAACGCGGCCGGGGACGACGACGGTGTGGTCGTCATAAAAGCGCGTGTGGGTCATTCCCAGGGGCTTGAAGATATTTTCATCGGCGAATTGAGAGAGGGGCTTGCCGGTAGCGCGGCGGATGACGACGCTCATCAGAAAAAAGTTTGTGTTGCTGTAGAGGAACTCATCTCCGGGCACGTAATTGAGGGCTTTTTGGCGGGAGAGTAGATCGAGCAGTTCGGATGTGGGGTGGATATCCTCGAAATTGCGCCCGGCGAGAAGCAGCAAGCCGAGGATATCGCGAAAGCCGCTGGTGTGATGGAGCATTTGGCGGAGGGTGATCGTCTTTCCGTAAGAAGGAAGCTCGGGAACGTACTTGCGGACGTCATCATCGAGCGAGAGGTAGCCTTGCTCGGCAGCTAGGACCACGCTGGCGGCAGTGAATTGTTTCGAGACGCTGCCCATGTAGAAAACGGCCTGAGTCGTGAGCGGCACGCCGAGTTCGAGGCTGGCGGTGCCGTACGCTTTTTTGTAGATGAACTCGCCGTCGCGCACGATGCCGAGCGCACAGCCTGGCGTATCGGGTTTGTTGTAGGCCGCAAAAACTTGATCCACTTTGCGGTCCAAGTCCGCGGCGTCCTGCTGGACGTCGGATGCGGCTGCAGCCAGCGAGCAAGCGGAACACAAAATGATGGCAGCGCGGTGGAAATTGGTCATTGGATTGAATTCCTCTCGATTTGTCGTGACAGCGGAGACTATATCCACGGGAAATTGAAAGCAAAGCCTTTTGCCACCCTCTAGCGGTCGGCAACTCATGGACCGTTGTCACGCTGGTCAGGCAAAAGAGAGGAAATGGGCAGCTTGGAGTTCGTGACGGCACCAGGGTTAGAAGGATGGTCAAAGCGTAGCGCAGCGACGTCTGACGTGCTTTTCTTGACCCGGACGCCGTGGCCGCGTGGCTTTCGCCGGACATGGCCGGCCTTCGACGCGCGCGACGGTGGCAGATTCCGGATGACGCTCACCTACCATGGCCCTCGGCATTCAACGGGCGGCACAACCACCGAGCCCACGGACACTTTCCTAGGGAGATTTGTCGCATTGGTGCCCTGCGAGAAGATTGTGGAAGTCCTTGAGTTGGAGTCGCAGGATCCGGCATTTCGAGGTGAGCTGAGACTTACCGCGAGCCTCGCCGACGCCGACGGTGGAAGCGAAATCACAATACTCACTCGGGACCTACCAACTGGAATCCCCAGCGAATACAACCTACTCGGCCGTAAGGAATCTCTCGAGAAGCTGGCTGCACTCCTCGAGTGATGCATGGCTCGGAAATGCGCCGCTTCCTGCTAGCGGACTTGGTTCGCAGAATCCGCATGGGCGGGGTAAGATAGTGCACTCTTGGGTGGATGAACTGACAGGACAACGCGAATGACTACACAAGCGAATGAACGGATGGAGAGGCCGCTGGAGGCCGTGGACGCGCAGATTGCTGGGTTGCTGCGCGAAGAGGCGCAGAGGCAGGCTACCGGACTGGAGTTGATTCCATCGGAAAACCTTGTTTCGGAAGCGGTGCTGGAGGCCATGGGGTCGATTTTTACGAACAAGTACGCGGAGGGGTATCCGGGGAAAAGGTATTACGGCGGGTGCGAATACGCGGATAAGGTGGAGCAGTTGGCGATCGACCGGGCGAAGGAGTTGTTTGGGGCCGAGCATGCCAATGTGCAGGCGCATTCGGGGACTTCGGCCAACATCGCGGTGTACATGGCCACTTTGCAGAAGGATGACGTGGTGCTGGGGATGAATCTTTCGCATGGCGGGCATTTGACGCATGGGCATCCTTTGAATTTTTCGGGGCGGATGTACAAGTTCATTGCCTACGGAGTGCGGAAAGAGGACGAGCGGATTGATTACGAGGAGATCGAGCGGCTGGCGCTAGAGCACAAGCCGAAGATGGTTGTGGCGGGGGCGAGCGCGTACTCGAGGATTATCGATTTTGAGCGGATTGCCAGGGCGGCGAAGTTGGCGGGGGCTCTGTTTTTTGTGGATATGGCGCACATCGCGGGGCTTGTTGCGGCGGGGGTGCATCCAAGTCCGGTGCCGCATGCGGATATCGTATCGACGACCACGCACAAGACTTTGCGCGGGCCGCGTGGAGGATTGGTTTTGTGCAAGGCGGCGTTTGCAAAAGAGTTGGACAAGCTGACGTTTCCGGGGACGCAAGGCGGACCTTTGGTACACACGATTGCAGCGAAGGCCGTGTGTTTGAAGGAAGCGATGGAGCCGAGCTTTGCGGTATACCAGAAGCAAGTCGTGGCCAATGCCAAGGCGCTGGCGGCGGCGATTGCCAAGCGCGGATTCCGGATTGTGACTGGCGGGACGGACAATCACGTGTTCTTGATCGAGGTGCACTCACGCGGGATAACCGGAAGTGATGCGGAGAAGGCGCTGGACCGCGCGGGGATCACCGTGAATAAGAATTCGATACCGTTCGATCCCCTGCCCCCGATGAAGGGAGGCGGCATCCGGTTGGGAAGCCCGTCGGTGACCACGCGTGGGATGCGGGAAGCGGAGATGGAGCAGATCGGCGAGTGGATTGGAGAGATTCTCTCGCACCTGGGAGATGCAGAAATCGAAAGGCGGGTGCGCAAGCAGGTTGCGGATTTCGCGTCGCGCTTCCCGATCTACGAGTCGCGGGTGCGAGGAACTTCACGCGCAGAACGCGCGCGTGGGTGATCGCCTCCATGAAGCAAGGAATCATTGAAGCAACATTCGAATTCGAAAAGTGGCTGGGCGCGCAGCTTCCGATCATCAGGCAAGATCTTCGGCTCAAACATCAATTCATGGCGGAAGCCGCGTTCCCGTTTTTCCGGGCGACCTTCTACCGATGGCTCCAGCTGTGGCCGGAAGTGTGTGGCGAACTCGCGAAAGCCCCCAAAGTTCTTGCTGTGGGCGATTTGCACATCGAAAATTTTGGGACTTGGCGGGACCTGGAGGGGCGGCTCATCTGGGGCGTGAACGATCTTGACGAAGTCTATCCGGCGTCATATGCCATGGACCTGGTGCGAGTTACGACCAGTGCCTATTTGGCGATCCTAGGAGAGCACTTGAGCATGCCGCGGCGCGAAGCGTCTGAAGCCATCGAAAAAGGCTACCGGGATTCGCTAACCGCGGGTGGGAAGCCATTCATTCTTGCGGAGGATAACCAGCGGCTGCGGCTGATGGCGCTGAGCAAGCTGCGCGATCCTGTTCACTTCTGGGGGAAGCTGACGCATCTGCCGCCCTTCACGGCAAAGGCGCCTGACGAAGTGCGGCGATTGCTGGAGGAATCGCTGCCCCCCAAGAGCGTGTATCAACTGAAAAAGCGAATCGCGGGGCTCGGCAGTTTGGGGCATCCCCGGATACTGGCGATTTCTTCAGCTGGAGGGGCTTTTATTGCGCGCGAAGCGAAAGCCATCCGGCCTTCGGCGTCGGTATGGCACAACAAGGCGTCGTCGACAGTGGTATATGGACCAAAGCTGGTGGCGAGCTGTTTGCGCGTACCGGATCCATTCGTTCGCTTTCAAAACAGATGGGTGGTACGGCGGTTGGCGCCAGACTGTTCGCGAATCGAACTGGTTTCGCTGACGGCAGAACGGGATGAAGCGCGCCTGCTGTATTCGATGGGATGGGAAACCGCTAACATGCACTTTGGCTCACCGCAGGGTATACCGCTGATCAAGCGGGACCTCTCGCAAAGGAAAAACCGATGGCTGCACAGAGCGGCCAAAGCGATGTGCAGGGCCACGCTAAGGGATTGGGAAGATTGGCGTAAGGGCTGGAAGAAGCTGACGAAATAGCGTGCCGCGCAAGATTTCGCGCTCGGCAGGCAGGCTTGCGGAGCTGACATTTCCGAAAGTGAAAAACGGGCGTATGGGAGGGATTTCGCCTACTGTACTTGACTCTGGCACTCCTACCTCAGTGCGGCTGACCTAAGACTGTCCCCGGGGTCAGTAGATTCCCATGTGAAGAGCGTGTAAGTTCAAGAAGGACTGGGATGGGAACCGAAAACGCGACGCCGCTCTTCGCTGTACCGAACACCAACTGGGTGAATGCGACATTTCTATGGTTGACCTCAAAGAGGCCAATCTCTCGGGTGACCGCGAAGCGGTCGACCCAGCCAAACCCGGCACCCGGGGCGGTCTGTGTCCTCATTCATGCAGTGCGTGGCGAGTTTCCTGCTTCCCGGGAAGTCCTATCCGTCACTCATCCTGAACAGCTTGGGAGCAACGAGGTGAAACAGCAATGATGGACACCGAAGCCTTCCGCGAATTCAAGACGGGGTTAACGCTGCTGCGAGACAACTATGCCATGAAAGCGTTGCCGCATATGAAGCGCGCAGCAGACCTTGATAAAAACAATCCGTACTACATGTCTTATTTGGGAGTGGTGCTGGCGCGCTCGGAACAGAAGTGGGGCGAAGCGGAGCGGCTGTGCGATGCGGCCGTGCGAATGAAGAGGAACCAGGCACAGCTGTATTTGAACCTGGCGGAAGTGTATGCGACAGCGGGGCGGCGGGATGAAGCTGTGGAAGCCTTGGAGTCCGGGCTGAAATTTGCGCGGCGAGACGTGCGCTTGACGATCGCCATGAACCGGCTTGCCGAGCGCCGGCCTCCGGTACTTACTTTCCTGACGCGGCGGAACCCTCTAAACCGGCAACTAGGAATACTGCGGCACAAGACGATGCAAATGTTCGGCCAAGAATAATCTCGACTTTTCTCTACCCCCATAACAAAAAGGGGCGGATGGCTTATCGCCACCTGCCTCATTTTTTTCTTTAATAATTTCCCAGCAAAATGAAGATTTCTCGGGCGTGTGCGCGATTTGGTTCTACCCTTGTTCTACCTTTTCTCGAATCGGGAGGGTGAACCGCGCCGTTCTACCTTTTTTTTGTGCCGGCTTCGATGGCGTTGGCACTCAATTCTTCTGCGAGAACTTTCTTGTGTAAGTCCGGACGGTCTTTGCGTAGACGGCGCAGCGCGGCTGAGGAAGTGTTGCCGGAGGGACGTTTTTCAGAAGGCTGAAAACAACTGTGTACATTGTCAACGGAGACTTTCTGCCGAAACTCCATCATCTGATCCAGTCGCACAGCAATTGCCAGCGGGCCCTGGGCGGCCCACTGACAGAGCTCTTCGAATTCCGCATCGGTGACGCAAATCAGGTCTGCGATCTGCTTAGGCGAGGCCTTCGTGTTAATCATGAAACGATACAAGCTGCGAGCTTCCTCTTCGGGCCGACCAACAACCCACTGCAAATTCTCCGCCGCATTTCCCGGGTGCTTCTGTTTCTCTTCGGGCTCTCGATGTTTTCGCCAGCAAGCTTGATGCCGGCGTTGGGACCGCGGGCTGCTGTCGCCGATCGGCGCGAGGATGGTAGCCATTTGTGGTAGAGTCCTCCTTAACTCCGCAACAAATCGAACATTCTCGGGCCGCCCTCGACGCGGCCCTTTTATTTTCTGCCGGTGAGTCTCCAGATCGCTCGACCGAATCCCTGTGCGAATTTTCTTTTGTGCTCGGCATCGTAGCCGCGGAACGTTTCGAGATCCTTGCGGTTGGGCCCACCCGGGTTATAAACCCTCGGCTGCCAGCCGCAGGCGTTGCACCTCACGGAGTCGGCCGCGACCAGGCGCATCGTTGCTTTCTCATGGCAGGAAGGGCAATCGCCGTGGTCTGCCGGGACCGGAGCGCGCTCGAGCACGACGTGCGCGTTTTCGTAGTCGGCTTTCTCCTGGTCGATGACGCCAAGCAAGTAATCGCGAAGGCCGAAGACGTAGAGCTTGGCGCGGTCGACGAGGCTGACGGCGCTGAATGGATCACCGTTACTCACGCGGTCTCCTTCCCATGTTGCCGGCGGCATAGTCGGCTCGGCTGAATGATGGCGCGTTCCACATCGCTAATTGGCAACCGCAAACAGCGCAGCGTCGGGCACCACCGAGCTCGCGGAACTGCTCGCCGTCGTTTGGACATGTTCCTGGGGGGAAGGCCTTTGGCGGCGGCTTTAGGTTCGCCCTGGGCTCCGCAGGCGCGGGAATTGGGGGTTGCGGCGGGGGTGTTGGCGGGGGTTCCGGCGCCGTTGCGGGCGGGGTTGCTATCGGCTGTTTCTTCGCGGCCTGGTAGACGGCGGCGGCTTCGTCGACGGAATCGAACACGCCCAGGTGGAGGCTCCGACCATCACGGAAAATGCGGCTCTGGTAGCGGCCTTTCCCTGCGCGTCGACGTCGTCGAGTTCCAGTGAGTGAGACGCCTTTGGGCAGCTTCGCCATCTTCATTTGCTATCGTTACCGGTACTGATGCCGGATTCGATCAGCGCCGGTCGAGCGTGTTCGCCTTTGCGCGATTGAGTGCCGGCCAGTCGAGCCAAAAGGCTTCGCCGTCGAGCAACAAATATTTGTATTTGTGACCCCGCCAGGTGCGGTACTGGCCGTGTTTGCGGATCCGGCCGGCGAACCACCGCCACGTCGTCACGCCGTTGAACCAGATGATGTAACTGTGCGGCGCGTTTTTGTACCTCGGCGAGGTTGCGGTCTTCCAAGGGGACTCCTTGATCGTTCTCCGCAGTTTGGTGAGCGTCTTGTCCGGTATTGCGGGGGCCTTTTTGTTACTCATATACTATATACCTCTCAGGTAAATAGTATACCATGCTGGCTGCCAGCCTGCAACCCTGGGGTAGAACGCCGGTAGCACCGCAGAGAAACTCGCGCTCGAAAGGGCCTAGAATCACGGCTTCCGTAAGTCTGGCCGTCTGGTTGCTGACCACACGCCAGAACTCTTCAGCCGTATTTGTTCCACGTCCCAAACGGCCCCGGAGTCATCGATGTCTTGTTCCAGTGCCCGCCGGCAGCAGTGTCGCGCCAAGTCGAGCCGATGCCGCATGTCGAGACGTTTATTGATTGAACGTCCACCGTCGGCGCTGTGCCCACCGTGACGCCGATGGGGTTCAGCGATTGCGCATACGTCGGCATCACTTGCGCCGTTGGAGCTCCTATGCCGCACAAATCGCAGACCGGCCCGCTTGGGCTGTCGGCGATCCAATGTCCGTTTTGAATTCTGGCCATGAGATTTTTCCTTTCGATAGATCCTTCAACGTCCACCGGGCCGGATGGGCCGGATGTAGAGAACGTCGGCGTTCGTGCCGATCGCGATGCCGATGACCTCGCCGGCCTGGAAGGGATTGCCATTCGGAGCGGGAATTTCAATCCAGAAGTCAGTAGCGGAATACGACTCTGCGAATAGGGCCTGACCGGCAGCCTGGCCCGCTGGCACGCCGCTGGTTCCTGACAGTTCACTCGCTCGCGTCACCCATTGAAACGTGAACGTGTGGGCGAGTGAGTAGATCCGGAATCCTTCACACGCACACGGTGCGGGAATGTTCACGGCGCTGCCGGTCATCGCAACTATCTGCCCCTGCATTGCTCCTCCTCCTCGGAAATTATTTCCCTGATGAGTTCTCTCGCATCTTCCCGGCGGCCGAAACTCAGAGCGTACAAAAAGCGGACTGCATCCGCGCGTTCCTGAGAATCGTTGTCGTCGAGCTCCATGGCGACGTCGAGCAACCGCTTTGCTGCGAGCTGTTCCCGCCGGCTCAATGGATCTTCACGATTTCCGAGCGGCCGTCCGCACGGACCAGTGTGTACGTGGCGCTGCCGAGGCAAGGATTGTCCACCAAAGAAACTTCCGATGGCTTGGCGATGTACCTCAGACACCCGGGAAACTCCGGGTCAGCGGTCATGCTGCCAACCTTTTCGCCGCCATGCGAAAAGCCGGTATAGACGCGCGTCAAGACTTTCTCCCACGCGGCGGCGTCCACGATTTTGAATCCCATCCAAATTTGCCGGTCTTTTGGACGCGGATCGAAAGCGATGGCTTTGCCGACCGCCGAGAGTTGGTGCATCTCGCGGAGATTGCCGAACGATTCACCACCAGTGGCCTTTCTGAACTGATCGACCCATTCCTGATAGAACGGCAGAGACTTTTCGAAGTCGCAAACTTCGCCGTCTTTGTCCGGCTTCTGCTCCGTGACAATGCCCCACACTTCGCGCCGGAGCTCGTCGACCTTCGCGAACGGAGTGCGCTTGTTCAGGATGGCTCCGCTGATGGTCTTTTGAAGCGTCGCGATCGATGGCGACGCCGCGGCCGCCTTCTGAAAAGCAGCCAAAAATCCTTGGCCGCTTGCGAGCATGTAATCGAACTCGCGCCGATCGAGGCCGGTCGGCGCTTCCAGAATCGCCCGGTGCTCCGCCGACAACGGACCGACAACGATGGGCTCGGCCTTCGGTGCGCCCATCCTTTCCTCCAGGCTCTGTGCGGGAAAATCGGTTTTGAGCTCGAACTCATTTCCTTGGTTGTCTCTGTGAATCATGGCCTTCCTTTCTAAAAAACTGTCTGACACTGATTGCAGCGATGCTGGCCGTTGCCGGCGCGAACCGTCGCTAGCGAGCTGCACGATGGACATGCCGGCAGAGCGAGCTGCAAATTAAATTCAGCGGAACACGAACGGCAGTGGCCGCGTCCGTGTCCTACGACTTCGCAGGCCTTGCCGCACTGCGGGCAGACGGCGATGTACTCCGCGTCGCGCATCGATGCGGACATCATCACGCTTGAGGTCATGCAATCTCCGCGTGGCGGCGAATCGCGTCTTGGTGTGCTTCTACTTTGCGGGCGAGAAACTGATAAAGCTTCTGCCGCTCCCAATCGATCTGTGCGTTCGACACCAATCCGGTCGTGATGCGATGCGCGAGCCCACCACCTGGAGATGGCTCATAGTGGCGCGTTTCGAATTCCCTGATTTGCTGCTGGGTGGATTTGACCTCGAGGTCCGCGGCCAAACAAGCGGCGCGGCGGGCGATTCTTTCTCGATCGATTGAGAACTGCGGAACTGGCGGATCCGGAGTTTTCGCTTTCCAGAATGTCAGCATTTCACCTCCTTCGGTAGCACGGCGGTAGAACTTGCCAGCAGCCCTCCGACGAAAACACCGTGATTGCGCGGCGTTTGTGGCCTTGACCTTCTGGCTGCCAGCCACACGACCGATCTCAAAAGCGAAGGAAGCGGTGAATTTAATCCGGACCCGCTCCCTTCGCACACCGCACCAAAGGCGCGGGACGACGTACATGCTCCCGGTCATGGTTGACACGCACGCCATCACGCTTCGGGGTTACAGCAGCCCCGTCCCCGAACTCGAAAAAAACTTTCAGGGCGGCGAGGGAGGAACCCGGTCAGAGGAACCTGCGTACGGCCGCCCGTCTTCTCGCGCGCGCATCGAAGAAGCACGCGCGAAACTCTGGTGGTGACAGATGGTGACAGTTGAGCCAGCAAACGAAGTGTCACCACTCTTTCTATAGAGAGGGAGAGAGCAACGTACTCCCATATAGAGAAAGGACTTATTTTTGAAGTGTCACCAAGTGTCACCATGAAGGACACCCCTATAAATGGGTGGGGTCTCCCTCTCTTAAAGGGAAGTGGTGACACTTCGCGGAATAAGATCATTCCGGCTCCACGTCGCTGCGCTCTGGCACCAGGCGTACCAGCACTTCGCGCCCGATTTTTTGAATATCAACGTCGCCATTCGCGTGCAACACACTCAAGGCTCTCTCGGCGATGCTTGGACCTACGCGGTACGCGTGGATGGTCCTCAGCATCTCGCGCTTCGAAACGAACTTGCCGCCATAGCGCGAGAGGTAGTCGAGAATTTTGTAGGCGATTTTCCCTTCGAAGTTTTCACCGGGATTCGGTTTGAGCAGTCGCCGAATGCGTGTTTGGTAGCGTGCCAGTTCGCGTGCGGGTCCAAGATCGCGCGCAGTGAGCTGCTTGCGGCCGTCGAATGATGCACAAACGACGGCGACGCGGAGGGCAAGCTCGACGACGCGGGGCTCCAGCTCCGGATCTTCGGCGCGCCACTCCGCTTTTTGCGCCCACACGTCGGGATGGATGCTGACGCTCGAAGGCTCCGCGTCAGTGATCTCTGCGACGCCGTCGAAAGGGACGTACTCGAAAGTAAAACCGCCCGGGCAGGCGCCGAAGAGAAAGCGGTCATACAAGCCGGCCATTGACGCAACGCCAAACGCTTCCTCGAATTTATCGCCGTCGAGCAACCCGCCCAGAATCGACAAGGAAGCGTGGAACGTGGCGGACTGGCCGCGGCCCATCAAGACTTCGAATTTGTCAGCGTAGAACGAACGGCAGAGGACATAGGTGAAGCTCGCGTTCTGGATTTGCGCCTTCGCGAGCAGGTGTCCGAGTTCATCGGGAGAAAACAACCGCGGATTGCCGGCCGCATCCTGACATTTGCGAATCAAACCCTCTGCGCTTCCCGCCAGCACGTCCAAGAGCTGCGGAGAAGAGATGCCCAAAAGTTTTTGCGCCCACTCGATGGCGCTGGATTTTCCACTGTGAATCGGGCCGACAAGTGCGGAGAACAAATTCGGCCGGGCATTTTCACATCGCGGAACAAGAACAGATGCCGCCGTGACGAGTGCAAGGTACCCGTATGAAAGTGGGAATCTGGACATGCGCCGTGAGAAAATTTCTCCGAGTCGTCCATCCAGACAGGAGTCAGGCGCATCCTGCAGGAGCACTTCTTCGATGGGTGTGTCGATAGATTCTTTCGCGGATTCGTAATCTTGTTTTGCTTCGTCAAGAATACGCTGGGCTTCGTCGAGGAACTGTTTTGGATCGGCTGGCGGACTGTCTTTCGGCCAAATGTTTTTAATTCGGTCAAGCCCTTGCGCGTTCAAAGTTCCGTCACTATGCGAGGGCGAACGTTCTGGCGGCGACATAGAAAACACTCTTCCCATGTCGCCCCCCGGCACCAACTGACTTCGTCAGTCAGCCTTGACCGGGCGGAGGGCGAGGATCGTTTTTTCACTTCCCGGTTCAACCGGGGTACAACCGGCGCTAACCGCACGCCGAAAAATCAATCAGGGTGCTGAAACCGGCGATTTGACCCGCTGGCTCTGAACCATCCGCCCCACTTTAGGTGGGACACCCTGGCAGCCGAGCGGATCTTCGGGAGGATTCCTCCGACCGTGGTCCTTCCGAGGCTTCCCGCACGCGGTGCAGTTCCCGCCCATTGCGCGCTCGATCATCACACTCACCGGCGAGCGCGGCGGCGGCCACGGGTCGGAGTCGCGGGAGCAACGTTGACGCTCCTGTCATCCATCCACTTCACGAGCTGCGATCGCTTGAAGCGGACAGACCGTCCGATTTTAATGAAGGGAATGCCGTGACGGCGCTGGGACACAAATTTCCGCAACGTTTGCGGCGCGAACTTCGTCAGCTCAGACGCGCCAGCGTACTTCAGAACCTCGTCCCCGCCAGTCATAGTGACCTCCATCAACAAGCGAATATGAGTGGAACACAGCGGGCCAGGTATGTGTCAACGCGGAAAAGTCGGGCGGATTTCCTTACTCTTTTTTCAGCGGGCGGTGTTTCTCGCGCTCCCAGGCATCGAAGACAGATTGCCTGGTCAAATCCATCAGTTCCCCGACCTGCTTGCAGGCGGGCGTGATTCGAAGCCCCTTCTCCCTCACGAAGTACTCCACAGCGACAAAACAGGCCATATCGTTAGCGCGTTGCCTTCCGATCTCTCCGGCGCGCGCGTGCCGCCCCCGCTTTGTCGGTGCCTTGCGCTCGCGAAGGAGCTCCCCCGCAATATTGGCTGGCAATGGAATATCTAATCGGACGTGTGCTTCAACCAAGCGCCACAAAGGCTCGCTCGACGCGGTGTCTGCAATTAATTCCGCGAGTAGTTTCCTTGCCGACCGCGACTTCGCGAGATGAAGACAGTCGGACTCAAGGTCCCGCTCAGAATCAACGTCCGGCTTGCTACGCACGGCCGGCCGTCGCTTGACGCGGCCGCCGTTTCATCGACCGCGACATTGACGAAACCGCCGACGTGACGCTCTCGCGAACGTTCTCCAGCTGCAGCTGCGCATAGATTTTGGTCGCTTCCAAACTTTGGTGGCCCAAAGATTCGCCGATGACCGTGAGGCTGCGGCCTTGCTGTGCCTGCACGCTTCCAAGAGTTCGCCGAAGGTCATGCTGCCGGAGATCCTCGATGCCGGCGCGCTTGATCAGTTCCTTCCACCGAGCCTTGAAATCGACAACGTGGCCAGATTTGCCGCAACCAGGAAAAACCCATTTCTCATTTTCGGTGCGCCACTTCAATCGGCTTTTCAGAATCGCAATGGCCTCAACGGTCAAAGGCACGGTATAAGGCACACCGCTTTTTGTGGTATCAGGAATCCGCCACTCGTGGTCGTCGAACGGTAGGACAGCAGCCCATTCCATGGACAACACGTCGCTCTTACGTGCTCCAGTCCACAAACTCAAAGCCACAAAATCTTGAACGTCTCCATTCGGTTCGGTGTCCAACGCACGGCCCAGCCGCGCCAGCTCTTCGCTATTCAAAAACCTGCGGCGCTTCGGTTCCCGGAATAGTTTGATTTTCGAAGCCGGGTTTTCACCAACCCACATCTCCGACTGTTTGGCCCAGAAAAAGGCCGCGCGGACTAGCTGAACAACGCGGTTCGCCTGGTGGTGACACGGCGAGCCATTCCGGTTTAGCCGCGCGCCGATCTCCGCGTGCAGGTCCTTCACCGTCTTGCTCTGAATGGAGCCGACCTTCCGATTCTTCCACGCGGACAAGTAGGCATCGCGCAGCCATTCCGCCCGGTAGACCGCCCTCTCCGGCTTGCGGCTGTTCTGCTTCAGATGGCGTTCGATGTAACCGGCGAGCAGCTCGCCGAATGTCGGCTCGTCTGGTTTTTTGTCAATCGGCGAGGGCCCGGTGTGGCCGTCCATCTTCCACCGCGCCAAGGCGGCATTGAGTTCCTGGGCCTTCGCGCGAGCGGTCTCCAAATCCAGGTCAGGAAATGCGCCGATTGTCGTTCTCTTCGGGAATCCCTGGACCTTCATCAGATGGAACCAGGTTCGAGCCCCTGACGGATGGACAACGATTCCCAGGTGTCGCACGTCGCCATCAAATACGTTGTAGCGTTTGTCCTTCGATGGAAGGGATTCGAGAGAGCGTGTGGTGAGTTTGGTTTTACTCATGTTCTCCTTTTTGGGGTTGAACGGCGGTACAACCGTCGACAACCGTAGTCAAACCGCGAGGAGACCCTATCCCAAGTGATAGAAAATGTACACAGTTATCTACAACCGGCAACCAGAAGGAAAGAAGGGGCGGATGGCTTATCGCCGTCCGCCCCTTTTTGCTTTTGAACTCCAGTTGCTGCGGCCTACCAGACCGAGTTGGAAAAGCCCGGTTCGGAAGGTTGCTGCACACCCATTTCCATGAGGATTTTCAGACCGATGCCGAACATGCCGGTGGACAGAGGATTTCTGCGAACGACTTCGGCGAGGTATTCGCGGTTCAGCGACATAGGAGCCTGGGAATAAGGCAAAGTCACAAAAAGGCGCATGCCGATTTCGTAGCCCGGCTCGCTGGTCTGGAAGTAAACGCCACTGCGAGAAACGCTGAGGGTTCCGCGCATGTCGTCGAAGTGCTCCTTCTCTGGATCGGAAGGACGAATGCGCATGAGCTGGGTGATTTTGCAGCGGCGCGTGCCGCGGCGTTCCTGAGCTGCTGGTTTCGAAGTGCTAGTGCCGCCTGTGGTGGATGTCTTTCCCATGATGTCTTGCCGGGTCTCCATAAATGCCTCGCCTCTCGCCGAAGGGACGCTTCTACGGAAAGTGTAAGGCCTGTGAACAGCAAAACCTATAGCGGAGACGTACCTGTCGAGGAGTAGAACGCGCCCATAAGAGATGATAGTACGGAAGTACTCGAAAAGGAAGGGAGGGGAAGAGTTCTGTTGCTAAAGAGAAGAATAAGAAGGATTTATAATGGGGAGTTCCGAAAGTGAAGTGGCGCATGGGATTAGTACCATTCTGGGACTCTCGAGGAATACGGTCCCCACGAAGTCCGGCCCTAAGAGATAGATACAATAGGAGATATTTCGGGACCGGACGAGGAAGGATAAAGAGGAGTGCGGCTAGAGAATTGCAGAAGCTGTGTGCCGGCCGCGATTAGGGATTCCCCGATGGGAACGTCTCGCGGGGGTGAAGCACAAGTCTCTGGAGGAAATTCCACCATGAATACAGCGGTGCGCCGAACTGCCGTATTGCCCGGGAGTGCTCAACGCCATGAACTCGAGCGGGGAGAACGGCGGGGGAGTCTGGCAGCGACAGAAGAGCAGGCCCGCAATAGAACAAACGGAGAACCCCAGCGAAGGGCGCGCGTGTACATTGCCGCGGAAAATCGGCTGTTGCGTGAAGCCCTGTCGCGGACGTTGACAAGGCAAGAGGACATCGATGTCGTGGGATTGCACTGCACGGGGCCGTTTCGAGTGGAAGGATTGATCGAGGAGAAAGTGGATATCTTGCTGCTGACGTCGCGCGGGAGTCTGGCAGAAGACATTTTCGTGATTCGGCAGGCGCGATTGACGGCGCCAACCGTGCGAATTTTGCTGGTGGGAATGACGGAAGACGAGACAGATTTTTTTCAGTACGTGCGAGCGGGAGTCAGAGGGTACCTGCCAAGAGACGCCTCGGCGGAGGATGTCCTGGAAGCCATGAAAGCGGTGCATGCGGGCGGCGCGGTGTGCCCCGGGTCACTGTGCGCATTGTTGTTCCGGTTCTTTGAGCGCGAGGCTACTTCGGTACACTCAGCGAGCATTCACCCGAGGCTGGGCTTGACGCGGCGGGAACAGCAAATCGTCCCTCTGATCGCCCAGGGACTGACGAACAAGGAAATTGCCAACCACTTCTGCTTGTCGGAACAGACGGTGAAAAACCATCTTTATCGCATGAAGCGTAAAGTCGGAGCCGACGACCGGTTTGGGATTGTGCATCTTTGCCGCACGCAAGGATTCTTGGTTTAGCGGATTAGTCCGATATTTCTGATTGCTTTTCTCGGACAGGCACTCTTGCCTGTCGTCCGTCTCTTCGAGTGCTCATTTGACGTACTCCTCGCCATTCATGGCCAGGATTCCGACGGCGAATGAGATTCGCATGGTCGCTTCGGCGGGTTCCTGCTTCATCAGCCTAACAGCGCCGCATCTCCACAGGCTTCACATTGGGCCTTGCCCGGCCCTAGGTCCATGTTTCAGGACGCGGCCTTATATCCCCGGCCTGAAGTGCCGGGGCTGTACGGCCCAGTTTGGTAAGCGCGCTGTCAAGAATGGGTGTGCTCCCAGCAGCTTGCCGTTCCTACCTACAGGTGACTTCTTTCTACCGTTTATGCGATTCTCTTCCTCGACAAAACGCGAGGAATGCCCATGCTCAAAAAATTCAAAGACTTGACTGAGAGAGAGATCCTGGCGCTGGCGATTGCGTCGGAAGAGGAAGACGGGCGTATCTACGGCGAATTTGCGGACGCCTTGCGGGAGACTTATCCGGCGACGGCGAAAATGTTTGAAGAGATGCGCGAGGAAGAAGTGGTGCATCGGGACCGGCTGCTGGCCATGTTCCGGCAGCGGTTTGGGGACCACATACCTTTAATCCGGCGCGAAAACGTGAAGGGGTTCTTGCAGCGTAGACCCACGTGGCTGGTGCGGCCACTGGGCGTGAACGTGGCCAGGAAGCAAGCGAAGGTCATGGAGATGGAAGCAGCTCGTTTCTATTCGCGGTCCGTCAGCCGCATCACGGACGCCCCTACGCGGGAACTGCTGAATAAGCTGGCGGATGAAGAGCGGAAGCACTCCGCTACGGCAGACGGCCTCCAAGAAAAACATTTGACGGAGCCTGCGCGCGCCGAGGAAGCCGAATCGCATCGCAAGTTGATCCTCCTGCAAATCGTGCAGCCGGGGCTTGCGGGGTTAATGGATGGATCGGTGTCGACGTTGGCACCGCTGTTTGCGGCGGCATTCGCCACGCACCAGAGCTGGGACGCATTTCGCGTGGGGCTTGCGGCTTCGATAGGCGCGGGTATCTCCATGGCCTTTTCGGAGGGGCTCTCCGACGATGGATCGTTAACGGGGCGAGGGTCGCCGTGGTTGCGCGGGACGGTGACGGGCCTGATGACCACAGCCGGCGGAATCGGACACACCCTTCCGTTTCTGATCGCCAATTTTCACATCGCGACGATTGTTGCGGTGGTTGTCGTGTGCATCGAGCTGGCGATCATCAGCTACATCCGACACCGCTACATGGACACGCCGTTTTTGCAGGCGGCGTTTCAGGTGATTGTCGGGGGAGTGCTGGTTTTCTTCACGGGATACCTGATCGGCAGTTCGTAGAGGATCTGGCCATGCGCCAGGGAGGAGGGCGGTGGCAGAGGAGCCAAGATCGAATCCGAGCTTTTTATTAATTCAGACAGATACCAAGTTGTTGTATAAAAGTGTTGACATAGGTCGCCCCCTTCCTTATTCTCCGAACATTTCCCGCCCGTCTCTTGATCCAGCAAGAATTGGGGCAAGAGATGAGACGTCTCCGTCATAGAGCAAGCCGATGTGGAAACTTCCTTTCTTGGTCGCGACGCTGAAACTCTCCGAGGAGCGATCCCCAACGGTCAGGCAGGGCAACACTCTGCCTGCTGGACGGAGTTGTGCGGGCTGCCGTGTGAACCATGGCTAACTGAAACGGGCTAACTGAAACGGGCTAACTGAAACGGGCTAACTGAAACGTTTGAAGAGGAAAGGTAAGAGGAGGCAAACATGTCATTGATCCAAGTAGGTTTGGTAGACAAGACGAAGGCGATAGATCCCGAATTGATGCAGGCGGTTGCCGCCGCGCTGACGATTCAGGTGACCAGAGACCTGCCGCAGTTCTGGAATGTGCAGGCGACCGTAACGTATGAACCGAATGCGAGCAAAATACCGGCCGGGGTTTGGCCCGTATTTCTGGTAAAGACGCTGCCGCCCGGCGAAGGCGGTTTCCATTTGGATCAGCACAACCAACCGTACGCTAAGGTGATCGCTTCGCCGGGGAGCGATGAGTGGACGATAGATGCGAGCCACGAGACGCTCGAAATGCTGGTAGACCCGAACGGGAACCGGCTGCAGCCTTCGACTTCCATCCAGATTGAGAATGGAAAGATCGTGGATGGCACGGGACAGTTCGGCTATTTGGTGGAGGCCTGCGACCCGTGCGAAGCGGACAATTACGCGTATCCGATCCAGGGAGTCGCGGTATCGGATTTTCTGACGCCGCATTTTTATGATCCGGTGGTCACGCCGGGGACGCGCTACAGCTTTACCGGGGCCATCAAGGCGCCACGGCAGATCCTGCCGGGCGGATATATCTCGTGGGTGAACCAGCAGACCAACGAGATGCAGCAACTGCTTTGGGTGGATCCCACCAAGGCGCCGAAAATTGTCAACCTGGGGCCGGCATCAGGCGCCAGTCTGCGCGAATGGGTGGACAACTATATGGCCGAGGCCGCGGGAAAAACAACAGTCCGTGCCAACAGGCACGCCCTGAATGAAGAGTTGATGGCGCATTGCAAGGCCAAACGAGCGAGCCTGGACGTTATTTCACAGGCGAGAGCCAAACTGTACGACGAACCGAAGCGCCGTTCCGCCGGCGTGAAGTGATGGTGCCGGGAGCTTAACGAGAAACGAAGTGTCCAGTGGCCCTGCCGTTGGTTTTTTGAGCGGCGGGGCCCTTTTGTGTCTGTGCGGGTATTTCGCCCTTGTAGCGAGTAGCTTTTCGGGCAGCGCCAGCAGGTGGGACTAATCGGCCTGGGCCGCAACGGGAGCGGGTGCTTGGCCGTGCTTGCGAGCGCCCTGAAGCCATGACTGCAGGCGGTCCATGTAGATGTAGACGATCGGCGTGGTGAAGAGCGTGAGCATTTGGCTGACGATCAGGCCGCCGATGATGGTGATGCCCAGTGGACGGCGCAGCTCGGAGCCGACGCCATGGCCAAGGGCAAGTGGCAGTGCACCGAAGAGCGCGGCCATAGTGGTCATCAGGATGGGTCGAAAGCGCAGTATGCAGGCCCTGTAAATTGCCTCCAACGGCGGAATTTTTTCCTCGCGCTCGAGCTGCACGGCAAAATCAATCATGAGAATGGCGTTTTTCTTAACGATACCGATCAGGAGGATGATGCCGATAAGGGCAATCATGTTCAAATCGGAGCCCGCTGCTTTAATGGCGAGAATGGCGCCGATGCCGGCAGAGGGAATAGTGGAAAGAATGGTGATGGGGTGGATGAAACTTTCATAGAGGATGCCGAGGACGATGTAAACAGCGACGAGAGCGGTGATGATCAGAAAGAGTTGCGAAGCGCGGGAGTCTTGAAAGGCCTGTGCGGTGCCCTGGAAAGTTGCATGGACGGTAGCCGGAACGCCGATTTCGCGAGTAGCTTCTTCGATATGCTGAACGGCGGGGCCGAGAGAGGCTCCCGGAGCAAGATTGAAAGAGAGCGTGATGGCGGGAAAAATGCCCTGGTGATTGACAGATAAAGCGGTGTTGGAGGGTTCGTAGTGAGCGAAGGCGCTGAGCGGGACAAGGTTACCGGCAACGGCGGGCACATAAATGGATTTAAGGGCGGCGGGATCCTGCTGAGCGCTGGGCATGACTTCCAGCACAACGTGGTACTGGTTGAGTCCCTTATAAATGGTGGACACCTGGCGCTGGCCGAAAGCGTCGCTGAGAGTGTTGTCAATCGTGGACATGGAGACGCCGAGGCGGCCAGCGGTATCACGATCAATGACGAGAGAAGTTTCGAGGCCGTGCATCTGCTGGTCGGAATTGACGTCGCGAAGTTCGGGAATCTTGGCTAGTCTGGCCTGAAGAAGCGGAGCCCAGTGAGTGAGATCGTCGAGATTGTCCGCTTGCAACGTGTATTGGTATTGAGCGGCACTGCCGCGACCGCCGACGGAGAGATCCTGCACGGATTGCAGATAGAGAACAGCACCTGGAACCTTCGAGGTAGCTTTGCGGATGCGGGCGATGACTTCATCGGCGCTGAGCTTTCGTTCATTTAAGGGCTTGAGCTGGCTGAACATGCGGGCGGTACTGCCGCCGCTGCCGCCGCCGGTGAAGGCGGTTACGGTGTCAATGGCCGGATCCTTCATCACGATGTCATTAAAAGCGCGCATCTTCGCTGACATGGCCGCAAAGGATAAGTCCTGATCGCCTTGGATGCTGCCGTTGAGGCGGCCGGTGTCCTGTTGCGGGAAGAAACCGGAATTGACGTGGAAGAACAAGTAGGCGCAGAGAACCGCGGTGAGGAAAGTCATGCCCAGAATCAGCAACTGACGGCGGAGAACCCACTTTAGGGAGGTATCGTAGACGCGAAGGAACCAGTTAAAGGCGTTTTCAAAGAAATTGTAGATCCAGTTGTGGCGTCCGGATTCATGCTTCAGGAAACGCGCGCACATCATGGGCGTGGTGGTGAGAGAAACGAAGAGGGAGACACCGATAGCGACACTGAGGACTACGGCAAATTCGCGGAAAAGGCGGCCGACGATGCCGGCCATCATGAGAATCGGGATGAAAACGGCGACGAGCGAAGTGCTCATGGAGAGCACGGTGAACCCGATTTCGCTGGAGCCCTTCAAGGCGGCGTCGAAAGGCTTCATGCCGTTTTCGATGTGACGCGTGATGTTTTCAATGACCACGATGGCGTCATCCACGACGAAGCCTGTGCAGATCGTCAGAGCCATGAGGGAGAGATTGTCCAAGCTGTAGTTGCACAGATACATGATGCCGAAAGTGCCGATGAGAGAGAGCGGAACGGCGACGCTGGGGATGATGGTGGCCCAGGTATTCCGGAGAAAAGCGAATACCACGAGGATCACGAGGGCGATAGAAATGATGAGGGTAATTTCGACGTCGTGCACGGAAGCGCGGATGGTGGTGCTGCGATCGACGGCGATGCTCAGATGGAGAGAGGGAGAGATGGAAGCGCGGAGCACAGGAAGGATGGCGCTAATACGGTCGACCGTCTCGATCATATTGGCGGCGGGCTGGCGGAAGATCGCGAGGAGCACGGAACGCTTTCCGCCAGAGAGTCCCAAATTGCGAGTGTCGGCGACGGAATCAACGACTTCTCCGATGTCCTGAAGCCGGACGGGGGCGCCTTTATGGCCAGCGACGATTAGAGGCTGGTATTCGTAGGCTTTGAAGAGCTGGTCAGTGTCGCCGACACTCCAGGTCTTCTGGCTATCGGAAAGGGCGCCTTTAGCAAGATTGGCGTTGGCCGATTGGAGCGACGCGCGAACGGTCTCGAGACTGATGCCATAGCTATTGAGTTGATAAGGGTTGGCTTCGACGCGAACGGCGGGGCTGGCACTTCCCCAAGTAAAAACCTGGCCCACGCCTTCTACTTGAGCGAGTTTCTGGGCCAGGATGGAATCGGCCGCGTCGTAGATTTCAGCAGGCGGAATATTATCCGAAGTCAGAGCGAGGATGAGGATCGGTGCGTCCGCCGGATTGACCTTACGATAGGTCGGCTGGCCGGGGAGGTCGGCCGGCAGCTGGCTGCGCGCGGCATTGATGCTGGCTTGCACATCACGAGCGGCGGCGTTGATATCGCGATTGAGATCGAACTGCATCGTGATATTGGTGGAACCGAGGCCGCTCGAGGAGGTCATTTGCGTGACACCGGCAATGCGGCCGAACTGGCGTTCGAGCGGAGTGGCGACGGCGGAGGCCATCGTTTCCGGACTGGCGCCGGGCAGGTTGGCCCCAACGGAGATGGTGGGGAAATCTACCTGGGGGAGAGGAGACACGGGAAGAAAACGAAAAGCCACGACGCCGGAGAGAAAGATCGCGACGGTGATCAGCGAAGTGGCCACGGGGCGACGGATGAACGGAGCGGAAAAGTTGGCGGAGGAGGTCATCGCTTAGTCTCCGTGGGCCGGCTGCTCGACGGGATTGCCGACGCGAGCTTCGAAACGGTGAGCGAGCCAATCGAACGCGAGATAGACGACTGGCGTGGTGTAAAGCGTGAGCAACTGGCTGAGGATGAGCCCGCCGACGATGGTGATGCCGAGAGGACGGCGCAGTTCGGAGCCCACGCCGCTGCCGATGGCCAGCGGCAAGGCACCCAGGAGCGCGGCCATGGTGGTCATCATGATGGGACGGAAGCGCAGGAGGCACGCTTCGTAAATAGCGTCGAGCGGGGCCTTGCCTTCCTTGCGCTCAGCTTCGAGAGCGAAGTCAATCATCATGATGGCGTTTTTCTTGACGATACCGATCAGAAGAATGATGCCGATCAGGGCAATGACGCTGAACTCCATGCGGAAAAGGAGCAAAGCAAGGATAGCGCCGACGCCGGCGGAAGGAAGCGTGGAGAGAATAGTGACGGGGTGGATATAGCTCTCGTACAGGACGCCGAGGACGATGTAGACGGTGACGAGGGCGGCCAGGATAAGAATCGGCTCGTTGGCGAGCGAGTTGAGAAAGGCCGCTGCAGTGCCTTGAAAGGTCGCCTGAATGCTGGCGGGCATATTCAAATCAGCTTTGGCTTTGTTGATGGCGTCTACGGCGTCGCCGAGAGCCGCGCCGGGGGCCAAGTTGAAGGAGATAGTGACGACGGGAAATTGTCCTTGATGGTTGATGACCAGTGCGGTGGCACCGGGCTCGAAGCGCGTGAAGGCACTGAGAGGAACTTGCGTATTGGGAGCCGAAGTGATGTTCGCTTGCGCGGCTGAGGAAATGTTCACGGTGGATCCGGAATTCGCCTGCTGAAGGCTGGAAGATTTGACGTAGATGTTTTTCAGAGCATCCGGATTCTGCTGGAACTGGGGGTCGACTTCCATGACCACGTGATATTGGTTGAGCTGGGTAAAGATGGTAGAGACTTGGCGCTGGCCGAAGGCGTCGTACAGCGTGTTGTCAATGTCCGCGGGCAGAACGCCGAGGCGGGAGGCGGTGTCGCGGTCAATGGTGAGAGTGGCGAGCAGGCCCTGGTTCAACTGGTCGCTGGCGACGTCGCGAACGTCGGGGAGAGAGCTGAGTTTGTCGATGAAACGGGGCGTCCAGTAGGCCAGTTCTTTGGCGTCAACGTCCTCCAGGCTGTATTGAAATTGGGTGCGGCTGACGCGGTCTTCCACGGTGAGATCTTGAACAGGTTGCATGAAGAGCGAGATGCCGTCGACTTTGGCGAGTTCGGGCTGGAGGCGGCGGATGACATCGGAAGCGTTGGCGTCGCGTTGCGCTAGCGGCTTTAGATTGATTTGAATACGGCCGCTGTTGAGCGTGGTGTTGGTGCCATCGATGCCGATGAAGGAGGAGAGGCTCTCGACGGCATGGTCGTTTAGAATGACGTCGGCGAGCGCTTGCTGGTGCTGGGCCATGGCAGCGAAAGAAGTGTTCTGCGCGCCTTCGGAAACGCCCAAAATGATGCCGGTGTCTTGGACGGGAAAGAAGCCTTTGGGAACGTAAATATAGAGCAGGATGGTGCCGACAAGGGTACCAATGGTGACGAGAAGTGTGATCTTGCGGTACTGCAGGACAAATTTCAGGGTGCGTCCGTAGAAGGCGATGACGGAATTAAAGGCATATTCGGATTTGCGAAAAAACCAGCCCTGGTCTTCTTCCCTCTGATGACGAAGAAGTTTCGCGCACATCATAGGAGTCAGGGTGAGAGAGACGAAGGCAGAAATAAGAATGGTGATAGCGAGAGTGATAGCGAATTCGCGGAAGAGACGGCCCACGATATCAGCCATGAACAGCAGAGGAATGAGCACAGCGATGAGAGAGACGGTAAGCGAAATAATCGTAAAGCCGATCTGCTCGGAACCTTTCAGCGCAGCCTCCAAAGGAGATTCGCCTTCTTCGATGTATCGGCTGATGTTTTCGATCATGACGATGGCGTCGTCGACGACGAAGCCGGTGGAAATGGTGAGGGCCATGAGGGAGAGGTTGTTGAGGCTGTAGCCGAGTAGATACATCACGCCAAAAGTGCCGACAATCGAGAGGGGCACAGCCAGCGCCGGAATGACGGTAGCGCGGAGGCTGCGAAGAAAAAGGAAAATGACCATGACCACCAGGGCGATGGTCAGTACCAGAGTGAATTCGACGTCTTCGACGGAGGCGCGAATAGTGCTGGTGCGGTCGGTGAGAATATCGATCTTCACCGAGGCAGGCAGCGCGGCCTGAAGCTGCGGAAGGAGTTTTTCGATGCGATCAACGACAGCGATGATGTTAGCGCCGGGTTGGCGCTGGATATTCAGAATCACAGCAGGCTTTTTGTTGGCCCAGGCGGCTTGTTTGGTGTTTTCCGTGCCGTCGAAAACGGCGGCGACATCCGTCAACCGGACCGGAGCGCCATTGCGATAGGCCACGATGATGGGTTTGTAGCTGTCGCTGGAGATGAGCTGGTCGTTGGCGCCGATGGTGTAGGCCTGATGAGGGCCATCGAAGGTGCCTTTGGCTTGATCGACGTTTGCCGCGCTAAGCGCAGTGCGTAAATCTTCCAAACTCAGGCCATAGGAAGCGAGCGCGGTGGGATTGGCCTGGATGCGGACGGCGGGACGCTGGCCACCACTGATGCTGACGAGGCCCACACCTGTCAGCTGCGAGATTTTCTGAGCGAGCGTCGTGTCTGTAAGGTCTTCGACCTTGGAAAGCGGCAATGAATCTGAAGTGAGAGAAAGTGTGAGGATGGGGGCGTCGGCAGGATTGATTTTGCTGTAGATAGGGGGATTCGGGAGCCCTTGCGGGAGAAGATTGGAAGCGCCGTTGATGGACGCTTGGACTTCTTGCTCGGCAATGTCGATGTTGAGATCGAGATTGAATTGCAGCGTGATGATGGAGCTACCAAAGGAGCTCGAAGAGGTCATCTGGTTGAGGCCGGGTATTTGGCCGAACTGGCGTTCGAGCGGAGCGGTGACGGAAGAAGCCATGACGTCCGGGCTGGCTCCTGGATAGAAGGTCTGGATCTGAATGGTCGGATAGTCGACCTGGGGAAGCGCAGAGACAGGAAGCTGGCGGTAGGCTACGAAGCCGACGAGCAGCACGCCGACCATCAAGAGGGTGGTCGCGACAGGCCGCAAAATGAACGGCCGGGACGGACTCATCGAGCCTTTCCTCCGGACTGGGTACTGGCAGGATTGTTGGGTTTCTTGCCGGTTTGCGTGGCGGATGGGGCGCCTATTTGGGCGGCGGGTTGCCCCGAAGCGCCGTGTCCCGCGCCACCGGTTGGGGAGGTGCTGGTAACGACCTTGCTGTTGTCCTGGAGCTTGTCCTGGCCATCAATCACCACCACATCGCCGGGATTGATTCCGGAACTGATACCGATGTTGTTGCCGGTGGTTTGTGCGATCGTGACCGTCCGGATGTTCACGATATCGCCGCCCGAAACAACATAAACATAGGTGCCCTGAGGCCCGCGCTGAATGGCCGCGGCGGGAACGATGATCAGATTCCGTTTGGTGTCGACGAGCATGTGGACGTTCACAAATTGATTCGGGAAGAGGACGTTCTTCTCATTGGAGAAGATGGATTTGAGCTTGTAGGTGCCGGTGGTGGGATCGATTTGGTTGTCGATGGTGGCGAGTTTGCCGTCGGCAATCTTGGTGATGTCATCGCGGTCGTAAGCTTCGACGGGAAGCTGTCCGCCACCACGGAGTTTGACCAGGACTTGCTGGAGCTGGTCCTGCGGCAAGGTGAAGATGACGGAAATGGGCTGGAGCTGGGTGATGACGAGAAGCCCGGTCGTATCCGAGGCGTGCACGATATTTCCCTGATCGACGAGACGCAATCCTACGCGGCCGCTGATGGGAGCGGTGATGCGCGCGTAGACGAGCTGCAATTTTGCGTTATCGATGGTGGCTTGGTCTGCCTTGATCGCGCCCTGGAATTGGCCGACCTGCGCTTGCTGAGTATCCACCTGCTGCTTGGGGATCACACCCTCGTTAAAGAGAAGTGTGTAGCGCTCGAAGTCGACTTGTACGTCGTGGAGTTGCGCCTGGTCTTTGGCGAGCTGGCCTTCAGCTTGCTCGAGCATCACCTGGTAGGGGCGGGGATCGATTTCAATGAGCGCGTCGCCTGCGTGAACGAACTGGCCCTCAGTAAAGTTCACTTTAACGATTTGGCCGTCGACGCGGCTGCGAACGGTTACGGTGTTGAAAGCCGCAACGGAACCGAGACCAATAAGATAGACGGGAAGGTCGCCCTTCTGCGCCGTAGCAACCACGACCGGAACGGTCATTCCAGCGGCGCCTGCGCCCCCTTTTCCCTTCCCGCCGGCGCCTGGAGCGGCTGTTGCGCCCGCTTCGCTTGTGGAGTGTCCGCGGTAATACCAGATGCCTATGGCGACGACGGCGAGGATGACAATCCAGAGCCACCAGCGGCTCTTGGCCTTGGCGGGCGGTGCCACGGAGGAATCACGCGCGCCCGGTTCGGGAAGGTCTATAGAGTTGAGGTGGCCCATCCGTTCTCTCCTGTTGGTAAAAGCGACGGTGCGAGTGAGTCTGCCGAGGCAAGGCAGTAGGGGGCACGCATTGGGGGGTTCCCCGCCAACCCTTTGAGCCTACCGCAAAAGACAGCCTGCGCATAGATTGGACGGTTTTTGGGGGCAAATGGTTACGAAGCCTTCTTTTAGAAGGCACGCCATGCGGGGACACAATACGGTGACAGTGGCACCCCGTGGGGGTTTGCTTTGGAAAGCGACATTTTCGGTGGGCACCAGGGTGGGCGAAAGCTTACCGCGCTCGGACCGTAAAGCCCCGGACCTTTAAGGCCGGGGATATAGAGCGGGTTCTTTTCTTGCTCGACGTATTGCTTAATAATGCTCAGCGGTGCCCCGCCACAACTGGTGGCGAAGTAGGAAGGCGACCACAGGACATTGTTCCAATAGCGTTTCTCCATATCCGGGCGTTCGATACGGAGTAGGCGACTGGAAACCCCTTTGAGGCTGTTGACCAGGCTCGACACCGAATGCTTTGGCGGGTAGTGGATGAGCAGGTGTACGTGTTCGGCTTCGCCGTTCCTTTCGACCGGTTGCGCCTGGAAGTCCAGGCAGACCTTCTCGAAAATGGCTTGAAGCCGCTGGAGGGCGTCTCCGTCAAACACCTTTCTTCGATATTTCGTGACGAAGACCAAGTGAGCATGTAATACGGGCACGCAATGTCTGCCGTGACGGATATCATTTGACAATTGCATAGACCAAGAGAATAATCGAGTTATGTTGAGACGGCAAGGCTTCCAATTCGAGTTGCTGCCGAAGGGCCAGGAAACCCGCCAACTGCGGCAGTTCGCTGGGT
>Ga0210394_10000556_pt1 | contig 75884 bp, 71 predicted proteins | sample IncBWC12MmetaG_FD_160121 | JGI IMG/M metagenome (GOLD analysis project Ga0210394, IMG submission 160121) | Forest soil microbial communities from Barre Woods Harvard Forest LTER site, Petersham, Massachusetts, United States - Inc-BW-C-12-M | ecosystem: Environmental > Terrestrial > Soil >... | reverse complement strand
GGCTTTTACCTGAGTTGGGAGCCGTTCGATTGGGGCCGCCGCCACAACAAGGTTGTCGAGGCAACGAAGACTGTCGAGCAGGCGCACAACGGGATCCAAGAGACGGAATCAAAGATCGCCGTTGAGGTTGGTGCGAAGTACCGTAAATGGCGGGAAGCTTCCTTGCTGCTTAAGGCTTCGCGTACGGCCCACGAAGCGGCTGGGGAGCAACTTCGCGTCACGGGCAACAAATATAAAGAGAAGGCCGCACTCTTAAGAGACCTTCTCCAGGCACAGGCTCAGAGTTCCGAAACCAGTTTCCAGTATCAGCAAGCGCTTTCCTCTTATTGGAGCGCTTTTGCCGAACTGCGCAAAGCGATGGGAGAAGAGTAGCCGATGAGAGCGAGAATTATTTCAGGCGCGACCACCAGTCAGGGCGGAGTTCGAGAAAGCGATCGAAGAGGAGTGGACTTTATGGAGAGCAACAGGAAACGAGGCCGGACAGTAACAGGGGCTGTGCTTTTCGCCGCGATTGTGGCTGCAAGTGGTTGTCAGGAACCCACGAAAGTCGCAGCTAAATCTCCCACACCTGTTCATGTACTGGATGTGGCTTTGTATTCGTCTTCAGACAATTTGCGCTACTCGGCTTCCGTTCTGCCGTTCGCGGAAGCGGTTCTGTCATTCAAGTCCGCAGGATATGTGACCGAAATTAAACAGGTCGCGGGTGCTGACGGGCGACGTCGCGACATAGGTTCGGGAGACTATGTTGCCAAGGGCGTCGCTCTCGCGCAGATTCGACATCAGGATTTGAAGAATCAACTTGACCAAGCCAGCGCAACTCTGAGTCTAGCCCAAGCGCAGCATGTCGAGGCAACGAAGGATTACGAGCGCGCTAAGACACTCTTTGCCTCAGAGAGCTTGACCAAGCCCGATTTCGACCGGGCGCAGGCGAAATTCGATTCGACCCTCGCGGCTGTGGACCAGGCCAAGGCAAGTGTGCACCAATCGCAGTTGGCTCTCCACGACGCGGATCTGACGGCGCCCTTCTCGGGATACATCCTTGTGCGAAACATTGAACTGGGGAACCTGGCAGAACCAGGGTCGACGGCCTTTACGATCGCCGACACGAGTGCGGTCAAAATCAGTTTCGGCGTCCCCGAGTACGCCGTAAGGCATCTACGCCTTGGGCAACAATTCAGCATTCATCTTCAGGATGATCCTAAAGAATACAGCGGGCGGGTCACGAGTATTGCCGCGGGCGCCGACGAAAAGAATCGCGTGTTTGCTATTGAAGTGACCGTACCTAATCCCAAGAGCTATTTGAAGCCCGGGATGATCGCCTCGCTCACTGTGGCTGGAGTTCAAAAGGCTCCTGCTCCCGCCGTCCCTCTGAGCGCCGTTGTTGCCGACCCCGCTTTGCCTGGACACTATGCGGTTTTCGTTGCCAGTGAAGTGGCCGGCAAATGGGTGGCGCATTTGCGTGAGGTCACGCTAGGCGAAACGCACGAGAGCGATGTGGCAGTCGATGGTGTAAAGCCAGGTGAAAAGATCGTCGTTGTTGGAGCCGCCGGTTTGAAGGATGGCGATTCAATTCAGGTTCTTCCATAAAAGGAACAGAAAAAATGGCACACGAAAACGAGCAAGTCGTCACCAGTCGCCGGAACGTTCCAAAGTTCTTCGTCGAACATCCGCACATCTCCTGGATGTTTCTGGCGGGAGTCCTCATTTGGGGTTGGTTCGGCTATAAGTCCATGCCGCAACGAAAGGACCCGGAAATCCCCGTGCGCGTCGGCGTCGCGGCTTGTCCGTGGCCCGGAGCGACGGCGCAACAAGTCGAGCAATTCATTACTCGTCGGATTGAGGATGTCGCCGCCGAGAATAAGACCATTCATCTGGGAACAGATGCGGACTACGGCATTAAGTCCATATCGCTTCCGGGCTATTCGTTTGTGACCATACAACTCGATGAAGGCATCACCGATACGAAGCGGCAATTCAGCGATATCAACCTCAAGCTGAATGCCCTGAATTCTCAAATGCCTCAGGGCGCCGGCCCAATCGTTTTCCAGAGTGATTTTGGAGATACCGCTGCTCTCATGCTCACGGTCGCCAGCCCAAAAGCGGACGACGTTGAAATTGCAGCTCGCGCCAATTCCCTTGAGGCTGCGATCCGCAAAGCCCGCGATGCAAAACGGCAGAATCGAGAGGGCCGCCGCATTACGGTGGTGGATTCCTTTCCACAATCCATCTCCGCCAAGGAGGTCCTTGACACTGGATACCTGTTTCAATCGGAAGCGCAGAGCGCTGGGATCATACGAGACTCGGAAATCATTCAAGGAAGTGGATTCATCGGCGTCGATGGCGTTTCCGATGCGGATGACAGCTCCATTCAAGCGTTCATCAAACGGTTTATCTCGGAGCGGCTGAAACGGTCCGAACTACATCCCGATGCATGGGAACCAACAATCATTCGCGATCCGGGCGAAACGCGGACAAAACTGGCCAGCGTCGCCGGCGACAAATACAGTTATGCCGAACTCGACAATTATTCTGACTTGATTGGCCGAACGGTCCAGGGAGCTCCCGAGGTTTCCAAGGTTGAACGGCGGGGTGTTTTGTCGCAGACCATCTATCTGGATTATTCGCAGGATCGCCTCGCTGCCTACGGACTGCGTCCTGCTGATCTCTCCAAAGTCATTTCGGCTCGGAACATTATCGCGCCAGGTGGGACCGTGGAAACAGGGGAGCACAGGGTTATTCTTACCCCTTCGGGACAATTCGACACCGCCAAAAGCATCGGCGACGTGGCTATATCCGCCACGTCCCAGGGTGCCCCGGTGTATTTGCGGGATCTCGTCCAAATCAGCCGCGGGTATCAAGCTCCTGCCACGTATCTCAATTACTACACATGGCGAGACTCCAGCGGGCACTGGCAACGTAGCCGGGCAATCACCTTGGCAGTTTACATGCGCGATAAGAAGCAAATCGCGCGCTTCGGACAGTCCGTAAATTCAAAGCTTGCGCAGCTTCGCCAAGTTCTTCCCGCCGACCTGATTTTGGCGCACACCTCCGATCAACCGCTCCAGGTGAAAGAGAACATCAGTCTGTTCATGCGGGCGCTTGTCGAAGCCATTATTCTCGTGGTCATCGTTTCGCTGCTCGGATTTTGGGAGTGGCGCCTTGCGCTGATCATGGCTCTTGCCATACCGATCACACTGGCAATGACGTTTGGCGTCGTATATGTACTGGGAATCGATCTTCAACAAGTCTCCATCGCATCGCTGATCATCGCGCTGGGCCTTCTCGTCGACGTGCCGGTAGTCTCTGGCGACGGTATAAAACGCCACTTGGCGGAGGGGTTCCCGCGCATGACAGCGTGCTGGCTCGGACCCACGAAGCTTGCAACCGCCATTTTCTACGCGACGATCACGAACATCATCGCCTACCTGCCATTTTTGATGCTTACCGGCAATACCGGCGAATTCCTAAAGAGCCTTCCCATCGTGATGACGGCCTCCCTGCTGTGCGCACTCTTTGTGGCGATGACGTTTGTCCCGTTCCTGGGTTACTACATTCTGCGCGCTCCAGCAAAGCGCGAGCCAACCATCGAGGAGAGACGGCAGCAAGGATTTTACGGCTTCTATAACAAACTTGTAGGCGGGGCCATTAGACACCGCTGGGCTGTCGTCGGCGGGTCCCTGGTTTTCCTGATCATTGGCGGATTCCTCGGTTCTCGGCTCAAGACCCAATTCTTCCCCGAAGATGTCCAGTATTGGTTTTATCTGGATATTTGGCTGCCGAATGAAACCCCGTTGGGCGTCACCAACGACACTTCCGTGCAGGCCGAAAGGGTTGTCCGTCAGGTAATTGAAAATTCAGCAGACGCCACTACCAAGGAGAACCGCGGGCATCTTCTAAAGTCGCTGACCACTTTTGCCGGGGGTGGCGGCCCTCGCTTCTGGTTCTCGGTATCGCCGGAAATGCCGCAGACCAACTACGCGCAAATGATCGTTGAGGTTACCGACAAGGAAGCTTCGCCAAAGTTAGCTCGCCCGATCCAGGACGCGCTGGCCAAGGAGGTACCGGGAGCGTGGATTACCGTGCGCCAGCTTCAAACGAATCCTGTCGAGAATCCTGTAGAGCTGCTGATTTCCGGGCAGGCAGACGTCGACGCCAAAAATGAAGCTGGCGATATTCGTACGCTGAGACAGATTGCCCGGCAGGCTGAGGACATCGTCAGTCAATCTTCCGGCATTTCCGTTCTTCGGGATGATTGGCTCCCGGTTGATGTTCAGCAGAGGATTCAGATCGACTCGGACCGCGCAAACGTTGCAGGTATTACGAACGCCGATGTAGCAAACGCGTCGGCTGCAGCCATGAGCGGCACGACAGTGGGCGTGTTCAAGGAAGGTGACAAGAACATCCCGATAGTGGCGCGACTTCGCATGGAGGAACGTGCCCAGCTCGCGGACATCAAGAACCTGTATGTTTACTCTTCACAGACGAACAACCGAGTGCCTTTGCTGTCGATCGCGACGGTCGGAAACTCTTTGGAAACAGCTCTCGTGGCCCGGCGTGAGCACTTTCGTACCATTTCGATACTTTGTTATCCCCAGCCCGGCGTTCTCGCCTCGGAAATACTCGATCCTATTCTTCCAAAATTGCAGGAGTTCCAGAAAGCTCTTCCTCCCGGTTATCAGCTTCGCATCGGGGGCGAAAGAGCAAAACAAATAGGCGGATTCAGCAACCTGAAAATTGTCTTGATAATTTCTTTGATTGGAATTTACCTGGCGCTGCTCGTTCAGTTCAACAACGCGGTAAAGCCTCTTCTGGTATTCGCCGCTGCTCCGTATGGTGTGATCGGCTCTCTCATCGCTCTTTCGATTATGCATACTCCCTTTGGATTTATGGCTTTTCTGGGCATCGCCAGCTTGATCGGCGTGATCGTAAGCCACGTGATCGTGCTGTTCGACTTTATCGAGGAAATGCATGCAAAAGGGGAGCCTTTGGAGCAGGCGCTCCCGGACGCGGGAATCCAGCGTATTCGACCGGTAATGATCACTGTGCTGGCGACCATCCTGGCCCTCTTCCCACTGGCCCTTGAAGGAGGGCCCCTCTGGCAGCCTCTTTGTTACGCACAGATAGGCGGCCTTGCCGTAGCAACGTTTGTCACATTGCTTCTGGTGCCTGTTCTTTACAGCATCTTCGTGCTGGATCTGAAAATCATTCGCTGGGACTCGAAAGAGTCTGAAGAGGCGGTCAAAGTTGGCCCAACCGCGGAAAGAGTGCCGGAAACCAATTGATGGCGTTAAGGCTTCTTACGATGATTCTCCTCAATCAAGTTGGCGTGGCCGTTCTTCTGGTAAGTCTTACGCTCCTGTTGCAAGTTTCAGGGGCTACGGCGCTCATCGAATGGCTCAAACTTGTTCTGGTCAGAGACGTCGACAAGCATGGCCCAAGTTACTCGGCCAGACTAGTAGTGCCAGCTACGCTCGCAATCGTACTTCTGCACGGGCTTGCGATTCTTCTCTGGGCCTGTTTCTACCGGTCGCATTGCTTCCCCTCATGGGAAATCGCCTTTTATTTCTCAGCAAGCAGTTATTCCACGGTGGGTTATGGAGACGTGGTTCTTCCGTCGGCCTGGCGACTCTTAGGCCCTCTGGAAAGTGTCACTGGTGTGCTGATGTGCGGAATATCCGTAAGTGTTCTGTTTGCTCTCGTCACCCGGTTGCTCGACCGCGACATCCGGTCCTTGGGAGGAACGGAGCAGATGGGCAATCTGTCGCCCGCCCCTGCTGGAGGAGCGACGAATTCGAGAGGACAAAGCCATGCTTAAAACCAATATCGAGGCTCCCGATTGGCTTCGCCAGACGGAGAGCATCCTTGAAGAGATGAATGAGGGAGTGGCCATCGTTGATGATCAACTTCGCGTACTGTTCGCAAACGAGTCTTTGCTGCGAATGGGACAGTACCAGCGTGGGGAGATAGAAGGACGTACGCCCGATGGGATTTTTCCCCCGAGAGATATCCCGTACATTCTCCGGCAGAATGAATCAGGTCATCGCTACGGCCGCCACCGGAACGAGTTCTATTTTCCGCGGAAGGACGGAGAAAAGATTCCGGCGATCTTCAGCGGACGAGTGATTCAGGGACCCGACGGACGAGAGTACGTAATTCTGATTTTGACTGACATCAGTGCCCAGAAACGCGTCGAAGAAGAGCTTCGAGAATCTAACGCACAGCTGGAGAAACGTCAAAATGAAATGGAAGCCGAACTTGCGCTCGCTGCCCGCGTCCAACAATCACTCGCGCCACGGAGCCTGATTTGGCAGGACCTCGTGATTGAATCCTACTTCAGCCCCGCGCATACCATCGGCGGCGACTTCGGTGTTGTCCATCCGCAGGGCGACGAATTTCTTAACCTCGTCGTTTGCGACGTCTCGGGCCACGGCGTTGGTTCGGCGCTGATGGCCAACCGCATGTACTCCGAAACACTCCATGCGCTCGAACGGAGGATGGGCCCCGGCGCTCTGCTCAGGCAGCTTCACGATTTTGTGCAGGATCGTATCGCTGTCGACGGTTTTTACTTCACGATGGCGGCAGCGCGATTTTCTCAACAAGGGCGGCACGTTACGTTTGCCGGCGGAGGCCATCCACCAGCAATACTCGTCTCCAATGGCGTACTCCGGCTGCTTGATTCACAGAGCGGTATACTCGGTTCGCTTTCCGAGATTGCCCCGTCGGAGTCGGTGAACGAAATTGAACTGGCCAAGGGGGACCGTCTGATTCTCTACACCGACGGACTGGTCGAGGTCTTCAATAGCCTCGACGACATGCTCGGTGTCGAAGGTCTTGAAGCGTTGATCCTCGAATCGGCTCAACGACCAATTCGAGAGTTAAAGCAAGCAATCCTGAACGGTGTCACGGCCTGGAGGCACGGCCCCCTCTCCGACGACGTCTCCCTCGTAATCGTCGAAGTTCGTTAGCTACATTAGAGTTTTCTGTATTCTTCCCGGATTATGGGCAGACCGTAGCAATACAAGGGCCTTATAAACCGTTGGGGTCCTTTGGAAGCGAACCTGGATTCTTACCCTGCCAAGGTCGCGCTCAGAAACCACGTGCTACGGTATTCCAATCTGCACTGTCTGTAAGGTGCAAATGGAGGCTTATGAAAGCGAATCTCCGTTACCAAAATGGCTTTCTGTACGAACACCATGGCGCATGGTTCGTTCGATACAGCCGGCGAATCTTAGAACAGGATGGCTCCACCAATCTCAACCGCGCGTCCAAACATCTGGGGCGTTCCGAAGACTTTCGCAATATTTCCGATGTCGAGCACTGTCGAGCATTATTCATGCAGACGGTCAATCGCGATCGGCTCAGTGCAAATTCGAGAATATCCCTGACCTCCTTCGTCGAAGGAGCGTACTTACCTTGGACCAAGGAGGAGCGTCGAGCCAGCACCAGCAAGGGCCACCAGCCACCACTTAGCCACCAGAGCATCTGAGGGTTCTGTGGTAAGCTATTCAAAGTAAACGCCGGAGAGGTGGCAGAGCGGCTGAATGCGGCGGTTTGCTAAACCGTTGTAGGGGCCAAAACTCCTACCGGGGGTTCGAATCCCCCCCTCTCCGCCATTTGAATAAATCCCCAATAAATCGCTAAATCCTCGTAACTGTTGCCAGTACTGTTGCCACTTCCCTCAAAAAAAGCCCTTGCGTTCATGTTTGAACAATTCAGGCTTTTATGAGGATGAAGAAGATGGCAAAAGCGACGCTGTACCAGCGGCTCCGCACTAAGGGCTTCCCGTGGGTTGTCTGTCCCGTCTCCAAAAACGGAAGCCCGAAGCCAAGCCCCGACGCCTTCCAGTTCGGCATCCGCTACACGCTCAATGGCGACCGCCCACTAGAGCCGTTCGCCACGCTCGATGAGGCGGTCGCAAACTTGAAGTCCCGGAACGTGCAGTTCTACGCCGCCCACAATGGCGTAGCGATGCCGCAGGCGACAGCCAAGGGGAGTGAGTCACGCATCACGATTGAGTCCGCCGTGGTGACCTACTTTGCGAATCTCGTAGCCCAAGGGAAAGACCCCAAGACCATCAGAACATATCGCGTCGCGGTGGAAGGCTTCGTGGCAACGTGTTCAAAGAAGTATGTTGACGAAACCGAGAAGCAAGACTTGTTCGACTACATGGCATGGTTACGGAAACAGCCATTGCCAAAGCGGAAGCACTCGAATCCCGAACGGACTTACAATAACAAACTCTCGCACACCGTGATTTTCTTGAAGGCGTTTGGAAAAGAACGGCTGCTCAAGAAGTCGGAGTACCCGACCTACGAGGAGAAGACCGTGTCCGCTCATACGGATGTCGAACTCTCGACGCTATACGCGCACGCCGAAGAGAACGAGCGATTCCTGCTCGAATTCTTCCTTGGCTCTGGCGTCCGCGACGGCGAAGCCGCCCATGCCGAGTATTCCGACCTGAAAGGAACCGTTCTCGAAATCAAACGCAAGCCGCATCTCAACTGGAAACCGAAACAGCATCACTGCCGCAAGATTCCACTGCCCCAATCGTTGGTGGACTTCGCCCGTAAGCGTGAAAAGAAGTCCGACTCACCGCTCCTGTTCCCAAACGGCGACGGACTCCCGAATCATCATCTGCTTCGTGACCTTCAAAATTTGGCAAAACGCTCGGGAGCCAATTTTCACACTGAATTGCACAAGCTGCGAAAGACCGCAGCGACACGATGGGCGGTCGCCGGGATGCCGGTGCACGTCATCCAGCGGTTGCTCGGTCACAAGAGCCTTGAGACCACGCAGCGGTATTTGGCGGACGTGGACCTGTCCAGCGACGTGATGCAAAAGGCGGTCGAAGCAGCGGCGTTCAAACCGCCTGTCAAAGGCTGATTACATCGAGTGGTTTCAGAGAAACGCAGTATTATAGAGAGCGGAAAGGCTTCTCGCCCCAACCCGCAACGCTGAATACCAGCGGTCAAGCCCGGTAGAAAACGGCGGAACGCTACGCCCTGTAACTTCGAGCAGTTTCACGAGGTTATAGGTGTTTCACCATGTCCAAACAACTGCTAAGCACGCTCGAAGTATGTGAGTACCTCTCCATCTCTCGCGCAACTCTTTACAAGCTAATCAAACACGGGCAACTGCGTTCGTACTTCATCGCGAAGGCGTGGAAATTCCGCCAAGACGACCTTGATGCCTACCTCGACCGCGTGGCTGTCGGACGATGATACCTCGTGCCGAACAGCGTGCACCCGAGGCGGGGTGAGACGTTGCTCGAAGATTCTTGCTGCATAGTCGGCTTTCCATTTCAGTTCTGCTCCGGCTCGGTCTTCGCCAAGAACGCAGTCATCTGGAGACTACGGTAGTAGCCGCAGACGTAGATGTCAGCTTCGTTCTTGGTCTCGAACCGCCCGTTTCCTACCGGAGTACCACGCGCCTTCACAGGTCACTGTTTTTCACTCCCGCCTCTCGTGCCTGAAATTCCACAAACTTTCTAAATTTTCGTCTTTCAAACACATCTATATAAAGCCCGGTCGAGACCAGCCTCCGGGCGTCAGGAGCTTAAACATGGCAAGACGCCAATTGAACGAACTCTGCCCATCCACCATCAGCAATTACCGGAGCCTTCTCCGCAAGCTATGGTTGAAATCCACTGTTGGGACAGCCTCTAAAGCTGACTTGCTGGAAATCGCCGAACTAGAAGAACTCCTACGGGTTAAGGCATCCGAAGTTCGCGGTCCCGGTCGTCCGCCGAAGTACAGCACACGGGTGCGGTAACCAACGGGCAGCGGACGCAAATGTACCGTTACATCCCAATACTTAACAAAAAAACAACTTCCCAATCCTAGATGAGCACAGGAAAACCACGGTTTCACTACCTGTCGCTCAGTGGTCTAGCCACCCTTCACGGGAGTGGGCAGCAATGAATAGGAAGTTACAGCGCACGAGGACGGGACAGCCGTCACTTGGGCTGTGGGAACAAAACAAGGGAGAACCCATGCAATTGACGTTCGAAGTTCTCTGCGGTCTCGAACCGCAGTTGAAGAAGTTGCAAGACGAAATCAGCAATCGTCCGAGAACGGAGTGGGACGACGTTATGCATATTTGGGCAGAAGAGTACAAGGGTCGGATGACAGCCTTGGTGGGCTATCGTCGCAAGAACAAGGACGGCGACCATCGTCTTGGCACCAGCAAAGCCTATGACATCGCTTACTTTGCCCTATTGGACACCCTAAATGACCGTCTTCTCTGACGCATTCAACATTATCCACCGCCCCGGCAAGGCGGTCGAAGTCCGTGCCATCTATCGCCGCGACAAACCACCGTGGATTGGGACGTTTGCCGACGCTGAGCAATTGTTCGATTGGGTTGCTGATGCCGACAAGGAACCCGGCGTGTGCCGAGTTCAGTGGTCGCTTAACACGCCACGCGCAGACTGGAAGTCCCGCAACCGCCTTGAACGTGGCAACGGTGCGTTGGGCAAGGGGGACATCGTGCGCCGGGATTGGCTGTTCCTCGACTTCGACCGTCCGGCAGGTCTGGAACCGATGAGCGGTCTGGATGTGCTTCCTATCCTAGCCAATCTCGGTTCGCTCGGTGTCAGCAATCCTCTGCTCGTATCCAGCGGTCGAGGCATCAATGCACTCTTTCGTGCGGGTTGGAACATCGCCGATGAGACCGTGGACTTCCACGTCTTGTGCCGTGCGCTCGCACACAAATTCAACGATGAGAACCTCACGATTGATGACGCCACCAGCCTCGAACGTGGTTGCAAGGTTCCGGGAACCACGGCACGCAAGACCGACGATGAAAGCGCATGGCGTCAAGTCGTGATGCTCAATCCTGATGCACCGTTGACCAACACGCCGCAGAGCGCATGGCAGGCGGTGCTCGATGACCTACGGAAAGACGGTCACGTGCTACCGCCGAAGCGGGAGTTTAGTGGCGACGGCAAGGGCGCTCCAATGGCGGAGGGCTTCGACATCTACGATTTCTGCGAAGCCTACGACATCGAAATCTTGTCTGAAAGCGGGGACCGCTTCGATGTGGCGTGTCCTCTCAAGGGAAGCCGTCACAGCGGAGGCTTGAGTGTGACCAGCTTCTTCTTTGATGGCGAACGTCTTGGTTTCAAGTGCCAACATCCTGACCATGAGTGCGTGAGTATCGGGAAACTCATGTCAGAACTGCAAGCCGAGCATGGACGCTATGAAGCGCCACTCTTCGCTGAGCGGGAATCGGGCATTGAAGTGGAAGATGTCGGTGACGACTTTATGAAAGAGGACAAACCATGGAACTAATGACGGGAAACCCTTTCGCAATTCGGGAAAAGAAGCCGGGATGGGCAAAACCCATGGTTGACTATGGGACGGCGGAAGAAGCAAAGAAGCGGATGAAGTATCCGCATCTGCGCTTCCCCTACGAGGCGATTCCCGAAGGACGCTTCAAGGAATTGGTGGATAAGGCGTGCGAGGGAGGTCTGTCACCGGGTCTTGTGGTGCCCTCCCTGATGGCGCTGACTTCCTCGCTCCCCGTCAACGACCGTATGGAAGGCGCACGCATCAACCTTTACGTCTGCCTACTCGCAATGGTCGGTGCTGGCAAGGACACGGCGATTGACCGTGCTATTGAAGTCTTGGGTCTGAACAACGAGGGCGCGTTCTACACGGAATACTCGCCAAACGGGGACCGTGCCGTCGCTACATTGCTTGGCGAGAAGCCACCAAAGAAGGGAGACGACCGTCCACAACCGGGGTTCTCACGTCACTGCATCGTCACGCGGGAACTGGACGACACGTTGCACAAGGCGAAGAGCGAGTCCTCTTCCGTGCTCCAAATCTTGCAACATCTCTACGACAAGAGCGCCAAGACTTTCCCGGACACGAAGCGGAAGACGATTGAGCGCGTGAACTGCCGCCTGTCGTGGCTCACTGCCCTGCCCGTGGGCGGCGATGGCGAAATAGATGAGTCCGCCTTCTCCGATGCCTTCGGGCGCAGCACCGGACGTGGGCTGCTCTCCCGCATGGTTTTCGGCTTCGCCGAGGAGCGGTTCGACCGCCGCAAGAGCCGCAACTGGAAGGCATCCGTTCAAGGCTCGGAAGTGACGACCGAGATTGACTCGAACATTTTCGATACGCTAGACGTAACAGACGAGCCAAAGAAGGGCGGCGTATCCCCCACCATTTTCAGAACGATTGTGACGGAACTTACGACAGCCGATGTGGAGGGCTTCGAACCGGGAGTCGAAGACCAGTATCTCGCATGGGAGCCGAAAAAGGACGCCAGCGGACGAGACACATACCACGTACTCAAAGTTGCGCTCATCTCAACCTTGCTTTCCGGGCGAAAGAAAATCACTCAAAACGATTGGGAGTTTGCCCTCGCATTCATGGCGTGGCAGGAAGCACTTTGGCAAGTATTCGCGGCGAGCAAAGCCAAGGATACCCCGCAGGCGCAATTCAACGAGACGGTAGTCCGTCAGATGGAGCAGGCAACCGCGAAGATGGTTGCCAAGGGAAAGACGCCGGAGGAGTGCTGGATTCGCTGGCGAGGGATGTCTAACGACCGGAAATGGTATCGTCACGGTCTAGACGTGGAGCGCACGATTGACAATCTGGTGAAAGCGGGGACGCTCGTCTACCAAATCGAGGAAGATGAGAACGGGAAGCAGAGCACCAACAAGAAGTATGTTCGGGTGCCCTAGCGCGGGACAGGAAAATCCTTGAACAAGGAAATCCTCGTCGGAATCAAACTCGCGTTCATCGTTGAGGGTATTTTCCGAGGAGTCCTCGTTCCTTGCGTAAGTCCTTGAAAAAAGCGATTCATTAAGTCTTTTATCTATAAGGGGTTCTATTTCTATTTTCAAAAACATTCTCACGAGCAAGGACAACAAGGACAGCGAGGAAGATTCCACACAAATCACCCGACGTGAGGGACGGTTACAGAACCCGCCTTATAGGAGTCCTTGTCCTTCCTTTGCCCGGGCGCTTTTCGGGAGCGCCCCGAATTGACGGTGCCAAAAGGCTTCTCCGACCGGCGTTCGAAAAACCCCGTTGCCAGCGGTCTTCTAACTTGTTGAGTTTGAGGGGCAGAATTTGCGGGTTTCACCCTTCGAGATATGAAGCCTACCGAAACGCACGTTTAATCCATGAGGTTGCGAGCATCGGCGTACATCGTGAGGATAATGTCGGTCAGTGCAAACACTGGCAAGAGACCTGCAATTGTCCGAAAATGCCTCTCCGCTTCCGTTTGCCGCTGAGCCTCTGGAACGCCTGCAAGCAGCATTTCCACCACAAGTTCACCAGCAAACTTGTAGTGCGTCTTTTTGAGGGTTGACCCAACCTCGATGTAGCTAAACTTATCCAACGGCATGTCGTTCAGGGCTTGTTCCACGGTGCGTTGTAAAACGTGTCCGCCGAGCGAATCGCGCATGTTCTGAACCAAGGTTTGGTCTTTCTCCAACTTCTTGACCATTTCTTCGAACTTCTTCCTCGTCCCCACGGCCTGTGCTCTGAGGACCCTCTTAAATTCAGGGACGGTGTTCAGAGTCTCTAGCGTCCTGCGAATCTCCCAAAGCGTTCTGACCAAGTTTCGCCAGAAATACATCCGTCGCCAGATTATCGAATGACTGTCCAGCCTTTTGATGCTCGTGGCGTAGAGGCCCCACATTTCGAGAGCGAAGTCTTCACGCAAGATGCAGAGTCTTGCGACACAGGCAGCGTAGCGGTCGTGCGGTGGAAACCACCTACGCAGGTTCATCTGCCGAACATAAATCTTGCTCATTGCTGGATTGTACGTCTTGTCAATAGAATCTGCTTCTGAAGGAATCTGTTTGGGGGCGTCCGATGTTTTTCGACCACGTTATGTACGAAGATGTTCTTCTAACCATCAGTACCGCCGCAGAGTTGGCCATTCTCTACCTCGTATTCAAGGAAGGCAGCAAGGTCGTGGCAAACGTGAATGAAATTCGTGACGCCACCACCGGCACGGTCTACGGTCACACGGATGACTTGCCTGTAGGGAGCCGAGTCTTCGTGTTGGAGCCACAACCCGGTGTGCCTCGTGAAAGATGGGGATACAGTTCGCTGGTTTACGTAATTCGTGAGGTGGATAAGGTGAGGAACCGGGCTGTCGCCACACCGGTGCTGCCGCCACTGCAAGGACCGACTCCAACAGTTGAAGGACCGATGACGGGACCGCTCTCCCCATTCAAAAGGGCGAGTATTGCAAGCTAAGGTTTCAGCAGGGAGGAGAAGGTTGGCGACGAGCACAAAAAAAAGAAGAAGCCATTTAGACCTTGCAAAGTTGATTTCGGATAAGAGATTCAACGGGTAAGCACGGTAACCTACTTTAGTTCAGTTACCAGATGCCCGAGATTTAGAGGGACATAATGCGGCAACGCTCTCCGCCCGATACCGAAACCGGACCGAGAATCTGGTTGTCTTCGATTCGAGCCGCAGCTAGCTCGGGAAATGCGTGAACAAAGTTCTGCCAGTCGGCGGCGGTCTGAGTGAGCTTGTCTCTGTTTAGGCTTTCAGACCGGAACTCGTGAACCAAGAGCAGTCCCATTTCTGCGTCGTTTGTTCTCGCTTCGATTAGCGTAGCGGCTTTATCCCTTCCTGCGTCGCTACAAACCTATGCCTGTCCGCTTCCCGGACCTGAATCCAAATAGCCGATTTCGAGGTCGCAGGAACGCTCGACCGGCGGCGAATGACCTGTGGGCGCAGGCTGGTGGTTCGGAGGTCGCTGCGGACTTTATTGACTGCCCTGCCGTGCTAATTGGTCGCTTTCCGTGATGCCTTCGCAAAAAGTTCTTCGACTTTTCGGAGCCCGCTGTTCCGGAGTCGTATCATGCCCATCTCATTTTCGTCAATAAATCCTGCAATCCTGTGTACCGCCACTTCGGCGTTGCCCTTCTTAAATGGATGTCTGACGAGAGCCGCCGTCAGCGACTCCCGACTCATTCGTTTCGGATAGATGTAATATAGAATCACGAGGGCAACTTCTTTGGCACTCGTTCCGATATCAGCGTAAACCCTTCCGTCGATGTTCTCGGCAAATGGAAATCGGCGTTTCATCAGACCTTCAACAATCGTCTTTGGCAATGTGAGGTCACTGCCCTTTTGCGAGAAACGAACCATCTCCGAAAGAATCCAAGCACACAGTGCAAGGACCGTGCGCGCATCCATTTCGTTCGCATCAATTTCGTCGGCATCGTGCCGAGCGCCTCGGTTGCTGGCAATTTCGTAAGCAAATCGGCAGGCGCGTGGAATGGTAAGGCGAATGGTGTCCGGGTGAGCGACCTTCTTTTCTAGGTCGGTCATAATGGTTCCGGCCTTAAAATGCTTGCCCGCAGGCACGACCTCTCCGACGTACGCCCAGAGAGCTTTCAATGCGGCCTCAATAAATTTGCCACCCTTTGCAGACGCGTTATCCCACTTATTCAACTCATACTCTTCCACCATTCCTTGAAAATGCCGAACAGCCGCGTCCACATGCTTCGGTTTGAATGCATCCTTCAAAAGTTCGTTGACGCTTCTAGCGTTTCCGGGCATGGGATTTCCCAACTTTCGCAGCGTCTTTTTGGGCCGCAATTGCGTGAGGATACTTTTGGATATATTCGTAGTTGCGGCGCTTGCCCTTGCGCGTGAGATGCTTGGCTCTTTTCAGAGCCATCCCTAACTCGGCGTCAGTGAAATGGTTGCCTCTCTCGGCGAGAGTTTCCTCAATAGGGGCCACCTTTTTCCACGCGACAAAGAAACCTTCTTCCCACAGAATCTTTAGTGCCTCAGTTGCGCTTGTCGCCGCTCTTGCCGTCTTACTTGCCATAGACCCACTTCCTCTCAAGTTTCTTTCGCCGCAGCATCCTTTTCTTCAGCAGGCCCAGCACTATGCCGGAGAGTGAAGTTACGGGGTACAAAAAGCCCCGCTCTTCGAGTGCCGCGCCTATCTCGCCAAGCGTCTTCGGCTTTTCAAAGAATCCTTCTTCCTTCAAGCCGACTATTAGGTCTGACGCGCTCTCCTTTTTTTTCTCGGTTTTCTTCGTGGCCCTTGCCCTCGCAATCGCTTCTTTCGCGTGGCCCACGACGCTCGTTTTTTCGTAACCAGAAATGACGTTCGACACTTCTTCCGGCGTGCCTTCCACCGTAATTGTTGCCCCGGTGCGGGACTTTATCGTCGCTTTTGCCATCACGTTATCCTTTATTATGGAGAAACACTATCGACTATTATTATGTTGCACTGACTCTTCAAGTGTCAAGTCGCCACGAGAAGCGGCAGCCGGGCGAGCCAAGGGAGGATAGAATCGGAGAGTTGGAAGACTAGATTTTGGGGCAGGTCGTCTCGCAAGCGTGAGCCATATAGGAGTCCCTTATGTACATCTCGCCGCGCTACAGTGTCACTGACTGGAAGAAGCTCAATCTCACCACTCAATCTGATTGGCGAACGGCAGTTCGTATTTTGAAAGACCGCCTAAACGCCAGATTTTTCGATGCGGTCGAAGCGATGGACCAGCAAGATTTTGCCGGATTTGCGGTGCTCGCACTGGACTGCCTTCTAATTGAGACATTGCAGCAGTTCAAAGAAGGCGCTGACGAAACCCCGCGCCGGAAGGGGGAGCAGTACTTCGTGACCTTCTTGACGACCGTCCCTTTTTCCGCATACTTCACCAAAGCCAGTGCGGCCAAGTTCTACGACCACTTCCGTTGCGGCATTCTTCATCAGGCAGAAATCAAGGCAAGTTCAAGAGTCTGGCGTGTCGGGCAGCTTGTAAGTCCTACTTCTGACGGCCAAGGAATAATCATCAACCGAAAACTGTTTCACTCCATGCTGCGGAAAGCGTTCGCGGACTATCTCCGAACTCTCCGGAGCCGCACAGACGCGACGCTATGCCAGAACTTCGTGAAGAAAATGAGTTACATTTGCAGACGGTAAGAACGCGAATCATTGATGCGGCGGAAATTCATTCGGAATGTTCCTCGGAAGGCTCCGCGCAGTGGGCGCTCTCGCATGAACCCCTCATTCGAGGGGTATGTTGGCATCGACTACTCAGGCGCTCAGACGCCCACGTCGAGTCTCAAGGGCTTGCGTGTTTACGTGGCAGACCGCTTAACCACTCCGCAGGAAGTCGAGCCGCCACCCAGCCCTCGGAAGTATTGGACTCGCAGGGGCATTGCTGAGTGGTTGGTTGAGAGGCTCGCCAAGGGGCCGCCGACGCTCGTCGGCATCGACCACGGTTTTTCATTCCCGCTGCAATACTTCGAGCAGCATGGATTGTCGCCCGACTGGTCGTCCTTCCTTGATGATTTCCACCGTCACTGGCCGACTGACGAGGATATTTACGTTGATTTTGTCCGTGACGGCAGTGCCGGTAACGCTGCGGCACGCTCAGGCAATCCCCGCTGGCGACGGGTGACCGAAATACGAGCGCGGACTGCCAAATCTGTGTTCCATTTCGACGTGCAGGGGTCGGTAGCGAAGTCCACGCACGCAGGCATCCCGTGGCTGCGCTACATCCGGCACCACACTAAAGAGCACGTGCATTTCTGGCCTTTCGACGGTTGGAGCGTACCGCCCAATCGCTCGGTTGTCGCTGAGGTCTACCCTGCGCTTTGGAGCAGGACTTTCCAGAGTGCAGGGCGAACGCCCGACCAGCAAGACGCTTTTGCTATCGCCAAATGGTTTCAGGGGACGGATGGCGATGGGAGGCTCGAAAGGTACTTCCATCCTCGTATGGAGCCGGAAGAGCACAAAAAAGCCGAAATTGAGGGTTGGATTCTCGGAGTTCTGTAAATCTTCGCCGGTCTCCGCGACGATTCGCTAAGCAAATTCTGGAGCGGACGGGTCGGCATCTGTCAGTTCGAATAAATCACGAATTCCAAATTTATTTTCGATGAATTTGATTGTTTCGGGTTGGTGAGCTAACGACGCTCGAACGGCCCGCGATGCAAACAGTCCAGATTTTCTCTCGAAGTAGGCCTGTTTCCGACCAACAGCGGCAACCCACTTTATGGGTGCCATCCATTCACAGTCTTCTAGGTTGTTAAGATTCTCTTTAATTTTGGGTGCTACATTTGGTTTGTCAATAAGCAGAGTTCCGTCTTTCAATCTGAACTCCCTTGCTGGACGCGCCCGTTCCACGACTTTCCCGACACCGACGTAGCCCCGTCCCGATAGATATGCCGCAATTACGTCCCCGCGACTTAATCCTTCTACGGCGTCTCTAAATACCCCCTTCTGTCCTGCACCCACGTATCCATACTTGATGTTCTCTTCCCATCGTCGGTGGGAGCCGTCTCCCACATTGAAATACCAGAGTCGGTGGTGATAGTCGAAACCGACGATTTCCTTGTAGAGAGTTCGCCGAGGCCGAAACTTGCGGATGAAGTGACCACTCGCTCGGTTCGTGAGCAGGTCCTTGGATTGCCAAATTAGGGTCGTTTCAACAAGCAGTGCCTGTTCTTCGGTCAGGTCGCGGGCCAAAACGCGAATTGTGGGAGTTAGGCCTTCACTTTGGATTTCTTTAATGCGTCCTGACTTGGCGTTCTCGCCCTGTTCGAGCAAATGTGCCTGCTTGCGGCTTCCCCTACCCTTACCATAATAAAAGGGTTCGTAGTCACGGGGGTCGATGTATACGTAAACGTAGTAATCGCTCTTTTTCATGACAAGAGTTCCCGATGCGCTTTCAAATACTCCAACGCCCATCGCTGGATATTGAACTCAAACAGCCAATCTCTTCCTTGGTGCTCTTGTCCCCATCCTTGTTGGGGTTGCCATAGGATTCCGTTTGCTAGAAGGCTGGAAATCGCGCCATTCGCTGGATTGTGAGGCAATGGACTGCCATTCGTCTCGACGAAACGTTTGCAGAAGGCTTTCTCTTCGGGGTTCAAATGGTGCAAATACTTCTTGCCGTGAGAGCGCATTCTCCAATCATGGACGCTCTTTATAATCCATCGCCCCACGCTTGAACTGGTGTTCGCAAGCAGAACAGCACCCGAGAAAGAAAAGACCGCGATTTCAATTCCGCGATAAGGGTGAGCCCAATCATAGATACCGAGCGGACGGGATAGGAACAGCAAAACGCCGGTTGTAACAAACAATCCGAACACGACTTGCCACGGAATAGTCTTAGTCAGCCAGTTGAGTGTTGAATCCCACCAGTTCATGCACTTTCCTCCCCCGAATCCCAGTGGAAGCGTTTTGATGTGCTAGTGAAAATCCCAAATCTGGATTCGGTCAAGTCTCTTATCGGCGAGGAGCCGGTCCAAGTCGGCGGACTCGCTCGGCCTGCCATCAATAAGGACAATCCAAGTGACCCAAAGCCGGGAATAGCCCGCGCACTGCCCGACACAACGGTCACGCTCACCTTTGGAGGGCCGAATCTTCATTTCAAGCGCAAGTACACCTTCGACTAAAATGTCAGGTCGCCCCTCACGAGTGGGCGGATACTCTTCGACTTCGAACCCCGTTTCGAGATTTAGATATTCCGCCAAGTCGCTAACAAAGTCCTCTTCCGTCTCACATTCTTCGTCCGGTTCCCACGAATCCAAAGCGTCTCCGATTTCGTTGCACACCTCTACGACTGAGTCTGGAGCGTCTCGTTCCGCCCTGCTCATTTGAGCTTCGTCAGTCTGATTCTTTACCCACCATGCTCCTGCGAGTGCGCCGCCTACAGCCCAAAGCAGGTGCTTGAAATTAGAATCGTCGTTTCTGTTGTCCTGAACCACGCCGCAATCGCCTCCCCTGCATTCCCCTGTCACTTACGGTTGAAAGGGGCGTTTCCCTGTCACTTCGTATTTTTCCCCAGTCAGCACTGAGCCGAGGTAGTCGTCGTCGAGGAGACGCAGCACAGCCCATTTGTCTTTGGGGTCGAACAAGAGCATGTCTTTGCCGTCTTTCTTTACGATTTTTACCTCCAGACTTGGAAACTCCTGAAGAACCTTTTTGATGTCGGCCATCTTCACCTTTTTGAGGTAGGGCTTGCTCGCGATATTTTTTAGCTTTGCCTGCATTTGAAGATGGCCACTACAGGCATTCTCGAATTCATCAAAGTTTGCGATGGGCACGTGAGTCTTGATTGTCGCTAAGGTCTGCGCCGCCGTCTTGAGAACTAATTCGAAGAACTGGAAAATTTTCTCGAAATTGTGCTTACTGAAAACATACATGGCCCCATCTCGGCTCACACAATCGACTCCGTGGTCGAAGAGAAAAACAGGTTCTTTGATGCTGTCAAAGGTGCCCTTGTCAAACATCGCGGCAAAGAGACTTGACCTACTCAGTTCTTTCTTCGGTGTGTAATTCCGAAAAAAATAGAGAGGCATTCCGTTTTTGCACTGGAATATGATGACGTAGAAGCGGAGGCCACTAACGAACGCCTCGTCTACCTTGAACACGGGAATCTGCGCCAGCGATGCAAGTGAATCTACTTGTTTCTCAACCGACTCGTGTTCAGTGAGGTCGAGAAATTCCACCTCGTGATGGTCAGGCTTGCTTCCAGCATCGTAGGGCCTCAAATTCAGTTCGCCACCGTTCCCCATGCGGGAACATTTCTGAATCACCTTTTTAGCCGCGTCTCGGAATTCTTCGGTCAATTCGTCAGTAAGCTGTAGCTGCTCAATTCGTGGCTCCCCAACGTCATCCGAGACCGAACCGAGGCACACGGTCACAGTGCACTCGTCCAAGTCCATAGCCATGATGTGGCCGAACTGGGTGATTGTTTCTTCCGAGGAATTCTTCTTACGCGCCATCTGGTTTCTCCAAAAGTATGTCATCTCCGAGTTTCACCACAGTAAGGGCTTCCTGATGCCGAATGGAGCGCCGTGCCAACAGGGAGTGAACCCCACCATCGTCGGTGGTGATTTCATACAGGTGATAGCCAAACAGGTTCAGCATCGGATTGATGTGAATCATGTTTGAATTCACATAGAGAATTCCGAGGACGACGAAAAAGATGGAAAGCGCGATTCCTTCTTTCCATCCGTGGAATGGAATGACCAAGAAAGGGATGATGTAGGTCACGATGTAGGCCATCGCCTCGGCATCACGCCTGTGAAATCCGGCAATCTTAAGCTGAATGCCGCCGAGCTTCCGTGCCTTCCTCAAATACAGGAGCATCCAGAGCAGTCCACCTGCGCCAACCGTAAGAATTCCGACTGCGACGCGGCGATGTTCCTGCACAAGAATCACGAAGAAAATGAGCGAAAGGGGGAAATACGAACTGAGGAACAACAAAAGGCGCGTTATTACGCTAGGCACGGGGGCATCCTCTTAGTACCTGCATGGATTCCTTGAAACAGGTGGAGAGGTTCGGGCAAGCTCAGTATAGCTGGATTCGAAGGTACTGAATAGGCAACAGGTGCCAGAACTCAGGCGACGGAACAGCGGAAAGGAATGCGTACACTCGAATGTGAGCAGCCGCATTGACCATCTCAAGTGCTACAGAGTACGCTTCACTCACAAAATCAAAAAGTTCAGGCGAGGATGATGGCGAAAGCGGCGAAGACCGGGAAAAAGAAGACGCAGAACAAGGCGGAGGCGAACGGCACAGCGACGCTGCCGATGCCCGCTTTGGTGGGCGAGCATCTTGATATTTCGATGTTGGAGACGTGGCTGTGGGACGCGGCTTGCGCGATTCGCGGGGCCACGGATGCTCCGAAGTTCAAGGATTTTATTCTCCCATTGATTTTCTTCAAGCGGTTGTCGGACGTGTTCGATGACGAGTTCGCCGGACAAGCCAAGGAATTTGGCGATGAAGAGACAGCCCGCGAGGTAATTCAGGCCGACCATGAAGACGCTTTGAAAACAGGTCGCAGGCCGATTGTCCGTTTCTTTGTGCCCCATCAATATCGTTGGGACGCCATCCGAAATCACGCTGCGAACGGCGAGCTAGGCCAGTTCGTGACCGATGCCATGCGTGAAGTTGCTCGTCTTAACCCCGACCTTCAAGGTGTCCTCGACATTAAGGACTACAACGAACGGCAGAGTGGCCAGCGAACCCTCGATGATGACCGCCTCGCCATTCTTATTGAGGTTGTCAACCGCCACAGGTTAGGACTGAAAAACGCGGAACCGGACATCCTTGGACGCGCTTACGAATATCTCCTGCGGAAGTTCGCTGAGGGGCAAGGCCAGAGTGCGGGGGAATTCTACACGCCGAAGGAAGTTGGCTGGTTGATGGCGCATCTGATTGACCCGCAGCCCTACCGAACGGTCTATGACCCAACTTGTGGTTCAGCGGGGCTGCTCATCAAGTGCCGTCTGCTATTCGAGGAACGCCACCCGAAAGAGAGGAGCAGAGCACCGAAACTCTTCGGACAGGAGTTCAATCCTGTCACGTTCGCAATGGCCAAAATGAACATGTTCCTGCACGACTACACGGATTCGACTTTCCAAATCGGGGACACGTTCACCAAACCGGGCTTTGCCGCCGAGGGCGCGGGCTTGCGGAAATTCGATTACGTGGTGGCGAATCCGATGTGGAATCAAGATGGCTATGACGAAACGTTTTACGAGAATGACCAGTGGAAACGGTTCGAGTATGGCGCAGCGCCGTCTTCGTCGGCGGATTGGGGCTGGCTCCAACACATCGCTGCCTCGCTAAACGACAATGGGAGGGCTGCCGTAGTGCTCGACACCGGAGCAGCCTCTCGCGGCTCCAGTAGCATGTCATCAAACAGGGAGAAGCAAATTCGGCGGAGTTTTGTCGAGGCCGACTTAATCGAGGGAGTCGTGCTCCTGCCTGAAAACCTCTTCTACAACACACCCGGAGCCGGAATCATTTTAGTTTTGAACCGCAACAAGCCCGCCACGAGAGCAAACCAAATTCTAATTGTGAATGCTTCGGCTTTTTTCATTAGGGAGAAGCCGAAGAATCTACTCTCGCCGGAGGGAATCGAAGCAATCGAAACCGCATTTCGTGCTTGGACGACGAAGGAAAAAATTAGCTGCGTGGCCACACTCGAACAGATACGCGAGGCTGATTACAACTTAAGTCCGTCGTTCTTTGTCGAGACCAATGACAAGGTCACTCACCGCTCTTTGATAGCAATACTTGCAGATTTGGATGCTGCTCGGACTCAGCGAGAGCAGGTTGATGAGGCGCTTCGAGTCTTGCTGGAAGGGTTGGGTCTTAATGGTACCAGCGCCAAAACTTAACGCGTTGTGGGAGGAGAAACCTCTCGGCGAAATTCTCAGCGAGGTCAGCGTTCGCGCTTCAGATTTGTCTCGTGAAGAGGCTGATGCGGCTAGGGTTTTGTCCCTGACCAAGAATTTTGGGCTAATCCCTCAGACTGACCGATTCTTAAAGCGAATCGCTACGACTGACGTGAGCAGGTACAAGGTCGTAAGAAAAGGGTGGCTGGTCTACAACCCATACGTTCTCTGGGAGGGAGCAATTGACGCACTAGAACAGGAAGAAATTGGACTTGTAAGCCCTGTCTACCATGTCTGGCAACCGAAACGAACTTGCTCCGAGTTCTTGAGCTATCTGTTAAAAACCCCCGAAATGCTGAACGCGTATCTCAAAGTCGCTCACGGCACGGTCAAACGTAGACGGGCAGTCCGAACGTCGTCATTCAAGAAGCTCAGCGTGATGCTGCCCCCTCTGGAGGAGCAGACGACGATAGCGCGAGTGCTAGATGCTACACGTAGGGCTGAGGAAGCGCGGCAGCATGAGTTGACTTTGGAGCGCGAGCGCAAAGCTGCTCTCATGCAACATCTCTTTACTCACGGCATTCGCAGCGAGTCGGCGAAAATGACAGAGATTGGTGAGATTCCCAGAAGCTGGGGCGTGGCTAAGTTGGGAGCAATCGCCAAAATTGGCAACGGTTCGACACCGAAACGGTCAGATGAACGATACTGGAGAAACGGGACGATTCCATGGATTACCAGCACAAAGATACATGACTTGACGATTACGCAGGCCGACCAATTTGTAACTGATACTGCAAGGAACGAGTGCCATCTGCCCTTAGTTTCACGGGGGAGCGTGGTTGTCGCAATCACGGGGCAGGGCAAGACTCTCGGAAACGCAGCAATTCTAGCCATAGATACCTGCATCAACCAGCACCTAGCTTATATCCGATTCCAAGACGCATCCGTTCAACCGCAGTTTGCTCTCTTCTACTTGCAGAGCAAGTATCGATATTTGAGAGAAATTGGCGCGGCTGGAGGAAGCACGAAAGGAGCGCTAACCTGCGGTTTTCTCAAACGGATGAGTATCCCTGTCCCGCCTCCCGACCAGCAATCTACAATTGCAGGGTTGTTACTTGCCTGCGAGACAAGATACAAGCGTTTGGAAAAGGAAGTCGCTCTTCTAAGTGAGTTCTTCCGCGCCATTGTTGAGGAACTCATGACCGGACGGCTGTCCTCGATACCCCTAATTGAGGAGTATCAACCACAATGAGCGAACGGTCAGCGGTTCAAAACCCGATGCTCAAGTATGCCGAGGGAATTGGTTGGGAATACGTCCGACCCGAGGAGGCTTTGGCTCTCCGAGGCGGAGATGCAGGCCTTTATTTCACGGGAGTTCTCGAAGCGCAGCTTGTCCGCCTGAATACCGGCATCGTGGACGCGAGCCGCACCGGTGACATCCTCCGTCGTCTGAATTTGTTCAGGCCCACAATTGAGGGAAACCGTGAGGCCCATTCATGGCTACGGGGTGAGCAGTCCGTATTTGTACCTGATGAAAAGCGCGAGCGTAACATCCGCCTGATTGACTTCGAACACCCTGAAAACAATCTGTACCACGTCACGGACGAGTGGTGGCAGAAGAGCGCCGTCTTTCGCAACCGTGCGGATGTGGTGTTCCTTGTTAACGGACTGCCAGTCGCCCTAGCTGAGACCAAGGACGCTGGAAAGCAGGATGGGTTATCGCTCGGTGTTGACCAAATTCGTCGCTACCACCGAGAGACACCAGAGATGTTTGTCGCCACTCAGGTTTTCGAGGTCACGCAACTTCTGGATTTTTTCTACGGCGTGACGTGGAGCACCAGCCGAAAGAACCTCTTCAACTGGCGGGATGAGCAGTCCGGCAACTACGAAAACAAAATTAAAGCGTTCTTCAATCGTCCGCGATTCTTGCGATTGCTCCGGGATTACATCGTCTTTGTCACTGAGAACGACGAATTGACCAAAAAGGTTCTGAGGCAGCACCAGACTCGCGCTGTGGAGAAGGTGGTTCAGCGAGCGGTAGACCCGGCCAAACGGCGCGGCCTCGTATGGCATACACAGGGGAGTGGCAAAACGCTGACAATGCTCACCGTGGCCGCAAAGCTGCTCCGCGAGACGCCGGGAGCCGAGAAGCCGACCGTGTTGATGTTGATTGACCGCAACGAACTCGAAGGGCAACTACACAAAAACATCATTGGTTATGGGCTTTCCGCCAAAGTCGCTGATAGCAAGAAAGATTTGCAGGACATTCTTGGTACCGATTATCGCGGGCTGGTCGTTTCCATGATTCACAAGTTCGACGACATTCCAGCGAACATCAATACTCGTGACAGCGTGATAGTGCTCGTGGATGAGGCACACCGGACGACGGGCGGCGACCTCGGCAACTATCTGATGGGCGCTCTGCCGAATGCGACCTACATTGGCTTTACGGGTACCCCGGTTGACCGCATCTCACGGGGGCAAGGAACATTCAAGGTTTTCGGCGGGGACGATGAGGAAGGCTACCTCGACAAGTATTCCATCGCTGAGTCCATCAAGGACGGCACGACGGTCACGCTCAACTACGCGCTTGCACCATCGAGCTTGCTTGTAGACCGGGAACTGCTCGAAAAGAAGTTCCTGAACTTGGCTGAAGCCGAGGGCGTCAGCGACGTTGAGGAATTGAACGCCATCCTCGACCGCGCCGTGGAACTCAAAGAGATGATGAAGGCTCCGAGCCGCATCGAGAAGATTGCGGAATATGCGGCGATGCACTTCAAAGAGAATGTCGAGCCGATGGGCTTCAAGGCGTTTTTTGTAGCCGTTGACCGTGAGGCATGTGCACTTTACAAGAAGGCGCTCGACAAGCATCTGCCTGCGGATTACTCCCGCGTGGTATTTTCGCCTGCACATGGAGATAAGGAGCTTCTACGCGAGTTTTATCTCAGCGAAGATGACGAGAAGAAGGTCCGTAAGGATTTTATTCGCAAGACCGAAAAGCCGAAGATTCTCATCGTCACCGAAAAGCTACTGACTGGATTCGACGCGCCGATTCTGTACTGCATGTATCTAGACAAGCCCATGCGCGACCACGTTCTTCTGCAGGCCATCGCCCGTGTGAACCGGCCTTACGAAGATAGCGAGGGACTCGTCAAGCCATACGGTTTTGTGCTGGACTTCGTTGGCATTTTCGAGAAGCTGGAAAAAGCATTGGCTTTCGACTCGGACGTGGTCACGTCGGTCATCCAGAACATAGAGGTTTTGAAGCAGCTATTCGCCACAATGATGAACGAGCAGGCTCCGAACTATCTACCGTTTGCCAAGGGATGGGACGACAAAGCCAAAGAGCGAGCCATCGGTCACTTCGAGGAAAAGAATCGGCGTGGAGACTTTTTCAAGTGGTTCCGCCAGCTTCAAAATCTCTATGAAATTATTTCTCCTGACGCATTCCTCCGCCCATTCATAGATGACTATGTTTCGCTTTCCCAACTCTACGCGCTAATTCGAACGGCTTACGGCGACCGAATCTACGTGGACAGAGAAGTTTCGAACAAGACCCGGGACTTGCTCCAGAAACATACGATTAGCGGGCAGTTGGAACTGCCCGGTGCGATTCATGCTCTTGGCCCCGAGGAGTTGGCAAAGCTGCGAGACAGCGACACCTCGGACAACACGAAGATTCTCAACTTAAGGAAGATTTTAGCCGTGACTGTTCAGGACGGCGGAGCGTCCAAGCCTTTCCTGCTGTCGATTGGTGAAAGAGCAGAGAAGCTGGCCGAAGCCTATGAAGACCGGCAGCTAACAACTCAACAGGCATTGCTCGATTTCGCAAAACTGGCACGTGAGGCAACCGAGGCAGACGCCGAGCGCCAGCGTATGGGATTGGACGAGAACTCGTTCGCTATCCAAAAGACCGTGGCCGAAGTGGACAGCGGTTTCGACGCCAAGCAGGCAAAGGGCATCAACGCGCTATTCGACCAGTGCCCGGATTACCGTTGGAACAAACAGCACGAGAGCAAGTTACGGACGGAACTCTACAAGACCTTGCGGCCTCTCGTCGGAACGGAAAAAATGATTGATGTGGCGAATCGCTTGTTGAGGCTTCAAAGGATATGAAGGCTACAGCGACCAAGATGGTGAAGGTCCGAAGCCATTGGCAGGACGCCGAGGAAATCCGTTGGGCTGTCCGACATTGGGCGGCCCGTATCGGGGTAAAGGCTCCGCAGATTCATCTGCGCGAGATGCGACGGAAGTGGGCTTCCATTTCTAGGATAGGCCGACTCACGTTGAACACCGAATTGATTGAATTGCCCAAGGAATTGGGTGAGTTCGTGATTGTGCACGAACTCGTGCACCGCCTCGCCCCAAACCACGGCAAGGTGTTCAAGAGTTTCATGCACGCCTATTTGCCAGATTGGGAAGCACGGGAGGCCAGACTGAGAATCCCGGGACAGTCCACATGACTTCATCCAAAGAATCAGTTCCGGTCTGCTGTTTGACTCCACTTTACCAATTCGCTTTAGATGCCGACGAATATGTAGTCGATGATGGACTAAAAATCCTGCCTCTGCGCGAACCCATTTGGGACTTGACCTTCGACAGCATACTCAGGTCGCACTTTGCTATGTGCCAGCCGGACAAGCTAATTTTCCAAATGTCGCTACTGCCGTCCGCCTATTTCACCGAAGACAGGCTCTCAGTAGCCAATCATTCGGACGGGGCGGATATGTTGGACAAGTGCGTCGTTCCTGTCCGAGAGGTTTTGCAAGTGTTAAGGCTTTTCGCACCCGGACATCTACATGCTGGCGAAACCTTCGTTCTGGTGCCCATGCCGCACAAACAGAATTGGGGAACTGTCGCGAGCATTCGCGTCTCAGACATGGCCGTCGATTACGCCAATCTTAGAGTAGCTGCAAAGACTTATATGCTTAGTTCGTCCGAGATGCCCGCATTGCGAGAGTTTCGAGCAGGCATTTTGCCCATACTCCAGAAACTCGAATCATATCCAGCAGCAGCGTTCGCGCTGTCCCTTTACGGTGCTGATGACGGTGCGCGAGCGAATTTCAGTGCAGCGGTGACCGCATTGGAGGCTCTCCTAACAAAGAACGATGAAACTGAGGGGCTAACGTATCGATTGTCGATGAGACTTGCCAACCTATTAGGACACTCGCCTGAGGCGAGAAGGTCAAGATTTGTCGAGATGAAGAAGGTATATGGCATCCGCTCCAAAATCGTTCACGGAAGTCCAATCGTGACCAAATCGAATTCTAGACCTTTGGACATCTTGCCAGACCTTCGTGAAACGCTGCGAAGAGTGTTGCTGTCCGTCCTCGCGCTGTTTGGCAGTGGAGTACGGCCCGAGGATTTGCCAGACCGAATTGACGAGTGTGCACTTGACGATGAATCAAGGCGGCAAGTGCAGACAGAGGCTTCGAAATACTTGTTCCACCAAACCCGCTGACAACGAAGCAGCTAGAGCGTCCCCATGAAGATTCTTGTTTGGAATTGCAAGATGGGTTTCTCAGAGAAACGCCGTTTCGTACGTTACCTCTGCCCTGACATTGCCGTAATCCCCGAATGCTCTCAAGGCTCAATCCAATCGCCCGATGGTGACCAGTTCGATGGCCGCTGGTTTGGAGAGAACCCAAAGAAGGGCCTCGGTGTTTTGGTCGCCAAGCCTTGGCGGATTCTTGATTTTCGAGAACCACAGAGCAAATGGGTTGTTCCAATCTGGATAGGTGGCCCTTCTGACTTTCTCCTGCTTGCAGTCTGGACAGGAAGAGTCAAAGGTAGCGACAAGACCAGTTACATCGGACAGGCTTGCCAAGCACTGGAGAGCCACCCTGAATGGTTCAATGGATTACCTGTGGTCATGTGCGGAGATTTCAACAGCAACGTGATTTGGGACGGCCTGAGAGAGGCGCACAATCACTCGTTCTTAGTGAAATTCCTAGCTGAAAGAAACACTGTTAGCGCGTACCATCACTTTTTTTCCGAGCGCCAAGGCGAAGAGAAGCGACCGACACACTATTTCTACCACCACAAGAATCGCGGTTTTCACATTGATTATGTATTTCTGCCGGAGGCGTGGGCCAATCGAGTGAAAATGGTCGAAGTCGGTGAATATGCGGAATGGGTAAAACTCAGCGACCATGTTCCCTTGACGGTGGAAGTGACTCTTGGGGATGAATGAGACTTGGACTATTTCACGCTGACTCGACCGCTCGGATTTCAAGTTGTGTCGTCCCTTGCTTCCGTCCCGGCGTCTGGAAGTTGATAAGTAGCCCGTACTCCACGCCGAGAATTTTCATGTAATTCCGCAACTGCTTCTCCTCGCACTCGCCCAACTCGCTGCTGACGGCTTTCAATTCGACCACGACCTTTTGCTTTCCGAGGTGAACCAGCAAATCGGGATAACCCTCGCCCACATAATGCTCGCGATATTTCAGTTCGACAACCTTCTGGCTCTCGTACTCGATGCCTGCAAGACGCAAACCTACCTGCATGGCGCGGTCGTACACATCTTCCGAGAAACCAGACCCGAGGCTCTGATAAACCTCATAGGCGATTTTGCCAACCAATTCAGTGTGGTGGTCCATAATTTGTAGTCTCCTGACTAGAGGCGACCCTGAAAATCTGTGCTGTAAATCCAACGACTTACGGCGACTGCGGCAACAGCCTTTTTGACTCGCACCAGTTTTCAACGACTTAGCAACTCTACCCCAAGCGGCCGTGGAGGCTCCCTTTCACGCCGCTCACGCGGCTGCGGCCAACCGCCGACGCTGCCCGTCTCTCACGAAACGGACGACGCTGGCGCGGCTCACGCGGTATTTCTTCGCAACGTCGGTCAGCGACATCCCCGAAAGGCGGTCACGGACAAGGGCATCGTGGTCAATATTGAGCGGCGCACGTCCGAGCCTCTGTCCTTCCATCCGTGCCCTGCGCATCCCCGCTTTGATGCGTTCCACGATGAGGCTCTTTTCCAGTTCGGCGATGCTGCCAACCATGGTTAAGAACATGCGACCCATCGGCCCGCTGGTGTCAATCGCTTCTCGTGCGGATACGAACTCGATTCCAAGTTCTTTGAGTTCGTCCACGATTTCGAGAAAGTTCTTCGTGCTCCGGGCAATTCGGTCGAAGGCAGCGACCGTGACGACAGAAAACTCCCCTCGCCTTGCATCGGCCATCATTGCGTCCAGCCCCGGACGGCGTGCCTTACTGCCCGAGATTCCCCGGTCGCAGTATTCGCGGCTAACCTCAAATCCGCGCTGCGCCGCGAGTTTACGGAGGTCGTAAAGCTGCGTCTCCAAATGCTGGTCAGGAGTACTCACACGGGCGTAGATAGCTGCTTTTTTCATTACGCGGTTCCTCCTCTGTATCTCGCTCTTAGGGAGTCGTTTTGACGTAGGTAGTCGTCGTGACCTTGCCCGTCTTCTTGCAAACCTCTGTGTACGTCTCAATGGGACCGCAGCGATTCACTGTCACAATTTTGTCCTTGCTGATGAACGTCTGCGGCATTGGTGCAGTTTCATTTCTGCTCATTGATATTCCTCCCGAACGAATTTTGCGAACGCTTGGTAGGCTTGCTCTTCTTCCGGCGTGTCCTTCGCTGCAATGTAGGTTTCATAGAGAACACGGAGTCGCTGGTCTCGGGCAATGGAAATAGGAGACAACAAGTCGTAACCCGTGTCCTCGAAAATACGTTGACGAAGGGTCTTACTCATACAAGTCCTCTAGGACTATCATTCGCTTCTCCATTTAGCGGATTCTGGATACTGCAAACGGGACAACGTGATGGAAGACCGAAGCTCTGAAACGTCATGAGGGGCGCTTGCTCGCAGGCAAAGAACACGATACCTCTTTGGTTGTTGCCGACATTGAGATGAAGCGTTGTGCTCGGAGCGTTCTTCACAAGAACCGCCAGCCGCTGGTTGCTATCGCTCGTGGGCATCAGAAGGTTGTGCCTCCATTTTCCGTTGAAACTTATAGAGCGCAAGCAGGAGCGAGAACTCGGCTCTCCGCGACTCTCGCCTTATTTCTCGGAAGGATTCCAAAAATGCCGGGTAGCTGTAGGTCTCGGCGTTGGCTATAAGGTCGCGTGTCCTCGAAAGCCAGTAGCTCACGTTGTCGAACCAAAGAAAGCACTCCAGCTTTCTCAATCCCTCTTGTTTTCTCGACGACGCTGCCACGGTGCGCTCCAGCGGGGAAAGTGCCTAGTGCCCCACTGTAGGTATACCACCGGAATTTTGCGAAAAACCAGTCTTTGGGCTTCAAATGGGCAGAAATTCCAGAAATTTAACCAACGTACTAGGAGTTGTCAGAGTTGCTTTGTTTAAACAGAGAGCGAATCATTTGCTGCGGCGCGAACCTGCCTTTACGATAGTCGGCAAGGCGCACTTCAACTTCATGCCCGACAGGGGAGTGCGAAAATCCGCAAATGAATCGCAAGCACGAACAAAAAGCCGTCGAAAACCGAGCACTGGTCGCAGCACGTAATGCGGGGGTTCCGATTCCCCTAGGAGAAATTCCCGGCGAAGAGCCTGACTTCAAGTTCGACGCAGGTGCTTTAGGCGTCGAGGTGAGTGAGCTACTCCGTCCGGCGAGCAGCAACCACGGAATCATGCCAGTCGCTGAGGAAAGCTATCATCAAGAAATTCTTCGAATGGCGCAACAGGAATACTATGCGAACCCAAATGCAAAACCCGCGAAGATTATCTTGTATTTTGCAAATGCCAGAGGGAAGAAACGTGCCAAGCAGGAGATGGCGCGAAAGTTGGTTGAATTCGTGAGAGCAAATGTTCACCGTGCAAACCCAATCGTAAATTTTGGAGCACTTCGATTGCCCGAAGGATTTGGCTCAATGAGCATCGCAGCCGAATCTGGCGATTGGTGGACCGGCGAAAGCGGCAACATCACGCTTAGTGATATTTGTGAAGGGCTTGGCTCCATAATCAGTTTGAAGAACAAGCTGGTTCCGACATACCGAAAGAATCTCGTTTCGGGCGCTCAGGTATGGTTATTGCTCTAAAGTGCGCCTTCCATTTCGCGTGGTATGCCGATTCCGCACGGCATCGGCGAATGGCGATTCGATTTTGATTTTGACAGGGTCTTTTGGTTTGTTTGCTTGGGAAACGAATTCGTAGAAACTCGACGAGCCGAAGCTGCGACTTCGGTAGTGAGTACCCTTTGAGGGAGTCCATATGCAGCTTCTTTCTGGAAAAGTTGAAGCCTTCGTGAAAAAGCATCATCAGCTTGTCGTGTTCGCGGGTGCATTTATCGTGTTCATGACTTTCATTGTTAAAGAAGGGCTTGGCGAAAAATGGACGAGAAACGCCGAGGTGTTAGACACCGCGCAATACATGTACTCACTGTCGGCGCTGCAATCTGATTCGGGCGTGAAATTGTCGAAAGCATTGCACCGATTGGACCTCCTTGAGGCAAGCACCTCTCCTGAAAAGAAAAAAGAAGCCGAGTCGCATCCGGGAGCACGGCTTATTGACTATGCAAATTCAGAACCTCAAGTCGCCGCACTTGAGAATTTAGTGACCAATACGCTCATTCTTGTCGAACGCTTACCTGAGTTGAAAAGTATGGGGAAGGAGTGTGAACGGTATCGAGATGAAATCAAAGCCGGAAGACGGGAGCTTGAACTGTTCAATGCCTATACGCTGGACTTGAATGGCCTTTTCCAACAACATGAAGGTTGGGTCTACACTCCGAAGCATCCGAGGAATACGTATAAGATTCTTGCGCTTCTTCCACCTGACCTTGAGGCGAAACAACCTCTAATGTTTCAGCGACTAAATGCGGATTACGACAACTTTGTGATGCTAAGTCGTGACCTCCACGAGTTCAACCGTGGAGTGCTGGACGAAGCCAAGGTAATTCGTGAGCGAGATGAAGGTAGGTCGAACGTCGCGTGGTGGGTTAGTGCTTTCCTTTTCGCTATCGGTTGGGGCTTGGGTTTGTTAGGCAAAGTCTACGGCATTCCAAGCGCGGGTGGTGGAGATTAGCGTTTACCGCGAACCGGGTCGGCGGGTGCGAAGTCGAGCTTGCCGCCTCCACATTTCGACAGACGGAACTGGTTGTTGGAGAAAGCCCCTCACTGACTCGTCCCACGTCGCTTGCCGTAGAGATTAACCTCCCCATTAACCACGTTCGCCACGTAGCGTCCCTCACTGAGGAATTGCATCACCTTTTTTCCAGCACGTGCCATCTGTGCCCAACGGGATTTCGTTTCCGGGTTCTGCTCCAGCCCACGAATCTCGTTCCCGTCGAAAACGAAGTCCACTTGCCGCAAACCGCGCTTGGCGGTCCGCCGAACGGAGTAACGCTCACCTTCTAATTCGATGGTCGCGGCATCCTCCACGAGTGTCTGTCGCCAAACTTCGACGAGGGTCTTCTCGAATGTGGATTTCATGGTAGTACCGGAATCGAAGGGCATTATATGCTGACCGCACGACTCAAGCTGTGCTCGGCAAGAATCGGTGCGCGAACGTTCTCCAGCTAAACAACAGGAGAGGAATGATGCAAGGTAGTGACGCCAAGCCCGGGACGCAGGGAGTGACCGCAAGTACGATTGTGCCCTCAGAATCGAAATCGAATGGTGAGCGGAGCAAGGCGACGGGGGATTCGAGTTCAGAGGCACCTGAGATTGGGAAAGGTGTGCGCCCCGTAGTGAAGGATTTCCTCAGTCGCGTTGTCGTTCCCATACTTGTGGAAAGGTATTTGACCGAACGAGCCACAAAGAAGCCGGAGACGAAAAAACCAATCACCGATAACGACGCGCCCATCCACCGCGATTTCTTTACGATTCAGCAACTCGCCGAGCGGTGGAGTTGTAGTCGAGGGACGGTGTACAACATCTTGCGCTCGACTGGAACCAAGGTGGTTGATTTTGCCGCGAAGGGTCGCAAGGGGCACAAGCTAGTTCCGGTCAGGGCGGTCGAGGAAATTGAGCATAGGAAGCTGAGGCGGCTAAGCTGACGCCAACAATATCAATGGCAGCCACTCTTAGACCAGAGGACATCCTGACACCGGACGAACTCGCTGCGCGGCTCAAAGTCCCGAGGAGTTGGGTCTATGAGAAAACGCGGTCTCGCAACCGGAATGGGAAACCTCTGCCCTGCCTGCGTCTCGGGCGCTATATCCGGTTCGACTGGACAAGAGTTGTGGAATGGCTTACCCAAGAGGAAGACGATTCAAAGCGAAGTTACAGGCGTTAGGGAAGCGGACCCTCGCGTATCAAGGAAGGACCGCATCCAGCTTTTCCCTAACATCGTTTCGGTCGAGAATCTCGACACAAGCGATTTTCCCGGCGACAACGTCAAGAATCAGCATCCCAACTTCCGGTATCAAGCGGACATTCCGGTGACCGGGACCGAAGCCAGCCTTCGGCTTCGGTTGGGTGTAGAACGTACCGCAGATGTCGTCACCGCAGCGACAGCGGTCGAAAATTCTCAATTCCGGCACCTGTGCAGCAAGTTCGGATTCGCCCTGCTCTTCCAGAAGTTGGCGAAGCTCGGTTGCCAACTCAGGGAGCACGACCGTGAGGGGATGTTGTTTTTCGGTCTGTTCATTCATGGAATCACCGCTCAATTATGGCTTAGTTACGTGGGTGGATGTTCGAATCAGCCTTTGCCATCGCCCCTATATAAGGAACGTGTAGCGCGATAGCGGTGTTACCGACGACCTGCGCAGGTACACAGCTTTTCCGGTAGGAGAAATCCGATTCGGAACTGTATCCAGTGTTGCCAATTTCCCTTGATTTCTTAGTCTAAGACGAACTATGTTTGTCTCAGATGAACGGCGAGGATTCGAGGTAAGTGACAGCAATCAGCGGGTTTTAGCGGCTTTTATTGAGTTTTCTTTAAGTGGCGATTCACAATCCCCCCCTCTCCGCCAGAATTTTCCCATCACATTGTAAACAGAGGCGTTCCGCTGTTCGTTGCCATCCCGGTTACGGAAGCGGTTACGTGCGGCTTATCGTGATGTAGAGAGAATCGCGCTGGTTCCAATCGGACTGGATATCGGCCATTCTCACCTATTTTTCCGATCGGCGGGTGTTGGATCGGATTCTATCGCTGATTCATGCATGCTGAGAATATGCCAACGGCTATCGGATCGGCGGCAAAGCATCATGCCCCGGCCTGCGGTGTGAAGAAATGGGGATTCAATCGTGTAATCATACAAGCTCCACACCACATCACCCACTGCTCGCTGGTCGCTCATCGTCAGGGAGAGATGGACGTACGGGTTTGTGCCAAAATATTTTTGCTTAAAATGATTTGTGGCTTCGTCGCGCCCGCGCAGTTCGCCGCTCGGGGAACTCAGCACAAAATCCGGATCGAAACAGGAAGCCAACTTGTCAGCATCCTTGTTATTGAACGCCTCAGAGCAGGAATGCATTGCTATGTCCATGTCCGCGATAAGAAGCGCTTCAGAGGAGTTTGGCGGCGTGAGGCCGAGTCTTGCGATACGGCGCTTGAGATCGATCGTTACCCCCAGTTGTTCCAGAAGATCCACTCCGAGGATGCCGTCGACTGCGCCACCGCATGCTTTAGCGATCGCGCTCAAGTCAATCGCCGGCAGCCTAACGCCTTGCAGGATGCGATTGCCCAAAGAGAGCTCACCGATCGAGACTTCTTGTGCGTTTAATGCGGTTGTTTCTTTCCAGGATTGGATACGTACCGCTCGGTTATGTCCCCGCGGGAAAGACTTCTCGTTGAGCAAAGACGTGGCCGCGGTATCAACCAGGAACCGTTTGTCGATGTTGTCTGCCCGCAGAATTACAATTGGCAAGCGATCGCAGCGCTGAAGCGGGATCTCTGTTTCGTTGGTGGGAGTCTGTGGCGGAGCGCTGTGCACAGCGGGCAAAAGGCTTAACCCGGCGATGAGACAAGCGAGCAGACGCAGATAAATTCGCATCACTCCCTCGACTGCACCGATCCAGTGGCTTGATCGATCCGCTGCAGAATGGTGCCGCGAACCATGCGGAAGGCGCTTGGATCCCGGAACAGGCGCGAACTCCAGTTTGCTCCCATCGCCAGTGCGTGAATCTCAAAAGCAAGCTGTCGAACGTCCACTTCCTTCTTGATTTCGCCGGCAAGCTGCGCGTCACGAGCCGCGTGCTCCAAATTCCCCAGCCACTTCTTCATCAACTCCACGATCTGATCACGGACGCGGCCGGGCCGGTCGTCGAACTCCAGCGATGCAGCGGAGAAAAAGCAGCCTCCAGGGAACACTTTTCCCTCGCCATACGACAGCCAGTTCTCGCAGAGTGCTCGAAGACGTTTGAGTCCGTGTAATTCATACGCCGGGCGGACCACTTTTTCGACGAAGGTGTCGCGGGCTGCATCAACCACCGCGCACTGCAAATCTTCCTTGGAGCCGAAGTGTGCGAAGAGACCGCTCTTGCTGATGCGAAGCGCGGATGCCAGCTTTCCGATTGTCAATCCCTCCAGCCCTTCGAGCGAGGCGAGGTTGACCGCTTTTCGCAGAATTGCCCGGCGGGTTTTCAGGCCTCTGGGGCGTCGCCGAGCTATTTTCAACTCAGCCTTATTACGTCGGTGCGGCCGAGCAGAAGGGTTGGCGCGTTGTTGGATTGTCTTCATTTTCGGACAGATAATAGCACGACCGTTCGTTCTATTACAACAGGCTGCACTCCGGGAGTCTGCGCTTGTAGCGGGAGAGTTGGCGGAAGCCTTGCGAATCCGATAGTCACCCACAGATAAATGTGACTAACACGGCCGCCCTTGTATATAATCCGGCCCATCATGCGAAATCAAGAAACGCTGTATCACGTGGCCGGCCGGGTCGCCACGATTACGCTCAACCGGCCCGATAAATTGAACGCCTGGACAGCCGTCATGGAAGGTGAAGTACGCGCCGCCATCGAAGCGGCGGAGCAGGACGAAAACGTTCGTGTGATGGTCATAACGGGCGCGGGGCGCGGATTTTGCGCCGGCGCGGACATGTCGCTTCTGAGCTCGGTTGCAGAGAAAGGTCTCGACGAAGCAAGGCGGGCCCAGGCTGTGCAGCCGGCAAGTGGGGGTCGCGAGTCGGGTAGGGTGGATTTCGGGAAGAAATATTCGTATTTCCCCGCGGTTACCAAGCCCGTGATTGCTGCTATCAACGGACCGGTCGTGGGTTTGGGTCTGGTGATCACGTTGTACTGCGATTTGCGTTTTGCAGCAGATGGGGCACGATTCGGCACAGCGTTTGCCCAACGGGGTCTGATTGCCGAGTACGGGATGGCGTGGATGCTGCCGCGCCTGGTGGGGCACGCCAACGCGCTGGACCTGCTGTTCACTGCAAGAATGATCGATGCTGCGGAAGCACTACGAATCGGTTTGGTGAACCGGATCTACCCTCAAGAAGTTTTCCTGGAAAGCGTGCAGAAATACGCGATGGAGTTGGCGGCTAACGTCAGCCCGCGGTCCTTGCGGGTAATCAAGCGACAGGTCTACGACGCGATGTTCCAGACGCTTGCGGAATCGTTTGAGGACTCCGAGCAAGAAATGCTGGCGAGCCTGAAATCCGATGATTTCAAAGAAGGCGTCGCACACTTCATCGAAAAACGGGCTCCGGCTTTCACCGGCAGATAGGAACCTCCAGTGAACTTCGAATTCAACGACAAGGTGAAGGATCTGCAACGGCGTCTGCAAGCCTTCCTGGACGAGCACATTTATCCGAATGAGCACCGCTTCCACGAGGAGATCGAGCGGAATCGGTGGTCGCCGACAAGGATTATCGAACAGCTCAAGCCAAAAGCACGCGCCGCCGGCTTGTGGAATCTGTTCCTACCCGAAAGCGAGGATGGCGCAGGGCTGACAAATCTGGAGTATGCGCCGCTTTGCGAGATGATGGGCCGCAGCGAGATGGGACCGGAAGTTTTCAATTGCTCGGCGCCGGACACCGGCAATATGGAAGTTCTTGCCCGCTATGGCACCCCGGAACAAAAAGAACGCTGGCTTAAGCCATTGCTCGCAGGTGAAATCCGCTCGTGTTTCGCGATGACGGAGCCCGCGGTGGCATCCTCCGATGCGACAAACATCGAGGCAAGAATCGTGCGCGACGAGGGCCACTACCTTATTAATGGCCGAAAGTGGTGGACGTCTGGCGCGGGCGACCCGCGTTGCAAAATTGCCATCTTTATGGGCAAGACGGATCCTTCGGCTCCGCCTCATAAACAGCAATCGATGATTCTAGTGCCGATGGGCGCGCCGGGAGTGAAAATCAACCGTATGTTGAGAGTGTTTGGATACGACCACGCTCCGCACGGCCACGGCGAAGTCACCTTTGAGAATGTCAGGGTTCCGGTGTCAAACATGCTGCTTGGCGAAGGGCGGGGGTTTGAAATCGCGCAAGGGCGGCTGGGGCCGGGCCGCATCCATCATTGCATGCGGTGCATCGGAGTGGCAGAGCGCGCTCTGGAAACGATGTGCAAACGCGTCCAAACACGCCTGGCCTTCGGGAAACCGATTGCCGAGCAAGGCACGATTCGAGCGGCTATCGCGGAGTCTCGTATTGAGATTGACCAGGCCCGGCTGCTGACGTTGAAAGCCGCATATATGATGGATACGGTGGGGAACAAAGCGGCGCGAGCGGAAATCGCGATGATTAAAGTGGTCGCGCCTAATGTCGCACTGCGAGTGCTGGATCGCGCCATACAGGCGCACGGAGGTGCTGGCGTTTCGCAAGATACGTTCCTCGCGGCCGCGTGGGCGAACGTGCGCACTCTGCGAATCGCCGACGGGCCGGATGAAGTGCACATGGAATCGATTGCAAAGTGGGAACTGGCCAAAGGCAAGAAATCGGCGGAAGCGCAGGCTTCGCATTGACTATGAAGATTTGCTTGCGACAAGACGAAGTCAGCCGGCACCGGAGAAGTTGATGCCTCCACTGATTGTCAGCAATCTGAAAGCCCTGAAAGAATTAATCGGCCAGGAAATTGGGGTTACGGAATGGTTCCGCCTTACCCAAGGACGGATCGCGCTGTTTGCGGAAGCCACGGAAGATCGGCAATGGATCCACCTGGACCATGCACGGGCCAGCGAAGAATCGCCTTATGGAGCGACGATCGCTCACGGGTTTCTTACGCTCTCTCTGCTCAGCCATTTCTTGAAATCGGCGATTCAGATCCAAAACGGTGTGCGGCTGGCAGTGAACTATGGATTGAATCGTGTGCGCTTCCCCGCCGCGGTCCGCGCGGATTCCCGGATTCGGGCGCGCGTGACTCTGGTCGGTTTGAAAGAACTCCCGGACTCCGTTGAAGCCACATTCGCTGTGGCGATCGAAAGCGAACAGTCTGAGAAACCAGCATGCGTCGCAGAATGGATCGTCCGCTATTACTCGTGACCCGCCGGGATGTGCTGCAGTATTGCAAACCGCGAATCTGAAGCCGGAGCGACGCGCTAGATCCGCCCGGTCTGCGCGGTGTGCAAGGATGCCTGCAAAAGCATCTGGATCGTGTCTGGCATGGACGCAAACCGTTCGTCTTTGGTGAGTCCCTGATGATAGCGGTAATAAATTTGTTGAACGATCACCGCAAGCTTGAAACGCGCGAACGCGAGATAAAATGCGATCCCCGAAGGATCGGTCCCGGTTTCCCGCGCGTAATGCTGCACGATTTCGTTCCGTGTCAGGCTGCCCGGAACGTTTGTGGGTCCCCAGCGGTTTTTCTGGAGTTCTTCCGGATCCGCCGCATCGATCCAATAGGCCAAGGCGGTGCCAAGATCCGTCAGCGGGTCGCCAATCGTACACATCTCCCAATCGAGGACGCCCACAATTTTGGTTATGTCGTTCGAATCGAGCACCACATTGTCGTATTTGTAGTCATTGTGGACCAGCGAAACGTCGCTCGTGGCAGGCATGTGCTGTTGCATCCACGCAGCGATTTTCTCCACTTCCGGATAATCGTGCGTTTTGGAACCATAGTAGCGTTCGGTCCACCCACGGACCTGCCTTTCCAGATAACCTTCAGGCTTGCCCAGGTCGGAGTGGCCCGCTGCAACGTAGTCCACACGATGCAGGCGAATGAGATTGTCGACAAAGGATTCGCTGAGCGACCGCGCCTTTTCCGGGGGAAAATCCAGACCGGAAGGTACCTCCCTGCGAAGGATGATGCCGTGAATCGGTTTCATCACGTAGAACGGCGCGCCGATGAGGGAATCGTCGTCGCAATAGAGAAGTACTTCGGGAGCCGGGGCATAGACGGAGTGGAGCTTTGAGAGCACACGAAATTCGCGACTCATATCGTGTGCGGACTTGACCTTGCTTCCGAAGGGCGGCCGCCGAAGCACGAGCTCCCTGGTGCCAAGGCTTAGCGAGTACGTCAAGTTGGAATGGCCGCTGGGAAATTGGCGGACCACGAGCACGCCCGCATCGTCTGGAAAGTGAGCGCGCAAGTAAGGTTCCAACTTGGCTAAGTCAAGCTCTTCGCCCGACCGAATCGCTACGGGGTGATCGAGCAAGTCGCTCACGGGTGGGCCTCCTTAGCGGTATGTCAACATCGCGGCATCTGCAAGATGCGGGTGACAATTGAAGCTGCTGAGTGTAATCCGCTCCCCGGAATAAAGGAATTCGCTCCAGGAAGAGTTCCGCGACATCCAGCTCACATTTAATGTGGTTTGGGGTGTGAGCTGTAGAGCGCGCTGCATGACAACCGCAATAGGGCCACCGGAAGTAAAAATCGCGATCCGTTCGCCGTGGTTGCCAGCGGAGAGACATTTGGTGAGGCCGGAATTCACCCGGGAGCAAAATTCCAGCCAGGTCTCCACACCGGGAGGGCAAATTTCCTCGCGCACCCATTTGCTGATGATGGCCACAAACAATTTTTGAAACGTGGCTCGCTTCCCGGCCGAGCCGGACGAGGACTGGAACGCGTCGTGGAGATCTCGAATGTTTTGGTCGCTTTCAAGCAATCCAGGCAGGCTGCGTTCAAGAGCTGCTTCGCCCTGATATTCGTCGAACTCGTGCAGCACCAGCGGATCGGGAAACGGGATGCCGGCTTGCCGGTAGGTCTCATTCACGAGCATGAGAGTTTCCTTCTGACGGACGCGGGGACCAGTGCAGGCGCGGTCAAAAACGATTTTGTGGCAGGACCAGTACTCCCCGAGAAGTCGCGCCTGCGCCTCCCCGAGCTTGGAAAGCTTGTCGTAATCGGGCTCAAGGAAAGAAGCCTGCGCATGACGGACAAGAAAGGCAATCCCCATTTCTGACCAGTCTCCTCCGTCAATGGTTGCACCGCATGCATAGCGGTGGATGCAATTCGTGTGAGGCTAAACCGAGTTTGCGAGCGAATCCGCAGTTACCGAGTGCTCTAGGCAGTCGCACCCTGTTCTCTACCAAATTCGGCGAAGGTCTTGCCCTGCTCGGCGAGCTGCTTCAGAAGCGGCGCGGGCTGCCAAAGTTCACCGTGCTGACGTTGGAATTCGGAGACGCGGTCATAAACCCGTTTGAGGCCAACTGTGTCGGCATACCACATCGGACCGCCGCGATGGGCCGGGAAGCCGTAGCCGTTGATGTAAATAATGTCGATGTCTGAAGCGCGCAATGCGAAGCCTTCCTCCAAAATGCGCGCACCTTCATTCACCAGCGCGTAGAGGCAGCGATCCGTGATTTCGGCGGCGGAGATTTGGCGTTGCGCTATGCCACCTTCTTCAACCCACTTGCGAATGAGTTCGCTCACCATCGGATCCGAAGCGGCGCGCCGCTGGTCGTCGTACTTGTACCAGCCCGCGCCGGTTTTCTGGCCGTAGCGGCCGAGTTCACACAAGCGATCTTCGAGAAACGGCTGGCGAATACCGGGCACTTCCAGATGGCGATATTCCTTGCGGATACGCCAGCCCACATCGAGTCCGGCGAGGTCGCCGGTGGCGAGGGGGCCCATCGCCATACCGAAATCGGAAAGCGCCTGGTCCAGGGCTTCGACGCTCGCACCTTCTTCAACCAGGAATTGAGCTTCACGGCGATAAGGGCCAAACATGCGATTGCCGACAAAACCCCGGCAGTTGCCGACCAGCACGCCGACCTTGCCAAGCGTTTTTGAAAGCTGCATGCACGTGGCGACCACTTCCTTTGAAGAAGCCCTGCCGCGGACGATTTCCAGCAGCCGCATGACATTCGCAGGGCTGAAGAAATGCGTGCCGATGACGGACTCGGGCCGCGAGGTTGCGGAAGCGATCTCATCGATGCTTAAGGTGGAGGTGTTGCTCGCAAGAATTGCGCCTGGTTTGCACACGCGATCCAATTCCCGGAAGACTTCCTTCTTGAGGGCCATGCCTTCGAAAACAGCTTCGATCACCAGGTCCACGTTGGAGAAATCGTCATACACTAGCGTGGGAGTGATTCGCTTCAGGCGTTCTTCGGCAAGCTGTTGCGAGAAACGTCCGCGCTTCACGGAATTTGTGTAATTCGAGTGGATCGTGGCAAGGCCGCGATCAAGCGCGGCTTGGTCCGCCTCTTTCAGAAGCACAGGAATGCTGGCATTGGCGAGCACCATGGCGATACCGCCGCCCATGGTGCCTGCGCCGACAACGGCTGCGGAATGAATGGGAAGAATGTTCGTCTGCTTGGGAATGTCAGGAATCTTGGCCACTTCGCGCTCACTGAAAAAAACGTGGATTAGCGATTTGGATTGTTCGGAGAAGAGGCACTCGATAAAGAGCTTCTGCTCGGCCATGCAGCCTTCTTCGAACGACAACTTCGTGGCAGCTTCCACCGCATGAATGGCATTGACCGGCGCGAGCAGCCCGCGCTGCTTCTTGACGACGGCTTCGCGCGCGACGGAAAAGATGAGTGCGTTTTCCGCAGCGTTTCCAAGCTTTTCATTGCGCTCGCGCGTCTTTGGGGCGGGTTTGCCGGCCACCTCGCGGGCAAACGCAATCGCTCCGGAGAGAAGATCTCCCTCAATAATGCGATCGACGATGCCCAGCTTCTGCGCTTCCTCGGCACTGACCGGATTCCCGCTCACGCACATTTCGACGGCTTTAGAAACACCCGCAAGTCTGGGAAGGCGCTGCGTGCCCGCCGCGCCGGGAATCAGTCCCAGCTTTACTTCGGGCTGGCCGAATTGCGCCGCCGCCAGCGCGACGCGATAGTGCCCCGCCATCGCCAGCTCCATCCCGCCGCCAAAAGCGGTTCCATGAACGGCAACGATCACTGGCTTCGCACTGTCTTCGATTTTCAAGAGCAACGGGAGCAGTCCGGGACCGCGCGACTTGCCCGATGTCATCTTGCCGAACTCTTTAATGTCTGCGCCTGCGACAAAGGTCCGGCCGCCGCCGATCAGAATCGTGGCTTTGACGCTGCTGTCCTGGGCGATCTGGTCCAGCGCATCGGAAATACCCTCGGGGACGCCGGGGCTCAGAGCGTTGACGGGAGGATTGTTGATGGTGATGACGGCGACGCCGTTGTCGCCTGTGATTTGCACTAGATCAGTCATGGAAGAGCCCTCATGTTGAGTATTTGAACTTTATACGCCTTTCGCCGAGACCCTGCCCGAATCGATCACCATCGAGGCGATCCGCTCACGATGAAAAGTGGCGTCGCCGAATGCGGTTTCCGATGCCTTCGCTCGGCGGTAGTAGAGATGAAGATCGTTTTCCCAGGTGAAGCCCATGCCTCCGTGAATCTGGATGCCATGATTGCCGACTGTTCTGGCGGCATCGCTGCAGTACATCTTGGCGATGGAAACGGCAGCCGCTGCGTCCGGCGCGTTTTCTTCCAGCGCCCAACCGGCATAATACACTGCTGAACGGGAGCTCTCGGTTTCCAGATACATGTCCGCACACTGATGTTGGACTGCCTGAAACATTCCGATGGGCTTGCCAAACTGTTTTCGAGTCTTGGCATATTCGACTGTCGCATCGAGGGTCCGTTGCATACCGCCGACCAATTCGGCGGCCAGCGCGGCGGTGGTGATATCGAGGGCTCGCGAAAGATTTAAGTTGGGGCCAAGTTCTTCGGCTGGAGTGTTGCTGAATTCGACGACGTAGAGCTTTCGCGTGAGGTCCATTCCGGACATAGGAGATATTTTCAAGCCGCGAGCCTTGGAATCCACCACAAACGCACCGTTGCGCGCGAGGACGATAAGAAAATCGGCCACGGCAGCATCCGAGACAAATAGCTTTTCGCCGGTGAGCTTTCCGTTGACGGCATTGAGTTGGACATCCCGCGGGTTCCAGCTCGCACCCGCTTCCAGAATGGCAACCGTCGCACGAATTTCTCCTTTGCAGATTGGTTCGAGATATTTTTTCTTCTGCTCGGGTGTGCCCACGGCGTCCAAAACGGATCCAGCCAGAACGACTGTCGAAAAGAACGGACCTGGCAAGAGCGCGCGTCCCGCCTCCTCCATCAACAGCATGAGTTCGACCTTCCCGAGGCCCACTCCACCGTACGCTTCCGGAAAAATGATGCCGGTGTACCCCTGGTCGGTGAGCTTTGACCAAAGCGCGGCGTCGTATGCCGTATCCGTTTCCATCAGGCGGCGCATCTCCGCGCTGGGGCACTCGCCAGCGAAGAATTTGCGGGCGCTGCTTTTCAGAATTTCCTGGCTCTCCGTCAAACCGAATTGCATGGCGTATCCTTTAATAGCTTCTGGGTAGGCCCAGAACGAAATGCCCAATGATGTTTCGCTGCACCTCGGAAGTGCCGGCCTCGATGGTATTTCCGCGGGTTCGCAGGTAGGCATACGACCAAATCCCTTTGTCGACCGCGTGCGCGTCGCCGGCCAGCAATTGGCCGTAGGAAGCAAGCAACTCCTGGGCGATTTGCTGGAGACGCTGGTTGAGCTCGCTCCAGAAAATTTTCTGAATGGATCCCTCGGGGCCTGGTACACCGGTGGCGGTGATGCGACTGAAAGCGCGCATCTGGTTGAAGCGCATGATATCAATTTCGGCACTGCACTGCGCGAGCTTCTGGCGGATCAGGGGGTCTTCCGCGGCGGGCCGCCCATTGCGCTGGACGGTGTGCGAGAGTTCGATGAGCCGGGTGATGAACCGCTTGAAGATGAGGTGCAGGCGAGCGCCATACGAACCGCGCTCATACATCAGCGTGCTCATCGCCACATTCCATCCGTCATTCACTTTACCTAGAATATTTTCCGCCGGGACGCGCACATCGCGAAAGAACAGCTCGCTGAATTCGGACTCGCCGGTCATCTGGCGCAGGGGGCGAACTTCAACGCCCGGGGATTTCATATCCACAAGGAGAACGGTCAGTCCTTTGTGCTTGGCGACGCTGGCGTCGGTGCGGACGACGAGTTCGCACCAGTCGCCAAACGACCCGTAGCTGGTCCACACTTTTTGACCGTTCACGATGTAGTGATCGCCGTCCAGCCGCGCTTCCGTTTGCAACCCAGCGAGATCGGAGCCTGCATTCGGTTCCGAAAAGCCCTGGCACCAGATCTCTTCGGCGCTCAGAATTTTTGGAATGTAGCGCTTCTTTTGCGTTTCGGTTCCACAGGCGATGATCGTGGGCCCAATCAGGCCCAAACCCAGCGCGTTGACCATCGAGGGCGCGTCGACGCGTGCCATCTCTTCCCAAAAGAGCGCTTGCTGCATCAGCGTGGCGCTGCGGCCCCCGTATTCCTTGGGCCAGGAAACCGCCGCCCAGCCGCCTTCATGGAGCTTCCGTTGCCAGGCACGCAGATAGGGGAACGATTCCTCGAGCGGCTTTTCGCGCCATTCGTTCCAGTCTTTTGGTACGTTCGCCGCGAGCCACGCGCGGAGTTCATCGCGGAATGCCAACTCCTCGGCGGTTAAGTTTAAGTCCATGAACAAAACTCCTTCGTTCTACCGGTTCCGGGATACGATCCGCGTTTTCTTCTTCAGTGCGAGGCAAATCTCGCCGCAGCAACCTGCTCAAGCGCCGCTCTTTCGCGCAACAAAGTCCGGGCGAATCGTGTCCGCCCCGTGCCAGTACTTTTTGCGAAGCTCCTTCTTTAGAATTTTCCCGGTGGCGGTTTTGGGCAGATTTTCCACGAATTCGAAGGAGCGCGGGCACTTGTAATGCGCCAGGCGCGAACGACAGAACTTGATGAGTTCAGCCTCCGTGGCGCAGGCATTCGGCTTTAAAACCACCAAGGCTTTGGGTACTTCGCCCCATTTCTCGTCGGGAACCGGAATCACCCCCGCCTCCAGGACCGACGGGTGCGCGAGTATGGCCTTCTCCAGTTCGAGAGAGGAAATATTCTCTCCCCCGCTGACGATGATGTCTTTCTTGCGATCGACAACCAGCAGGTAGCCGTCTTCGTTGACTGTGGCCATGTCTCCCGTGTGGAACCAACCGCCACGCAATGCTTCTGCGGACGCGCTTGGCTGCCGCCAGTATCCCTCCATCACGCCATCGCCCCGCGCAATGATCTCGCCGATGGTTAGCCCGTCACGCGGCACGTCATTGTCATTCGTATCCACCACGCGCAACTCCACGCCGGGAATTGCATACCCCGTCATCGCTTGCCCCACGAAGCGCTGCTCGCCTTGCCAGCCAAGCTCAGGCTTACTCGGAGAAAGGGAAAGTGCCGGGGAAGTTTCCGTCAGGCCGTAGCCCGAATAGCACTCGCAACCAAGCTTTTCTTCAACCTCGCGAATGAGAGTTGGAGAAGACGCGGCGCCGCCGATAACGATCCGTCGCAGGCTGCTCAAGTTGTACTTGGGGCGCTCCGGGCAATTCACCAGCGCCGTGGCCATGATGGGAACAAGACTGCAGGAATGAACGGCTTCTTTTTCAATGAGACGAAAGACTTCCGTGGTCTCGAAGCGCTGCATCATCACATGCTTGCCGCCGAGCAAGGTGAGAAAATGCGCCACGCCCCAGCCATTGGCATGGAAAAGGGGTATGGTGTGGAGTTCGACGGCCCCGCTTTCGATGTGGAATCCCAGGCAAACGTGCACCGCGTGGAGATAGACGTTTCTGTGCGTCAGCATCACGCCTTTGGGATTGGCGCTGGTTCCGCTGGTATAGAAAAGCTCCGCTAGAGCGTTTTCATCAATGGCCGCGATGTCGGCGCGATACGGTGCGGCCTCCCTGAGAAGGTCCTCATAGCAACGTGAAGAGAGCCAGGCCGCCTCTGGAGAGCCTTCGAGCAGGCAGATCATTTTTACAGAGGGAATATCCTTGTGAAAAGATTCAACCAAGCCGAGAAACTGTTTTTCAACGAAAAGAATTGTTGCTCCGGCGTCGTTCAGAATGTAGGCGAGTTCACCTGGGGCGAGCCGGATGTTCAGCGGCAGCAGAACGGCGCCGGCTTCCAGAACTCCATAATAGGCTTCGAGCAGGCGGTGGCAATTGGTGCTGAGGAAAGCGACTCGGTCGCCAGGCTGGATGCCCGCCTGCCGGAGAGCTCCCGCCAGCCGGCGCGTGCGATCCGCAAATTCCGTGTAGGTAAACCTGTCCTGATTGCAGACCACCGCGGTTCTGCGCGGGTATTGCTGCTCCGCGTAGCGAAGGAAGCGCAAAGGGGTAAGGGGAATGTTCATGGCGTGCCTCGCCTGGATCAGGCGGATTGACCTCCATCGACTACAAGAATGTTTCCGGTCACAAAATTCGACGCATCGGAAGCCAGAAAAACAGCGGCTCCCTTCAGATCATCCGGCCCGCCGAAACGACCTGCAGGTATGCCTGCCAGCAGCATTTCCTTATTTCGGTCGATGACTTTCCCCGACATATCGGTCGGGAACCAGCCGGGTGCAATAGCATTTACCTGAATGCTGTGCATGCCCCACTTGCAGGCCAGGTCTTTCGTGAAAATAATCACGCCTCCCTTGCTGGCGCTGTAGCCGATGGCGGAGAAACTTGGCGGCGAACCGCGCAGCCCGGCAACAGAAGCGATATTGATGATTTTTCCCCGGCGCTGCGCAATCATGACTTTGCCCACGGCCTGAGAAAAAAGAAATGTTCCGGTCAAATTGGTTTCGATCACTTTGTTCCACTGTTCGAGCGTCATCGCCTCCACAGGCGCGCCCCAGGAAGTGCCCGCATTGTTGATCAGGATGTCGATGCGCCCAAAGTGTTTGACCGTGGCGTCCGCCACCGCCTGAATACTGGCGGGATCCTTGACATCGCAGCCGAGTGCGAGAACTTCGGCGCCGAGCTTTTGCAGTTCCCCGGCCGCCTCCAGGCAGCGCTCTTTCTTTCGCGCGCAGAGAACCAGCTTCGCCCCCATCTCTGCCAGGCCTTCCGCCATTTGCCGGCCAAGCCCAACGGATCCCCCGGTAACGATGGCTACGCGTCCTGAAAGGTCAAAGAGTTTCTTAACGTTCACCGGGGAATCCTCGACTGGGTTGCCACGAAGTTTTTCAATCGTCGTCCCTGACCTTGTCGTCGGCATCGAACGGCCGCAGGTACTGGTTGGGATGGAACTCGACGAAGGCCGGGGCGACGGGAACAATCCCTCCGCTGGGAGCCGCAAAAATATTAAAACTGGGACCGAGCGCTTCCGCCGCATTGTTAAGATCCGTTACCTCCAGGGGGCCCCATCGGCCGGTGTCCAGCCGGTCCAGAAGCGCTTTCACCGCGGCGATCGTTTCCGCCGGAGTAAACGCGCAATGGCCGGCGCGCGAAATAAACTTGCGGCGCAGAAATCGCTCGTTGCCTTCTTCGCCGACAACGTCCCGGTATGCGCTTTCATTCTGCACAACCACCAAACCGTCGCCGGTGGTATGTAGAGTCAGAACCGGGATGTGAATTTCGCCGTTGTAGGTGATGTTTTCCTTCAGGTAGTTCGCGGCTTGCGAGTCGGCGCTGATGCGCGCAGTTTCGTTCACGATTCTGAGATCGGCATCGAGATCCAGCCCGGCCTGCGCATAAAGTGCATGGACTTCGGCGGCATCCGCGGAATGTTCGAACTGGCGGCGGTAATCCACGCCCGTATTCCAGGAAGGGTTGCCCTGGGCGCGGAACTCAAGTTCGGCGCGAAACGCAAACGCGAACGGAAAGTCCACATTAGCGGCCCAGAGAAATTGGTTCATCTGTTGATCGGCGAAATCCGTGGGAGCGGGCTCGGGCGAAAGCGGCGTGAACCAGCCTGGCGTATCGCCCAGCGCGGCCACCAGCGACAGTCGTGCCCTGCCCTGCGCCGTCCCAGCGGCTGCGGCCAGTATTCCCTCGGCAAGATTCAGATTGGCCACGGGATCGGTGATGTTGACGAGCTGCAGGCCGGAGCCGGGGCCGAGCAGGGTCTTGAATGCGAAAGCCGAATCGAGCGCCGTATTCCAGGTGGCAATCCCGCCGGAAAGAACGCCGCACATCGGGAGGGCGGCGTCAAAGCGGTCCGGATAGCGCTGGATGAGCCCCGCGGTAATCATACCGCCGAGGGAATGTCCCCAGGCGATGGTTCGAGTGGGCTTGCCAACCGCTTGCGTGAAGATGTCAAGCACGGCGATCTGGTCTGGCAGAGCTTGCTGAAGAGCCCAACCTGTAGTGGCGTAAGAAGAGCCAGCAAGAGCAAAGCCGCTCGCCAGCATGAAGAAGCGCGTAGCGGGATCGGTGATGGCGAAATCCTGAGCGGGGTTTGGACTACCGGGAACCACGTACCCGTGACTGTAGAGGAAAAGCGTCCCGTTCTTCCAATTGGCAGGGACCTCGATAATATAGGTGGCGCCGTCGGGCAGGGTTCCCGTGTGGGCGACGACGCCAGGTTGCGCCGATGCGCGTCCGGGAATTGCCAGGACAACCGCAACGATTGCTAAAGAGAAAAGAAGATACTTCACGGAGTGCCGCATGGTGTTTCTCCCTTACCAGATTTTGGCGTGGTCGTTGGCGCGGGACGCCCACCTGCGCGATGGAACGCTATCGACCAGCATTGAAAACCAATTCCCTTCCCGGCCGGGACACGCCAGGATTTTTGAACCCGCTTCAGAACGTCAGCCGCAATCCCAACTGAATTTGGCGCTTTGGAAAGGCCGACGTGAACGCAAGTGGCGTGCTCGGTGTAATCGTTGTGAAGTTGGGCGCGATGCCATGAACATTGAACGTGGTGTGCCCGCCTCCACCGAGGGCCGCGGGAAGTCCGAACACGGGGCCAACTTCGTTGTTCACGCTGGCGTAGTTCGTGTGGTTGGCCAGGTTAAATCCTTCCGCCGTTAACACGAGATTCGCCTTTTCGCCCACTTTGTGCCGCCAGCTCAACCGCATGTCGAAATCGTAGTAGTCCGGGCCGAGACCGCTGTCGCGCGGAGCCCCGAAGGGACGTTCGTTGGTAATGTGATTATTCCCATTGATCGCGCCGCCGGCCAGGAGATTGAAAGGCAATCCGCTGTGGTACGTGAAAATCGGGCTGAGCTGGAATCCCGAAAGAATGGCCTGCTTCCACGGGCTGTCGAATACCCCGGCAATCACCACCTTATGCCGTTGGTCAAATTCGGAAAGACCGCGATCCATCGAGAGATTGGTGGGGTCTTGCGGTCCATAATCTGTGTTGAAATCGGTGGAAGTGTCGAAGCCCTTGCTGAAGGTGTAGTTGCCAAAGAGCGTGAAGCGGTCATTGAACCGCTCTTTGACTTCCAGGATTCCCGCCTCGTAGAGCGCAGAGGCCGCGGACGTGTATTGATTGTTCTGGACGATCAACGGATTCACAAAGCACTTAAATGGATTGGCCGCGCAGGGTAAGCCTTCGGCGCCGCCGAGCGGGTCGGTAGCTGCGGCCAGATTCCAGTTCTTGTAGGTATAGGTTCCCCCGTTGGCCAGCGGAACCGTGCTGGTCGGCGTGGTGGGTAGAAGATTCGTGTCGATGGCCACCGGAAGTCGCAGCGTGTGCGTATAGATTCCACTGACAGAAACAGAAAGCCCCGGAACAATCTCGCGCTCAATTCCGATCGATGCCTGTTGCGAATAAGGAGGTTTATAGTTCGGCGGATTGCTGAAGAGCACCGTCAGCGGCGAAAGCTGGCCGCTGTTTTGGACGAAGATGCCGTACGGAGCCACTGACGCGGGCGTGATGCATGCGCCATTTGGCACAGTCGGCTTGGTGCACTGGATCAAACCCTGGTTGAACAGCCCGGTAAAGACTGAACCGGCTGGCTGCAGGAATGGCAGTAAGCTGAAGCCGGGATCAATGTAAATGGAAATGTACCGGTTGCAGGGACTGCTGCCCGTCCCCGGCACGATCACTCCTGCAGGACCGAACGCCGTTACTCCCACACCGCAAGTGTTCACCGCATTGTTCACCTGATCTGGAACTTGAGTCTTGTTGTGCTGGTTCTCCACGGTGGATTTATCGGCGTTCAGGACTCCCAGACTGAGGTCCACCTGGGGAATCTGGGCATCGATTGGCCCGTAGAAAATTCCGTAACCGCCACGAATGACCGTTTTGTGATCTTTGAACGGGTCCCACGCGAACGATAGGCGCGGAGACACGTCGCCGTAGTACGTGTTCAGGGGCTTGAACTGGTTATCGATCTCGTACCGGACACCGTACGTCAGCCTAAAGGTCGACGTGACGTTCCAAGCGTCCTGCAAGAAAAGGCCCGTCAATGGCCGGGTGTATGCCGGATAGTCGGGGTTGCCAAAGCCTTGCTGGTACACCTGAGGCGCGCTCAACGAGGCTGCCTGCAACGAGTTGATGTTCGCTCCCTGGGTCGCTAGCCCGCAGGGATTCGGGTTTCCAGGCAGGAAACACAGGCTAACCGCGGCGCCGGGCAGCGGACCAAACACGAAACGTCCGGGGAAGAACGTGTGCGATTCGGAGTGATTCCCCCGCAGCAGTTCGTCGCCACCGAACTTGATGGTGTGGTGGCCGCGTACGAGCGATACATTGTCGGCAAATTCGTAGCGCCGAAGGATCGTGAAATTGGGCAGAAAGATGTTCGTCCCCAGATTATTCGCGAACCCCAGGATTTGCAGGCCAACTTGTCCCGGCTCATTGGGGATCACATTGAAGCTGTTGTAGTCGTACTGTACGCGGAGCTCATTCCCAGTGTTGGAGTTGAACTCGTGGTACCAGCTAGCTTGGGCGTTATTGTCATAGCTGTGGATCGAACTTCCCGCCGAAAAACCGGTAAGTGACTGCACGTCGGGGTTTTCCTCCAGGTCATGCCCGTACCGGTAGGTAAAGCTCAGCTGGTTGCTGCTGTCGACGCGGTGGTCGAGGCGGGAGGAAAACAGGTACTGACGCGTGTTGTAGTGAAACAGTCCTCCGTTGGTTTCCAACTGATTGATCAGATAGCTGTTGATCGCGGTTTGTGATGTGCCCGGTGTTCCGGTAACCGGGCTAACGGTTAGCGCGTTCTGCAGCGCCCCCGCGCAAGTCTGCGCCGGCAGCAGGACGATGGGCGGACTGGAGGGGTTGCCGAAGCACGGGACCGTCGGATTGCCGGGGAGGTTTACCAAAGCGCTGACCACCGACTGTTGTGCAGACCTTGGATCAGTACTTTGGAAATTTACTGGCGCGCTCGCGGAGGGGCCCTGGAATATGGAACTTTGCGTCAGCAAGGGCACTGCGTTCTCACTGTCTTGTCGAAGGCCCTCAAAGGCCGCGAACAAAAACGTTTTGTCTTTCCTGAGGGGGCCACCCAACGAGCCGCCAAATTGTTGCCGCGACAACGAGTTCTTGATCGGCTGGCCTTGCTCGGTGAACGAGAACGGGCCCGCGGGCGTGAGCGCCTGGCTGAACGCGAAGGGATCGCGCGCGTCCATGCCGTCGCTCCGGAAATAGCCGAACAGCGCGCCATGCACTTCGTTTGTCCCCGACTTCGTGACGATGTTGATGGAAGCGCCGCTGGCACCGCCCAAGTCTGCCCCGTAATTGCTGCGGTTTACCTGGAATTCCTGAACGGCATCCTGGCTCACCGTAAGCCGCACGCCCCCCGAGTCGCCCGAGGCTTCACCGCCGTCAACGGTAATGCTGTTTCCCCGCCCATTGCTGCCATAAAACGAGAGTCCGCTTTGCGGCGTCTGCTTCACTCGAAAGTCCTGGTCGTCCGCCAGTCGCGTGGAATCGGACACGCCTGGCAGTAAGAGCGTAAACGTGAGGTAGTCGCGGCGATCGATGGGAAGATCCACGATGTAGTTTTGCGTCAATGTATCGGCCTGGCTGCCTCTTTGCGTCTCCACCACCGGCAACTCGGTCGTCACCACGATTTGTGCTGTGCCCACCGCCACCCGCAAGTGAAAATCCAGGACCAGCGTCTGTCCAACGTTGAGGATCACATTTTTATGAGTCTCGGTCTGAAATCCGGTTACCTGCACGGTTACGGTGTAATCGGACGGCGGCAGCCCTGCCACCTCATAAAGGCCGTCGCTCTCCGTCACTACGCTCCGGCTGATCCCTTTCTCGGGATCGGTTACTTCCACCGTAGCTTTGGGAACTGTTCCCCCGGCGGGATCCGTCACCATCCCTCGAATCTCTCCCGAAGTTCCGGTACCCTGGGCATGTGCCGCAGGATTCGCCGGAAACAACGACGCCATTAGGAAGAAAGCGCCAGCCAGCAAGGTTGACCTCATAGATCCTCCTGGTAAATCGAGCACAGCGCGGAGTTTTCTCTAGATTGGCCCAAGTTAAGCTCTGCTCCGTACAGCCGGTCCATGGCTGAGATGGCCACAATCGGCATAGCCGAACCCGCTGCCGGAAATATTCCAGGCTCGGCAATTCGCATTGAGGCACTGCAGGAGACCTTACGTCACCCCTCAGGAACTCAAGGACTCACACCCCTCGACCGATATATTCGAAATTATGATAGTGCGTATCACATAATATTTACTAACGTCAAGACGATTCAGCAAGTCAGCCCCGAGGTGACCTCAGCCCGCCACCAGCGGGCTGTGTTGTTGGATTGTGGATGGATTGCACCGCGACCATATGGCGTCCTGTTTGCTTTGGGCAAGGCTCGGGTCGACGATTGTCTAGCGGGGAACCAGCACTATCCGGCCATGGACTTGCCCGCGCTTCATTTGCTCAAGGACTTCGTTCACTTGCGTCAAGGGACGGGTCGCGACCTCACAGCGAACTTTTCCTGCTGCCGCCATCGCCAACACTTCCCGCATGTCCTGTCGCGTGCCGACTGAGGAAGCCTTGATTCGAATCTCGGATGCCGCCATCAGAATAGGGGGGAAGCATAAGGATTCAGAGGGCAAGCCGACGACGAGGAGAATCCCGCCAGGTCGTACCGAAGGAAATGCGGCGTCATAAGCTGCTTTTGCGGCGGAAGTCACTATCGCGATGTGGACGCCGCCCGCGCGGCGCAACTCCTTGACGACATTTACGTTTGCTGCATTCAGCGTGACAGATGCACCCAAGCCTCTGGCCTGTTCGAGCTTTTCTTCGGACACATCAATGGCGCTGACGGTCGCATCCAATCCCTGACCGATTTGTATGGCCAGGTGGCCCAAGCCGCCGACGCCGAACACCGCCAGCCTTTGGCCCGGCTGGATTTTGGCGTGCTTCAGGGCGCGATAGACCGTGACCCCCGCACAGAATAGTGGCGCAGCGTCAACGCAGGAAAGTCCGTCCGGAATCTTCAGCGCATGACTCGCGGGCGCCTTTACGAATTCAGCGTAGCCGCCATCCACGGTTACGCCGGTGATCTGTTGTTTAGTACAGAGATTTTCATTCCCCTCACGGCAGAACTCACATTCCCCGCACGTCCAGTGCACCCACGGGACGCCAACGCGGTCTCCGACTTCCAAGTGACTAGCGGATGCGCCTTTTTCCACGACGCGACCGGCGATTTCATGTCCGAGGATCAGTGGTTTTTTGGTGATGGGAATGAGTTGCGGCCAATCGCCGTTCGCTACGTGCAAATCCGAATGGCAGACGCCGCAAGCTTCCACTTCGATCAGCACCTCATGTGCATTTGGCTTGGGCCGCGGGACGTCTTCGATGGTCAGGGGCTCTTTGAATTCGTGCAGGATGGCTGCCTTCATCGCGTCCACCTCGAATAAGTTGGGATGAGTCACCCGGTTTCAAACGCATGGTTGTGGGCTTCAGGCTCCCTGAGCCAAATTAAATTTCGCGCTCGGGTTTTGCGCCTCGCAAGAAAAATTCAACCGCGTTTCTTACCCGCTCGGTGAGTTTGTGAGGTCCAGTCAGATCCACGGCCCATTGCCGCACGACGGTATTGAAAAGTCCTTCCATGAATTCGGCAAGGTGCACAACCGGGAAATCATGCGTAATCTCCCCGTTCTTTTGTCCTTCCGCGATGATCTCCCGGAGCAAACTGACGGTCGCCGCTTCCGCCCCTCGCAATTCCGGAGAGCGAACCGGGTCCATCGCGCCGGCAAGAATTACAGCCTGCCAGAGGGGCCGCCCGACTTCAGTCACATTTCCCAGAGTTTCGTAAAATCGGCGTAGGCGTTGTTCGGTCGTGGCCTTGATGGATAGCTCGGCCTTCAGGCTTTCGGCCTGGCGGGCAAACGCACGGCGTCCCACTTCGCGCAAGACCGCGTCTTTGCTGGGGAAATAACGGAAGAATGTCGGCTGGCTGATTTCCAGGGTATGAACAATGTCGTCGATGCGCGTGTTTTCGTAGCCGCGCTGGCGAAAAAGATGCAATGCCGTTTCGATGATTTGCTGGCGAAGGCGTGCTTTCTTCCGTTCACGAAGTCCAGACTTTGCTACCTTTCCAGATTCAGGATCCTCGCGTTGCTTCCTCGTGACCCCGCTGCCGTTAGCGTTCACAGGCGCTCTCGACCGCCTCGCGACGACCTTTCCACGGCGCATAGGACGTTTCCTCCGGAATGATGCGCCTCTGCGGCGCGGCCCGCATTTCGATAGTCACACTAACATTATAGTGACTAACGCCAGGTTGCAAGGCTCACTTCGATGGGGTTCTTGTACGCCACAGAAAATGATTAGCGTCCATAAAGGCGACGAAGTCACGACGGTTGGGCCATCACTTTCTCCGAGGATCGGATGACCTTTTCTATCGCGCGAATCACCAGGTCCGGGTCCTCTTGCATGATCCAGTGATTGCTATTTCCCGCCAGCACGTGCTCCCCTTGCGGCAGGCGCCCTGCCATTGAAGCATGCTCCAATCGGCGATGCTCGGGTGCCGTCCGCGCCGACAGGATCACCACGGGTTTTTCGGAAAAATTTGCGAATTGGCCGACGCTCGCCGCGCTGATGGGAAGATTTTCCAGTTGGCTGGCGATGGTGAGCGCGAATTTCGGCTGAACCCAGAAAACGGCCGCCATGGCTCTTTCATTTGCGGGCAGGGCCGAAAACCACGGACTTGAAACGGAGCCAGATTCTGCGGGCGTTCCCCGGCTGATTAGACGAACGAGATAACCTGCCAGTTTCTTGACGCCGGTGGTCAGAAGAAAAGCTACGAAACGTATCATTCCAACTCGCGCAAGGATTGCCGCGCGCCGGCACACTTTGGCCCCGATGCGCGTCAGCTTCAAGTCATGTTCCGAAGGTGGATTCCATTCCGCCGGAGCCACAGGATCAACAAGCACCATGCCGGCAACTTCATCCGGAAAACGAGCGGCAAACAACGGCATGGTCAAACCGCCGAACGAATGTCCCACCAGCACATAGGGAGGCGAAATCGCCGCCCGCTCCAGTAAACTATGCAACTCATCCACAATGCGATCCGCCGTTCGAGGCATTGGCCCCAACTCGCTCCAACCAAGTCCCGCCCGGTCATAGCTGACAACACGAAATGATCCGGCCAAGTCTCGTTGCAGATCACTCCAGCTCAAAACGGTGGACATCAGTCCCGCCTCGAGCAAAATCGTTGGGCTCCCACGTCCCGCTTCGAGCAAGTGAAGTCGATGGCTTCCCAAGTCAACGAACCTGCCCGGTGGGGGATAGACTCTGCCATCCCGGCGTGTCCCCAAGGCCTGGTAAACCCTGCCCAGCGCTGCGCCGAGCAGGGTAAGGCCTGCAATCCAAACCACAATTTGAATCAACGTTCCCTCTCTTCAAGAGCATTCCGCAATCGCTTAGATGTTTTCGCCGTGAATCCGGCTATGGACATCCTGCGCCGCCCTAAAAGCTGCATCAACACAATCACCGATGGACCGGCCCCTCAGAAAATTACCTACAATCCTCAGGTTTGGAGTTATGCGCAAGATGTTTTGAATCTCCGCGACTCGCTCAGCGTGGCCAACGTTGTATTGCGGCAGCGCGCGTGGATCTTTCCAGACCACACGGTCCAGCGGTGTACCCTTGATCCCGAGGGTTCGGGCGTTTTCCACCTCGACGGTTCGCGCGCACTCTTCTTCGCTCTCCGCAGTATTGCTCATCCCTCTTCCGGCAAAACTGGTCATCAACACTCTGCCTTCCGGGGCGCGTCCCGGAAACAGGGACGAATTCCAAAATGTGCAGATGGTCTCAAATTCCTCTCGCCGCGGGACCATGTAGCCGAATCCATCCAGTGAATTGGCCACCTGCGAGCGATCGTACGCGGAAGCCACCGCGCAGATCGGCGTGTACTCAATCGCTTGCAGTGGAATGGCAAGTGCCGGCGCGGCGTTCGCCAAGAGTTGCGCCGCAACGTATGCGGGCACCGCGAGTATTAATTGTTCCGCAGTTATTTTTTCACCGCTAGACAAGCTGATTTGCCAGAAAGTCTTCGCCACGCCATTCCCGTCCCGTATTTGTTCAACGCACGTGATCGTGACACCGTAACGAATCTCCTCGTGCAATACCGCCGCGAGCCTTTCTGGAAGCGCCGCCATTCCGGACCGGAAGGAGCCCAGCGACGGCAGTGCGTCGGTCACTTGCAACGTCTCGCGCTTGCGATTTCCTCCGGTCTTCCGCGGAGAAGAGTCTTCCTTCAACTCTCGCCCTTCTGACTTGCGCGCCCGAATCGCCCCTCGCACCAGGCTTCCCTGATTTCGCTCCCACTCCACCAGGGCCGGAAAAGCGCTTTCCATGCCCATTTTTTGCGCATCCCCAAAGAAAATCGTGGAAATCAAAGGGTCTACCACATAGTCCAGCATCTCAGCTCCGAATTTCCGGTGAACGAAGTCTGCTAGGCTTTCTTCACTCGGGGGTGGTTGCGAAGATCGAAAGACCTCGGTCAGGACTCGCATTTTTGATCCAAGCCCAACCAATCGCGTGCCGATCAGACCTGCCGGCGAAAAGGGCGCCGGGTGAAGCCGCCCGCCCCGCAAGATATAACGCTTTGCTCCTGCGTCGCCCGCTACAAATTCTCCTTCCAGATTTAAATCGCGCACCAACTGCCAAACCAGAGTGGGAAATCGAGGGCACTGGGGCCCAGTCTCAAATAAGAACCCATTCCTTCGGATCGTTGCAATTAAGCCCCCGGGGCCTTCCCTAGCCTCGAGGACGAGGCAAGGAATTCCCAATTGCTTCAAGCGATAGGCGCAAGCCAGGCCGGAAATTCCCGCGCCGATCACCGCAACTTTTTGTGTGTATCCCACGGCAACCTATGCCTATCAAACTTTCGGGACCTTCGACGTGCGCCAGGCTCCCAAACTTCTGCCAAAATAGATGTCTGGAACAGCCGTGGAGTCACTTCTAAATTTCGTGCGGAATTACGCCTCTCTTGGCGGGGAAATCGCCGTGCGGCAGCGGCGCGGCTATCGCATGGAAAGCTGGACGTACGGGCAGATCGCCGAAGGGGCAAATCGGTTCTCCCGAGAACTCGAGGTTCGCGGGATAACCAAAGGTGATACGGTTTTGTTGTGGGGCGAAAATTCTGCGGAATGGATCGCGGCATTTCTCGGCTGCCTGCTTCGTGGCGTGGCCGTCGTCCCCATCGACCACACTTCGTCGGCAGAATTTGCCAGCCGGGTGTCTCTGGAAGTTAATGCGAAGCTCATCGTGTGTGCCGGCGCCCACAAGCAAACTGGAACGGTTCCATCAGTCCCCTTGGAGTCGCTCTTCACCATAACAGCGGAACACGATCCTTCTCCTTACCCCTCGCCGCCGCTCTCCCGCCAGGACACCTTGGAAATCATCTTCACATCGGGCACCACGGCCGAGCCTCGAGGCGTAGTGATCTCGCACGGAAACGTTCTCGCGAATATCGAACCGCTGCAGACTGAAATCCGGAAATATCTCCGCTACGAGAAATTTGTCCATCCCCTTCGGTTCCTAAACCTGCTGCCTCTTAGCCACGTATTCGGACAAATGCTCGGCGTGTTCGTTCCTTCCCTGCTTGCCGGCACTGTTGTTTTCATCGATTCGCTCAGACCTGCGGAGTTCGTGGACACCATTCGGCGAGAGCGGGTCTCCATCGTCGTCGCGGTTCCCCGCTTCATTGAGTCTCTGCAACGCGAGGTGGAACGCCTGCTGGAACGCGACGCAAGAATGGAGCGGTTTCGAAAGGATTTCGCCCTCGCCGAGAAGGAGCATTTTCTCCGGCGCTGGTGGCGATTTCGCAAGGTTCACTCGCGACTCGGCTGGAAATTCTGGGCCTTCATTTCCGGAGGCGCGGCGCTTCCCAAGCAGGCCGAGACGTTCTGGAATCGATTGGGATACGCCGTCATCCAGGGTTACGGGATGACGGAAACCACATCGCTCATCAGCTTGGATCACCCGTTCCGCTCCGCGCAGGGCTCCATCGGCAAGGTGTTTCCGGGAATGGATGTTCGCGTTGACGAGACTGGTGAAATCCTGGTGCGGGGGGAAAACGTCGCGACCGCCTACCGGCAGCATGGGCAGATATTGTCGGTGGCCGAATCCGATGGATGGTTTAGAACAGGGGACATCGCGGAGACGGACAAGACTGGCAACCTGTATTTCAAGGGCCGGCGCAAAAACGTCATCGTCACCCCGGCCGGCATGAATATTTACCCGGAGGATCTGGAAAAAGCCCTGCGCGCGCAACCCGGCATTCGTGATTGCGTAGTAATCGGCCTCGAACGCGACGGCAACGCCGAGCCTTGCGCCGTACTCTTAATGAACGATTCCAAGGGCAACCCGGCCGCGGTAATCGAAGGCGCCAATCAGTCGCTTGCTGAGTATCAGAAAATACGGCATTCGGTTCTGTGGCCAGAGGCGGATTTCCCCAGGACGCCGACGCAGAAGCCGATGCTTCCCCGCATCCGCGAAGTAGTTCAGAAGGCGAAGAGCGGCGCAACGGAGCACACCCCTGCCGCGGATTCCGTCGCAGGATTGATCGCGCGCATTACCGGGCGCCCCGTTCAACCGGGCTCCCCAGACACCAATCTCGAAACCGACTTACATCTCTCGTCGCTCGACCGCGTCGAACTCATGAGCGCTCTGGAACAGCGCCATCAAGTGGACCTGAATGAGGCGCAGTTTCAGGACGTGACCACGGTCGAGCAACTGGAGAAACTTCTCTCACACGGCAGTTCCGCTCAGATTCAGCACGTTTTCCCCACCTGGCCGCAACATTGTCTGGTTAGACTTTTGCGCCTTGCCATCTACTACTCGCTCGCGTGGCCGGCGACGTATCTTCTTGCGGCTCCCCGAATTCGTGGCCGCGAGCATCTCCGCGGGCTGCAAGGGCCGGTCCTGGTAGTCTCCAACCACGTCACCTATCTCGATATCGCGTGGATTCTGCCAGCGCTCCCCGCAAGATTCCGAAACCGCCTTGCCACTGCGATGGGCGGCGAAAGGCTCGCCCGAATGCGACGCCCCTCCACCAGCTTGAGCTTGTTCGAGCGTTTCATGGAGCGCCTGAGGTATTTTCTCGCGGTAAGTTTGTTCAATGTATTTCCGCTCCCACAGCAATCCGGCTTCCTCCGCAGCTTTGCTTTCGCGGGCAATCTCGCCGACCGCGGCTGGAGCGTTCTGGTGTTTCCAGAAGGTAAAACAACTGAGCATGGGGAGATGTTGCCGTTTCGCTCGGGCATTGGCCTGCTAGCGAAACAGTTGAACATCCCAGTTGTGCCGGTTTACCTGGATGGACTTTTTGATCTGAAACGGCGCGAGACCATCTTCGCGAGACCCGGCCACGTGCGGGCAACGATTGGCGCGCCGGTGCGTTTCGAAGCAAACCACGACGCGAACGAGATTACTCGTGAGCTGGAACATCGCGTTCGCGAACTTCAATCTGTCTGAGAATATTCCGTCCTGCGCAGCGTCAGCAGCCGGCGAACCAGAAAGAACACCAGAACAAGCCCAAGCGCCAGGGCGATCGACGCCCATTTCTGGTCAACAAGGAATTGCTTCGCAGCCGCGCCGTATCGTGCTCCCAGGAATGCTTCCAGGAAGAAGAGAGAGCCGCGTCCAAGCAGGGTGCCCATCACAAACGTCACAAACGGCACTTGAAAGACGCCTTGCGCAATCACAAACGGTTTGAAAGGCACCGGAAACGGCGCAACCGCGGGGAGAAAGACAGACGCCATCGGATACTCCTGAATGTACTTTCGTATCCTGCCCGGCGGATGGCCCTGGGTTCTGCGGTAGAAGGCTTGCCCGCCCTTCCGGGCCAGCCAGTAGATCCAGATGCAACCCGCCAGTGATCCAAACGCGGCCATCGCGGCGTAATACGGCATGCGCATCGGGTGCCGGCTGGAAAGTTCCATCAGGAGCAAATCTGTGACAAGCGGAAGCGGGACAAAGGAAGAATCAATAAACGCGGACAACAGCAGTCCAACCCCACCAAGCGTGGGCAGCATCAACTTCAACCAGGACTTGAACTGAATCCATCCCACAACACCCTCAAGTCGCGTAATTCTTTGCCCCGCGGCACAGGACTATCGGCAGCCCGGCTTTGAAAAGCATATCTTAAGGGAAAATAGGACAGCGTCTTCCCGCTAGGGTACCCATCCGGATATAGATGCTGCGGCTAGTCCAATTGGTTAAAAGATTTTGTGGCAAAAATTCAGACTTTTTGCGTCAGCGATGTATCTCTCCGGCGGTTCTGGCTATCCAAGATTTTGTAACCAGGCCTCGCCAGTACGTGCGGGGCTCCCCTGAACGCGCAGTGAGGGGAGTTGAACGCATCAAGTCAGTTTTGATATTTTCGAAGATGAGCTGGCTAAGCTCCAACCCTGGTCATCTTACGCAAGAAGAGGTTGGATTCATGTCCACGATGGAACAACCGCTCCCTACTGTTCCTAATCAGTCTTTTCGCCTCGACGTTCCATTACACAATCTGCTGCAGCAGCCCGGGCAGCGTCCATCGCCCCATTCTTCCAAGGAGGCTGGAGCACTTCCCGAGCCGATATTTCCTCAACACCCCGAGTTGTTGCACGAACTCGACGCGGCTGACATCGCGGCCCACGATCATGTCTTGCAGACCGGGAAGCGGCAATGGCCGGTTTCCCGAATTCTCCAAACCATGCGTGGTTGGATGGTGCCTTACATCAAATCGCGCGTCCTTCCGGGAGATTTCCAGCCGATCATTGCCTATCTATTTACAGAGTGGAAATGCAATCTGGACTGCCACTATTGCTGGTCGTACGACAACCGCGTGAAAGGCATGACCGAAGAAACGGCACGGCGCGCGATTGACTGGCTCGAAACAACTCCTGGCCGCGTGCTGGCTCCCACGGGAGGAGAGCCCTTGTTAAGGCCCGATTTTGTCCACAAAGTGATCTACTACGCCGCGAAAAAAGACTTCTGGGTATATCTGGCAACCAATGCCCGGTTACTCCGCCCGGATGTTACCGATCGCCTCGCGGACGCGGGAATCGCAACCATCAATTTTGCCGTGGACGCGATTAAAGAAAAGCCTGGCCTGCCGAAAGCCCTCGAGCACGTGCGTTCAAACTTCGATTACCTCGTGCGGCGGCAGTACCGATACGGCTACACGGTTTTCTTCAACACCAACATTTGCCGCACCAATATCGACGACGTCAAACAACTGGTGGAGATCGCCCACGACAACGGGATTTCGCTCACCTTCCACATCAATGAAGCTCCCATGATGGAGCAATCCCACTTCAAGCACCTTCACGAAAACGACACCTACATCCGCCCGGAAGACTTTCCGATGGTCGATGATCTGTTGGATTGGCTCATCGACAAGCAACGCCAGGGATACAAAATGGTGGATTCCATTCCGCGTTTGCAAAATATGAAGGGCTTCATGCGCGGCGTGGGCGAGCACTGGGGCTGCCGCGCCGGCCAAAACTGGCTGATTATTCGCACCGACGGAACACTTGCGCCTTGCTTCCCCATGTACAACGCGACCTATGACTGGGGTACAGTCGGAAAACAAAAGTTTGACCTGAAGCAACTCGCCGAAATGAAACAAGGCTGTGAGCCGCACTGCTTCTCGACGCTCGGTTACAACGTCGCTTATTGCTACGACGCGGCTCGGGTCATGAAGTGGCTTTATAAGCAGGCCATCAACGGCTTCCAGGGCGTAACGGGAAGCTTCGAATAACTTTCTTAATAGTTTTCAACAGAAAGTGAAGACGGTTGTAGCCAGGTAGGGCTTAGGGTTGGCCTGCCCCGCGACTCGAAAGACTCGGGGTCATCTTTGGGGCAACGAACTCCTGGAAGATATTGGCGACAGCCGTTTCCCCAAGCCGGATCAGAGCGGTGCCGACCACGGTTCCGATTCCGTTGCGATCATTCGCCGGATAGTACAGATTCGAAATTCCACCGGCGGCAAGATTCCCCGCGATGCTGGAGTAATTCGGCTGCCAGCGCCCGTTGTCGCCCTTGCAGATAACCGAGTTTGCCAACGCATAGAGAATCCGTGAGCGCTTCGATCCTCTCCCTTTGTAGAAATACCGCGGATCTTGTTTCAGCACTGTGGGCAGGATGGCGCTCCCGATAAACGTTCCTGCAAAAACGTCACCGTAGGAGGCTCCGAAGCGCCTGGCATACCCTTTCGCGCCTTGACCGTAAGCACCCCAGCGGTCTCCTGCCTGATCAAACCCGGCCACAACGCCCACCGCGGCAAACGTGACCGGATCGGTGGCCGACTTCCACGCAAGCGCAAATTTGTGTCTTGGAGCGAGCGGGGCGGCATCAGGAACGTAGCTGACGTAAAAATTCGGAATGAAGCCGAGCACACGCTGCTTCTCTTGATCCTTCACTTGCGCGTCCGCGAGTTCGTCTGGTGTAAGTGCCACGCGCACTTCGGTTACCTGGGTGGCGACAATCAATCGGATCAGCGGGGTGACGTAGGCCTCTCCAGGATGCATATTCCCGGAGAACTCTTGCGCGGTGAGACCCTCAGACGTGATAGCGAGATGGAACGGCCCCGGCGCGACATTGAAAAAAAAGAACTGCCCATTTTCGTCCGAGAAAACCTCTGTGTCGGAGGATTTACCTTCGCGCTCAAGTTTCACAGAGGCTCCGGTGATACGGGCTCCAGATTGATCGACGACTGTCCCGCTGATGCTGCCGGATTGTTGCTGATCGGCTTGCTGCGCCAGGGTGAAAGCCTCTGCGCCTTGTGAGTCAGCTAATTCGCTTTTCTCTTTGCCGGTGGTAGGGGCTTGCTGGGACATGCAAGGGAAACCGCAAAGCAGGGCAGACAGGCCGAACAAAATCAGCGTTCCAGCCCGAAAAGCCAATCTCTCTCTCGTTGAATCCACGCACATCGCTTGCGTTACACCCTTCTTGGAATCTCACAAGCGATTTAGATGCTTTTCCTTCGCTCAAGGACACACGTCTTCTTGATGGCAGGATCGTGTCATTAAACCAACATAACTTGTTGCGCAGAATGACTTCCGAAAGTATGGTCGGCAGCGCTGAGGTCGCTGAGCAGACCTGCCGGCGAGGACACCCCGGACTTGGCCATGTATACTTTTTGGGCGAGGAATTTCTTGTCAGTCTGCCTCTGGAACATAAATATCAGTGCCGCGTGTCTGCCAATGGGTGCCAGCCGTGTCTGATCGCAGATATAAAGTGCTCTTCGTTTGCGGGCACCCCGTGCAATATATGTCGCCGCTGCTGCAGAGAATGGCGCAGCACTCGCGACTCGATACAAGCACGGTCTACTGCCGGTTGCGCGGCGCCAAAGCGGGAGTCGATCCCGAATTTGGCGCAAAAATTCAATGGGATATACCTCTACTGGACGGATACACCTGGGTCGAGATCCCGAACAAAGGCACGGATTCCGAGGGGTTTTGGGGGCTGTACAACCCCAGCCTTTGGAAATTCGTCCGAGAAGGAAATTTCGACGCTGTGTTTTGCCACACAGGCTACATCCGCGCCTCTTTCTGGATCACCTATCTGGCCAGCAAACTTTCCCGTTCCGCTTTTCTCTTTGGGACGGACGCGACCACATTAACGCCGCTCGATCGACAGATGTGGAAGCGCCCCGTGAAGCGCTTCTTCTGGCCATTCCTCTACCGCCTTGCCAGTCAGGCTATCGCCCCTTCCACCGGAACGCGGGATTTACTGCGGTCTCTCGGGATCTCCGAAGAGCGCATCAGCCTGATTCCCTACGTTGTCGACAACGATTGGTGGAAAGCGCAATCGGCAAAGGTCGATCGCAACGCCGTCCGCGCTTCATGGGGAGCAGGTCCTGACACGGCTATCGTCTTGTTTTGCGCCAAACTCCAACCGTGGAAACGTCCCCTGGATCTGGTTCAAGCGTTTGCTCAGGCGAATGTCGCGAATTCTCTGCTGCTCCTGGCGGGCGATGGCCCTTTAAAAGAAGAATTGCAAGCTGAGACCGCACGTCTCGGCATCTCCGATCGAGTGCGCTTCCCGGGATTCGTAAATCAAACGCAATTGCCGGCGCTCTACACCGCCGCCGATGTGATGGTATTGCCCTCGGAATACGATGCGTTCGGAGTCGTGGTAAATGAAGCTATCCTCTGTGGTTGCCCGGTGATCGCCAGCAGCAGTGTGGGCGCCGGGCGCGACTTGATCGCACCCGTCGATCCCTCCTTTGTATATCCCTGTGGGGATGTGGGCACCCTGAGCGCCTTGTTGCGCCGCGTGCTTTCGAACCGGTTCGATTTGGCCAAGTTCCAAATCGCTGCCGGCGAACGAATGAAGACCTGGTCGCCCCGGGAATATATCGACGCCACAGTGGAAGCAGTCGAACGCGCGGTGTCTCGCGTCCGGCCAACCTCTTAGCCGTACGCCCAGCCGCCACCTCCCTCGCCATTCCCGCGACTTCTTAACTATGCTAAAATCCAATGGTTCCGGAAAAGTATGCCTCGCAGTTGGGTTCATCTTTTCGCGGTTCATTGTCAGTCTCCGCACAGGGCGACCCCGCAATGCATGTAGAATGAGCCACGCGTCCATTCCTTGGCAGTAGCGGGGGCCATTAATCCAAATTCAGCTGACCGCCCGGCGGTCGCGAGCGATAAAGAGGATTTGTCATGTCTGGGCATTCAAAATGGGCAACAATCAAGCACAAGAAGGCGGCCACCGACGCCAAGCGCGGTCGCGTGTTCACCCGAATCATTCGGGAAATCAGCATCGCCGCTCGCATCGGCGGCGGTGATCCGAACTCCAATCCTCGCTTACGGACGGCTATTTTAGCGGGCAAGAACGAAAACATGCCGAACGAGAACATCGAACGCGCCATCCTCCGCGGCACCGGCCAACTGGAAGGCGAGCAGTACGAAGAAGCCATGTTTGAAGGCTACGGGCCCGGCGGCGTAGGCTTGTTGATTCAGGTGGTCACCACCAATCGCAATCGCATCGTGGGAGAGTTTCGCCATTTGATGACCAAAAACGGCGGAAACATGGCCGAAGCCGGCGCAGTGGGTTGGATGTTCCATCGGAAAGGCGAAATCACCGTTCCGAAGGAAGTAGCCAGCGAAGAAAAATTGCTCGACCTGGCGCTGGAAGCCGGCGCCGAGGATATGAAGGACGACGGCTCGGCATGGTACATCGTGACCCCGCCGGAATCCCTCGAAGCAGTAAAAGAATCCCTGGCCAAGGCGGGGATCACTCCGGCATCGGCAGAGATCGGCATGGTGCCGCAAAACTACATCAAGCTCACCGGCGCGCAGGCCACCCAGATGCTACGCCTGGTCGAAGCGCTCGAAGAACACGACGACGTGCAGCATGTTTACGCCAACTTCGACATCGACGAATCGGAAATCCAGGCGGCCGTCGGCGCAAATTAGTTCGTCCCGTTTCAAATTCTACAAAGGGCCATCCGGTTCCACCCGCGATGGCCTTTGTTTTTTTGCGCGGGACCACCCGTCCAGTATAATTTGGCGGGCGTGATTCCTTGCCGTAGACTATCGAGGATGGCCCCAAACCCCAGCGACGCCCAAACTTCGAACCTCCGCCGCATCCTGGGCGTCGACCCCGCAGCATCCGGTCCGACTGGCTACGGCGTCATCGAAACCGATGGTCGCAATTTTCAGGTATTGCGTTACGGCGCGCTACGCATCCCCTCCAAACGCCAAAAATCCTCCGCCGGCGCCTGTCTTCATGATGTCCACGCGCTGCTCTGCCAGTTAATCGAAGAGTTTCATCCCCATGCCCTAGCCGTCGAATCCGTGTTCACCGCGCTGAATATGCGTACCGCCTTGCGCCTCGCCGAAGTGCGCGGCGTCGTGCTGCTCGCCGCCGAACAACATGGCGTTGAAGTCCGCTCCTATTCTCCTCGCGAAGTAAAGGCCTGTGTGGCGGGCTACGGACATGCCGACAAAAAACAGATGCAACTAATGGTGCGCGCCCTTTTAAAAATGGAGCAGACGCCCGAGCCTTCGGACGCCGCCGATGCTCTCGCCGTGGCGCTCTGCCACATTCAGGGGGAACATTTTGCTCGGCGCTTTGGACTTTCCGCTGGCCCGCGCACTGCGTCCGCGCAAAGAGTCGTGGCAACCGGAGCGTCCCGACGGCACTCCGGCGCCCGAATTTCCGGTCTTCAACCAACCCGATGAACGTTATTTCTCGCCGCCTCTGTTTACTGCTTTTGTGTGTCGCACCCTTTTTTATCGCTACGGCTGAAAGCCCCAACGGCAATTGGTTCACTTATCGCCGCGTCTTCAAATCCAGCGTTCCGGAATTCATTGAGATCCGAATCCAGGAAAGCTCCTCCGCCGCCACTTACGAAATCCGCCAGTTGGACGAAGACGCCGGCGCTACTCCATTCGAAATTGGCCCCGCACTGCGAAGCAAAATTTTTCAGCTCGTCTCCGAACTCCATCGTTTCAAGGGACTCGATCTGGACGTCCATCGCAAGATTGCAAACCTGGGCGAAAAAACTTTTCGCTGGGACGCGGGTGCGGAGACCAGCGAAGTCAAATTCAACTACACGCTGAACTCGACCGCCACACAACTTCTGCAGATTTGTGAAGGCCTCGCGCGCCAGCAGGAGCTGATCGATCTCCTGCAGCGCCGCATCAAATACGACCGCCTCGGCGTCAACGACGCCTTATTACAATTTGAGAATGACCTGAGCAAGAGCGTGCTCCCGGAACCAGAGCGCGCCTTGCCCCTGCTCGACCAGATCGCGGGCGATTCCCGTTTCGTCGAAATCGCCCGCCAGCGCAGCCGCGCCCTGGCCGAACGCATCCGCCATTCCGGTTAATGCAACGTTTGCGACGCCACAGACGTCCAAAAGTAAGGTATCCTCGATGCAAATGAAAAACCTGCAAAGCCCCAACGTGAGCCGCTGGCGGAAGCACGCCGCAATTCTGTTTTTCGCCCTTCTTTCTCTTTCGCCCGCACTTTCCGCTCAGAAAAAAGAAAAGCTCGCGAAGAATTACCGTGAGTGGCTGGAGCACGACGTCGTCTACATCATCACCAAGGATGAGCGTACCCGGTTTCTCGCGCTCGCCTCGGATGACGCGCGAGACAAATTCATCAAGGACTTCTGGGAGGTCCGCAATCCCGTTCCGGGTTCGGAAATAAATACCTACAAAGAAGAAATCTACCAGCGCATCGCATTTGCCGACTCGCGATTTGGCATCGGCTCTGGCACCGACGGCTGGCGCACCGACCGCGGCCGCACTTACATCACTCTTGGCGCGCCGCAGCAGAAGGATATCCACCGCGGTGCCGCCAACTTGCGTGCATTCGAAATCTGGTTTTACGCAAACGTCTCCCCCATTCTCCCGAACGCGTTCTACGTGATGTTTTACGACAAAGACGGCGCAAACGACTACAAATTTTACAGCCCCTACCTGGATGGCCCGGACAAACTGACCACCGGCGTCGAAGCCATCAACAATCCCGCCGCCGGTCTCAAGATGATTGAGGATTCCGTCGGATTCGAAATCGCCAGGATCTCCCTGAGCTTGATTCCGGGCGAGCCTGTGGACCTTACAAACCCTCGCCCCAGCCTCACTTCCGACGTTATGCTCATGATGCTGAAGGGCCTTTCCGAGCAGCCCGCCTATCGTGACGACATTCGCCGCAAGTGGATGAACCGCGAGCAAGTCAGCACCAGCATGATTCTTCAAGGCCATAATCTGGACATCATCCTCCTACCCGTTCGCGATGAGCACGGCATTTCCCGCCTCGATTTTTCCCTTGGCCTCAAGTCGCCCAGTGACCTCAGCGTCACCGCGACCAAGGATGACCGCTTGATGTATAACCTCCAGGTCCGCGTGCAAGTTTTTGATCGCGACTCCAATAAACTGATATTCGTTTCGCAGAAAGATCTGCGCGATACCTTCGACAAGAATCGCTTCCAGGATATTAAGGATAGAACATTCGCTTACGAGGGCATGCTGCCCCTACCCGCTGGAAATTACCGCCTCGCGTTTCAGTTTACCGACTGGAATAAAAACGTTTCCTATCGAACCGAGCGCGACGTGACAATTCCAAAAATTGATTCCGCTCAGTTCCAGATTCCGGGGATCCTGCCGTTCGCCTCCGCCGAACAGGTCGACCCGGTCGCCGCACCTGTTCTGCCGTTCACTTTGGCGGGCGTCCATTTCGTTCCGCTTTCCACTTCCAATCTTTACTTGAGCACGATGCAGAGTTTTCAGGTGACCTACCAGGTCTGGACCTCTCCCAAAAACCCTGCGCTTGCTCAGGATGGAAATCTTCAAATTGAATATGGACTCGGCCAGCCCTCCATCCCCGGAAGCGCCAAGGCGATTAAAGATTCCACGTCCCTCAGACAATTCGATTCGGGCGGCTCGCTGGTAAACGGGAAAAAGCTTGCCTTGGACGGCAACCCCGGAAATTACATCCTCACGGTTGCTGTCACAGCTCCAGGTGCAACGGTCCCCAGCTTTACCAAATTAAATTTCAAGGCCGTCGATCCTGCGGGCCTTCCTCCCGCTCCCTGGATTGTCATCGATTCCACCATTCGCGACGACATGGAAAAAGGCGTATTCGATCGAAACCGCGGTCTTTCTTACATGGAGCAAGGGTTGAGCGCCGAGGGACGCCCTTGGCTGCGCCGGGCCCTGGCCCTCGACCACTCCGATGAACTCGCCCGGGCCCGTCTGGTCGAAGCCTATTTCGCTCAACAGGATTTCAAGGCCGTTGCCGCTCTCTATAAGGACACGGGCGTCACGGACGCCGCGAATGCCCAGACCTTGCTCCGCATCGCGACCAGTCTGCGAAAACTCGGAAATGAGTCTGAGGGCCTCCGCTTGTTAGAGCATGGCTCGGAAGCTCACGCCGGTGACCCCGCCATGTTTGTGGCTTTGGCGGATTACTATACCCAGATGGGCGACACCGCGAAGGCGACCGCTGCTCTCCAGAAAAGCAAGACTCTCGCCGTCGTGAACTGAAGCATCCTCGGCCGTAAGCCTCGGGTTCCGTCCAATATGGATTCCTCTTCCATTTTTGGTATCCTCCCTGGAATTCAGTAGATTCCCCTACGGCACTCCCCTAAACAACAGCCTTCCCCATCGTTAAATTATTGATATATTTATGCTTATTTCCTGTCAAACAGAGTCGTGTTTGGCATTCTCATTGCATCTCCGTTCCCCATCGTTTCGAGTTGTTTTCCGTATTCCGTTCCAAGAAATAGTTCCATCCTCATTGGGGAAATTGAAAGGAGTATCACTTTGAATAGAGCGAAGTGGTTTTATCTGCTCGCAGCCTGCCTCTTGTCACTCAGTTTGGGTGTGGAGACTTGGGCGCAGGACCAGAGTTCGTCGCGCGGTAATTTGAGCGGCGTCGTTCTTGACGCATCGAAAGCAACCGTTCCGGGTGCGCAAGTCACCATCACCGGACCCATTGGAAATTTGTCGCAAACCACCAACGATCAGGGAACCTTCCTGTTCTCCACCCTGATTCCTGGATTCTATTCGATCAAAGTCCAGAAGGCCGGCTTCAAACTCGCCAGCGTCGCGGCCACCGAAGTTTTGATTAACAAGACGACCAGCGTTGAGGTGGTCCTGGAAACTGGCGAAGTGACGCAAACCGTTGAGGTTAACGCAGCCACAGTTACCGTGGACACGAGCAGCGTTTCAGTAAACTCGGAATTTTCCGATAGCTTTTATTCCAAGATTCCTCTGGGTCGCGGCGTCAGCAGCCTCTTTTACCTCGCGCCTGGCGTCACCTCGGGTATCGGGACCGGCGCGGAGAATCCTTCCATCTCCGGTTCTTCCGGCCTCGAAAACCTGTACGTTGCGGACGGCGTCTCCATCAACGACCCCGCCTTCGGTGGGATCGGCGTTTGGTCGCGCGTGTATGGCCCTCTCGGTACCGGCATCAACCTGTCCTTCGTGAAGGAAGTCCAGATCAAGACGGGCGGTTTTGAGCCTCAGTACGGTCACGTCAGCGGCGGTATCATCCAGTTGGTCACCAAGTCCGGCGGCACCAAGTTTTTTGGGACCATCGGTGGATACGCCAACAGCCGCTGGATGCAGGACACCTACCAGAATGCGGATGATCCTAAGTTCGCCACCCTAAATAAGGTAGGCAGTCGCCTCGAAAACGCCAACTATGAAGGCGACTTCGAGTTGGGCGGCTACGTTCCGGTCCATGGTCTCAGGAATCGCCTCTTCTTCTTCGGCACCTTCAATCCATCCCAGAACCATGAATACTTTGCCCCTGTCGTCGGCTCGGGTCTTGCCACGATCAGCCCCACGGTTGATCGGAATACCACGCGTTATGACTATGCGGGCAAGTTAACCTTTAAGATTAATGACAGGCACACTGTCGAATCCAGCATTTCGGGCGATCCCTCCCATACCGACCCCGCCGCCTTCAGCACGCTGAACTCGGATAACACCTCGGCAAACTCCAAGTGGGATTACGGCACACGGAATTGGGCCGTCCGGTATGATGGCGCGTTCGGCAGTTCAGTGCTGGTCGACGGATCCTTTACTTGGGGCTGGAACGAATTCCGGGAGACACCGGCCACCAACGTTTATAACATCGTGGACAATACCCAGATCTACGGTTTGGCTGGCCAGCGGGGTGCGTTCAACGCCCAAGGTATCAGCGTGCTCGAGCCCTACGACGGAAATACCAGGAGCTTAAACGGGGACATCACCAAGACCTTCCACTTTGCCGGCACACACAGTATCAACGTCGGCTATACGTGGCAGTTCCCCCAGTACAACGACCACACTTTTTACTCAGGACCGAAATACGATATCCCGGCGCTCAACGCTACGGGCGGAAGCCCCGGATACGGGTCCAATGTTGCCGGTCACATGACGGACTCGGCCTTTTCTCTGGCGCTGGCCGGGAAATTTGCTCCAGGTGGAGATGGGCTTTTTGATCCCGTCACCAACCCCACGGACACCTCCTGCACGCTCTGCCCGTTTATGAGCATTCCAGGTTACAGCACTCCCGTTCCCGTGGTTTTGCAGCAAGTCCGCGGACGGTTTGATGGTGGAGTCACCGTGAGCAGCGGCAAATATCACGCTGGCTACATCAACGACGCCTGGCAGATCAACAAGTATGTCACCCTGAATGTCGGTGTCCGTTGGGAACAGCAACGGCTCGTCGGCAACCAGGTTGAGCGGACCTTCTCAGACATGTGGTCTCCCCGCATCGGAATCGCTGTTGATCCGAAGGGCGATCGCAAACAGAAGATCTACGCTAACTTTGGGCGCTATGCCTTCGTCCTTCCCCTGGACGGAGCTCTTCGCGCTCTCAGCAACGAAGAGGACTTCCAGAACTCCTACTGGGCTCCCGCGAATACCACAACCGGTTGCCCGACTGGTACTCCGGCCGGAGCCTCCTGTGTGACCCTGAACTCACTCGGTAGCACGGACTTCGTCGGAGACTCGGCTCACCTCTTGAACCTCGCGAATGGAGGCGTCCCTATCTCATCCGGCGCTCTCATCACCGGTGGCGAACCCTTTGCTCCTGGAACTCGCATGGAATTCACTGACGAATTCCTCGTAGGTTATGACCGTGAGTTCAAAGGCGGCATCGTGGCCAGCGTTCGCTACATCGATCGTCGCCTGAAGCGCGTCATTGAAGACCAGGGCGGTATCTCGGTTGAAGAGTTCAACGCTCTCGCCGCAAACGGCGGAGGTCTGAATTACTTCATTGGGAATCCGAACGCTAAACAGGACATCTTCGTGAATCCGAACGAACAGGTGTTCGCTCCTGTGAGCGAAGCGGTTACTCCTTTCTCGGCTGCTTGTCCGCAAATCGGCGGCAGCACTGCAACGCTCGGCGCATTTGATTGCGCTCTCTACCAGGCGATCAACTTCCCCTCACAGACAAATACCAATAACGTTGAGGCTCTTGGTCTCCCCTCTTCATGCGTCGGCACCGTCGCTGGCACCTCAACCCCAATCCCGACACCGTATGTGGCTGTGAACCAATTTACCGGTTTCGCCGCTGCTACCGGTGGCGCCGCAGCCGGAAGCGCCTGCTTCCCTGGCGTGAACACCTCCGCTTTCATGCAACCCAATCCCAAGGCTGGGCAGCAAGGGCAACCTAACTTCATTCCCTTGACCGACTGCGGTAGCCAGTCACAGGCTCAAGCGGGTGGCTGCGCCGCGTTCGGTGGAGAGTTCTACCCCGATGGCAAACCCGACACCTACAAAGACCCCAAGCGTGAATACGAAGCGGTCGAATTCGAAGTCCGCAAAGCCTTCACGCACAACTGGGCTCTCAGCGTCAACTACCGTGTTGCTCAGTTGAAGGGCAACTATGAAGGGGCCTTCCGCAACGACAACGGCCAGGCCGACCCCGGCATCAGCTCGTTGTTCGACTTCACGGAAGGTGCGCTCGGCTTGCTCGCAGGCCAACAGAGCATCGGCGCCCTGAGCACCGACCGCAAGCACGTTCTCAACGCTCATTCCACCTTCGTGGTGCCCAACGGCAAGCTCAAGGGCTTCGTGATCGGTGGGGGCTTGAGTGTGCTTTCCGGTAACCCCCTAACTTCCCTCTACGCTCAGCAGGCCTATCAGAACCCCGGCGAAGTGCCTCTCTTCGGCCGTGGCAACCTGGGCCGTTCGCCGGTCACCGGCAGCGTGGATGCGCACCTAGAGTATCCGTTCAAGCTTTCCGAACGGATGCAGCTCAAGATCGGATTCGATCTGTTCAACATCGTTGACTCCACCCGCCAGACCACCATCAATCAATTTGGTGACCTGGGTTTTGGGCTGAATAACGCTGACTTCCAGAAGCCCGTAACCAACAACGGAACGGTGAGTCCCGCCGCCTTTGTGAACCAGGGCTTTGTCAATCCGTTCAGCTCGCGGCTGTCGCTCCTGTTCACCTTCTAAATCAACCTTCAACCGGGAGGGCGTCCGCCGCGGCGGGCGCCCTCTTTTTTTTTCCTATCTATTTTCCCCTTTGCTTATAATCGGAAAGTCTGTAGAGCGCTGAAACTCATAGTCCTTCTTCGCTCTGCCTCTTCCAAAAAGTTTGGAGGTGCCCCATGTTCCGGACTTCTTCCCGCCTTCTCTTTTTCGTGATCGTCTGTTGCCCCTTAGCCGCTTCACTCCATGCGCAAGCGCCCAATGGCACCCGCTTCACCGGGGGGATCATTGACGTGCAGGTCAGGTACGCGGACGGAAGACCGGCGCCGCGCGGCATCCATGTCCGGCTGGAATCGGCTGAGGGCGGTCCAGAAGGCGACCAGGACACTCTTCAGGGAGGCAAGTGCCAGTTTCGCCAGCCCGCAAGCGGAGTATTCATCGTCCGTATTGCCGAGCGCGAATTTAAAGAAGTCTCCGCGCGGGTGGAGCTGATGAGCTCTCCGCGGGCCTTCGTAACGCTCGACCTTGTCCCCTTGAAAAAAGATCCTGATCCCGAGGTCTCAGTGCTGCCGCGGGATCCCACTGACTCTGTATCCGTGAAAGACTTGGCCATTCCCGAGCCCGCTCGCCTGGAATTCAGCAAGGGTGAAGAGGCCATGCGCGCGAAGAACGCTGATGAAAGCGTGAAGCACTTTCAGAAGGCCATCAAACTTTATGATGTCTATCCGCAGGCCTACCGGATGCTTGGCGATGCGTTGGTTGAAAAGCAGCAATGGCCGGAAGCGGAGACTGCCCTCAAGAAGAGCATCGAGTTGCAGCCGGATCTGGCACCAGCCTACTTTGATCTTGGCGCGCTTCGCAATCAGACGAAAAACTATTCCGGAGCGGAAGAAGCCCTGAAAAAGGGGCTCGAGCTAACTCCCGACGCAACGGTCGGCAAATACGAACTCGCAAAAACCTATTGGGCCATGGGCCGTTGGCAGGAAGCCGCGCCTCTCGCCGCGGACACCGTGAAAGCGCTTCCCGATCTGGCCGCTGCTCACGTACTGCTAGCCAATATCAGGCTCAAACAACGCGATGCCCCGAGCGCCCTCCACGAATACCAGGAATACCTTCGCATTGAGCCGCAGGGAGCCATGGCGCCCCAGGTCCGCGACATGGTGGATAAGCTCCAGAAAGCGCTAGCTCACTAGAAGCCAGCTGCCAGCTCATAAGTGGCTTTCAGGGGGTCGGAGCTTTAGCTCCGACATTTGAACTCCTAAAAAACTGGGCTTTAGCTGTGAAGTTTCAATAGGTTGTTGTCCATCCGGCCGAGAACTGGGAAGCTGATGTTGCGAAGCAAAAGCCAACCAGGAGGCCGAATGGACTACCACCATCATGCTCGACTCACGATT
>Ga0210394_10000555_pt1 | contig 76111 bp, 68 predicted proteins | sample IncBWC12MmetaG_FD_160121 | JGI IMG/M metagenome (GOLD analysis project Ga0210394, IMG submission 160121) | Forest soil microbial communities from Barre Woods Harvard Forest LTER site, Petersham, Massachusetts, United States - Inc-BW-C-12-M | ecosystem: Environmental > Terrestrial > Soil >... | reverse complement strand
ACATTGAAGGAGCAGATCGATCACGAGCTAGCTCCAGGCACTTGGTTAGTCGTTTCACAGGACCGGATCAACAGCTTTGCAGCCTGCACGGAAGACTGGCAATTCATTTATGTTGATCCGGAACGCGCCGCACGGTCTTCGCTTGGGGGCACCGTTGCGCACGGTTTCCTGACACTCTCCATGCTGGGTGCCATGTGCCAGGAGACCTTTTCCCGACTCAAACAGCATGCCATTGGCCTTGACGCCGTTGGACTAAATTATGGCATTGACAAGGTACGTTTCCTACGCCCAATACGCGCGGGTAGGCGCATAAGGGCACACACCAAGCTGCTGAATGTCAGGAAAAAAAGCAACTGGAAGATTGGTAATCCGTGTTGGCGTAGCAGTTGAAATTGAAGGTGAAGAGAAACCGACCCTGATAGCGGAATGGCTCGTCTTGCGGATTTGGGAAGGTTCTGCTTCGCCACAACGCACAATGGCATGAACGCCGGCCGGTAGCTCGCCGGCAGCAGGCAACCTAGGTCACCAGCGCCGAGACGAATTCATGCGCAGGAATCGACAGAACCGTGGACACATTGGCGTAGAGTTCAATAATTGCCTGGGCCAGAGAGGCTGCGAAGTGGTTTCTGACGCTGGCTTCGAACGCCGCCAGATGGACCGGGGTCGTGAGCCCGCCAAAACGCGCGGGCGACAGCGAATTGCTGTATCAAAGGAGACGATTAGATGTCTCGGTGCATTACCACCCATAAACTCATGCTCCTCCGCGTTGCGTTGGCATCGGGCCTGCTTTTCGGCAACATCGCCCGTGCCAGTGAGGACGCTGACCTACTTGCGGATCTGGGCTTACGTGAAAGCCCGATCCCGGTCCGCGAGATAAAAACTTGGCAGCGGCCCAAAAAGATCGTTGTATTGATCGATTCCCCGGCGCGCCTGGCGTGGTTTCGCCAGGCTATCAAGGGCAGTGACGTCGAGCTAATCGGCGCTTATAACCCTTCCGAATTCCTGAGTCGAATCAAGAATGCAGATGGGGTCGAAGGAATTTGCACACCTGAGGTAGTCAAAGCAGACCCAGAACTACACTGGATTCAAATGCAGACCGCTGGCGTCGAGGAGTGCCTGTCCATTCCCCGCGTCGATAGCGGCGACATCATCCTGACGAACATGCGCGGAGTGGATGCACCTAACGTTGCGGAACATACGTTTGCGCTGCTATTGGCGTTAAGCCGGCACCTCGCCATCTTCATGGCGGCACAACAGCGTGCAACGTGGACACCGCGCCTCGCGCAGGACATGGTCGACCTTCGAGGGAGCACGATGCTCATCGTAGGTCTCGGTGCGAATGGAGCAGCAATTGCTAACAGGGCGCGCGCCTTTGACATGCACGTAATTGCGACGAGCAACAGCGGGTCGTCCCGAGTCACCGATGTCGACTATGTTGGCAAGCCGGACGAACTCGCCAGACTGATAGGCCGTGCTGATGTCGTGGTGAACGCCGCCCCTCTCACACCGAAGACAGCGAGACTGTTCAATGCTGCATTGTTCGAGAAGATGAAACGTGGGGCATTTTTTATTAATGTCGGTCGTGGAAAAAGTGTGGACACCGTCGACTTGGTGCAGGCACTAAACAGCGGACAGGTTGCCGGTGCCGGGCTGGATGTGGTGGACTCGGAACCACTGCCCCCGGATGATCCGTTGTGGAAAACTCCCAATGTCATTATTACGCCGCACGTCGCAAATCAGTCGCCGCTCAGAATGCAGCGTTTCTGGGCGGTGATGCGTGAGAATCTGCGACGTTATGTCTTGGGTGACAGGTTATTATCAGTGGTTGATCCGGCTCGCGGCTATTAGTCCAGAGCAGTTGTTTCTAATAGCAATCGGCTTCACTTGGTGCAGCGACAGACATTCCGAGCGGCATTGACGCTTGCACACGGATGGATTCTTTCTGAAGTGAGGGAGATACGATCATCTGAAGGTACTTAGTTGTTGACCATGCTGGCCGGCGCCGGAGAATTCTGCTTTGCGGCGGCCGTCTCCTGAAGTTTGAATGTACAAATCAGGGCCACAGCCGAGGCAAACATAATGTAGAGCGCCGTCCAAGTATTGGTGTGAAACCTCGCGAAGAGGGTTGTGGCAATTATCGGGACAAAGCCGCCGCCAGCGATTGCGCCAAGTTGATAGGCAAGTGACATGGCCGAGTAGCGCATGCGTGTGTCGAATAGTTCGGCGAACATCGTGCCTAGTGGGCCATAGGCCACTGCGTTTGCGGACAAAGCGGTCGCTAGCGCCACGCTAATCCATGTGAACGAGCGCGTTTCGATCAAGGGGAATAACGCTAGGGCCCAGATGCCCATGAGGGCGATACCCGTCATGACGATCCGGCGACGACCGAAATGGTCCGACAGTGCACCGGCGAGCACGGCTATCGGCGCGGCCACGAGTTGCGCGATTAGCACGGCGCCCAGCATGGTGCTGCGAAGCAGATGTAAGCCGGAGCGGCTAGTGCCGTAGGCTACCGCGTACGTGACTACGACATAAAAGATCGCATGCAGCGGCAATAGAATGCCTGCCGCCAAAAGGATGCGCCCCGGATACGCGCGCACGGCAGCGAGCAGCGGCGGTTGGGTGCGGCCCACAATTTGCGCGGCAGCGGCAGCATCAGGACTCGCCGTGTGCTCTCGCAGGCGTTTAAAAGCCCTCGTCTCCTCAACACGATAGTGCACCCAGAGCCCGAGCCCGACCAGTACGAGGCTGAACAAGAACGGGATACGCCAGCCGTAGGCCATGAAGTCCTCGGACGTCGTCATGCCGTTCGCCGCCAGTACTGCCACGTTGGCAAGCAGCACTCCGGCGAACACACCGACTTGGGCTATCCCGCCGTAGAGACCGCGCCTTTCACTGGGCGCGCTTTCAGTGGCAAGCAGAGTCGCCCCGCCCCACTGCCCGCCAACTGCAAGACCTTGCGCCATACGCAACACGATCAGAGCGAGTGGGGCCGCTGCACCGGCAGTCTCGTAAGAAGGCAAGAATCCGATCGACGTGGTTGCGAGACCCATCAGCAGCAATGCCGCAACAAGCGCTTTCTTGCGCCCTAGCTTGTCACCTAGGTGTCCGAACAGGACCCCTCCGAAGGGTCGGGCGATAAATCCTACGGCGAAGGTGCTGAACGACGCGATCTGCGCGATGAACGTCGGCATCGTGGCCGGAAAAAACACTGTCGGGAACACCAAGGCCGCAGCCGTGCCATACAGCAGAAAGTCGTACCACTCGACGCTTGCAGCAGCCAACCCCATCAGAGAAAGCTTCAGCGCACCTCTGTCCTGACTCATCGTACCCCCCGTTCTCCTGCTAGATTGTCTCGACGGCGATGGCGGTAGCTTCGCCACCGCCGATGCAAAGAGAAGCAATGCCTCGCTTCAGCCCACGCTCCCTGAGTGCGTGAATAAGCGTTACAAGAATCCGGGCGCCGCTCGCGCCGATCGGATGGCCGAGTGCACAGGCGCCGCCATTAACGTTTACGCAGGCATGCTCAAGGCCAAGATCGCGCATCGCCGCCATGGTCACCACTGCGAAGGCTTCGTTGATCTCGTATAGATCGACCTCATTGGCACCCCACCCCCTGGCAGTCAGAACCTTTTTAATGGCACCCACTGGTGCGGTAGTGAACCACTCTGGCGCCTGTGAATAGCCGGCATACGCAACCACGCGCGCCAGCGGTTGCACATCTAAGTTTCGCACCGTTGACTCACTCATGAGGACTAGGGCCGCAGCCCCGTCTGCGATCGATGATGAACTCGCCGCCGTCACCGTTCCGTCCTTGCTGAAAGCAGGCTTGAGGTTGGGAATTTTGCTCAGATCACAGGTGGCCGGTGGCTCATCGCGCTCCACGAAATGGTCGACCTTGCGACCTTTTACGGTTACAGGTGTAATTTCGCGGGCAAATGTGTCATCAACTTCGGGGGCGAATGTGTTATCACGGACGGTCGCTTTTGCACGCCGTACGGATTCCGCGGCAAAGGCATCTTGGTCAGCGCGCGTAAACCCGTACTTGCGTGCTGTTTCGTCGGCAAAATGGCCCATCAGCTGGCTGTCGTACGGGTTCTGGAGTCCGTCGTAGAACATGTGATCGGTGAGTTCGCCGTGGCCCAGGCGATAACCTTGGCGGGCCTTAGGCAACAGATATGGCGCATTGGACATCGACTCGAAGCCGCCGGCGATCACGATGCGCGCGGATCCGGCGCGGATCGCATCGCAGCCGAGCATGACACTCATCATGCCGGAGCCGCAGACCTTGTTGATCGTCATTGCGGGTGTCGCCTGCGGCAGTCCGGCGCCGAGCGCTGCTTGGCGCGCCGGGGCTTGCCCGAGGCCGGCCTGCAGTACGCACCCGAGTATCACCGAGTCCACCTGATCGGCTGGCACGCGGCTATCGGCGAGTGCAGCAGAAACTGCGGCCCCACCAAGCTGCGGGGCGGTGGCGCCACTCAAGGCTCCTTGAAAAGCGCCCATCGGCGTGCGCCGAGCGGCAACGATGAAGACGGATTTAGTCATGGCAGACTCCGCAGTGGCATTGCGAATGGAGGGACCGGCTTGCGTCGAGGTTCATGTGTGCAATGGTCGGCCAGAATGTGTGAAATCCGGTTTGATGTCGGTGCGAACCGCGGTGAGCGCGCGCTCGGACAAGAACTTTGTGGTTGCCCATCCGCCGTCGACCGCAATACATTGCCCATTGATGAATTCTGCTGCGCTGGAGCAAAGGAAAAGAATGGTGCCGGAGATGTCATCGACGGTTCCGAGTCGCGGCGCGGGGGTCATCTCAAGCTTCATGCGCCGGAACTTCTCGTCTTCGAAGCGACCTGCTGTCATTTCGGTAGGAATGACGCCAGGAGCGACCGCGTTACAACGTATCCCGATGCTTCCGTACTGGCACGCGACGTGGGTCGTCAGTCCTAACAGACCGGCCTTGGCCGCGGAGTAGGCACCCCCTCTCAAGCCGCCGACCAGCGCGTAGGATGAGGCGACGTTGACGATCGCGGCTCCAGATTCCATAACGGTCAGCGCTTCACGGATAAATCGGAACGGTGTGCGCAGCATGAGATTCAAACTGACGTCGAGCTCGGCGTCGTCGGTCTCATGCACGGGCTTCGGGTGGCCCCGTCCGGCATTGTTAATGAGATAGTCGAGGCTGCCAAAGTTGGCCAGGGCGGCTTGCAGGGCGCACGCGGGGGCATCGTCCAGCGTTGCATCCTTTTCAAGGATCGCGACAATGTGCCCACTGGCGCCTGCGGCTTGGACGAGATCCTCCAGTTTCTCGCGACGCCGTCCTAATGCGACGACAGCGATGCCCGCCTTGACGAATGCCAGGGCTGTTGCTCGTCCAATGCCGCTGCTTGCTCCGGTGACCAGGGCTACTTTCACGAAAGGCCGCTCCTTAGGCAGTTCATGGGTTCGATAGTTGGTGTATGCACGGTGAAGGCGCTAGGCCAAGAGGCCCGACGCGCGGGCCCATACGATCGTTTTGGCCAAGCCTTGGGCTCGCGGTGTTGGTGAGAAGCCCAGTGCCACGGTGGTTCGCCGGTTGTCGACATAGGGCTTTGCGTAGATACGCTCGGCATAGCGGCGAAGGGTGCCCATCTCGGGGGCGTTTTTATCGTCGAGCTTGAGTTCCTTGACACGATGCGGAGATCCGGCGAGCGCCGCACCGTGATTGCAGAAGTCGGCCAGACTGCCGGCATCCTGGTCGTTGCCCATGGCGAGATAACACCGGCCACGTTCACCTCGCTCGAGCGCCCGCAGACAGATTTCCGCAACATCCGGTGCAAAGGTCCAGAACATTGGAAAGCCTACGAACTGATCGATCTCGCCGCGGATGCCTTTCAGAAGGGTCGAAGTAAATGATGTGGGGTCCTGCGCTCGTTGGACAAAGACGCTCGGACCGTAGATTTCCCCCGGCGTGACCAGGCAAATGTGCTGGCCGAGCGATGCTCGATAGAGCGCCCCGTAGTGAGCCGCACGTTTCGAGCACAGGTAGGGCGAATCAGGTTCGTCCATCAGCACTACCGGGGAGCGTTCGGTGTGGGTGATGCTGGGATCGTGGATGGCGTGCGTATCGATAACCACACACTTGGCGACGCCGGCTATTCTAGCGGCGTCGAGCACATTCATGGTGCCTTGGTGGTTCACCTGCCAGAAAGCGTCGGCGGCATGATTCGACCAGGTGCCGCCAAGCAGGGCTGCGGAGTGGATGACGCCGGTAACGTCTCGCATGGCCCGATCGAGCGAGCTTGGATCGGTCACATCGCCTTGGACGATCTCAATGTTCCGGCTCGTCAGTGGGTCGAGGTTGCAGGTCGTGCGGACGAGGGCCCTCACGCGCAGGCCTCGTTCGCGCGCCAACAAGGCAGCATTTGAGCCAACGAGTCCGGTCGCTCCAGTGACAAGGATCAAGTTGCTCTCTTGAGCAGATGGAGAGATGTTTGTCGAGGTCACCGGCATGGACGCACCTGCATGACCGCTCTACGCGTCTGAGAGCGAAGCGCGACCGGTCAGCCTGGTAAGCACGATCCTGTATTGGTCCGTTAGCGGGCGCTAATTTGCGAGCGGAGTGGGCCGAAGTTGGAAGTGGGCCACGTACAAGGAGGATTTCTCGCCGGTCTCCTGGTGCCAGACGGCCACCAGGCTATTGCCGGTCCATAACCCCCGCCCTTTCCAGCCGGCCTTGGGGTCATCGATTCGGCCATCCAGACTCCGGGCGTAGAAGCCGAGCGGGTAAGGAACACGTAAATGGACAAACCTCTTTTCTTTTGGAAGATACGCGAGCAGTTCGTCGCCGACGCTGTTGGGGAAGAATGGAACGTCCTTGCCCAGGCCAAAGTAGTTGTAGTGATCAATATCAGTCAGATACATCCAATCGGTTCCGATGGCGGTGCCGCTGAGCTTCGGGCCAGGCGTATCGATGATCTCCCAACCTTCCGGGCACTGCTGGCCGGTCGCGGTCGGTCCGTTCCTGACCTGGCATTGTGAGCGATCGAACCGGCCGATGGCGCCGCTCCCAAAGGCCACCCACGCGATTCCATCGGCGTCGACATCCACGCCGCGCACGTTAAACGCCCGGTAACCGCCGTTGATCTTCGGTGGTTCGTAGTATTCCGTCTTGCACGTGAGTGGCGGGTTCGCGCCGGGATCGACACGGATGATCCCGGATGGAACCAACGGCGAATACTTCGCTGCCCAGTAACTCTGGTCCTTGGGGCTCACGGCCATGCCGTAGTTAAAACCCGCAATGCGTGTGTCCTTGTTTGGATCCGATGCGGCGTTGCCGGCTGCCCCACCTTTGAGGTCGGAGCCCTCGCCGCCTGCCGCCCCTTCCAGCGCCTCGTTCCACTGAGTTCGGTCCGGCGTGATCTGGCCGTCGCCGTTCGTATCCAGCACAAACGGGCACCAGCCCTCGGCTTTGCTGAGGTCTTTTGTTCGATCCCACTCAGCCACGTCGATCCAGCCGACGACCTCGGTGTCGCCGCTGAAATACAGCCGCTCGTTCTTGTCGAAGTTCAGATGATGGGTTCCGAAGCACACCGGAATGACGGTGTTGGTCTTGGTTTTCGGATCAAACACGCTTACGAGCTTGGCTTGCTTCGCGTCGCGCGGGAAGTATTTTGCGAACTTGTCACCGGGATCGGTGCAGAATGTTGGATTGGGGCCGGTCTCGCCCATGCTCAAGTTTCCATACTGGACCAGGTCCGAGGCCCATATGCGGCCTTTTGAATCCATGGTTCCGGTATGAGTCAGAATGTTCTTGCCCCAGTTACCGCTCGCATCGGTCATTTTGAAGTCTTCTTCTTTGCCGGTCTTAGGGTCGACGGAAAGGATCATTCCCGAATAAGTGGCGGTGCCATAGACCGGCCCGTCGGCATTCAGGGTTGAATTGCGCTTATCGGTTGAAGTATTGTCGTGAAAGAACCGTCCGCCTCCCATGTCCCATATGGTGATCACGACATCGCGTTCGACACCGATTGGGCGCGAGGGTGCCGGGGGCACCTCACCCTGGGCAATGCGCGTGGTCCAATCGGCATACATCTCCAGGCCGCGCTGGCGCCCGAACAGGGTCATCAGATTACTCATGCGTTCGGCGAAGTTCCGCTCCGCATGAGTCGGGTCCCCTGCGAAGAACGGATCATCGGGATTTCGTTGTTTCTGAATGCGCAGATTCCAGGAGTCGACAGGATTGCCAAAGTTGGGCAGCTCACGAGTTACCTTCGTACCGAGCTGATGGCAGAACTCGCAGTTCTCCTTCATGTGAGAGATCCAATGCTCCTGCGTCTTCATCGCCGGAGAAATCCCATTGCCGCTCGCTCCGGTGCCGGGGAATTCGTTCGCCGGCGGTACGTGAATCAGCGAGAACCAATAGCTGGCAGGATAGATCTGAGCGGCCTGAGCCGGGGATTCTGCGCGAGCGGGCTGCAAGCGCACGGTCTGTTTAGGTACCGCCTCCACCGGAGCGGAGTCCAGCAGACCGTAGCCTCGCGACCAGACCTTGAATTTAGCCTTCGGCATATCCGGCAACACGAATCGACCTTGATCGTCGGTCACGACAATTTTCATGAACCGGCTCGGCAAGTCCGAGGTCTCCGCAATCACCCACACTCCCGCCTCCGGCCCGGCGGGCCCTGATACCGTGCCTCCAATGGAATGCGCTGCGACTGCGGGCGGCGCCGTTGGAAGTGATGCTGCATATGCGCTACCTAAGACTGCCAAGCACAGCGTGCCGATAACCGGATGGAACATATTCGATAGCATGCGAAAGCCCTCGGGTAGCCAGCTTCTCAATCAACGATTCGGTGGGGAAATCTATGATCTGCGGGTCAGCCCCAGAGGCACCCGGCGGTCGGACTCGGTGTTCATTTGCACCCCCTTGGTGTCCTCTGACACCCGCAGGTCGGAACTCGTGCATGGCATGCACTCCATGCGAGCCGGCCGAATCTGTCCATATACCTGGATTATTGAAACAACAGCATGAATTTTATAGGCGGAAGTTACCTCAAAGTCAACTCGATGAAATGCATGCGGCGAGCCTGCACGGACGCCTGATCGAAGCGCGCGGATCTCAGCCTCAAGGATTACCGATCCAGCGGTGGCGCATACATCAGGCCGCCATCGATCCAGAGTCGATTGAAGCCACGTTCGAGTCTTATTGGACTGTTGCTCCCCAAGTTGCGGTCGAACACCTCCGCGTAGTTGCCTACACCGGCAATGATGGCGTGGACCCACGCGCCCCCGCCCGGTGCTACTTCCGCGTCCGGCCGTGCATTCAGAAAGCGCCGTAGACGCGATGAGGGTGCCGTCTGATTAATGTTTTGCGAGGTCACGCCGAGCTCTTCGGCCTCGAGCATGGCAAACACGGTCCATCGGACGACCCGAATGAGATCGCTGTCCTCCGTTCGCATCATCGGAGCCAAAGGCTCTTTGGAAATCACCTGCGGCAGAATGTCGTACCGCAACACTCCGTGCTCGAACCCTGAACGCGCTGCAGCTAACCACGATATATCGGCTGAATAGGCCGCACACCGATTCTGACGTAGAGCCGCTTCAGCCTGCACATCGTTTTCGACCAGGATCAACTGCGTCTCGCGGCCATAATCCTTGAAATAGTCAAACAGCGTTTCGGGCTGATGCTCGGTATTGAGGACGCAGAGGCGGTCGCCGGCGAGTTGCGCAATGCTGGTGATTTTGCGGTTCTTGCGAACCAGAAGGCCCTGACCGTCGTAAAAGGTGATCGGCCCGAAGGTCATGCCGCTCGTTGCCTCTCGGCCAAGCGTCCAGGTCAAGCGCCGCGCCACGAGATCGATATCGTTGTCCTGCCTGAACTGTTCGATGTTTGCCACGGCGCGGAATGCAACTTTGGCCGCGTTGCCAAAGATGGCGGCGGCGACAGCGCGACAGATATCGATGTCGAATCCTGCGTAAATATCCCCGTGCGCGACGGCAAACCCTGGCACATTCGGCCAAATCCCGCAGATGAGCTCACCCCGGCTTCGAATTTCGGACAGGCGATTGGTCGAGGCCTGCGCGTCGGCGCAAATAACGGCCAGCAAGGCCGCAATGAGCGGGCAATAGCTGCGGAAAGGACCCATACGATGCCTTCAACGCTACGCGAACTTGAGAATTGCGTCGAGCCAGAGAACCCCAGCGCTAGTGGAACCAGCTCTGTTCGCGATACCAGCCGGCGAGCAACATGACAAATGGCAGAATCCAGAATACCTCGGCGGGAATACGATTCCCCCATCGATTCGGCACAACAGCGCTCAAGACGAGCGCCGGGATTGCAGCGATCGCCATCCAACCATACCAGGCCATGGCGGGTCCGAGAGTCCGGTCCGCGAGGTCGTGCAGAGAGAACCGCTTGACCAGCGGGTAGTAACGGAATAATGGATAATTGATATATACCGCGGCAGCGTAGCCGAGCCCGAATACCAGGGAGAAGACGCGGGCGGAGAAGGGGCTGGTACTCAGATCAGCCCCTTCAGATTGTTCAGCAGATGCCCGATGACGAGGTTCCACCACACACCTAGCATCAGAAACGTGGTCAAAAACCTGCGCGTAGCGATCGCCGTTGTCAGCAGTACGCTGCGCCAGAAATGCCAGTAGACCGGCAGCAGCGCCAGGCCGATGACGGCCACGTGCTCCTTGATTTGAAACAGTCCCACCGTCTTGCGCATGCCGTAGTCAGCGATCGAACCTTTGACGTCGAGGACATAGGTTGGATAAATGTAGGCGCCCAACGCAAACACCAGGACGTAGAGCACGGTGATGGAGGTCGCAAAGCGCACGGCGGGAATCGCGCGAAACCGATTGATGAAGAGCTCGGCTGGCCCATGCTTGCGCCAGACCGTGAGGCCCTGGTGGGTAATGGCACCGATCAGCGCAATCGCCACCAGGCCATGAAGAATTGTCAGGAACGCGATTATCGCTGGCTCCTACTCCGCGAGTGGATCGGGTCGCAGTTGAATGTGCGCCGCATATTCGGATGAACCTTCGCCGGTCTCCTGATGCCAAACTGCGACCACATCGTTGGTTGCCCAAAGCCCGCGGCCCTTCCAGCCGATCTTGTCATCGTCGATACGACCGTCGACCCCACGCGGGTAGAAGCCCAGCGGATAGGGTATGCGCAAGTGCACGAACTTTTTCTCCTTCGGAAGATAGGCCAGAAGTTCATCGCCCGTGCTGTTTGGAAAGATCGGGATTTCTTTGCCCAGTCCAAAGGCATTGTGGTGGTCGACAAAGGCGACATAGAACCAATCGGACCCCACATTCGTGCCCTGTAACTTCGGTCCCGGAGTTTGGATGATTTGCCAACCTTCCGGGCACTGCTGCCCGGTGGCGACTTCGGGTCCTTTCATGACCTTGCACTGTGACCGGTCGAACCTTCCGATCGCGCCGCTCCCGAAGGCTACCCACGCGACACCGTCGGCATCCACATCCACGCCACGAGCATTGAATGCCAGGCGCTGTCCGTTCACCTTCGGAGGTTCGTAGTATTCCGTTTTGCACGTCTCGGGCGGATTCGCACCCGTCTCCACCCGGAATATCCCCGATGGGACGTACGGTGTGTAGCGCGCAGCCCAATAGCTTTGATCCTTCGGGCTCACCGCCATGCCGTAGTTATAGCCGGCGATGCGCGTATCCTTGGTCGGATCCAGCGCTGTTGACTCAACGGTCGCTGACCCATCGATGTATCGGGTCTGCTTGCCGTTGGGGTCATCCTTCTTGCGAAAATCGGCACCCTCCCCGCCCGCTATACCTTCGAGCTCCAGATTCCATTGCGTGCGCTCCGGAGTGATCTTACCGTCGCCGTTGGTATCCAGAACGAACGGGCACCAGCCCATGGCTTTGGAGGCATCCTTGGTCTTATCCCAGACGTCGAGATCCAACCATCCAACGACCTGAGTGTCGCCGCTGAAGTACAGGCGCTCGTTCTTGTCCAGGTTAAGGTGGTGGGCACCAAAACACATGGGAATGACTTCACTCTTCCCGGTCTTCGGGTCGAATACGCTCGTCAGTCTGGCTTCCTTGTTGGGTTGCGGGAAGTACTTCGCGAATTTGTTGTTGGGATCTGTGCACATGGCCGGATTTTCACCCTGCGACTCCCGCGTCACGATCGGCGTGTAGTGCCCAATGTTGGATGCCCAAATTCGCCCCTTGGAGTCCATCGCGTTGGTATGGTTGTTGGCATTCTTGAAATACTCACCCTTTCTATCCGTCAATTTGAAGTCTTGGCGCTTTCCGGTTTTTGGATCGACAGATACGACCATCCCCGAAAACGTCGCCTCGCCATAGATTGGTCCGTAGGCATTGACGCTTGGATTGCGCTTATCGGTTGACGTGCTGTCATGTATGAATCTGCCGCCACCGATGTCCCACATGGTGATGACGACGTTTCTTTCAACGCCGACCGGGCGCGGCGGCGCTGGCGGAGTTTCTCCATTGGCGATCCGGGTGCTCCAGTCCGCATACATTTCCAACCCGCGTTGGCGTCCAAACAAGGTCATCAGGTTGGTCATGCGCTCGCCATAGAAGCGACCCTGATAGGTATTGTCGCCTACAAAGAATTTGTCATCAGGGCTACGGGCGGCGGACGTTCGGAGACTCCATGCCTGAACCGAGTCGCCCGTGCTGGCCAATTCGCGTGTCCGCTTCGTACCAAGTTGGTGACAAAATTGACAGTTCTCCATCATGTGCGCGATCCAGTGCTCTTGCGTCGTCAACGCCGGATTTATGCCATTGCCTTGCGGCCCCGTACCGGGAAAATCGCTCGCTGGTGGGACGTGAATGAGCGAGAGCCAGTAATCGGCCGGATAGATCTGCGCCGCCTGCGACGGAGTGGGAGCGGGTGTGACCGTCAGCCTGACCGTCTTGCCCGGAACGGTCTCGACCGGTGCCGAGTCCAGGACACCATAGCCGCGAGACCAGACCTTGTAGTTGGCCTTGGGCAAGTCAGGCAACACGAAGCGCCCCTTATCATCGGTGACGACCACCTTCTCATACCGATTTCCAAGATCGGGGGTCTCGGCAATGACCCAAACGCCAGCCTCCGGGCCCGTCGCACCCGTGACAGTGCCGCCAATTGAACTGGATCCGACCTTTGGCGGAGCAACTGGCTGAGAGGCCGCTTGCGCACTTTCCATCGCCATGATCGACATCATTCCAACCAGACAAGCCGAATATTTCAGTCGCATTGGTGACTCCAAACTTGCAAGCCCTAGCCAAGTATCTAAGTAGTGGTGAAGACCGTACTAGTTCCAAGCTGCTAATGCCACGCTGCCATTCACTGTTGGCCTTTGAGTATTGTCTTGTTCAGAAACGGGTCGTTGCCGATGAATACTGCGTCTCCGCGAAATAAGGTGATTCGCCATTGCCCGCTCGCATCACGCCGTAACACCATTCGGCAATCGGAGAACAACGTCGGACCAACTAGATCGGTCAGCGGCGGAGTACCTCCTGCCGAGTAGTTGAGACTGCCGAAGTTCAGGGTTGCGTGGTCCTTGTCCTCGATCAAAACCTGCACATTTGTGAATGTGTGACGCACCGTTCTAACGCCGCCCTTCTGCTCGGTACGAACGCGCTCATTGCGTTTTACGTAGAACTGCCGTATGGCCAAGCGGCCATGGAAGGTGTGGGTATCGCCAACCTCAAGGATGCCATCCTCGGCATAGAAATCCGCCGTATTGTGGCCATTGTTGAAATCCCCCTCACGGGCGAAATCCGTCAATAGTTGCTGCAGCTCGATGGCGACAATTGTGGTCTCTGTAGTGAAATTGCGCATCGCTCACCCCACTGCAACTTACCACTCGTCGGCCGCGAGAAAGAAAGAAAATTCGTCATGAAGGCGAAGAATCCGCCATTCGCTACTCACACGGCAGACGGCCGTGGCCCGAAGGTCGTGTCCGAACTCTCACCACTTATACGACACGCGCCCCCAGAGTTCGCGACCGCGTTGAACAGCGCAGGCGGACTCATCCGGGCCCGCAGGACCGCCCGCTGCAGCGCCCGACACCTGCCCGCCAAAAATGCTACCGTTCCTGAGATCCGCGTTGGCACACCAATCTGCGGTCAGCCGGTTGTTGAGGTTCTTGCCTATCAATGCGACTTCCCAGTGATCATTCGGGCCACTGAGGGCCAAGTTCGCGTCGATTTTGACAAACGACGGCTGTACGAAGCCTGGCTCATCAATCACTAATGTGGAGTACTCGGAGGTGTAATTCGCACCCGCTCCGAAACGCAAGGTCTTGTTGCCGAGAGACGTCGTTTGCTCAAAGCCGGCGTAGGCCGTCCAATCAGGCGCGCGCACGAGCGGCTTGCCAGCCAAATTCTGCGCCAAGTATACCCCAGTCGTCGGGTTGAATATCTGGTTACAGCCTTGCGCGATCGTCTGGTCATTGCCGCACGGGGCATTCGGAAACGAATCATACCGCGCGTTGTTGTAAGCCACCGAGCCTGTCAAGGCCAGTCCGTTAATCGCAGCGGGCAAGTAATTGGTATCGAACTGAACGCCTCGCGTATGGGCCGAGGCAGCATTGACGGTTGTGACTACGGGCTCTATGTTTCCAGACTGCTCTTCGAGAGCACCTACCTGCAGGTTCGTATATTTATAGTCATATACCGCAATATTCGCCGTCAGGCGACCTTCATCCATGCGGCTTTTGATACCAACTTCGCCACCCCTCGCTTTCTCATCAGCAAACGAATTCTTTTGATTGGCCGGAGTGTAGTCGATGCTATTGAATGAACCTGACTTAAACCCCGTCTTGTAGGCGGCGTAGGCGGTGATTTGATTTGTCGGCTTATAGGTGACCGTCACCTCAGGTGAAACATTTGATGAGCTGATTTCGGGATCGGGTCGTGCTACGGGCCCCACCGCGCCCTGGAGCCCTAAGGTATTGAGATTAGTCTCACTATCCTTACGTTGTTCGTCAGTCAATCGGGCACCGGCCGCGAGCTCCACTGTCGGTATGACATTCCAGAGCAACTGACCGAAGACTGAACTCGAGCTAATATTTATGACATACAGGGCGTCCTGCAATTGCGCGGGAAGCCCCATAACTGTATTGCCAAATATTGCATCTTGGTTCTGCTCGCGGCCGCTCAGATAAGAGGCGCCCGCCATGAAATTCAGCGGGCTGTCGGTATAGGCCGAGGTCAGCCGCAACTCCTCCGTGAACTGACGATTACTGAAACTGATTGCGGACGGAATGTCCACGACTGTCGAGCTGATATCCCCGGCCTGCAGGTTCAAAAAGCCGTCGATGTAGTAGCTCGTCATCGACGTCAGGGTCACCTCGGAGGACGGTCGGAATTTTAATTCAAGTGATGCAGAGCCTTGGTGAGTGTCCTGAAAAGGAATTCCTTGGTTTGGAACACCTGGCGACGCGGCCGGGCTTATCCACGGCAGCCGGACGTACCTGCCTAACTGGCATGTCACTCCGGTTTGAAACGCTATATTAATGGGAGCGACAGGGGCTGTTCCGGCAGGACAATATCCCACTTCGAGCTCTGGCACGCCTCCGTTGTCATTGTAATTGTCGTAGTTCACCTTCAAACGAGCCGTAAGCTTTTCGTTCGGTTCGTACAGGGCCGTACCCCTAACGATCAATTCCTTAGTGGGAGCAAAATTCGAAAACGTCGGCTGCACGCCGCCAAGTGCGGTGTTTGCATTTGGCTCGTTTTTGAAGAAACCTTCCTGATCGTCGTAACGAACTGCCAATCTGAGTTTGAGGGAGTCCGATACCGGCCCCGACAGGATGAAGTCGGTTTGTTTGTCGCGTGCTTCTTCTTCGTAGCCAACACGCACGATACTCTCGAATTTATCGGTCGGATCGGCGCTGCGAAGCGAAATCACGCCAGCGGTACTGTTCTTGCCAAAGAAAAGCGCCTGCGGTCCTTCCAGCACTGCGACTTGCGCGACGTCGAACATGCCGAGCCCATAGGCCACACCCTGGCTCAGCGGCATACCGTCAATGTCCAGCGTGACCGACTGGTCCATGGTGGCATTGATTGCAACTGTTCCGATGCCGCGCAGAGTTGCTTGCGTACCAGTTGCGTTGACCGAAGTCCCAAATAATAGACCTGGCACCCGGGTCGAAAGTGCGAACAGATCATTCGTTTGCGTTTGCTCGATTGTCTGTTGAGAAAGTACAGTCGCGACGACGGGCACGTCCTGCAACGATTCCTCCCGCTTTCGCGCCGTAACGACAATTTCAGTGAGGCTCTCGGAGACTGCTCCCGACGTTGCACTCTGTTGCGCGGTGGCTTGAGGAGCCTGCAGTGCGAATCCTATGACACTAGCAATGGCGAATAGCAACGTTGTCTTTATCGACATATACAGTCCCCCCAATCTATTGCGAGTTTTATTGCGAGTTCGGAGCCGAAGCTCATTCCGGTGGATGGTCCGGCGGGTTGTGTGTCGCTTTCATGCCGTCATCGATCATGCTATCGATATATGTCCACGTATATGGACACTTAAACCACTGATATGAATGTTATAGGCACATGCTTGATTAAAGTCAACAGCGCGTCGACGTGATGTTTCTTCGACACTAGCTTCCGCGATTGTGATCTCGCTCTAATCGCCCAACCGATGCAAACTTGTGTCGATGCCAGACAAAGGCAGAGATCCAGCAGCACTTGGATCTCGAGCAGACGGCGCAGTCTGGATCACCCCCGCACTTAGTTGGCGCAGCGGATGTTCTCGCGCTGAGCCACGTCTATTATTGTCTCGGCGTCACGGCAGATAGGCGGGGAGTCAGGTTGTCATCGATTGTCAATAGAATCATGCACAATCCGGACTGAGTTGTTCCGATCGGCCGAATCGCCCCCGATCCGCCGGTCCTGGCCGTCATCGGCATGCAAGTATTCGGAGCCCAATGCAGATCGTGCTGGCGAGCGGCATCGGCACCGTGTTTTCCTGGTGACTTAATCGGCGTGGGCTGACTCATAGTGGCGACCGGAGCCTGGTCCAGATGTAAGATGGCTGATCCCCAATCTTTGTCATGGGAAGCCCAACGGGTGAGGCGCACGCCTTAAGTTCGATCAGCCACCGAGCGCGCCGGTTCACGATCGCGCTACAGCACAATTTTCGGCATACAATTGTTCCGCTAATAAACAATCGCGGGTCCCGAGTGATGTTCGGAAACCGCCTGCGTCGTTCCGGCGCTACCGGCCTTTAGGTGTGACTCGACCTCTGCGTCGGTGAATCCCGCCTCCTTCATGATCGATACCGTGTGTTCTCCAAGCTGAGGGCCCGCCTCACGAATCTCACCAGGCGTCTTGGAGAAGCGCGTGGGAATGCCGGGAAAGCGCAGCTGACCTTCTTTGGTCTGTTGCCTCACGAAAAACCCGGTCTGCTCTAAATGAGGGTCGCTCATCAGTTCCTTCAGGCTCTTGAGCGGTACCGCCGGGATGCCAGCCTCCTGCAACCGCTGCATCCATTCACTGGTTTGCCGCGTCGGCATCACCTCGCCGATGGCTGCATAGACGTCGTCGATGTGCTGGGCGCGCGTCTCCAGCGTGCCAAAACGTGCGTCGCACAGTTCCGCCGGAGCGCCGGCTATCGCGACGAAGCGGTTCCACTGCTTGTCGTTATAGATCAGGACCGAAATATAACCGTCGGCGGTCCGATACGGCCGCCGGTGAGGTGATACGGCGCGACGGTACGTTGGATCGGCGATCGGAGGATCGAACAGCGAACCCCCGATGTGCTCGGCCAGCAGGAAGGAGACCATGGTCTCGAACATTGGGATTTCAATCTCCTGGCCTTCTCCAGTCCGCGCACGATGAAACAAGGCCATCGCAATCGCGTAGGCGGCAGTGAGGCCGGCGACCTTGTCTGCCATGACGGTCGGGACGTAACGTGGTTCTCCCGTGGCTTCCGCCTGCAACATCGCAAGTCCGGAAATTCCCTGAATGGTGTCGTCATAGGCCGCCCAGTGCGCGTACGGGCCGTCCCGGCTGTAGCCGTAGAGGTTCGCGTAAACGATGTCTGCGCGCAGGTGTTTCACCTGCTCGTATGAGAAACTAAGCCGCTTGATCGCCTCGAAGCGCATCGAATGGACGAACACGTCGCTCGCTCGCACCAGTCGTGACAGCACTTCACAACCGCCGAAGCTCTTTAGGTCGAGGACGATGCTTCGCTTGCCGCGATTGAGATTGATAAACATCCCGGACATCCCAGGCTTGCGCCCGTCCGGAAGGTAGCGCGTCGTGTCGCCCGCGGGACTTTCGACCTTAATCACCTCCGCACCCATGTCGCACAGGATCTGGGTGCAGTACGGCCCCATCAGCGTGGCCGTGAGATCAAGCACCCGAATGCCGGCCAGGGGGCCCTTGGGCGAGCGATAATCTGCGGGCGTCTCGTGGGCATTCATGGGTGGTTGCTCATCTCGTCTCTAGCGCAGTTGGGTGCCCATAATCCTGAATGCTCTCCGCTGATCGACTGAAACTTTCGCACATGTCCATGTACATGTACATATCGTTCTTTCGCTTGGACAGTAGGAGACCTTCCGGGGAAGTCGGTGCCGCGGCGCGAGACGACTGCGTCATCGGTGGGAAACTCCCAATGGCACTTGACGAAAGGCGGGCGCTAACCGACAGTACCCACGTCCCATCCACATGGGCCGCTATCCAGGGAGTATCGGCGCGACATGCGCTGGATACCGAGTCGGACCACCCGTAATTCGCGAACATACAGAGGCTTGAGATGATCGTCCGGCAAGCGGCGAACGTCCTGGAATTGCTGGAATATTTCGCGCGGGCAAAAAAACCATCCAACCTGGCGGAGATCTCGACCGCCCTGGGTTGGCCCCGATCGAGCACGTTCAACCTGCTGACGACGCTCGCGCAACGTGGATTTCTCTATGAGCCCAGGCCCCGTGGCGGGTATTACCCGAGTCCGCGGTGGATGTCGCTGCTACAGAAGATTGCCGACACGGAACTGCTACCGGAACCGCTCTGCAAGGCAGTGGATGAAGTCGCGAGGGAGACCGGAGAGACGGTGGCGGTCGCGGCGCCTGCTGGAACGACCGCCGTATTGCTCTACGTGGTTGAATCGCGCGCCAACATTCGCTTCTCGGCACAGGTCGGTTACCAGTTGCCGATACACGCAACCTCCACCGGGCGCGCACTGCTGGCGCAATATTCTTCGCGGGAGCGCGCCTCGGTGCTCAAAAAAGTAAAGTTCGAGAAGTACTCGCGTCGCTCGCCATTGAACGCTGAACAGGTCGAGGCAGAAATCAAGCGTGCCGCCACGCGCGGGTGGCATGAAAACATCGGAGGACACGACGCCGACCTGACTGGTGTGGCACTGCCCGTTGGGCTGCGCGACCGTCGGCTTTCCGTCGTCGTCGGCGGTCCCACCAGCCGGATGCGCCAAAAAATCCCCCAGATAGCAGCCACAATTAAGCGAGCACTCAAGGGCCAACTGCCTGCGCAACGAGCTTCGGACACCGACTGACCACAGCGCCGGCGATCGTGCAGTCCGTAGGATCCCACGGGTCCCTGCTTTAGCAGTTCTTCCACGCCGGCTTGCGCTTCTCGCGAAATGCGCGCGGGCCTTCCTGTGCGTCTTGGCTGCTATAGACGCGATCGAACACAAATGGCGCCGCGCGCAGGGCGGCTGAACGGCCCATCTCAGTCGACAACGCGATTAACTGCTTCGCCGCGGCGACTGTGAGCGGTGCGCAACTGGCAATCTCGCACGCAAGCTTCAGCGCCTCCTTCAACACATCGCCCGGTTCAGCCAGTCGGTTGACGAATCCGATTTCATACGCTCGCTGAGCCGAAATCGGGTTACCGGTCATCAGCATCTCCGCCATGACGCGCTGTGGAATCATGTGAATGAGTGGAGCCGCCCAGGGAAACCCGCGCCCGACTTTCGCCTCCGTTATTCCAAAGCGAGCAGTCCGACTCCCCACGCACAGGTCGCACATCTGTGCGAACATCCACCCGCCTGCCAGCGCGTCACCATTGACCGCGGCGATCACCGGCTTCGACAGGTGCACGTTGTCTCCGAGGACAGGGAAATAGCCAGCTGGGATAGTGGTCAAGCCCAACTCCGCCATTTCCTTAAGGTCCGCGCCGGCACAAAAGGCCTTGTCGCCACTGCCGGTCAATATCGCGACCCGTACCTGGTCGGCAGCTTCGATGCGCTGAAAGGCATCGAACAGCGCTTTTCGCATCTCGGCATTGATCGCGTTGCGCTGTTCGGGTCGGTTGAGTGTGACGACGGCGATCTCGTCGACGATATCAAACAGAACCGCTTCGGTCATTTGGCTGCCTCCGCACGAATGGGTAACGACCCGTGGGCGATGAAACAAGCATGGCGGTAAACCGCACTAGTAACCTCTTCGGAGAAGCTCACCAGCGTCACGTTCCAGCGTCTCGCGAAATTTCGGATGAGCGATTTCGATCAACCGGCGGGCTCGCTCTCGCAGGGGCTGAGACCGCAAGTCCGCAGCGCCGTACTCGGTAACGATCACGTCCACCTCGCTTCGCGCCGTCGTCACTGGGCCACTCAAACGGCTGCAGATGCGGCTGATCTCGTCGCCTTTGGCTGTCGACGCGAACGCAATGATCGAACGTCCGCCCGGAGAGCGATGTCCCGCGCGAACGAAGTCGACCTGCCCGCCCGTCGCGCCGACATAAGACGCGCCCACCACTTCAGCGTTGACTTGCCCGGTCAGGTCGACTTCGATTGCAGAATTGATCGAAATCAGACGGTCGAGCTTTGCCAGAATTGCTTCCCCGTGTGTGTACGCCGATTCTCGCATCATCAGAGAAGAATTCCGGTGTGCAAACTCGTACAGGCGCCGGGTTCCTATGAGGGCTCCAGCGACTGAAATCCCATGGTCGATTGGCTTGCAAGCATTCGTCAAAGCACCGCATTCAACCAGGTTAACTAGGGCATCGCCGACCATGCCTGAATGTAGCCCCAGGTCCTTTCGGTCTGCGATCGACTGCATTATTGCATCGGGAATGCCCCCGATTCCCACCTGCAGCACTGCTCCATCTCCGATGAAACCACTGGCGTGGCGGGCAATCGTCCGCTCGATGTCTCCGACGATCGCCGGTTTGACCTCAAGCACCGAGCGCGACGTCGGAACAAGGAAATCGATATCGTCCGCCCCGAGCGAGCGCGAACCCAGCGTCCACGGCACCTGATCGTTCATTTCCGCTACAACTACTCGCGCCACCGCGGCGGCGGTGGGTATGTAGTCGTGGATGACGCCGAAACTATGCCTGCCGTCCGGATCCGGCGGACTGACCTGGACAAATGCTACATCGCAACCGATTCGCCGATCGGCGATGTACCGCGCGATCTGGCCAACGTGGCACGGCACGATTTCCATGGCGCCGCCCTTCGTCAGCTCGCTAGCATTGCCAATACCGCCAAAACCGGCGATGCGAATGCGGTCGGTGTGTTCTGGCTGCAGCGTCCTGGAAAAGCACGAGCCGATGAACACATTAACGTTTCCGAGCTCGCGCCGCTGGCGTACCAACGTCTCCGTGAGAGTTTGCGGTTCGCCCGTCGCCTGTCCCCACACAACGTGATCCCCAGGCTTCACGATGCCCTTCAAATCAAGGGCCGCGGGATCGAGTTCGCGCACCATCTATGCTTGCTGCTCGGCGGCAGCCAGTATAGACAACGCTGTCTTGACGAGCGGGCCGTCGACCATCCTGTCCTCGAAATTGATTGTCGCTTCCCCTCGGGATCGGGCTGCTTCGTACGCGGCCAAGAGTCGGCGGGCATGGTCGATTTCCGCCGCCGTGGGCGCGAACAGCTCGTTCGCGAGATCGATCTGGCGAGGATGGATGCACATTTTCCCGTCGTAGCCCAGATTGCGACCCAACGTCCCATCGCGGCGAAACAGTGCGTCATCTTTCAGATCGAGTACGACCTGATCGAGCGCCTTGACCTTCGCGGCTTTCGCCGCTAGGACAACCCGTGATCGCGCGTAGAGGACCTCCATCCCGTCCGGCGTCCGGCGTGCACCCATATCCGCTGCAAAGTCCTCAGCCCCGAAATACAGGGCGACTACGCCCCGACTCGCGGCGATCACAACTGCGTTCGTGACGCCGTGAATAGACTCGATCCCCGCGATTACCGGCAGTTCGGTCCGAAGCGACGCAATGTCTTCGGCATGCTCGACCTTCGGTAGGATGATTCCGTCCGCACCCGAATCGCTCACTGCGGCAAGGTCAGCCTCAAGATCCGCCGATCCTGCAGGATTGACGCGCACAAACAAATTGCCCGTGCGATTGCCCCGGGCTTCTCGAATTCCGTCCTGTAAATTGATTCGAGCGGTCGGGCGTTCAGCAGGGGGAGTGCCGTCCTCCAGGTCAAGTACGAACAAATCGGCATTGAGCCGTGGAAACTTGCGATACAAATCGGGACGATTTGCGGGGGCGAACAACAGGCTTCTGACAAACATAACAGCGTACTTCAGTAGGATTTCGGGAGACCGAGCGCTTTCTCACTGATGAAGTTCAAGATCATTTGATTGCCAATCGGCGCGATTCTTGGGATGAGAGATTCCCGCAGCAGCCTCTCGACGTGGTACTCCTGCGCGTAGCCCATGCCCCCGAGGGTCAGGACGGCACGTTCGCAAGCCGCAAACGCGGCTTCGCTCGCCAGGTACTTGGCCGCATTCGCTTGAATTCCGCAGGGCTGCCCCTGATCGTAAAGCCGAGCAGCCTCAAAGGTCATCAGGTCGGCGGCCTCCAAGTGCAACCAAGATTGTGCCAGCGGATGTGCGATCGCCTGGTTTTGCCCGATCGGGCGACCAAACACCGCCCGCTCCTTCGCGTATCGTGTCGCTCTCTGGATGGCTGCCCTGCCGATGCCGACCGCTTCAGCCGCCAACAATATGCGCTCGGGGTTCAAGCCATGAAGCAGATATTGGAACCCTTCGCCTTCCTCGCCAATTCGGTTTTCTTCCGGGACGACCAATCCATCAATAAACAGCATGTTGGAATCGACCGCGTGGCGCCCCATCTTATGGATCAGACGAACTTCGATTTTGCTGCGGTCGAGACTGGTGTAGAACAACGACAGCCCGTCCGTTTTCTTCCGTGCACGATCGAGCGGCGTCGTTCGCGCGAGAATCAGCATCTTGTTTGCGACCTGGGCCGTCGAGATCCAGATCTTCTCGCCGGACAGAATGTAGTCGCCGTCGGGCCGCCGGTCGGCACGGGTCGATATCTCCGCCGTGTTGTGACCGGCATTCGGCTCGGTCACGGCGAAGCAAGCCTTGTCGACCCCTTGGATCAGCGGCGGGAGCATTCGCTTCTTCTGTTCATCGGTGCCAAACACGACTACGGGATTCAAGCCGAAGATATTAATGTGAATCGCGGACGCCCCGCTCATGCCGGCGCCCGATTCCGCGATGGCCTGCATCATTACCGCCGCTTCGGTAATGCCGAGGCCGGAACCACCATAGTTGTCCGGCATCGCAATTCCCAGCCAACCTGCGTTCGCCATCGCGCGATAGAAATCTTCCGGAAATGCTGCATCGCGATCATGAGCGAGCCAGTACTCGTCGTCGAACGCCTGGCACTGCCTGAGTATCGTGTCTCTGAGCTCTAGATGATCGGCATTCACCGAGGACGTACTCCACAGCTTGGTAGGTCTCGACTTTGGCGGCGCTCAAGTCCTGCAACACTCTGACTCGGTCGCGAAAGGCTGCCTTCGAATCGATGGCAACCGCCGGGGCATCCTAAATCCCAGACAATTCCACCCTCCGGCGATACGTTGTCGGGCAACAGCGCGATGCAGTCCGTGTATGAATTTCGTCCGGTTCTACAATTCCTATATATGGACTGGCATGACAAGCTCGTGAACGTTATAGTGTCTGTCGCGGCATAAGTTTGCAAGAATTTCCTGGGAGCGCCACGGGCATGCCGAAACTGACGGACTTTACGACCTACGCCGACGCCCAGAGTCACTTTTCCCGGGACCGGCTGTGGGAACTGTTCGATGGCGACGCCGAGTATTTCAACATTGCGCACGAGTGCATCGATCGCCATGCCAAAACGCGGCGTGACGCGTTGATCGTCGTGCACACCGACGGGCGTAGCGAGACCATCCGCTATGATGAGCTCTCTGAGGATTCCTCGCGGTTTGCAAATTACCTGCGGGCAAATGGGGTATCTTCCGGGGACCGAGTTGCCATCATGCTCGACCCCTCCCGGGCCTTTTACGTGGCGATGTTCGGCACACTCAAGGTCGGAGCGATCGCGGTCCCTCTCTTCACGCTGTTCGGTCCGGACGGCATGCGTTTGAGGATCCAGGACTGCTCCCCCGTGATGCTGGTGACAAACCAGGAGAGCGCGGCAAACGCCCGGGCGATGAACGGCCTGAAAGTCGTCATGTTCGACGCGGAGTTGTTCAGTGCGCTGCGGGGATTCGCTACCGACTTCCGCCTTGCGACCAAGGCCGACAGCCTCGCGGTTTTTCAATACACCTCCGGCACCACTAGGGAACTCCCTGAAGCAGTGAAGCACAGTCACCGCACCCTTGTCACACTGATGGTTGCGGCGCTCTATGGGACTGGCCTACGTCCCGGGGACCGCTTCATCTGCCCGTCCTCGCCCGCATGGGGCCACGGGCTCTGGCACGGGACGTTCGCGCCGCTCGCGCTTGGCCTCACGGTCGGGAGTTACTCTGGCAAGTTCGATCCAAAGAGGCTGCTTCAGGCGCTGCACGATCATCGGTTCACCAATCTGTCCGCGGCGGCGACCCACTACCGCTTCATGCGCAACTCTGGACACGGGGGAGAATTCAGCTACTTCATCGATAAGCTTTCGTTCACGGGCGAGCCGATAGACCCGGATACGGCGACATTTGCCCGCGAGACGTTCGGGCACGAAGTGTGCAGCATGTACGGCACCACCGAGCTCGGCGTTGTCCTCGTCAACTATCCTGGGGCGAGCGATTTCAGCGTCAGGCATGGGTCGCTAGGCAAGCCGCCTCCCGGTCAACGAGTTCAGGTACAGAGCGAAGACGGAACGCCGTGTCCCGCGGGAGTCACTGGGCAGTTGATGGTTCATCGCCGAGGCCAGTGGGTTCCGACCCGCGATCTCGGCCGCATGGATTCTGACGGCTACTTCTATCACGTTGGGCGAGCCGACGACGTGATCATCTCCGCCGGCTGGACCATGAGTGCGGTTGAGATTGAGAACGCGATTCTCACTCACCCCGATGTCCGAGAAGTCGCTGCGATCGGTGTTGCCGACAAACTACGCGGACAGGTAGTAAAGGCGTTCGTCGTTAGCGAACGGCCTGGCGGAGAGGATTTCGCGACGGAAATCCAGGCACTGGCCAAGCAGAAATTGAGCCAGCACGAATACCCCAGGCATGTTGCGTTCGTACCCAATCTGCCCAAGACCCCTGCCGGCAAGTTGAATCGTAAGATGCTACGCGAGCGCGAGCAGCAAGCCGCTTCAATCTTATAGAACCCTTGCCGAGAGACAGAAATGACAATGATACCGAGACAATTTCCCAAGATTACCGAGAGCGGGCTTGACGATCTGCGCAGGCGCATCGGGGTAAACGTCGGCGAGACGCTGGAGCCGTGGTGCCATGAGGCTACGCGCGACAATATCCGACACTACGCCCACGGCATCGGCGACGACAATCCCCTGTGGTGCGACCCTAAGTACGCGGCGCAGAGCCCGCACGGGGGCATCATTGCACTGCCGAGCTTTCTTTTCTCAACCAACCGTATCATCTCCGGCTACGTCGGCGGCCTCCCCGGCGTCCACGCCATGTGGTCAGGTGCGGATTGGACCTGGTATAAACATGTCCGTCGTAATGACGAAATCTCCACGGAAGCGCAGCGCAAGGATCTCATCGAGCACCAGACGCGGTTTGCCGGCCGGGCGATCCAGCAGATTTATCGCGTCAAGTTCTTTAACCAGCAGGGCGACAAGGTTGCCGAGGCCGACAGCTGGTGCTTTCGCACCGAGCGCGACCATGCGCGCGAACAGGGGACAAAGTATACCCACGTGCGCGGCAAAGGGCCGCGCCGTTACTCGCCCGAGGAGTTGGCCGAAATCTACAAGCTGTACCGGACCGAGGAGGTCCGAGGAGCGAACCGGCGCTATTGGGAGGATGTTAATGAAGGGGAACCGCTACCTGTAATGCTCAAGGGCCCGATGACTGTCACTGGATTCATCGCATTTGCGCAGGGCTGGGGAGGCCTCTACATTCGGGCCAACAAGCTGGCGTGGAAGATGATCGACGCCCACACCGGCCTCGGCATCGAGAACCGGTTCGGGATCCCGGATGTGCCCGAGCGGGTTCATTGGGAGGAAGAATTCGCGCTGGAGGTCGGTGCACCGGGCGCGTACGACTACGGCCCCGAACGCGCATCCTGGCTGATGCATCATCTGACGAATTGGATGGGGGACGACGGCTTTCTCTGCAAGGCAGAGTGCAAGATCCGGCGCCACAATTCGGAAGGCGATGTGCTGTTAATCAAGGCGAAGGTCGCGCGGAAGTACTCCGAAAATGGCCAGCATTTGGTTGAAATCGAGCAGGAAGCGCACAACCGCGACGGCGAGCTGTCGGTCCTCGGACGAGGCGTCGTCCGACTTCCAAGTAAAGGCTGAGCCGGCGGCCATGACCGCAGCGCGCGAAGCATCCAGCGGCTCACGTGGCGCTTTGCACGGACTCGTAGTCGTCGATCTATCGCGCGTGCTCGCAGGCCCCCTGTGCACGCAGCTGCTCGCCGATCACGGCGCTGAGGTGATCAAGATCGAGCCGCCGAACGGTGATGAGACGCGCGGCCTGGGGCCGCCGTTCAACGCGGCAGGCGATGCGGCTTATTATTCGGCGCTAAATCGCGGAAAGCGCGCGATGAGCCTGGACCTTAGTGTTTCGGACGGGCGGGAGATCCTCGACAGGTTGCTCATGAAGGCGGACGTTCTGGTGGAGAATTTTCTTCCTGGGACCATGGAACGCTGGGGTTTGGGCTATGAGCACAGTCTCGCAACGAGGTTCCCAAGACTGATCTACTGCAGTATCACCGGTTTCGGCGCGGACGGTCCCTTAGGCGGTTTGCCAGGTTATGACGCGGTGCTACAGGCAATGTGCGGCTTGATGAGCGTGAACGGCGACCCACAGTCTGGGCCCACACGCGTGGGCATACCCCTGGTGGACCATTTGACGGGCTATGTGGCGCTGGCCGGCATCTTAATGGCATTGTGGAGGCGAGAGCGATCCGGGCAGGGCCAGCGTGTGGAAGCAACGTTGTTCGACACGGCGTTGAGCCTTCTCATTCCGCACGCAGCCAACTGGTTGGCGTCTGGCAGCACGCCGGGGCTCCTGGGAAGCGCGCACCCGAACATCGCGATCTACGATAGGCTTTCCGTCCGCGATGGTGAGATCTTCGTCGCCATCGTGAACGACAGCCAGTTCGGGCGATTTTGCGCCCACATAGGTCGTCCAACGCTGAGCACCGACCCACTATTCGTATCCAATTCGCATCGAGTTCAGAACCGTGAGGCCCTGAAGGCGGAAATCGAGCAAACGCTACGTGACGATTCCGCCGAGCCACTTTGCGAGGCACTGATGAAGATCGGTGTGCCGGCTGGCGTCGTAAACTCCGTTCCAGAGGCGTTTGCCCAACCCCATGTGAAACACCGGCAACTGCTGGTCAATCGGGAAGGTTACGTGGGCATTCGGTCGCCGATCCGCTTGTATGGAACACCCGGCTTGCCCGGGGGAAACCCACCGACCTTCTCGCAGGATTCGGTCGCTGTGCTGAAGGATCTCGGGATCAGCGACGCAGACATTTCCCGGTTGCAGCGTTCGGGCGCCGCCCCTGGCGTACGACCGCTTTCCTCGGCATTCACGGCCACGGGTCACGCTCGGGACAGCACCTAGCGCCAGATCCGGGTAGCCGCTGCCGGCAGACGTCAACCGGTACCTTACATCCGGTTGCTCGCAACTCTCTACCCTAAGTTTTCTGCCATAACGAAGTTAAACTCGATGACACCTCTGATTTGGCCATGTGTTCCGCGATACAAATGGCCTACTTCATGGTAGCCGGGATAGACCACGATCACCTTTATTCGCGATGGATCTATGTCGTAGCCCAGACCCTTCACCGCCCGACCCACATCGAGCGAGCGGTATCGGCCGAGGACATCCGTTTCTGTCGTGTATACGAGAACCGGCTCCGATACACTCACTGTCACGGTAGCGCCTTCGAGGTAGCGACCCCGATTGTCCTTTACCGTACCGAAGACCACGTAGTCAGAATTGCCCGCAATTTCCCGCGCCTCAAAGAACATGTCGCCGTTCGACCAACTCGGCCCGGCGAAAACAAAGGCGAACATGACAATCACCATCCGAGTTGCGGCGCGCTGAATCGTCATTGTCTCAACTGGGATTGATGCAAATGAGCATAAGTGTGCATTTCTTGAGATTCGATCATCGCTCGGTATTGTTGACTTTGCCGACTTTAATGTCTATACAATACCCAATAGTGGTGCATTGGTCCATATATGTGAACCACAGGGTTGTCACATAACCCATGAGCGCGCGAAGGTGCCGGGGTGTATTCGAATTCGCGGTGCAGATTGTTCAGCGTTCGCGAGCGCCGCACCGCCGATTGTCGCGATTCCTGCGAGCCACAACCGATTGGGAGTCTGAACGGGCCACTCGGCAGCGAACCTTAACAGAAGTGTCCGCTCTCGCTCCGCAGCTTCACTCATGGGTTATCGAGGCCGAAATAGGTAGCCTGGGAGCCTGAGAGTGCTATGAAGGGGGCGCATTGCACATCATGGAGTCAATCGAGCACTCTGGTGGCTGCGCGCTCGACATCGGTGCCTCGCATTACATTGGCTCGAGTGCGCGTTACGAATAAAAACCTCCCATGACACCGCATTCCGCGGTGGACGCGCCATGTGAAGGTGCAGTCGAATTTCGACCCTCCGAGCGAATCTGCGCGCGTGACCCGGACGCTCACTGGACGCCTTCGGCACTGCAGCGCAGCGATCGCACTCATCAAAGCATGATTGGCGTCGCCCGCGACATTGCCGCGTCGAGCAACATCCGATGCAAAGATCCTCACCACAGATGAGCGCCACAGCGCTACCACGCTCGCTGGCAAAACGCGGGCGCGGCCTGTTGTTCGCGACATTGATGCTGGGCCAGATGTCGCAGACTATCGCTTTCACAGCATTCGTCGCGGTGTTGCCGCAGATGGCACATGACTGGGGTCCACGCGGACCCTTCCTGGCGCAAATGACAATGGCTCTCGGCTCCCTGGGCATGATGTGCGGCTCCTTCGTGAGCGGCTGGGTACTCGAGCGCACCGGGACACGCGCCTGCCTCATCGGTGCGCTCGCGGCGTTCGGCTTGTCCGGTGCCGAAGGCGTCGTCTCGACCAATGCCACCGCGATGCTGATCGCGCGGTTCGTTAACGGGCTCGCGGCCGCGGTAATGGCCACCACTTGCCTGTGGGGAATTACGGCCGAGTACAAGGGTGCAGCCCGCGCCAAGGTGCTCGGCATCTCGGCCGCTCTTTCAAATCTGACGGCGTTCGGCGCCACGCTGCTCGGAGGTTACCTAGCGCAGGTCGAAGGGTGGCCTGTCGCCTTCGCCCAGTTTCCCGTCTTCGGTCTAATCGGATTGGTGCTTGCGTTCATTAGCATCGAGCAGATTTACCCGAGTCGCGAACACAACGGGGCGCTGGCTTGCCCGTTTTTTCGACGCCTGTTGCCCTTTTTCCTGTTAGCGATGTTCCTATTCTCCGTCAGATTCATGTCCTCGACGCAGCTCCCGTTCGTCCTGGATCAGAATGGGATCCGAGAGGCTGGAAGGCGCGCGCAATTAATCAGCGCCGTGACCATGTCTGCTACCGCGTCGAGCTTCCTATACGGCGCGCTGCAACAGCGGCTCACTGCACTGGGTACCTTTGCCGCAGGCCTTGCATGCATGGCAGTTGCGCTGGCAACGGTGGCCGTAGGAGTACATTTTGTGTCCGCGCTGATAGGCACATTGCTACTGGGCCTATCGAACGGCATCCTGGGGCCCTACGTGTATCATACAGTCAGCGAGCGCTCAGACGCGGGTTCACGCAGCCGTGCAATTGGCATGGTGGGTGCCTTTTGCTTCCTTGGCGGATTTGTCAATCCTATCATCGCCACGCCCGTTGCAAATGTCGTGGGCCTGCGTAACCTATTCCTGCTGGTGGCACTGTCAATGGGCATCACGGCGTTAGCCGTAGGCGGCGCCAGTTTGCGCGAATTGTTATCGTCCGCAACCGACCCGAAGCAACGCCCACGAGAAGGTCCGCCTAATTGACAGCGGTCAATGAAAACGAAGGGATTGACCAGGAATCACGGCAGTCTCCGAGCCGAAAAGACTCGAGCAGTGAGGTCAACTACCTTTAGTTGACTGGGGTGAGTACTGGCTCGCCCGCGAAGAACCGACGGAGGTTCATAATCGTGAGTTCCTGCGCCGCCTTCATTGCCTCAAACGTTGACCCGGCACTGTGCGGGTGAAGCGTCAGGTTGGGAACCCCGAGCCACTGGAGTGGATCCGTTGGCTCGTTCGCAAACACGTCCAGAGCTGCGGCGGCGATGCGGCCAGCGTGCAACGCATTGATGAGTGCGGTCTCGTCAACCAACGATCCGCGAGCAACGTTCACTAGGATTCCCCGCGGGCCCAGGGCATCGAGCACGGATTCGCCGATGAGATTGACGTTTTGCGGCGTTGGGCAGCAGCAGACGCACAGCACATCGCACCAGCGCGCCAGCTGGACCGGGTCCGCGTAGTACGGCCATTCGACTGGTTTTCGATTCGGCCCGTGCCATCCCACCGACATGCCGAATGCCGAACCGCGGACAGCGACAGCCCGGCCGACTGCGCCCAGCCCGACGACGCCAAGGCGGTTGCCGCGAATGGATCGGGTATACAGCCCCTTTTCAGGCCAACGCCCTTCTCTCACCCACCTGTCCGCCTCGACGATGCGCCGCCGCGCAGCGATTAACAGACCGATGGTCAGGTCTGCAACATCCTCTGCGTTGACTCCGGCGCTGTTTGTTAGCTTGATGCCGCGACGGGCGAGCACTGACGGGTCGTAGTTGTCGTATCCCGCTCCCAAGCAACAAATGATCCGGAGCCTGGTAGCCGCGGCCATGAACGCTTCGGAGATTGGCGCTGTACCTACGGTGACCAAAGCATCGATCTCGGGCGCCAACCCAACGAGATGCCGCCAGTCAGACTCGCTGCTCGGCCACGCGAGCGTGCGAAAGCCCGCGGCATCTAACCCCTCGTGCAGGCCTGAAAAGGTCAGCGAGAGCACTACAGGTGCTGTGCTAGAGGTCAGAGCACAAGTCGTCACGGCATCTTTCTCAGAATTTACGGCTATTAGGAAGGCAGAAGCGCGCTACGCTGAATTTTTTTTCATGGCACCACGCGCGCCACGGCATAGCCCTTACCGAGCAGATCGCCATATTGGTTCGCGGTATCGATCTGGATCTCGACCGTCGGTTCGGTGCCAGAACTGATTGCATGGATCTTTCCAGCTGCAATGATGGTATCGCCTGGCCAGACCTGATTGCGGAACTGAAAACCGAAAATAGCGAGCTTTCCGTCGCCGAGCCAATCGGTCAGCATGCGACCGGTCATTGCCATCGTGAGCATGCCGTGCCCAAATACAGTGGGGTAGCCCGCAACCTTGGTGTTGTAGACCTCGTCCACATGTTGCGGCGAGACATCGCCCGACGCGCCCGCATACTGGATGATTTGTGCCCGGCTCAGATTGACCGCGACAACACTGCTGCGCGTGGTGCCGACGGCAAGATCGCGAGCGTGCAACGGCCCAACAGGATAAGCCGGCGGCAGATCGAGGGATAACGCTGGCGCGGACTTCCTTTCCTCACGACGCGCCGTAGGCTGTTCAACCTTGCGGCTCGTCGTCACGACCACAGTGCGGTTCGTGGCGACCAGCTGTTCCTGCTGGTCGTAATAGTCGATGATGGAATCCCCGAAACGAAGCCGCCCTGCCCGACGCCCTTGCGTTTCCCAAGTTCGGCCGCGGCGCGCCTTTACGTGCAGTACCATTCCTGGCCGCATCACCCGATAGTATTCAAAATGGGTCTCCGCGTGCATATCGGTGCCCACCTCGAGCTTGTCTGCTGGCAGTCCGGTCGGCTCGGCCGCGGAACCGAGCCAAGGCTGGCCGAACCGCGGCCGAAACGGAAAATCGGCGTCGAAATGGTTACCGGCCTCCAAGAAAGTCGGTGGAGCGATAATGCCACCGAGATGCGTGGTGCGCGCATAGGCGGGATCAGCGTAGATTGGATTGGGATCGCCGATGGCACGGGCGAAGATCATGATGTGCCCCGCTTCGATTGGGAACCAATCGACCTTTGGGAGCGGGATGCGTTCCATCAAGCGCGCGCAGTCTCCTGTCTGCGGTCATAGGTGATGCCGCGCCCGGCGATGCCCTCGGCACGCAAAACCTGCTTTTGGATGCGCCCCGTGCCGCTCATCGGCAGCGAGTCGCGGAATTCGATATAACGCGGCACCTTGTAGCGAGCCAGGCGATCCTCGCACCAGCGCCATAGATCCGCCGGCGTAATCTGTACACCTTCGTGCGGAATGACGATCGCCTTCACCTCCTGCTGGAACAATGGATCAGGCACCGGCACGACAGCAACGTTCTTCACGCTCGGGTGGGAGTTAAGAACGGTCTCGACCTCTTTCGAGGCGATGTTTTCACCGCCACGGCGAATGACGTCCTTTATGCGGTCGAGGAAATAAAGAGCTCGGAGCGGACCATACATGCCCATATCGCCGGTGCGGAACCAGCCTTCGGTAAATGCGGCCCGGGTTGCCTTAGGGTCGCGATAGTACTCGCGAAAGAGATTCCTCGAACGAATCTGAATCTCCCCAGTCGCGCCTTCGCCGGAGACGACCCCGTTCTCGCCGACGAGACGGATCTCAGTGTCCGTCTGAGGCCATCCAGCCAAGAACGCGCCTCTTCGCCAGCGGCGGAGCATTTGCAATTCATCTTTGTCAATGTTCATCGGTACGGCAACTGGGACGCCGTTCTCCGTCATACCGTATACAGTCACGAACCGTAGCCCGAACCGCTCCTCCATCCGTGCCAGCATCTCAGGTTCGCCATTACCGAGCACCCTGCGCAGGGGGTTGTACCGCTCCTCTTCCGTTACCGGGTGCCGTTCCAGGAACAACAGGATTGTTTCGACCATACAGCAATAAGTGGCGCGATATTGCTTGACCATCGGCCAGAAGGTCGCCGCATCGAATTTCGGAGCGATGACCGCATGACCGCCGACAAGCCACATAACAAGGACGGTGTCGCGGATACCGGATTGATGGAACAGCGGTGTCACCACGATCGCGGCGTCATCGGGGCCAAGTCCAAACAATGCCACCTCTTGGTCACCACGATGCAGCACAGTCTCATGTGTCAGCACAGCACCCTTCGGCGCCGACGTAGTACCGGACGTGTAGCTGATCTCATGCGCGTCGTGACTGCAGGGATGCGGCCCTTGATAGGGCCGGCCAGTCAAACTCTGCGCGATCGCTCGGCCGGCATCGGAATAGCCACCTTCCTCCAGCACCACGCATTCCACATTCAGGCTTACACGCTCCAGCGCGCTCTTGCACACATCGAGACGGTCCGCGTCACAGCAAAGCAGTTGGGGCTCGAGATTATTGAGAAGCGTCGCGAGCTCCTCGGTCCGCAGCATGAAATTAACCAGACTGACGACGGCTCCAACCCGCGCCGCAGCAAGCCAGACCAGAGGTGTCAGGGGATTGTTTCCGGCGACGACGGCGACCCTCGTACCAGGTCGACAGCCGCGCTCGACGAGTGCAAAGGCAAGTCGCTCTACATCCTCGATCAGCTGACCGTAGGTCCAGTGTCGCCCGGCTCCGGATAACGCCGGACGTTCGGAAAATTGTCTTGCCACCTCTTCGACGGCCAGAAACACCGACTGTCGCTGTGTCATCTCTTGTCACCTGATCTTCGATAGTAGCAACATGGTAGTAGATTTAGTATAGGATTCGAGAACTCCAAGTCAACAAGAAATACTGAGCGGCGCCCGCATACGCTGTCGGCACCGTGCAAAAGAGGCATGTCAGTGCGCCTACCGGCGATGTCATTCTGGAGGTCGGCGAGACTTCGGGAAGGGTCCAATGAATGAAACAGAACCGCGAGATGCCTGAAGCTCACAATTCATTGACCGAGGTTGCATGGCCATCGCCGAGTCGGGCGTGGTTGTTAGTATCGACACTTCTGGTGGCGTACGCCGTCGGATTCGTGGATCGCCAAATCCTCACACTTCTAGTTGAACCAGTGAAGCGTGACCTGGGGATCACCGATACGCAATTCAGTTTACTGACGGGGCTTGCATTCACCTTCTTCTACACGGTCATGGCCATACCGTTTGGATGGCTCGCGGATCGCGGGTCGCGCCGTAATCTGGTCGCTGCTAGCCTCGTGTGCTGGGGCGCAATGACCGCAGTCTGTGGCATGGCGAGCACCTTCTTACTGCTATTCATTGCGCGCATTGGAGTAGGTATCGGTGAAGCGGGTCTTTCGCCAGCTGCGTATTCGATGATTGCCGACAGTTTTCCTATGGAGCGACGTACGCGACCCCTCGGTGTTTACGCCATGGGCTCCATTATGGGGGTTGGCGTCGCCTTTCTTATCGGGGGTGCAGTGGTCGAGTGGGCCAATTCAACGCCTCCCGTAGTCCTCCCTATACTGGGCGAGCTGAAGACGTGGCAATTCTCATTCCTCATTGTCAGCATTCCAGGTCCGTTGATCGGGCTCGCCATGCTGCTACTCCATGAACCGAAGCGCCGGGAGCAGAGACCTGCGGGCAATTCAACCGGGCTTTCCTTTGGAGCCTTTCTGCGCCAACGCTGGAGAGTTCTGTCAATGATGTCGGTGGGCTACGCCCTGATCAGCGTGCCTCCTGCAGCTTACCTCGCCTGGACTCCCGCGTTCATGATCCGCGAGTACGGCTGGAAGGTCGGCGACATTGGTGCGGCACTGGGTGGTGTCCTCCTCGTCTTCAACACCTCTGGCATTGTGGCAGGCGCCACTTGGGCGGACCGCCTTGCGGGAAAGGGAATCAAGGATGGGGTGATCAAAGTGACCGCTGCGAGTGGGATCCTTGGACTCCCATTCGCCATCGCGGCCCCGTTTGCATCTACCGGCGGACTAGCCATGGCAATCGTTGCGGGAATGTCATTCATGTTCGGCCTTGGCCAAGGGCTTTGGGCCGCCGGCCTGCAGGCCATCACGCCGAACCGCCTTCGAGCTCGAATGCTGGCACTCCAGATGCTGATCATTAACACCATCGCAATTACTATCGGGCCAACGAGCGTGGCGTTAATCAGCGATTACTGGTTACTGAACCCGACCAAGATCGGAGTGGCGGTCGCCATCTCCTCGGCCGCTCTAGCTCCTATTGGAGTAACGCTAACGTGGGCCGCGCGCAAGTTGTTCATTTACTTCGCGGCGATCGAGGCTGATTCATAGGTAGACGGAATGGTGAGTGACGCGCCATTGTCCGTCCGCATCGCCCCGCAACTTCATCTGGCAATCGGAAAACAATGTGGGACCAACTAGGCCGGACGACGGCGGAATCCCTCCTCCCGAGTAATTTAAGTTACCGAACTTCAGGATGGCGTGCCCCTCATCTTCGATTACGAACAGCACATTTGTAAATGCATGACGTACCGTCCGAATGCAGTCCTTTTGCTCGCTCGCAACGCGATAACAACCGTCGCTGCAACTCCATGGGTGTGCCTGCGGCTTCTGCGTCGAATACACCCATCTCTCGCCTCATTACAAACTCTGCTAAGTGCCGACTGTGCGTTTCACATCGCCGCCGGGCCGAGCACTGGGTTCAATCTAGAATCGTACCGACAGACGGCCCCAAAGCTCGCGACCGCGTTCAGCCTGGCAGATCTCGTCATCTCCACCCGAAGGCCCGCTAGTAACTCCGCCGGCGATCTGGCCACCAAAGATGCTGTTCCGGAGGCCGGCGTTGGCACACCAGCCCGAAGTGATTTCGTTGGTAAGGTTACGACCGATCAGCGAGAACTCCCAATTCTTATCTTTGCCACCGAGTAGGGAGACATTGGCAGCGACCTTGACATATCCTTTCTGCACAAAACCGGGCAGATCGGACAGGACAGTGTAGTACGGCCCCACGTAATTGGCGCCCGCTCCGAAATCCAAGCTCAGGTTGTTGGGAAGAAACACGCTCTGACTAAGGCCGACGTTGCCCGACCAGTTCGGCGCACGCACAAGGGGCCGTCCCGCTAAATTCTGCGCGTTGTATAGCCCAGTCGCTGAGTCCAGCTCCTGGTTACAACCCTCCGCAATCGTTTGTCCATTGCCGCAGGGTGCGTTCGGGAAGGAGTCGTACCGCGCATTGTTGTAATTCACTGCGGCATTCAGGGTAAGCCCGTTGATCAGCGGAGGCGCGTATGTAGCGTCAAAGTCCACTCCCTTGGTAGTCGCAGAGGCTGCGTTGTAGGTCGCCAAGAGGGGTGTGGCGGCCCCGAACGCTGAGTTGCTTAGCGTGAGGGCGCCGACCTGCAACCCATAATAGATATATCGATAGACGGCTATTTCCGCGGTCAGCCGCCCATCACTTGTACGTGTCTTAAGACCAAGTTCGGCGCCCTTCACCTTCTCATCTCCGAACGAACCAAGTTGAGTGGGCGGAACAAAGCTAGCACCGTTATAAGAGCCCGACTTGGTTCCGGTCTTGTACGCGGCGAACGCGGTAACGGTGTTCGTCGGCTTGTATGTCAGTGTCAGCTCGGGTGATCCGTTCGATGAACGAATGTATGGATCGGGACTACCTACCGGCCCTATCGGGCCCGAGAGCGGGCTGAAGTTGGTCTCCGACATTGTGCGCTCTTCGTCGGTCCACCGAACGCCGCCGGCAAGCTCCAGCTTCTGCGTGATGTCCCACGTAAGCTGACCGAAGAGTGAATACGAGTGGATATACATATCGAAATACGGGTACTGCAACGGGACGCCAGGCAGTCGTAGAAGTTCATTACCCTCGACGTCCAAGGCGTTTTCCATGTGGCCGTACTGATAAAACGCGCCCGTCATGAAGTTGACTGGGCTATCCGCAAACGACGATGTCAGGCGCACCTCCTCAGAGAACTCACGATTCGCGAAATCGTTGATGACTAGGAGCGACGGTACCGTCCCCTCATTATTCCCCGACATTTGCATTACATAGGTGTCGTTGTAGTAGCCTGTCACCGAGCTCAACGACAGGCTAGGTGAAAGTTTATAATTTAGGTCTAGCGAGCCGAAGGCTTGATTCTGCCTTTCATATCCGAGCCCCCCATTTAAGACGGGGCCCGGAAACGCCGACGGATCAAACCAGGGAACGTGCACGGTTCTGCTCAGCGTGCAGCTCTCCCCAGCGATAAAACCAATATTGAGGGGCGGAACGCTGCTCGTGCCATCCGGACAATACGCCAACGACAGAGTGGATCCGGCGTCTACCCTGTTGTTTTCATAATTGACCTTCAGACGCGCTGTTAGACTATCATTCGGCTCATACAGAGCCGTGCCCCTAGTGATGAACTCCTTAGAGGGCGCATAGTTGTCGTACGCTGGCGTGACGCCACCGAGCCCAGGAAGGGCAACCGCGTCGTTTCTAAAGAAGCCATCCTCAACAGAGTAGCGAGTCGCCAACCGGAGCTTAAGAGAGTCGGACACAGGTCCCGATAGAATAACGTCGGCCTGCTTTTCGTTTGCATAGTCCTCATAACCAATACGCACTTCTCGCTCAACCTCATCCGTTGGATCCGCGCTACGCAGCGAGATCACGCCCGCCGTAGCGTTTTTTCCGAAGAAAAGAGCCTGCGGTCCTTTAAACACTTCAGCTCGTGCAACGTCGAACATACCCACTGAGTACGCCAATGATTGACTCAGGGGTAGCCCGTCAATGTCGAGCAAGACCGACTGATCCATCATCGCGTTAAGCGCCATGGTGCCAACGCCGCGCAGTGACAGCTGGGTGCCAATCGAATTTACCGCATCTCCCAGTAAGAGGCTCGGAACCCGACTCTCCAAAGCGTACAGATCATCCATTTTGGTCTGCTGCATTTCCTCTTGCGTCACCACCGTTGCTACAACGGGAACGTTTTGCAACGATTCTTCCCGCTTTCGCGCCGTAACGACAATTTCATTGAGGCTCTCGGAAACTGCTCCCGACGTTGCGCTCTCCTGCGCGGTGGCTGGAGCAGCCTGCAGTGCGAAGCCAATGGCACCAGCAATGGCGAATAGCAGCGTTGTCTTTATCGACATATACAGTCCCCCCATTGTATTGGTATTGCGAGTTTCGGCGCCGACGCTCATCCCGGTCGATGGTCCGGCGGTGTGTGTGTCGCTTTCATCTCGTCATCGATCGTGCTGTCGACCAATGTCCACATATATGGACACATAAACCACTGATGTGAATGTTATAGGCACACACTTGACTAAAGTCAACAGCGTGCCGACGTGATATTTCCGCAACACCAGCTTCTGCGATTGTGACCTCGGTCTGACCTCTCAACCGATGCAAACTTGTGTCGACGCCAGACAAAGACAGAGCTCCAGCAGCACTTGGATCTCGAACAGACGGGGCAGTCCTGGATCACCCCCGCACTTGGTTGGCACAGCGTTTGGCCAGCACTTGTAAACAGGGATGTTCTCGCGCGGAGTCAGGCGTATTTTTGTCTCGTTGGCACGGAAAACAGGCGGGGAGTCAGGTTGTGTTCGATGGTCAATAGAATCGTGCACAATCCGGACTGAGTTGTTCCGATCTGCCTAATCGCCCCCCACCCCCGCCACTATTGGCCGTCATCGGCATGCAGGTATTCGGAGCCCATATATTGAAATCTCGTCGGCGCCTATAAATGCAGTATACGTATCTAAATATCTAAGTCAACACGAGATCCGGCCGATCTGGACCCTTATAAGTCACCGATCTATAGTTGACATCGAAAAGCGCATTGACATCGAAAATGCGAATCGATACCTTTGTTTGAGGGTTGGCGCAGGTGGGTTAATGGAATATGAGGTTTTCGTCTCCGGCATCGGCGGGCAAGGCATCCAGCTCATTGCTAAAATGCTGGCTGTCGCCGCTACCGCGGAGAACCGGCATGTTATGCTGAACGGCGTTTACGGCGGTGAGATGCGGGGTGGAAACTCCCTTGCGACCGTGGTAATAGGTGCGCGGCCTTTGCGTGCGCTTCCTGTGACAGCTAGCGCACGTGCAGCCGTCGTCTTGCACAGCAAATATTGGGAAGCGCCGCGTTCGCGGCTGCGTCCAGACGGCCTCATTGTCGCGGACACCGAGGTTGCAGAGCGGCTGCCACGAGAGCAAACACAGTCGCTTATCTGCGTGCCTGCAACGCATATTGCGCGCGAGATTGGTAATGAAATGGTGGCGGGAATGGTCCTAATGTCGGCGTTCAACGCGCTTACGGGCTTGGTAAGTCAGGACCAGCTGCGTGGCGCGATGCTGCGCCTCGTACCGCCCTATCGCGCTCAGCATATTGCAGCGAACGATAAAGCAATTGCGTCGGGCGCGGATGCCGTCGTGCCACTTAGCAGACGCGTTGATCTCGTCGGCGGCCTGGAGACCGGGGCCACATGAGCAATGCGATTCGGTCCGACGGGACTGTGGTCATGGCCACCGACCGCTGCAAGGGCTGCGAACTGTGCATACCGGCATGTCCGCCCCAGGTTCTCTCGATGTCCAGTGAAAAAAACAGCCGAGGCTACTACTATCCTGTATTGGCGGAGGGATGCACCGGGTGTACCGCGTGTCATCTTGTCTGCCCAGACTACGTTTTCGAGGTCTACCGTATCGCCTCGTCAGAATCCCGCGTGAAGGTTGCTTCATAGTGGCCAAGATCTTCTGTGACGGAAGCGAGGCGATTGCCCGTGGTGCCATCTTGGCGGGTTTGCGTTTTTACGCAGGTTATCCTATGGCACCCTCCTCAGATCTTCTTGACCAGTTGCGCTCGAAACTGCCAGAGGCCGGCGGAGTTTGCATCAACGCTGAAAGCGAGATCGCTGGCGCGAACATGGCGCTCGGTGCGGCGATTTCTGGCGCCCGTGCAGCCACCGGCTCTACCGGCCAGGGCGTGGCTCTAATGCAAGAGACCATTGCGGAGTGCGCCCTTCACGAAACGCCTATCGTGATCTTCACGATTAGCAGGATGCAACAGGATTACTTTCAGTCGACTCGCGGTGGTGGCTGGGGTGATTATCGCACAATATGCATGGCTCCCAAGGATGTAGGGGAGGCCTTTGCGCTCACGCAGTGGCTTTTTCACCTGGCCGACAAGTATCGGATGCCCGCAATTTTGCTTGCAGACGGAATGCTCGCACGCACTCAAGTCAGCGTGGATCTCACGCCGCTGGCGTTCGAATCGTTGCCAGTCAAGGATTGGGCTCTTGATGGCACTGGAACAGGGACGCGCAACTCGAAGACCTACTGGACCTGGAACGAGGGCAAGGTCAATCACCCGGGTCCCGGGCCTCAGGTGCACTGGAGCAATCTGGCGGCGAAGTTCGATAATGTCGCCGCCGTCGAGGCACGGTGGGAAGGTGTATGTGTCGAAGACGCTGATGTTTTGATCGTCGCATTCGGCACAGCGGCAAAGTTCGTCGAATACGTTGTTCGAGAAATGCGGGCTGAAGGCCACAAGGTGGGACTCTTCCGGCCGGTCACGTTGTGGCCCTTCCCGTATGAGGCGCTTGAGGCGGCAGCATCGTCTGTGCGGGCTATCGGCGTCTTCGAACTTAACGCCGGACAGATGATCGATGACGTTCGGATAAGCATACCTAACCGCCACGCGATTCGAGCGATCGGTGGGATTTCCACAGATAGATCCGGGCTCGGCATCGGAGAGCTGCTGGATGCTCCCGTAGTTCGGGCTCGAATTGAAGAACTGATGATATAGAGGCCGAACATGACAGTAACTACTGTTCCAGTTAGGAAGACTTCCTTCGGCGCCGACCTGCTACTCAGCGAAGACCATCCATTGTGTCCTGGCTGTGGGCATCCAGTTGCGGTCCGAGTCATTTTGGAAGTGCTAGCAATTAAACCTCGAGGGGCGCGCGATCGGCATTTTCGGACACGGCTGCTCAGCGCTGATGATCGGTGCAATCGACGTCGATATGAATCTGGCTTTGCATGGACGGGCTCCCGCCACAGCCACAGGCGTCAAACGCATGCGTCCCGATACCATCGTCTTCACAATGCAGGGCGATGGAGATATGGTCAGCGAAGGTTTGGCGGAGGTTATCCATACGGCGGCGAGAGGCGAAAAGATCACGTGCTTCCTGCTCAACAACGGTGTCTTCGGCGATACCGGAGGCCACATGACGGCCGCCTCAGTTATCGGACAGCGCACCAAGACCGCCATTGATGGTCGTGATCCCGAGATCCATGGCCACCCATTGGCTATTGCAAAGATTATTGCGGGGATAGATGGAGTCTCTTACGTGGCGCGAGCCTCAGTTCACAATGCGGCCGGCGTTACCATGGCGAAGCGGTTTGTCAAACGTGCCCTAGAGCACCAACTGGAGCGTCGGGGCTTCTCTCTTGTCGAAATACTGACGATGTGCCCGACCGGTTGGGTGAAGAAGCCGAACGAGGGACCAAACTACATGATGGAAACCCTTGGCAAACAGATCGAACTCGGTGAACTGAAGGACGCATCGAAAACCGACTGACCAATGAGTCGGCGTTACAACTGGTTTGTGGAATGGACGTGGCCCGCATATGACTTTTGTCGTCACGGAATCCTGTATCCGCTGCAAGTATATGGACTGCGTAAGCGTCTGCCCCGTTGATTGCTTCCATGAGGGCTCCAACATGCTCGTCATCCATCCTGACGAGTGCATCGATTGTGGCGTGTGCGAGCCAGAATGCCCTGTATCGGCAATCATCTCCGACTCCGCACCGGAGGCTGAGAACTGGCGTGCTATCAATGCCCAGATGGCGCGCGCGTGGCCGACGATATACAAGAAAGGCGACCCCCCTGCTGACGCAGACACCTGGAAAGGTGTTAGCGGCAAATACTCGCTCTACTTCTCCCCAAAGCCTGGCGGACAGAGATAGCCTGTCGAGTTCCACTCTGTCGCGTGACTCAGTCGCGTCACTGGATAGTTGCATCGGCAATCGCGGCACCGATACTGACGAATGAGGCAAGACTCAGAACGTGCCCGATGGAGGCCGTGTCTAGATCGTTCGTCCGCCCAATTCGCTCCACAAAACTCCAGATTCCCGCATTGGCCACGAAATAGACGCCGATCGCCGCTAACGCTGCGTACGCCCGCGACGCTTGCTGTCCCTTCAGCCGGCCTTCGATGTAACTTTCTGCCCTCAGCCGTCCACGCGGTAGTTCAGGAAAGGATTTCAAAACTAGCAACGCGGTTGCGAGCGATATCCCTGTCAATACGATGAACAATGCAGAGAACCCAAATGCAGTGAACACTGGAGGCGCCAAAAGGTAGAAAATAACGACGAACACCGATAGCGCGAGCGAGAAGTAGGCAAAAGTTCGCTGCGGATCCGGCCCAACAAGAGCCGTGCTGCTCGCCACCCCAAGACAGATTCCTAAACCACTTCCGGCCGTAATGAGGCCCGCAATCAGGAGAGGAATGCCTAGCGACAAGGCGACGATCATGAATCCTATCGCTGCGAGTATCAGACCGAAGAGAATAAGGCGCTTTCGATCGAACCTTTCGAATAACATCGACAGGGCGACGGTACTCACGAAAACCGATAATAGGTAAATCGAGCCGAGCAAGCCGCCGATCCACTCTCCTATCTTGAAATGATCGATCACGGCTCCGAGCCACAATGGCAGAGCGACGAGGCCCGAGTAGCCGACCGCATAGGCCGCTGAAAGGGTAACCGTTTCCAGGCGCGTCAGATTACTCATTAGCGTTTCTCTGATCGGCCTAACAATTACGTCCCTCCGGCCCAAGCGCCCAATCCCTCATGCGCAAGGCCGTGTTCTAGATAAGCAGCATAGAGTCGACGAAGCGGCTCCACCGATAGCTGCCGGGTGTAGCGGCGAACGAGTTCTGGCTGCTTGAGGATGTGACGAGCGATCTCCTCGGCACGATTCCGCAGCTGTTCCGGGGAAAGTACTTCGCTGATCAGCCCACGGTCGAGCGCGGCCTGCGCCGAGAGCTTCTCGCCCATGAACAGAAAATATCGCCCACGGTTGCCGCCCAGCAAATGGTTGTACATGATCTGCACGCCGTCACCTGGCACCATCCCGGAGATGAAATGCGGTGAGTCCTGGAACACCGCCGTACTGGACGCGATTACAATGTCGCACAGCAACGCCTGCTCGGAATGGACCAGGGCCGGCCCATTGACCGCCGCGATCATCGGCACGTCGATAGTCAGGTGATTACGCGTCATCCGCTTGACGATAGAGGCAATCTTGTCCCAGCTCTCGGCGTCCTTCCATGCACCGCTCGCCACGGCTACGCTACCGATGAACTCATCGCCTGCGCCCGTGACAATGACGACCTTGTTCTCGCGATCCACGCCTACATCCGCCCAGAGGAATCCAAGTTCCTCAATAGGTTCTAAACCCCACACCACTGCTCCCCCATTGGTATGGAACGTTATTGTAAGCACGCCATCCTCGGTTCGATCGAGCCGGAAGAAGCGATACTTGTTTCGATAGTCTGCTAGCTTAATCATGAGATACGCTCCATCGTCCTCATCAGATCCGACCTCACCTGAGAACGTTGTATCTGCCCGGTTGCAGGCGTCCGGGGTATGGCACTGACTTGGTAAACGCACCGGGGAAACTTGTATGGTGCGATTCGGCTAACAATGTGCTCCCTGATAATATCGAGCGTCGGGAGCGCCGCGCCCTGTTCCAGAACTATAGCCGCGCAGACGATCTCACCCCATCTCGTATCGGGAAGGCCGACGATAGCGACGTCGGCGACTCCCCTGAGACCGAGGATTACGGCCTCTACTTCTGCAGGCGCGATCGTTTCACCCCCAGATCTGATTAGCTCCTTGCGCCGCCCCGTAATGGTCAAGAACCCTTCGTCGTCCTTCTCGGCGAGATCCCCTGTCAGGTACCAACCGTTGACCAAAGTCGTCCGAGTTGGCTCTGGTAAATCGAAATACCCGGACATCATCTGGTCCGTCCGGCCTGTCAATTCGCCGCCCACAAGACGAAGTTCGACCCCCGGCGCGGGCAACCCGATGCTATTAGGCTTCCGTCGCAGATCGCTGTCCGCGATCATCGCCCCTGTTCCTAATTCGGTAGCACCCCAGGAGCTCGTACAAGTCGCATTAGGAAACCTTCGTTTAATTCTTTCGATCAGTTGTGGATCGAACCGGTAAGTTCCCGTTCTAGCCCACCGTAGGGACTCGCTCTCGAACACGTCTGGATGTTCGACAAGCCGCTCCCAGATTGCCGGAATGGCGTACATACTCTCGGGAGCCCATTGATTCATCAAAGACGCCAACGAGCTCGCATCAACTCTTCGCGTCAAATGGATTGTTCGAAAGTGAGCCCATGCGATCAGGATGAAGTTCCAACCGGCCCAATGAAACAGCGGAAACATATTGATCTCACCGCGACCGCCGCACGATGGCGTCCGCGTTGCGCCATTAAAGGAACGATTCCAGCTTGCACGGTGTGAGACCATCACGCCTTTCGGATCACCTGTGCTGCCGCTCGTAAGAAAAATTGCGTGAATGACTTCGTCGTCAATATCAAGCTGCACAGACCGCTCAGTCGCTCGAGCAAACGCTTCCTCAAGGTCTACCCCCGGACCCGATCCGTCGACGATGCCAATCCTTACCCCCGTCGCCTGCGCAATCGGCGACAGTCGCTCGTGCATAGCGCCGGAGGCGATAAGCATTGCAGGCCGAATGTAGCGGACCAGTGCCTCTGCCTCCGAGAAGGTCAGGCTATCTTTGATCGGAACAAAGGCGACACCCAGCTTTTGGCTTGCGAAAAACACATCGAGCTCTCGCAAGCAGATCTCGCCCCAATAGACTATCCGGTCACCGTGGCGGATCCCGAGACCTGCCAAAGCGTTGGCCATTCTCGTGGCTCGCACCTCAGATTGCTCAAATGTTACGGATTCTTCGCCCAACGTAGCAGATACCCGCTGTGGAACCGCCGCCACGGCGAGTTCGAGAATCCGTCCAATCGTTCTCGGAAACCTCACCGCAACCTCCCCAGCGTAGACAGATTGGGATCACTCGAAGCGGAACGCGCGGGAAGCTGAGCTGAGCCGGGCTTTGCTCGCCGTCACCGACGGCCCCCCTGACAACGTTATCAACATCACTTTTCTACGTCAATCCGATATTCGTTGTCGAGTAAACACCATTTCTAATTGACATCGAACTTTTAGATCTATAATTTACGACGCAGTCAGCTGGGCCACGTATGCTTATGTCCTCTCAGACCGAGAGATGATCCCATGTCATCTGATTCCCTCGCTACCGATTCTGAGCCGACTGACATCCCAGGATGGGATCAATGCTCGCATGAGAACAATGCATTCATACTTCACGTCGGCACTATCTGGCAGCGGACTACGGAGGGGGGGCGTGAATACGCGTTCAGGGTGCGCAAAGTTCACTGCAATCAAAACGACTCGGCGCACGGAGGAATGATTGCCACATTTGCAGATTTTGCCATGGGCCACACGGCACTTCTTTCCAACGAGCGACGGGCTATCGCGACCGTTCACCTATCGCTCAATTTCGTTGGCGGCGCGCGACTGAATGATGTCATCCAATGTCGTGTGGATTTGATAAGGAAGACGCGTTCGTTGTTTTTCATGCGGGGTGATCTCGCCGTCGATACACGCCGTATTGCAACAGCCGACGGTCTCTGGAAGATTATGGGCGCATAGAACTCACCTCGACCCCGACATCGCGCAATTTGCGCGGCGCCAAGAAGCACAATCGCTAACGTCATCGCCGGAGCACTGAGCCAGAGCACGACACGAGGCCCGACTTGAGCGGCCCCACTCGATCAGCAAGTATTCCACCGGAACAGCAAAAGCCACACCTACTAAACCGGTGACGGTAATGCCGAAGGAGATCTGGGTGCGAGATCAGCCAAATTGTGGCGCCAGCGGCACGACCATCGGGCCCATGGAATATAGGTGCAGCGCCGAGACGGCATAGGCCAGAGCTGTTGAAACCGGCAGCGGCCAATAACGCTTCCAATGCGCGGCTGCAGTATTATCCAAAGCGCGCGTCATCGCCGACCGCTGAATTCATCGGCTCTCACGCTAGATATTCATCGTCCTGTTCAGGAACGGATCGTCGCCGATGAACACCGGGACGGCGCGGAAGTCGGTAATGAGCCATTGCCCGTTTTGTGCTCGCTGCAGCTTCATTTGGCAATCCGAGAACAAGGTTGGATTTACACCTTCCAGCGGCGGGGTTCCGGCTCCCGAATAGTTGATACTGCCGAAGCTTACGAGCGCGTGACTCTCGTCTTCAACTAGTACCTGCACATTTGTATAAGCGTGACGTACCGTGCGAACGCCCCCCTTTTGCTCAGTGGCCACGCGCCTATTGCGATCGGCGTAAAACTGACCTATGGCCGCGCGGCCCTGGAAGGTCTTATTTCCCGCCACTAAGGTGCCATCCTCGGCGTAGAACTCCGTCATGCCACGCGCGGCATTAAAATCCACGTCACGACCGAAATCGACTACCAGTTGCTGCAGCTCCATGGTAATAACTGAGGTGTCTATCGCACTAAAGGTACGCATCTTTCAAAACCCTCCTATGTGCCTATCGCCGGCGTCCGGGCCATACAGCTGAATCTGAGCGGATGCGCCTTCGTGGGGCTGTCGCACAATGAATAGTGATCACGGCGTTACGCCAAAGCTGGTATTTACTGTTGCTTCTTGAGCGCGGTCTTGTTCAGAAATGGGTCGCTACCGATAAATACTGGTATTCCGCGAAATAGGGTGATTAGCCACGGACCGTTTGCCTCGCGCCGAAACTTCATTTGACAATCCGAGAACATCGTCGGCCCAACTAGACCAGTCAGTGGCGGGAGGCCCGCCCCCGAATAATTGGGGCAACCGAAGTTCAGTACAGCGTGGTCTACGTCTTCAATCATCACCTGCACGTTTGTAAACGTGTGTCGCACTGTCCGAGCGCCGTCCTTCTGCTCTCTCCGAACGCGCTCGTTGCGATCCGCGTAGAATTGCCTTATCGCTGAATGGCCGCGGTGAGACTGACTGCCCGCTGTCAAAGTGCCGTCCTCGGCATAGAACTCCGTGATGTTGCGAGCCTCATTGAAATCGGCCTCGCGACCGAAGTCGACCAACAGTTGCTGCAACTCCGTCGCAATAGCTGCAGTCTTCGCACTGAATCTACGCATTTATTTCGACCCTTCTACCGCCCGCGTAATAGCACCATCTATCGATGCAGCTTTCCTACGTCAAGACGCAATTCGATGCCGTATATTTGCGTATTCCACGCGATAGCGAACATTCCGACCGCCAAGCTCAAAATGAGGAGCGCAACAAACAGCCTTGTGCTTATAAGGTCGCATGGCTCGCATGGTCCACAGCGCTATTCGAGCGACCATCCACCCCAAGCGCCCAGACCCTCAATCGCGAGTCCATGCTCTAGATATCCACTGTACAAATGTCGTATAGGCTCAATCGTTACCTGCCTGGTGTAACGGCGAACGATGTCTGGCTGTTTGAGAATGTGCCGGGCGATTTCAATCGCTCGGCTGCGCAGCTTCTCTGGCGGAAGCACTTCGCTGATCAGTCCGAGCTCGAGCGCTCGCTGGGCAGAAAGCGTCTCATTCATATAGTGGAAATAGCGCGACCGATTAGCGCCCAGTAGATGATTATATATGATCTGTACACCGTCACCGGGTATCAGTCCGGATGCGAAGTGTGGGGAATCTTGAAACGCAGCATTGCTAGAAGCAATGACGATGTCACATAGCAACGCCTGCTCAGAATGCAACAGCGCGGGCCCATTGACTGCGGCGATCATTGGCACTTCGATGGCCAGGTGGTTGCGGTGCATGCGCCGAACATTCGAAGCAATCCTGTCCCAAATATCGGCCGACATTTTTCCGGTTGCCACAGACATCTTGGCGATGAACTCGCTGCCTGTGCCTGTCACAACGACGACCTTATTATCCCTGTCGTTTCCTACATCTGCCCACAAATAGCCCAGTGCTTCAACAACCTCTATGCCCCACAGCATCGGCCCCCCGTCGGTGTGGAATACGATGTTGAGGATACCGTCATTTGTCCGATCGAGTTTAAAGTAACGATACTTCTGCTGATAATCCGCGAGTTTAATCACGTAAGAACCTCCAGATGGCGAGCGTGGGAGCCCGGTACCACTGACACTCACTGTGCCAGCGGACTGGGCCGCAATTGGAAGTGGACGACCGTCTCTGATGACCCTTCACCGGTTTCTTGGTGCCACAGAGGGATCACATTGTTGGTAGCCCATAGGCCGCGTCCTTTCCAGCCTGCCTTCTCACTGTCGATGCGGCCGTCGAGGCCGCGGGCGTAGAATCCCAACGGGTATGGCACGCGCAAGTGAACGAACTTCTTCTCCTTCGGAAGGTAGGCGAAAAGCTCGTCCCCTACGCTGTTTGGAAATATCGGGATATCCTTGCCTAGCCCGAACGTATTGTGGTGATCGACAAACACCGCGTAGAGCCAATCGGATGTAACTCTGGTGTCTTGGAGCTTCGGGCCGGGGCTGTCGATAATCTCCCATCCTTCCGGGCACTGCTGACCGGTTGCCGCAGTCGGACCATTCAGGACTTTGCATTTCGACCGGTCAAATTTGCCTATTGCCCCGCTTCCGAAGGCCACCCACGCTACGCCGTCAGCATCGACGTCAACACCGCGCGCATTAAAGGCCATAAGCTTACCGTCGACTTTCGGTGGTTCGTAATACTCGGTTTTGCACGTCTCAGGCGCACTACTCCCTGTTTCTACTCGGAATATGCCGGATGGCACATACGGGGTATACCTTGCACCCCAATAGCTTTGATCCTTCGGATTGATAGCCATTCCATAGTTATAGCCCGCGATGCGGGTATCTTCTTTCGGGTCCAGCGACGTAGATTGTAGTTCGGCATTCTGGTCGATGTAGCGTGTCTGTTTACCACTGCTATCATCGTTCTGGCGATAGACGGCGCCTTCACCACCGACAACACCCGCAAGCTCTCGGTTCCACTGAGACCGGTCAGGAGTGATCTTCCCATCACCATCGGTATCAATGACGAGGGGACACCAACCGATCGCTTTTGAGACATCTTTTGTCTTATCCCAAGTGTCGACATCAATCCAGCCTATGACTTGGGTGTCGCCACTAAGGTAAAGGCGATTGTGGTCGTCGAAATTCAGGTGATGCGTTCCAAAGCAAACTGGAAGGAGTTCGCTCTTCCCTGTCTTAGGGTCCAACACCGAGGCTAGTCGCGCTTCCTTGAATGGTTCTGAAAAATATTTGGCGAATTTGTTGCTGGGATCCGTGCAGTACGCAGGATTATCGCCCTGAGACTCCCGGTTAACTTGCGAATAATATTGGCCTGTCATTGACATCCAGATTCGGCCCTTGGAGTCCATTGTGCCGCTGTGATTGCTAGCGTTTTTGAAGTATCCGCCACGACGATCGAGCAACTTCAAATATTGTTGTTTACCGGTGTTCGGATCCAGAGATACGAGCATCCCAGAAAACATCGCATAACCATAGATCGGCCCGCCGGCATTGAGCGTTGGATTGCGCTTGTCAGTGGACGTGCTGTCATGCATGAAGCGTCCGCCACCCATATTCCACATGGTGAGTACTACGTTCCTTTCAATGCCAACGGGTCGCGGCGGGGCTGGAGGAACCTCGCCCTTGGCAATCCGCCCTGTCCAGTCAGCGTACATCTCCAAAGCCCGCTGCCGGCCAAATAGCGTCATAAGGTCGATCATGCGTTCGCCGTAGAAGTGGCCTTGATACGTTTTGTCATTTTCAAAAAAGATATCGTCGGGACTACGCGCTACCGACGTGCGTTGCGACCAGGCCTGAACCGGATCGTCGGTTTGTGGAAGAGTACGGGTTCGCTGCGTGCCAAGTTGGTGACAGAACTCGCAGTTCTCCTTCATGTGAGCCAACCAATCATCTTGCGTCTTGAAGGCTGGATTGATGCCGTTTCCCTTCGGTCCGGTACCGGGAAACTCGCTCGCAGCTGGCACGTGGATAAGCGAAAACCAGTAGTTTGCCGGATAAATCTGGGCGGCTTGAGATGCGCTTGGGGCAGGCGAGGCTGCCAGTTTGAGCATCGCTCCGGGATTAGCGTCGCGGGGCGCCGAGTCCAGGAGACCATAGCCGCGCGACCATACCTTGTAGTTGGCCTTCGGCAAGTCCGGCAAGATGAAGCGACCTCGATCGTCCGTCACGGCCACCTTCACTAACCGGTTTCCAAGATCGGAAGTCTCTGCGATGACCCAGATGCCCGCTTCAGGTCCGCTCGAACTCGTGACTGTTCCGCCAATAGAACTGGGTGCCACCTTTAGTGGAGTGGCAACGTCGGAGGCGGCGTACGTATTTCCCATCAAAACGAACGATGCAACTGCAACGAGACAGCACGAACTTGTCAGCATCATTGGTGGCCCCAAATTCCATATGCATCGACTTGCTTTTCGCTCGCTTCTGCTTCGCAGCCAATACGAGTAATACTCTCAAACTCATTAATCGGATCGGCACTGCGAAGCGAGATCACACCAGCGGCACTGTTCTTGGTCGCATTCGTTGCGACCGTTCCAATTCCACGCAAGATTGCTCGCGTACCGGTCGAGTTGACCGCGTTCGCTAGAACAAACCCTGGCACTCGACTCGCCATCGCGTAAGGATGACTAATTTGAGATTGCTCAATCGTCGCATGGGTGATCATAGAGGCGAGCACTGTCACGTTTTGTGAGGATTCTTCCCAATGTCGCTCCGTAACGTCACTTTCTTCCAAACCGGTCGGCGATTCCGGTGTCGCGGACGGCTGTAGAGCAGATTGACTCCACTGTTCGCTTCCATCGGCTGCGGCAAGAGCGGCCAGCATCGTAACCAGTCCGATCGCGATCGCGGATAGTCTCGAGGCTTTTGTGGACACGTACCATCCATTCTGCTTTCTGTCCTAACGGACTTCCCGCCAACGAACATCGTCGTCCGTGTGTTCTTAGGTGTCGAGCCTTGACGACAGCGGCAGGCCTAGATTCCTCTCCAGGGGCCCGCTGATCCGCCTTTGAAGCGACTGCGTCCCATTTATTGTCTTCTGCCCACGCTTATGGACAAAAACGACACCGTTAGGATTTAGTATAGACATAGATAAGTGAAAGTCAAACGAGAGCGAACAAGCGGTTTGCCGTATGGAATAACGCGACCAGCGCTGCCGCCGGCGATTTACCGGCCGTCAACGGGAACGACGTTGGAGGTCCGCGCCCCTGCTTTTCTATTCGGCATCGACAAATGTAGTCAAGCTATGCCAATCTCTGCTTCGACAGCTACCGAGGGCGCGATGAGTCTCGACAGAGCCGTACTGAACCTTTCGCTGAAGAGGATGGCAGCAGCAAGTATCGAGTGGTTTGACTTGCTGCTTTACGGCACGGCCGCCGCTCTAGTATTTCCAACGGTTTTCTTACTTGCCGCGATGCCGTTGTCCTACCAGCTGTGCGCAATCCTTCGCGGTGGATTTATTCCGATCATAGCCACAACCTCTTTTCCAGATTTCCCAGCGCCACCTGGGCGTTCGCCACGTCGTTGGTTCTGAACTGCGTAAGAAGGCTCTAGGAGACGGCCATCGAGGAGCTGCTCACGCCGGCATCAACTGCCAAGGCCGTCGAGAGTCGAAGTAACCACGATGTTCGCTGCTTCCTAGCATTTCATTCGTACATCAGATGAAAGAAATCAAGATCACCCATTCTATCAATGCCGTTGAACCCCCTACCCTTGGCGTGTCTGTTCCAAATAGGCTGAAGCTACGATGCCGACCCTAAGCACCGAACGAGTCTTAAGCGTCCGGCATTGGAATGAAAGGCTCTTTAGCGTAACGAGTACGCGAACGCCGACCTTCCGCTTCGAGAATGGGCATTTCGCTATGGTAGGGCTGCAGGTAAATGGTAAGCCGCTATTGCGTGCATTTAGCATCGCCAGCCCGAACTACGAAGATCGACTTGAGTTTCTTAGTATTAAAGTCCAGAACGGCCCACTCACCTCCCGCATGCAACACCTCAAGCCGGGGGACGAGTTATTGGTCAGCCAGAAAGCAGTGGGTACCTTGGTGGTCCGTGACCTGAGCCCAGGCAAACACCTCTACTTGTTCGCCACCGGAACCGGCGTGGCTCCATTCCTAAGTATCATACGCGACCCCGAGGTTTACGAGCGGTTCGAAAAGGTGGTCTTGGTCCACGGGGTGCGGCGCGTAAGCGAGCTTGCGTACGCGGACCTAATCCAGAACGAATTGCAAGAGCATGAGTTGCTGGGCGAGGAAATCAAGCGCAGGCTTATGTATTATCCGACAGTGACGCGAGAGCCTTACCCAAATCGCGGCCGCATTACGGATTTGATTCGGTCTGGAAAGCTTAGTGATGGCATCGGTCTCCCACCACTGGATCCGACCCGAGATCGCATCATGATCTGCGGCTCCCCGGGCATGCTGCGAGACTGCTCCGCACTCCTGGACGGGCTCGGTTTCGGCGCTTCTCCAGGTACCGGAGAGCTCGGTGATTACGTCATCGAACGTGCCTTCGTCGAACGATAGCCGTACAGTTGCAGTCTCTGATAATTTCCACGATTAGTAGCGTCCTAACCTCAGACATTTACTGCAATCTTGCGAGACCATCGGCGTTCGCGATCACGCTAAACCATCTCTGCTTCCAGCGGGGGCTTCACTTGAGCGGCGAAACAGCACAATCATCGACGTTCGGCAGGGAAATACTTAAGACATTCTGATAGTAATATTTCGCCAAAGACTACCACGCCTCCTCGATATCACGATGTCAAAAGGAGAAGCTAGCTCTGCACCCTCGGGCGCGTCGCCATACCGTTTAGCATGGTATCGGTGATTTGCTCAGCAATCTCGCTCACGCTGCGACCATCGGGGCGATACCATTCGATGGTCCAATTAATGCTCCCCTGAAGAGTCATGCGGGCGATGCTCGGATCGAGGTCCTGTCGGACCACCCCCGCCTTTCGTCCCTCTTGGAGCAACCGGCGCCAGAAGTCGGCTGATTCGTGAAGCAGGGCACGATGCCTTTCCTGCCGCTCTTCGGGAATTTCAGATAGAACCTTCAATTGCGTAAGAATATAGTCCCGATGGGTCACTATGCCTTCCAGCTGAGCACGAATTGCTGTGCCGAGCTTGTCGATAAAGGCTACTCGACGTGGCAGGGCTTTCACACGTTTAACGATCTCTTGATGATTGACGCGCGCAAGGTGATTAATCACACCTTCGGCAAGGTCGTCCTTTGTATTGAAGTGATAATACAACGCCGTGATGTGAATACCGGAATCCGCTGCGATTTCGCTCATTAACGTGCGGCCGTACCCCTTGCGTGCAAAATTCATCGCGGCAGCGTCGAGGATCCGCTGACGTGTTACTGCAGACTTCTTGAGCTCCTTTCGACCCGCGGCATTTCCAGCACGCGGCACTGTGGGAGCGCGCGACTTATGCGCCATTTCTGAGGTTCTATGTGAGCGTTTTACCACAATCGTAGCAACAGAAAGGCTGCTCTACGTTTCTTATTCATTAGCTCCATCCCTGTTCCTGCTGTTCTTGGCGCAAGGAGTTTGTCGCCAACAACCGCGGTTTAGCAACGAAATACATTCTTTTGGTCCGGCAGGCCATGTACGGCCAAGTGATAGAAGCCGCGGCAACAAAGACCAGGTCGTATATTACAGACCATCCCAGCTACCGACAAACCTGCCAGAGCTGACGCGACTTCCGTCCCGCGCCTGAGGTCTCGCGGCCTCGTTCATGTTGTTAGGCGCGTGGGCGCGTAACCCTTATCGAGCAGTTCGTCCTATTGGTTCGCGGTATCGATCTAGATCTAAGCCGTCGGCTCGGTGCCAAAAATGATCGCATGGTTCTTTCCAACGCCAATGATGGTATCGCCTAGCCAGACCTGACTGAGAAACTGAAAAACAGTGAACTACCTAGCGAATCAGTGCCCGCAGTTCGCGGCTGATAATTAAGGTAGCCCCGCTTACGATACGGGAGACCAGCTCGCCGACTGTGGGGACATCGTGAATCAGCCCCTGCGACTGGCCTGCCCATATCAGCCCCGCGTCGACATCGCCCGTCTCCAACGCCTCTCGACCCTTTGCTCCGCGCACCAGATGAGCCACGTCCTCAAACGTTGCCTCGGGTCGGGAGAGGATATCCACCACGCGGTCTGAGACGCTATTCTTTGCAACGCGGGCGGTGTTATGGAGCCTTCGAAAGATGAGGTTCGTGCCTCGTTCGTCATTGTCGACCAAAAACTGCTTGATCCGTTCGTGGATCGGTGCTTCGCGGGTGGCACAGAATCGCGTGCCCATGTTGACACCATGGGCGCCTAGTGCTAGCGCTGCAACCAGGCCGCGAGCGTCGGCAAATCCGCCCGAAGCGATGAGCGGTATTTTCACCTTGTCTACGGCTGCCGGTATCAGCGTGAGGGCCGGTACGTCGTCCTCTCCGGGATGCCCCGCGCACTCGAAGCCGTCGATGGAGATGACGTCGGCGCCGATACGCTCTGCGGACAGCGCGTGACGCACCGATGTGCACTTATGAATGATCTTGATGCCATGTTGCTTGAAATCCACAATGTGCTCCCGGGGATTGGAGCCTGCGGTCTCCACGATCTTGATGCCGCTTTCAATGATGACCCGACGGTACTCCGCATAAGGCGGCGCATTCATGGTCGGTAGAATCGTAAGATTGACGCCGAATGGCCTGTCGGTGAGCGAGCGGCAGTGCCTGATTTCCTGCGCCAGCGCTTCCGGCGTCGGTTGCGTCAGCGCGGTGAGGATTCCCAGCGCCCCCGCGTTGGACACCGCAGCCGCAATCTCAGCCCGCCCCACCCATTGCATGCCGCCCTGCACGATCGGATGCTCAATACCCAGCAGCTTCGTGAAGCGTGTAACCAGCGCCACTTAGACAGCCTCGATGATGGTGACGTTGGCCAGGCCGCCGCCCTCGCACATCGCCTGAAGCCCGTAACGCCGGCGGCGTGCGTGCAACGCATGCACCAGCGTAGACATCAGCTTCGCGCCAGTGGCGCCGAGAGGGTGACCCAGCGCAATTGCGCCGCCGTTGACATTGATGCGCTCCGGATCAGCCCCCAGCGCCTGGCACCAGGCGAGCGGAACCGACGCAAAGGCCTCGTTGACTTCGTACAGATCGATATCCTCCAGCCGCATGCCGCTGCGCTGCAGCGCGCGTCGCGTCGCCGGGATTGGCTCCTCGAGCATGATGACCGGATCGCCGCCGCTCACAGTCAGGTGATGAACGCGAGCCAAGGGCCTCAGCCCGTGAGTCTGCAGCGCCCGCTCACTGACGACCAGCACCCCCGCTGCCCCATCGCAGATCTGGCTGGCATTCGCAGCACTCAGCACGCCCCCCACCCGTAGCAATTTGACCGCTGCAATCGACTCCATGGTTGCGTCATAGCGAATGCCTTCATCGGTGCTATGCACGCCGTCGTTCACGGCCAGCGGCAGGATTTCGGCCGCGAATGCTTGCGCCCGCGTGGCCGCCGCGGCACGCAGGTGGCTGCGCAGAGCGTACTCGTCGAGCTGCTCGCGAGTGAAGCCGTAGCGCTCTGCCAGCATCTGCCCGCCGGTAAACTGACTGAATTCAGAGACCCCGTACCGGGTTCGAATCCGCTCGCTCCACGGACCACCCAGGCCCGTGCTCACGGCGAGCGCGGTGGGAGACCCGATCGGAACTCGCGTCATGCTCTCCACGCCGGCGGCGATCACCACATCCTGCGTCCCGGACATCACCGCCTGGGCAGCAAAATGCACCGCTTGCTGCGAGGACCCGCACTGCCGATCGATGGTAACGGCCGGCACGCTGTCCGGCAGCTTTGATGCGAGTACGGCGTTACGGCCAATGTGAAAGCTCTGCTCTCCAACCTGACTGACGCAGCCGAGGATCACGTCGTCGATTGCCCTCGGATCAATACCGCTTCGGTCCACCAGCGCATTCAGTACCTCCGCAGCCATGTCCGCTGGGTGCCACCCGGCGAGCTTGCCGTTGCGCCGCCCGCCCGCCGTTCGCAGCGCTTGAACGATATATGCCTCGCTCATGTTGCGAGCACTAGGCCTTCGGTAGCCCGAGCACACGCTCGGCGATGATGTTGCGCTGGATTTCCGCAGTTCCGCCCGCAATGGTCTCGGAGAAAGCATCGAGATACGCGTAGCCGAGCCCGTGATCCGCCAGGACCTCGGGCGCATCGATGCCAAAGAAATCGACTGCGGCAGCCGTCACGCGCTGGCCAAACTCTGCGAAGCACAGGCGGACGATCGATCCGCTCGAATCCGGAACCGAGGCGGCGGCATCCAACGCAAATCGATAGGCCATGGCACGGACGGAGGCCCCTTCGGCTCGCAGCTCTGCCAACCGCGTCCGCATCGCTGCGCGGCTATCAGGACATCGCGCCAACAGTTGCTCGACGGTACGCAATAAGCCCAGCAGCAGAGCCAGGCTCGCGGTTCCGCGTTCGAAGGCCAGAGTCGACATCGCCGTGGGCCAGCCATTGTGCAGGCCCCCGACGATATTCGACAGCGGAATGCGAACGCCTTCGTAAAAGACTTCGCAATACTTGAAGGGCCCGGCCATGGTTTTGATCGGACGCACGGTGATGCCGGGTAAATACATGGGGCATATGATCCAGGTCAGGGCGCGCGATCGCGCCGCCGTCGGATCGGTGCGCACCAGTAGTTCCTGGTAGTCCGCGATGTCGGCGTAACTGGTCCAGATCTTCTGGCCATCGACTACGAGATGATTGCCTTCGACGCGCCCCCGCGCCTTGACCGCAGCCAGATCTGAGCCAGCGCCGGGCTCGGAGAAGCCTTGGCACCACAGGACTTCCCCGTTCAGAATCTTGGATAGATGGAAGGCTTTCTGCTCGGAAGTGCCACAGGCAATGAGCGTTGGGCCAGCGTGGTTAAGACCTACGAAAGATGCATCGAGCGGCGAAGGCGCTCCAGCGCGGGCATATTCCTCGAACCACACGATCTGCTCGAGCACCGACGCTCCGCGGCCACCAAACTCCTTTGGCCATGAGATGCCAGCCCATCCTCCTCCCGCCTGTCGCTTTTGCCAGGCGAGGGCGAAGCTCCGCAAGGCCGGCCCGTCTTCTGACGTCGGCCCGCTCGAGGGGACATTCGCCCTGAGCCACGCCCGCGCCTGTTCGCGCAGGCTATCGATCGCGGATGTCATGCAGAGCCCCAGGTGGCAATCGCCGCACTGCGCGCTTGCATACTTGCCCCGCCGAGTTCACCGGCCAGGCTTCGAAGCCGATACGTCCAGAGATGCAGGGGAAATTCCAGCGTCAAGCCCATCGCGCCGCAAAACTGGTGCAGATCGTAGGTGATCTGCGCGATTCGGCTTTGTGCGAAACCCGCAGCCATGGCAGCATCGGCGTCGCTATCGGACCAGGCCGCCCGCAGTGCCAGCCATCGCGCCGACTCCACGGTCTCCGCAGCCATGGCGAGACGATGCTGGATGGCCTGGAATGCCCCGAGAGGACGGCCGAAGGCCTGGCGCGCCTTCACGTGCTCGACGACCTGCGCTAGCCCCGCCGCCATGCACCCGGCGGCCTCAGCGGCCAGTGCGACACGCCATCGTCGGCGAAACGTCGTGGCATCGTCGATGACTCGTTGTCGCAGATGCTCGAGCGACCTCAGTCGACCGTACGGGTAAGCCATCAGCGTGTCGATCGGCTCGACGTTGTTGGGATCGACTTCGATCAGCAGCACATTGGTACCGCGATCGACCAGCAGCACCCGCGCCTGCGGCAGAAACCGCGCGGGCTTGCCTGCATCGCCGAGCGCCAAAGCAATCGGGCGCATCCCGGGCGGGATGGCCAGCGCCGGGGCAATGATCGATGATGCGGCCACCTCGATGACGCAGGTCAAGCGGGCCAGGCGCTCGGTGATCAGGGCCGCCTCGAGTGCCCCGAAGCCCTCCTCGCGTGCGATATCCAGGTAGCCGGCTTCGGCCACTGCGCGCTCGAGTTCCGCCCCGTAATAGAAGAATCGAGGCTCAGTGGGTGCCGGAATGGCCTGGCTGGCAATTAACTGATCCAGACCTCCAAGAATGCTGGTCTGATCGTCGGTCATTCCGTAGTTCATGATCGTCGGGGCTCGCGCGGCAGCTCGAGCCATCGTTGCGCTGCCAGGTTGAGTTGAATCTCCGCAGCGCCCGATGCGACCCCTACCGAGATGGCGCGCTGATGATGTGCCTGCTGTAGGGGATCGTCTCCGAGTAGCCCTTCGGGGAGGAACTCCGTCAGGAAATCATTGACACCGTTGTCTGCCTGCACGATCGACCAGCGAGCGAGACTTCCGAAAGAGTCCGGTGCCAGACCCCGTGCCTTGTCGTCCACGATACGGTATACGAGCATGCGAGCCGCCTCGCACAGCATCAGGGCCCGGCCAGCCCGTTCCTGCACGATCGGATCCGACCAGCGATCGATTGCCTTCAGCTTGGCGACGGCGCGATCGAGAATGCGGCGCGAAAATTCGTACCGAGGGATGCCGATCCGCTCATGCTGAAGCAGGAATTGTATGATCTCCCAGGCTTGGCCTTCCGCACCGAGACGCTCTTCGGCCGGCACAAACACATCGTCGAAGAACACTTCGTGGATGTCGCCGTCTCCGATCAGCGATGGTATGGGCTTGACCTGAATGCCGGGCGAGCGCATGTCCACTAGCAGAATGACGATCGCAGCCTTGTTCTGCGACGAGTCATTCACGGAAGGAATGCGCGCCAGAAGGAAGCACGTATCGGCAAGGCCGGCATAAGAGGTCCATACCTTAGTGCCCGTGACGCGGTAGCCTCCAACCACCGGAACCGCACGGGTGCGAAGCGCGGCCAAGTCCGAGCCCGCCGATGGCTCGGAGAACCCTTGGCACCAGATTGCCTGCCCGGCGCGAATTGGTGCCAGATACTTGTCGATCTGTGGGCGCGTACCGAACCGCATGATCACCGGCCCGACCCAATTGATGTTCATGTACTGGGGGCCACGCGGCTCTCCGATCGCCCACAGCTCCTCAGCCATGATGAACTGTCGCCACACGGTCTCGTCATCGCCGCCGAATTCCTTGGGCCAATTCGGTATCAGCAGGTGCTCCTGTGCCAGACGCGCGCATAGGGTTTTGGAAAAGATGGTCTGTTCCCTGCTTCCTGGGCCGTGGAGAGCGATCGTCTCCCAATCCGGCGGAAGCATGCCTTTCAATACGGCACGCACTCGTTCGCGATGCGTGCGTTCATCTTGCGCCCAGCCAAATTCCATGGTGTCAGCTCCCGGCCGTCCGTTGCATCAGTTGCGCGCGGATCTTGTGCTTCAAAATCTTGCCGGCGTCGTTCTTCGGCAGAACTTCCCAGACGACCACCTCTTCGGGATATTTGAACACCGCCAGTCCCTGAGCGCTGAGGAACGTGCGTAGCCCATCGATGTCGGGCGCGTCATTTTTTTTCTTGAGGACGATGATAGCGCAAGCGCGCTCCCCCGTGCGTGCGTCGGGAAGACCGACGACTGCGACCTCTTTGATGGCAGGGTGCTCCGCCAGCACATCCTCGACCTCCTTGGGTGAGATATTCTCCCCGTTACGGATGATGATGTCTTTGGCGCGACCGGACACAACCAGGTAGTTGCCGTCGACTCGGCGACCGATGTCCCCAGTTCGGTAATATCCGTCTTGATCGAAGACGCCCGCTTCACTTTCAGCGTGCAGATACCCGACCAGCATCTGAGGACCGCGGGCCAGGATCTCTCCCTCATCGGCGTGACGGCCGGCAGAATCGACCAGCCGCACTTCGGCGATTCCAACCGCGCCATCGGTTTCCGCTGCATGGAACAGATCGTCCCGATCGGGCGTTCCCACGGTAATGACCGGCACCTCGGTTGATCCGTAAACCCGCGTCACTGCCGCGTGCTCGAAATAGGCTGCAGCCTGCCGGATCAGGGATGGCGGGACCGAAGCCCCGCCGCAGATGAAAAGCTTGAGGTCGGGAAGTCGGGTCTGTGCCCGCTGCGCAGCTGCCAGCAGTTGCACAAGAAATGGCGTAGCGCCCGCCATATGCGTGCAGCCCTCGGCCAACAGAAGTTGCACCGCGGCATCCGCGTCCCAGCGCTCCATCAGAATCGCCCGCATACCGAGCAGCAGCGGGCACTCGAAGGCGTAGATCGATCCGCCGATGTGGCTTACCGGCGATGCCACCAGATACGTGTCGCCCGGACGCACGAGCCAGTGGCGTCCGATCTGGCGCACCAGGGCATGAATCGAGTTGTGGCTGTGCAGCACACCTTTCGGGCTGCCGCTGGTCCCCGAGGTGTAGAGCACCATGCGCACGGCTTCAGGCTCCAGCGTGGGCAGTGACTGCACCGAGTCCTCAAACAGCGAGGCAAAGCTAATATGAGGGCCGGGGTCCCCGCGAACGACCACGACCTGCGGTGGGCGGCCCAGCTGCGCGGCGACCCGCTCGAGCATCGTGGAGAAATCGTGACTGCGCAGGGTTGACGGGATGAAGATGATCCGACTATCGACATCCTGGAGCATGAAAGTGAGTTCGCGGTCGCGCAACGACGGCAGTATCGGGTGTACCACCATGCCAGCCAGCGTCGCCGCGTGATAAATGACCGCGGCTTCGTGCCAATTCGGGAGCATGAACGACACAACGCTGCCGCTCGCTGCTCGCCCCAGCAATCCGCGCGCCAGGGACACGGCTCGGGCGTGCAGGGTTCGGCAATCAAGCCGGGCGTCTGCATCGACGATGACGACGCGCTCGGGGGTCTTTAGCGCGGCTTGGTGCAGAGCATCGGCGAGGGTTTCGCGAACCCACCAGTGTTGGGCATAGGCTACCTGGGCCCGTGCTTCGTCCCAGCGCACTTGCCGCCCGCTGAACGATCTCGAGCCGACGCTCACGCCCAGTGCCGTGGCCGGATCGCCGGCCCGATCGCTGTGTCGGCATTCATATTGCGGGCATTATGACCCGCTCGCCTTTGACCCTTGGCGACATCGTTCGGGCACCCGGCGACTGCTGACGAGCCAGGCTGAGTGCATTACTTTTGTTGTGCCCCGAACGAGTCTGAAGTTATAATAAGATCAACGACATACGCGAGTACGCGCGCGAAGGGGAGGATTGCTGTGAGCGCTTCACCTGATCACGTCGAGGTCCACAAAGGCGACGCTGCGAGCGCAAAACTTGACGTCGGCTACGACGTCGTACATTCCGATGCCATCCGCTTTCTACCCGAGCTCGTAGATTCTCTCGGCGGGAACACTGAAAAGCTGTTACTCCAGGCACACATCGATCCGCTGGTGCTCAGCAAGCGCGAATCGATCCTCGAATATCGATCGATGATTAATCTGTTCGAGCTCGCTGCCACCGAGCTGCAGTGTCCCGACTTCGGCCTGCGACTCGCCGCCCTTCAGGGCGGTACTCGTGTCATGGGCCCCATCGGCGTGGTCATGAGGAACTCGAAAACGCTCGGTCAGGCCTTGGGCTACTGCGCCAAACAGATTCGCGCCTACTGCCTTGCCACGCGCGTGCGCTTCGTCCCGGATCGTCCCGGGCACAGACTGTTTGTTGGCTTGGAGATTCTGCTGGATGGTCCCCCCACGCGGCCGCAAGTCATTGAGCACGGGCTGCTACTGGCAAGTCTGAATGTCATCGACATCACGGGTGGCGCGGCCCGCGCGCGCCAAGTCTCGTTCCGTCACGCACCACTGTCCGCACCCAGCTGCTATCGCGTAGCGTTCGGGTGCGATGTGCTGTTTTGCGAGACTGCCGACGGTATCGTTCTTGAGGAGCAGGATCTGCTTTGTCCGGTCCTCAATCCGGACGAACAGATCTATGAAATGGCGACCTCCTTCATCGCCGATCGTTATCCGGCGGGCACCCCACCGATGCACGCGCGCGTAAGAACTCTTATCACTCGATACCTCGATAGCAATGACTGCAATAACGAGCGGATAGCGACAGAACTGTGCATGCATCCACGTACGCTGCAACGCCGCTTGAAGTACGAGGGCAAGACTTTCGAGAGCATCAAGGATGAAGTCCGGCGCGACACGGCGTTGCGCTACCTCCGGCAGCCCGACATGCCCTTGACTCAAATCGCCGAGAAGCTCGGCTATGCAGAACAGTCCGTCCTGTCCCGCAGTTGCTACCGCTGGTTCGCCGCCTCGCCCAGAGAACTTCGTCAGCGTGCCGACGCGAACATAGTGAGCAGCTGGAAAACGCCGTAGCGCATCATTGTCGCGCGGCGTGGTGTCAGTGTCCTTCAAGGTCAATTCTGCGGACACCAAACTCGTTACGGTGGTGTAATAGCCACGGAGACCCGCATGGACGGTGGGGCGCGATATCATCCGAGTCGCGATCAGCTCGCCCTCGCGACGGAGGCAACTACCTCTTTAGATCGCGTGCTGCCGCTATCCCGTCTGCACGCGGCGACTGACGAGAGCGACGCCACCTGGTCGGCGCTGCGCGAGCTCGGGCTGCTGGGAATGACGTTGTCTGAGCAGGCTGGCGGCAGCGCTCTGGGTGCGGCCGAAGAGGTACTGATCGTCATGGCCCTCGGACGCAGACTGATTGCCCCCTCAGTTCTTGCGACGATCGGAGTCAATTGCTCGCCGCTGCATGAGCGGGCGCCAATGCTCGCCAACTCAATCGTGGCTGCCGGATACCGACGCGGCGATCGAATCGTCTTGGTGCACGACAGCCGGGCCCGTTTTCTCCTGGTCCGCGGGCCAACCGACGCTCAACTGGTTGCGGCCCCGGTCGCCTCGCGGCCGCTCGTTTCCGCTCTATGGCTTGCCGAGCTGCATGAAGTGCTTAACCTGGGCGACGCCATCGTGACATTGCCGGATCAGCTGCTGTTGCGGCTTCGGCTGCTCGATGCAGCCACTCTGGTCGGGGTCGCCGAGGCGGCGCTCGACATGGCCGTCAGCTACGCCGGTATTCGCACGCAATTTGGACGGCCGATCGGTAGCTTCCAAGCGGTCAAACACCACTGCGCGAACATGTTGACCGCCGCCAGACGTGCCCGCGATCAGGCAACGTTTGCATCGATCGCGCTGGACGATCGCCGGGTCGATGCGGAACTTCAAGTTGAATGCGCTTTTCTGACCGCCGGAACCGCAGCCGTCAGAAATGCCGGCCTCAACATCCAGATTCATGGGGGCATTGGGTTCAGCGACGAGGCGGATCCCCATCTGCTGCTGAAGCGGGCCCAGCTCTATATCAATATTGCCGGCGGGCTGGAAGGATCGGCCGAATGTGTCGCCAGAATCCGGCCCAACCCGTGATTCACCCCAATTATTCTTGGACCGCCCGACATCCTTCTCGGTCTGCTCAATTGCTCTTCGCTGCCACGCGTGTGGCGCACAGCGCCTCTTCGCTCAAGTACTTGGTGCTGCTCCAGCCACCATCGACTGCAATGACCTGGCCGTTGATGAATGATCCCGCCGGCGAGCATAGGAACGCCACGAGCTCCGCGACATCCTCGACCGTGCCCGCGCGCGGCGCCGGCGTCATTTCGAAGTTCATGCGCTTGAATCGCTCCAAGTTCCACGCGTACTCCGTCATGGCCGTGCGCAGCACTCCCGGCGCGACGACATTCGAGCGAACCCCACCGGCACCGTATTGTGCTGCCATATGACGTGTCAGTCCGATCATGCCCGCCTTGGCCGCCGAATAGGCTCCGCCGCGCATGCCACCGACCACAGCATATGTCGACGCAACGTTGACGATCGCAGCATCCCCACGAAAGACGGCCAGCGCCGCGCGACAATACCGAAATGCCGCGCGCAGATGCACGTCGAGAAAGAGGTCGAGCTCCTGGTCGCTGGTTTCGTGCACCGGCTTGGGTTTTCCGATGCCGGCGTTGTTGATCAGATAATCGAGCCGCCCGAATCGGCTGATTGCAAGCGCCACTGCATCCGACGGGGCGCTGTCGTCACGTACGTCCTGTTGAATCGTCTCGAGGATCGCCGGCGGCGGCAACGCCGACTTCAGTCGCTCCAGCCCCTCGGTGCTGCGCCCGCTGCCCACGATGGCAACACCATTACTTGTCAGCCGTACGGCGATCGCGCGCCCCAGATCTCCACTAGCCCCGGTGATAAGTGCCACCGGATGTCCGCTCGTCGTCACGTTCGCCTGCTTTCGCTTCCTATTGGCGAGTATATCATCCGATGGGCCGCATTGGAGCGATCGGCCGGAGGTTATCGCCCGTGGTAGAGACCCGCTCGCTTTTCAAAAAAGGCCGTCACGGCCTCGCGACAGTCCTCGGTCTGTGCCAGCTGTTGAAACGCCTCCCGCTCCTGCTCGAGTTGAGCCGCAAATGGCTGGTTGCTGGACTGCCTGAACAAACGCTTCAGCGCCGCGAGCGCCAGCGGCGGCGCCGCTGCGAGGCGCTGCGCCAGTTGCCGGGTCCGCTCCGGCAGCTCGGCGGCTGGCACGACGTAGTTGATGAGGCCGATGCGCAGCGCTTCTTCCGCCGTCAGCGGTTCGTCCACCAGGGCAAGCTGCATCGCGCGTCGCAGACCAATCAACCGGGGAAGCGTCCAGGACGCGCCGACATCGCAGCTGACGCCTACGCTCGAATAGGCAAAGGTAAACTTCGTAGTGTCGGCCGCAATCGCCAAATCGCAGGCCGCCACTATGCTCAGTCCCGCCCCAGCCGCCACACCCACCACGCTCGCAATCAGCGGCGCTTGATGTTGCGTAAGCATAAGCATGCCCTCATGGATCGGCTCAATGAGCTCATCGGCCACCGCCTTAGGCGCAGCCTGAATGCGCGTGAGATCGCCGCCGGCCACAAAGGCGCGGCCAGTGCCCGCCAGAACGATGACGCGAATTTCATTGTCGGCAGCGAGTTCGGACGCCGCCGCGTGAAATGCCTGAGCCATCTGGGCATTGATCGCATTGATGGCCTCGGGACGATTGAAGCGGATCCACGCGACCGGCCCGGTGTGATCCAGAATGATGGGAGAACTTGCTGGCATGTTGGCAGACTGCAACGTCGCCAGCACGGAATCAAGTGTGACGTATCTTCAAGCGTTGGCGGCCGTTGGTACCCCAGGGGAGTGTCGCGATGGATCTGTCTAGCTACAAAACGCTTCGGCTGGAACACGAAGGTCGATTGTTGCGCGCGAGTTTCAACCGCCCCGAGCACCTGAACGCCATCGATCAGATTGCCCACGCGGAAGTGGCGCGCTTCTTCTCGGAACTCGCAACCGACCCACTCACGGATGTGGTAATTCTCTCCGGGATTGGTCGCGCTTTCTCCGCCGGTGGGGACTTGGATTACATCCAACGAATGATCGACGAGCCGCGCATGTTTCTCAACGACATGCCGGACATCAAGCGGATCGTCTTCGGTATGCTGGACTGCCCCAAGCCGATCATCGCGAAGATCAATGGGCCGGCGGTGGGATTGGGCGCCACGATTGCCCTGCTATGCGACGTCATCTTTGCGGCGCCGACCGCGAAGATCGGTGACCCGCACGTAAAGGTTGGGTTTGCCGCCGGAGATGGCGGTGCGGTTATCTGGCCGCATCTCATCGGGCATGCGCGCGCCAAGGAATTCCTTATGACCGGCCGGCTGTTAAGTGCCGAAGAAGCTGAGCGAATCGGCTTGATCAATCATGTGGTCCCGTTATCCGATCTGGACCGGGTGGTGGACGAATTTGCGCAGGAACTGCTAGCCGGGGCCACGCGCGCGATTCAGTGGACCAAGCTCGCGGTTAACATCGGTTTGAAGCAGCTCGCGCACGCAGTGCTTGACGCATCAGTTGCATACGAGGCGCTATCGAACGTGACGGTCGACCATCAGGAGGCGGTGCGCGCTATGCGCGAGAAGCGCACTCCAAAGTTTACCGGCGAGTGATCGGCGTTATTGTAGCGCCCGGTGTCTGTGCCCACCTGTCTTCTCCTGTCAAAGTGTTGTCGTCGTCTGTCACGCCGAAATCTGCCTGATCACCCCAAGCTCCCTGCCAGCCATGAGACGTGTTCTGGTCAAGCGGGCTATCGATGCATCCGCGCGCATTGGCGTCAAACCGAATGCGTTCGGTGTCGTCATGAACGGGATCAAACCAGGTCTCATTCCCTTCGACGAGGCCAGTGACGCACGAATGATCGTCGCCATCAGCAAGGACGCCGAGGCACCCATCGTCGAACTGACCGACATCGAACTGGTCGGCGCCCTGTTTCAGGTTCTGCCGCAACTCAAGGAGCTATAGGCAGCAGCTGAATGAAAACCGCAGACGCCCGCGCAGTTATCACGGGGGGAGCCTCCGGGCTTGGCCATGCCGTGGGGCAGCTGATCGTGGCCGCCGGCGGACGCGTCTCGCTGCTGGATGTTAACGAAGACCGAGGCGTGGCCGCGGCCAGGACGCTGGGCTCCGCGGCGTCGTTCGTTCACTGCGACGTCGCGTCGGAGGCTCAGGCCAATTCCGCCATTGCTGCTGCGCGCGAGCATATGGGCGGCCTCAATCTGCTGGTCAACTGTGCCGGGATCGCCGGGCCGGCGCGCTTGCTCGGCCGTCATGGAACGACGCAGGCGAATGCCTTCACCCGGGTCGTGCAGATAAATCTGATCGGTACGATCCTGTGCGATAAGGCCGCAGCCGCCATGATGCAGAACAATGCTCCCGGCACAGACGGCGAACGCGGGGTCCTGATCCATACGTCCTCCATTGCGGCATATGAGGGTCAGATCGGTCAGGTGGCATACACGGCGACCAAAGCAGCTGTCGCGGCGATGACCCTCCCGATCGCACGCGAACTGGCGATGTGCGGAATCCGCTGCGTGGCGATTGCGCCGGGAATCTTTCGCACGCCGATGCTGGCAGCCATGCCGCAGGACGTGCAGGAGTCGCTGGCACGTCAAGTGCCCTTTCCGCAGCGCCTCGGGGAGCCCCAGGAATACGCACGCATAGTCCAGGTGATTTTCGAGAATTCGATGCTCAACGGCACAACGATCCGCCTGGACGGTGCCATTCGCATGCAGCCTAAATAGGCATCGCGACGATCAGGGCTGGGGCTTCATGTGCTCCGATCCCAGATTCTGATCCGCGTACGGGTTACTGGCGGGAATGACGACCTCGATGAACTCATGCGCTGCAGTGCGGTGGCAGCGGTTGCAGGCGGCGTTCAGATCCGCGTAAACGCTCTTGAACTGCGTTACGTCCTTGGCAGCGATGGCGGCGCCGACACGCTTGATCTGCGGCCGGATAAGCGTTTCCACCAGCTTGCCGATCGGCAGGTCGTGCCAGCTGGACTGATAGGTCACGACATCATCGAAGGTCTCATCGAGCTCGTTGGCTTCATAGGCCGCCAGCTTCCAATTGCCCGCGATGCCCGCGAACCACAGTTTGACGTGGTGCGGTTGAACGTAGGCCGTCATGAAGTCGCCCAGTCCTGGCGCGTAGGGCTCGGGTGCCGCAGCCGGTGGTGGCGAGACTGCCCATCCGCTTTTCAGCCCCAAAAGGGCCACCGTCAGAAATGAAATCCAGGCACCACCCCAAGCCATGCCTTTCATGGTCCTCCCTCGTGCGAGCCTGTGCTCGCCAAATTTGAATTGTCGCCTGAAAGACATCGTCCGATCGCATGAACCTTAGAGAAAGTAACGCCCACCACTCGCGGCCAGGCGGCTCATCCCGACGCTGGGCACGTATAGGGGACCCAGAGCGCGATAGCGGTCGCAGCGCTCGATCACGAACCGCACGCCGAGCCAATCCATATATTTCAATGCGCCGCCGGCATGGCGCGGGAAACCAAGACCCAGGACCAGCGCCAGATCGATCTCCTCGGCCGATTCGGCCACCTGCTCTTCCAGGCACAGCGCAGCCTCGATGAGCATCGGAAACATCAGGCGCTCGAGGATTTCCTGCTCACTGTACTCTCGCGGTCCCGCAGGTTGCAGCGCCGCGAGTAATTCCGGCACCGCCGAATCGACCACTCTTTGCGGTCGCCCGCTCGGATCGGGTTCGTAGCGGTAGTATCCCTTGCCGTTCTTCTGCCCGAGACGTTTATCACCCACCAAAACCGTGGGCGCAATTTCAAAGTCGAGCCTCATTCGTTGCGGGTAACCTGCCGTAATCGTCTCCACGACACGCGACAGAGTGTCCAGCCCCACCACGTCCTGAAGATAGGCCGGACCCATCGGCCAACCGAAGGCCTCCATGACCCGGTCTACCAGCGTAAAATCCGCGCCGTCGCGTACCGCATGTAGGAAGCCGGCAAGATACGCGGTGAGAATCCGGTTCACCAGGAATCCCGGGCAATCCCGAACGACAATCGGCGTTTTACCCAGCGCGGCCACGTAGCTGCAAGCCGTTGCTGCCGCCGCAGTAGCGGTCTGAGGACCGCGAACGACCTCGACGAGCGGCATCTGAGGCACGGGGTTGAAGAAATGCAGTCCGATAAACTGCTCCGGCCTGTTGAGCGTTTGCGCCAAAGTCGCGATCGACAGAGAGGACGTGTTCGACGCCAGGATCGCCCTGGCTCCGAGCAACGGTTCCACTTCAGCCAGCAACTGGTGTTTCAGCGCGAGATCTTCGACCACCGCCTCGATCACCAGATCGAGCTCTCCGAAACCTGCGTAGTCACGCTGCGGCCGAATCGCCTCCAACGTGCGCGTCGCCTGCTCAGGCAGCAGCCGGCCCGATCGCACCTGTCGCTCCAGTTGTTGCCGCGCCTGCGCGATCCCTTGTTCAAGCGCCTTCGGCGACACATCTTTCATCAACACCGGCAGCCCCTTGACTGCCGAGCTGTAGGCAATTCCCGCGCCCATGACGCCGGCCCCAAGAACGCCGACGCCCCGAACCGGAAACCCTTCGCGTGCATTGGCGTTGGCTTTGCTCTTCACTCGCTGTTCGCTGACGAACAGCTGAATCAGGGATGCTGCGGCCTGAGTCCGCGCGATGCGCGCAAATTCCTGGTGCTCGCGCTTCAGCGCTGCGTCGTGCGAAAGCGCAGCGCAGGACGCGATCAACTCGACGGCCGCCAGCGCTGCCGGCTGATGGCGTGCGGCGGGCGCCAACCGCTCCCGCGCCTTGGTGACGGCGGCCAAGTCGATCGCGACAGGTCCGCGCCGACTTGCTCGCCGCGCGTTCCAATCACCGGAGGCAATGGCCGCATCGAGACGGGCCCGCGCGGCAGCCCGCAGGATTTCGCCAGGGACCACCTCATCGGCCACACCGGCGGCAAGTGCCTCCTTGGCGGAGCGCCCTTTGCCCGTGGTGATCCAGTCGATAGCCACAGCGGATCCGGCCAGTCGCGCTAGCAGAACGGTACCCCCGTATCCCGGGAACAGCCCGAGATTGACTTCGGGAAGACCCACATGAGCTGTTTCCGCCATGACGCGAAAGTCGCTCGCCAGGGCCATTTCCAGGCCGCCACCGAGTGCGATACCGTTGATAGCCGTGACGATCGGCGCGTTGAGATCCTCCAGCTGCCGAAACACGGCATTCTGGGCTGCGATGTGCGCCTCGATCTCCGGCTCCGGCCGCGCAAAGAGTTTGCCGAATTCAAAGATGTCGGCTCCGACGATGAACCCGCTCTTGGCGCTGGTTACCATCAGCCCCTTAAAATCCTTCTGGCGAAGAAGCTCATCGATTGCGGTGGCGAGTTCGTCGACCGTGCGCACATCGAACTTGTTAATCGCTTCTCCACGGCGGTCGAAGCACAGTTCGACGACGTCGCCACCGAGTGCCTGCAGGCGGATCGACTCACCGATAAACATCGACATGGCTTTTCAGAGTCGGTCGGCCGCGAACATTTCGGTCGCTTGGCCGCCGCGCACGACGGTATGTTTCAAGGCGGCGGCGCGCGGCAGGATATAATCGCCGTAGAAGCATGCGGTCAGGATCTTCGCTTCGCCGAAGCGGCGACTGACCTGGTCCGCGTTCAGGTGGCGTTCCGCCGCCATTGCGCTGCGCGCAAGCTGCCAGCCACCGGTGACTACGCCGAAGAGCATCAACAGCGGCTGCGCCGTGGCAGGCGCCCGCCCCGGCTCCGCGCGCCCGTTCGCGACGACCTGACTGACGGCCTGCGCCAGCTGGTCGATGGCCTCGGCGAGCCACTGGCCAAAGGCCCTCAACGAGTCGCTCGCCGAGCAAGTCAGTTGCGCGCACTCCTGCCTCATGGTCGCGATCAATTCGGCGGCCGTCTGGCCTCTGTCAGGTACAATCTTCCGATTCACCAGATCGTTGGCCTGAATGCCGGTGGTGCCTTCATAGATGGGCGTGATGCGCGCGTCTCGTAATAACTGCGGAGCGCCTGATTCCTCGATATAGCCCATCCCGCCGTGGACCTGAATATTGAGCGAAGCAATCTCGACGGCGCATTCTGTAAACCAGCCCTTGATCACCGGTGTCATCAGTGACACGAAGGCATCTGCACGCTGGCGCACGGGCTCATCCGGGTGGCAGTGTGACCGGTCAATTGCTTCGGCAACTGCGCAGACAAGTGCACGCATGGCCTCGGTCAACGACTTCATCGTGAGCAGCATGCGGCGCACGTCTGCATGGTGGATGATCGGCACGCTCTGGCCGGCCGGGCTGTCCGTGCCCTGCTTGCGTTCCTTGGCATAACGTAGCGCCTGCTGATAGGCGCGCTCGGCAATTCCCAACCCCTGAATACCAATACTCAATCGCGCGGCGTTCATCGTGACGAACATGTATTCGAGCCCGCGATTCTCCTCGCCCACGAGCCAGCCGGTCGCAGCGCCGTCGCGATCGCTGCCGAACTGCAACACGCAGGTGGGACTGCCGTGCATCCCAAGCTTGTGCTCGATGGAAAGGCACCGGACATGATTGGACATCGCTTCACGACCGTCAGCGGTCTGGATCAGTCGTGGAACCACGAACAGCGACAGACCCTTGATACCGGCTGGCGCAGTTGGCGTGCGTGCAAGGACCAGGTGCAGAATATTTTTCGTGAGATCATGCTCACCATAAGTGATAAAGATCTTTTGCCCGGTGAGGCCGTAGGAACCATCCGCTCGTGGAAGCGCCACGGTCTTGACCGCCGCGAGGTCTGAGCCCGCCTGCGGCTCGGTCATGGTCATCGTGGCCGTCCATCGCCCACCGACCAGTTCCCGGATATACCGCTCCTTGATGGCGTAGCTGGCCGCGATGTCGAGCGCATCGATCACGGAGCGCGTCAGCATCGGACACAGCGCGAAGGCCGGATTAGCTGCGTGCCACATCTCCTCGACAAGCACCGCAATGACGGTTGACAACCCCTGGCCACCGAGGCGCGATGGGCAGCTAACGGTGTTCCAACCGTCAGCGGTAAAGCGCTGATAGGCCTCTCGCCATCCGCTCGGCGTTCGCACTCCGCCCTGCTCTAGCCGGCAGCCCTCCCGATCGCCGATTTGATTGAGAGGCGATAGCACCTCGGCTGCAAAGATCCCGGCTTGCTCGAGAATTTGTGTCAGCGTGTCCCAGTCGATTTGACGCAAAAGTGAGGGTTCGAGCAATACCTGCGCAGTCACGAGCTCGCGCAACAGAAATTGCATGTCCTCGAGAGGCGCGACGTACGCGATCATGTGGCACTATTGCAAAATGGGCTCGTTATAGGGCGGCCAATAGAAGCAACGCCGCTCTCAGATCGAGCATCAGTCGATCGAGTGGGGCAAAATCCTCACTCCGAAGATATCTTACTCGCCAGTATGATAGGGAGAATGGACATGGTCAATGCGCGTGCCACGCGCAAGTCCCCGCGTGACCGCACGGACACGCGCGGCCTCTGGCGCCGTCAAGGCGCCGCAGCTCGCGACTTGAAGCGTGACGCGATGATAGATACCGCTGCGCGGGCTTTCAGTCGCAACGGTTATCACAATACGTCGCTGGATGACGTCGCAGCAGAGCTGCGGGTTAGCAAACCGACCCTCTACTACTATTTTCGCAACAAGGAGCAATTGCTGTTCGAGTGCATCCTAACGGGACTCGAACCAGTGCGCGCGGCGTTTCACGACATGGACGATGCCAAGCGCTGCGCCCATGATCGTCTGGTCAGAGTGCTGCTGCGCTACGCCGAGGCCATCGCCTCGGATCGCGGATGGTGCATGGTGCGTTCCGAGGACCTGAACCTGAAGCCGGAACTGCATGCCAAAGTGAAGTCGGTGAAATCCGAGATCGACCAAAACATGCGGCGACTGCTACGCGAGGGCGTGGAGGACGGGTCCATTTCCCCCTGTGATCCTAAGATGACGGCGTTCGCCCTGGCCGGCGCCTTGAACTGGATCGCTCATTGGTACCGCGCCGGCAAGGGACTGAAGCCGGCGGAGATCGCTCGCGTGTTCGTCGCGTTATTCGATGATGGTCTGAGGCCCAGGCAAAGCGGACACGGCTAGGCCCCTACCCTCCTCGGCTCGCCGGCGTGCCGACCAAGAACGAGGGTGCGTGCGAACCGATGCCGGTGTCGCACGAAACACTGCGGCACAGCGAGACTTACGAGGCAGCGAGACTGGAACACGCCTTCACGTGGCGCCGCGTGCGCACCCCGATTGCGACACCAAAACGATCCAGGATGCCGGGGAGCGGGTCCTCGACCCCTGCGGTTGTGGCCCATGATCTACGCCCCACCTTGGCCTCGTGGGCCATCCAGCCGCGTAGCCGCCGAACGAGCTGATACAAGTCTGCGCTTGAACTAGCTACGCGAGGGTGCTGCGGTCCACATACCTGGCTCCGGATCATCTGGCGGCGACCGAAAAAATCGCTAAACCACAGCGCAAAGCAAAAAACCGGCACATCAAAAGGCTTCCGGAAATGCGCTTGTAAGTGATTGAATTGATTGCCTGAGATAGGACTCGAACCTACAACCCGCGCATTACGAATGCTAATTTGCCACTTCTGGCCATTGCGCGTTTCTTATATCGCGCTAGGGACGCTCATTACTGAGCGCCCCCCGCACAGATCCCGGCGGGGTGCCCTTGTTCTCCGACGGAACACCAAAAATCATGGGGCCGCATTAGAGACGCCCCTCCTCCAGCGCGGACGACCTACATCTAGCGCGCCGGAAACGGCTGGTTTTACGGAGGGATTCCGACCAATTTCGTTCATAGTCCCGAACGCGTAGTACCAGCACCCTTTCGTGGAGATGTCCCGGTGCGGCGGCTCTGAATTATTCCCACTCAGTAGTAATATATCATATAGAACAAACACTTATACGTGACGGGTATGTCACGGGTATCTACGGGAACTGTTTAATGAATTCTTCGCAATCACCCTCACTTAAAGTTGCCTTGTATCTTCGGGTAAGCACCGCTAACCAGACCACAGAAAATCAACTTATCGATCTGCATCGCGTTGCGACGCTACGTTGCTGGACCGTGGTTGAAACTTTCCAAGACGACGGCATTAGCGGAGCTAAAGGTAGGGGTGATCGCCCCGCTCTTGACCGCATGCTGAAAGACGCTGTTCGTGGAAGGTTTGACCTCATTGCCGTATGGTCAGTAGATCGCCTTGGTCGTAGCCTTCAACATTTAGTCGAAACCGTTAACGAACTACAAGCGGTTGGTTGCGATCTTTACATGCACCAACAGGCAATCGACACCACTACGCCCGCTGGAAAGCTCGCATTCTCAATTTTCGGTGCCTTCGCTGAGTTCGAACGATCCCTCATTCGTGAAAGGGTAAAAGCTGGCTTGGAGCGGGCAAAACGCAACGGCACCAAATTGGGGCGCCCTTCGAATCTAAACGATGCTGTCCGTGCAAATATTGTTGCACTACGATATAAGGCTGTTCCCATCAGGCAAATCGCAGCGCAGCTCCGTGTAGGAACCGGCACGGTGTACCAGGTGCTAGCCGCTGCTGCCTAGCACTGACAGAGCGCATGACGGTCTACCGAGCCTTCAGAGCCGTGGACCACTTACCCCACCCGCCTCTATGCCCTGATTTAGAAATCGACTCTGCAACCTCCTCGCGCTTACTCGTCTGACCCACAACGTCTCGCCTCAACCAGCCAATTATTCATTGCCATTTCCGACAGGATTGCTGCCCTTGCTCTTCCCATAAGCCATGAGCGATTGTGCCTCCCTATCTGCATTTGATTTCGTAATCCGTACTAACGTCAGCTCCTCCTTCCTTCGCCCTCCTCCTTTGTTTCTAGCTGTCCCACCGATATCCGGCAATCCCAATCGCTCGAGCCGCATTTGAAGCTTCTTGGCTAGCTGTGCTCCGTAATAATCTCTGCCAGGGAACCGCCCTTCTGCGGCGTTTAGCACCAGAATCTTTCCGCTTAGCCTCCAGCGACTCACCTTCTTTGCGTCAATCCCTCGCCGAATCTCCGCCTTGCTTCCGAAGCTATCTGGATCTCGAGGATTAAGCTTTGCCGAGATCCTGCCCTTACCTTTCTCCCTAAGAGTCGCTTTCTGCTTGTCCATTCGGGCTTTAATTTTTCGATATTCCTCTCGAAGCAATTCCGTTTTTTCTTCGACTGTTTTACCAGCATTCCTTGGATTCAACTCGATCCCAAGGTACCTTTCATATTGCTTTAGCCTTTTGTAATTCACATCGCCTGTAAACGCCAACAGCGGCTTCTTCTTCAGGCGTTTTGTCCCCCGATGTTTTGTCATGAGGTCGCTGACCTGCTCCTTGACCTGTACAGCGGTCAGCGACGTCGGAATCTGCACCGTCACAAGGTCATGGGTCGCCTCCACCAGGGAGACCTTCGGTATGGTGCTTTCAAATAGCGTCTTACCTTTGGTCTTCCACCAACGATTAAAAGTCATTTTCAATAGTTCGTCTTTTGTGCCCCACGAACGATAGAAGTCCTCGTTAATAGGCAGATGTTGCCGTAATGCCATCTTCAGCAAGCCGAACCAAATTTTTACAGTTCCCGTCAGCACAAACTGCTTCATAGCCTCTTACCTCTTACCTTCCTAAGAGGTAACTCCAGTTTCCCAACACTACAAGTTCTGTTGTGTTGGGGTCTGCCAGTCGCCTATTACAGCGCATAATTGTATCCATGGAATCGAAATACACATTGATCAGGAAGACTCGCAACTCAACAGGTTCTGTTGTGTCGCGGTCTGCAACTGAGCACACCCTGCGTATCGTAGACCATGAAACGATTCAGTGGGTGCCGACGCTCCCTTCATCAGCTGAATTGAATATCGTAAGGGAGATTTGGAGAGTTTTATGAGTATCAAGAGTTCAATAAATGGCGTCATGGATGTTCGCGCAAAGGATAGCGTTGTCGTGATTGATCAATCTGATCACCACTTACATTCTACGCTAGAAGCACAGCACGCTACCGCCGCCGACAGAAGTAAACATGGGCATATCGGGCTGTGTCGGTCAGAACAGATCAACATGATGAAGGACCGCGAGGCTTACAACGTCTGCACTGACGAGCACGCTGAAATGACACTTGCCCAGTTCAAAAAGCATTTGAGGCAATTCCGCAAGAAAGGCGGAATCCCGCTTGTGATCATCACTGAAGATGGGAAAGCTCTTCTAACGGCAGCTGACTACGTCGTCCTAATGAGTGTTGGTGAGTGAACTTTCGTAATGCCGGTCCGATTGACCATGACTACAGCAGAGCGCATGGAATATTTGAGGGTAGCCACCCGAGATTACCTGGGGTGAACTTCAAATATCGGTAAGCGTCCGGCGCGTACCGCATTGACAACCTGGTGCGCTGGCTAGGCGGCTTGCTGCACCCGGGGTGTGAGCGATGCTGCTACATTCCACGGTAATAGTTCATCGATGCGATTGATTGGGTGCTCGGCGATACGTTCGAGAACGCGGCGCAAGT